>ERZ724521.414-NODE-414-length-19294-cov-6.377982_pt1 | contig 19294 bp, 17 predicted proteins | sample MGYA00376054_ERZ724521 | MGnify/ENA primary metagenome ERZ724521 (study PRJEB28724, sample SAMN07190883) | activated sludge metagenome | isolation source: activated sludge of sewage treatment plant in Hong Hong | place: Hong Kong | collected 2016-03-17 ... | reverse complement strand
CAGCAACGTGGCAGCAAGCCCCGCCAGGCCGACCAGCACTACCAGGGCGGAGACTGCGAGCAGGATACGCTCGACGACGCCGACGGCCTGCCAGAGTTCGTCCAGTGCGACTCCGGGCAGGACGGCCAGCAACGGCTCGCCGCGGAAGCCGTTGACGAAGCGCTGCATGCGGAAGACGTCGCCGCGCTGCTTCAGGGCAATGAGCGCGGCCGTGATCTCCTTGGGCCGCAGGTCGAACTTGGCGACATGCTCCGGCGCGACGGCAAAGCCCGGCAGCCGTGCGCCGCCGATCCAGTCGAGGTGCAGCGCGGTGATGGCCTCGAGGGCGACATGCACGGTCTGGTCCACCGGCGTCCCGGTCGCCGCGAGAATGCCCGTGATGCGGAACGGCTTGTCGCCATGCTCGGCTCCAAGATCGCCGAGTCCATGGCTGAGCGTGATGCGGTCGCCGACCCGGTAGCCAAGGCGCTGCGCCACTTCACTGCCGACCACCGCCTCGAAAATGCCGGCGAACGCTTCGCCGGCGGCGAAGCGCAAAGCCTGTCGATCACCGTGACGAAAGCGCGCGAAGTATTCGGGCGTGGTGCCGAGCACCGCAAAGCCGCGGTGCGAATCACCCAGGCTCAGCGGCAGTGCCCACTCGACCGCCGGATGACTGGCAAGTGTCTCGTAGCTCGTCCAAGCGATGTTGTTGCTCGGGGTGCCCGAATGAAACACTGCATAGAGGATCAGCGGCACGGACCCGGTGCGTGCGCCCACCACGAGGTCGACGCCCGAGACGGACTGGGCAAAGCTTTGTCGGGCATCGACGCGGATGCGTTCGACGGCCAGCAGCAGCGTCGTCGCCAGCGCTATGGCCAGCAGCGTCAGGCCGAGCGTCAGGCGCCGGCTCCAGGCGCTGCGTGCGGCAAGGATCAGGGCGGCCCTCATGGCGGCTCCGGTGCCGCATTCAGCCCGGCCAGCGCCAGCGCCCGATCGAAGTGGGCGGCGAGACGCTGGTCGTGGCTGACGAATACGAGCGTCGCGTCCACCGCCGCCGTCTCGCGCAGCAGCAGGTCGACGAAGGCCTGCTGGCGCCCTGCGTCGAGGGCCGATGTCGGCTCATCGGCAATGACGATCTCGGGGCGGCCTATCAGCGCACGGGCAGCGGCGACGCGCTGCTGCTGACCGACGGACAATTCGGCAGCCGGCGCCCGCCACAGTTCCACGCCGAGGTCGAGGTGGGCGAGCAGGCGTTCGGCGTCTGCCCGCGGCGTCGTGCCGGCCCGCTCCCGCCGCCGCCGCGAAAAAGTGCAGGGCAGCAACACGTTGTCGAGCGCGGATAGCCAGGGCAGCAGGTTGAATTGCTGGAACAGGAAACCGACGTGGTCGGCACGAAACGCGTCGCGTGCCGGCCCTGAAAGCGTGCCCAGGTCGGTGTCGAGCAGGATCACGCTTCCCTGCCGCGGCAGCGCAATGCCACCCAGCAGCGCGAGCAACGTGCTCTTGCCGCTGCCGCTGGGTCCATGCAGGAAGATGCGCTCGCCGCAGCCGAGGCGGAAGTCGCCGATAGCGACGCAGTCGTGAGCCTGGCGCGGCCAGCGAAAGGCCAGGTTGCGAAGGCGGATAGCGTCGCCGGCCATGGGTGACGATCCGGGGCTACCAGCGCAGGACGGGATCCTTCGGCGCGAGCCGCGCCGAGCCCTGGCCTGCCGGACCGGCGCGCTGCACGTCGAGGCGATAGAGGCGCTTGAAGCGGGCGAACAAGGTGGTCTCGATGCTCTTCAGCGCGGCGGGACGGCTGCAACGGAATTCGTAGTTCGCATCGACATCCGCGTGGTCACCGCCGGCGCGGGTACCGGCGAACGGATCGGCCACTTGCACGCCGGTCAGCACACACGCGGCCTCCGGCGCCGGCCTGAACAGGTTTGCACCGTCGCGCAAGGCAGCCATCATGGCTTCTGCCGCGGCCTTTTCCGCCGCCGTCCGCGGAGCCCGCTCGTAACCGAGCGCGGCATCGGCGGGCATTTCGAGCATGATCGTCAGTCGTTCGCCTTCCACCACCACATCAAGAGTGCCTGCGCCATGCACGTGGGGCTTGCCGGCCAGCGCGATGCCACTCATCAGGGCGGTCAGAAGCAGCAGGGCGGGGATACGCGGCATGGAAAGCACCCGGTCAGTGGACGTGTGCGGTGCCGACGGCGACGAAGAGGATGCCCGCCGCAAGCAGCAGGCCGTGCCACCCGACCGATTGCGTCTCGCGTTTGAGACGCGGCATCAGGTCGGCGATGGAAATGTAGAGGAAGCTCGATGCTGCGATGGTAAGGATCACCGGGATCCAGTCGTGGGCCTGGTCGAGCGCGAAATAGCCGATGATGCCGCCACCCACTGCGGTGAGGCTTGAGACGGCGTTCCAGAACAGCGCCCGGCCGCGTTTCCAGCCCGCTGCGAGCAGGATCGCGAAGTCACCAGCTTCCTGGGGTACTTCGTGGGCAATGATGGCGAACGTGGTGCTCCAGCCGAGCAGAGGACTGGCGAGGAAGGCAGCGGCGATGAGCAGTCCGTCGGTGAAGTTGTGGAAACCGTCGCCGACGAGGATGAGAAAAGTCTCGCCATGGCCGCCATCGCCATGGTGGTGGTGATGGGAATGGGTATGGTCGGCGCACTGGCTGGCGTCGCGATGCAGGTCGGCGTCCGCGCCGCTATGGGCGTGGCGCCAGAGCGCGTATTTTTCGAGCATGAAGAAGGCGAGTATGCCGCCGAGCAGCAGCGCAAATACTTCGCGCGGCGTCAGTCCGCTTTCCAGCGCCTCCGGCAACAGGTGCAGCGTCGCCATTGCCAGCAGCAATCCGGTCGAGAAGCTCACGCTGATCGACAGCCACTTGCGCGGCAGGCCGAACATCACCAGGGCTGCCGCGCCCACGCTGAGCAGCCCGCCGAGAATGCAGGCAAGGACTATCTGCAGGAAGAGAGGAATGGCCATGGCGATACCCGGGGCGAAGCGGCCATTTCAGCACAGTAATCCGACAAACGCAACTTTGTTGCATTTGTCGGCGGCCTATGGTTTCATTGAGCCATGACCAGCACGATGGATTCCCCCGCTGACCCCGCCCGGCTGATCCGTGCCGCCGGCGTCAAGGTGACGCGCGGGCGGGTTCGCGTCCTGGCGGCGCTACTGGCTGCGCGCCAGCCCCTGTGCCATGCCGAGCTGGAGGTCGGGCTGGCCGGTGGTGCCGAGGCGGTGGACCGGGTGACGCTCTACCGCATCCTCGATTCCTTCGTGGGCTGCGGCCTGGCCCTGAAGGCAGTGGATACGCGCGGCGTATTCCGTTTTTCCGCCGCCGGTGCCCAGCGCCGGCACGACGGCCACATCCACTTTCGCTGTACGTCCTGCGGCGGCGTGTTTTGCCTGAAAGCGGAGCCGCCGCGCCCGCCGCGCCTGCCGCGCGGCTTTCGGCTCGGCGAAGTGGAGTTCGACGTTCGCGGTACGTGCGCCGGCTGCACCGCGCGGGCGGCCTGAGCGCGCCTGGCGGGGCTCCCGGCCTGAGGGCAGGAAGGGCCGGGTTATACTGACCGGCTGTAAATTAGCCGATATTGGGCCTGCACGTGGCCACAGACGAAGACGACGAAGGTCTGATCTCGCTTGATTTCACGGTTCCCGGGGCATTCGACCCGAAACCGGAGCCTGTCGCGCCTGAAGCTTCTCCGGCGGTGGAACCGCAGCCTGAGCCGGAACCCGAGCCGCCACCCCAGCCTCGCCGCCCGCCGTTGCCGGCGCCGCTGCGCGAGGCAGCCGAAATGTATGCGGCGGGGCAGGAACTCGACGCCATGCGCCGGCTGGAGGCCGCGATCAAGGGCAACGAGGACCTTGGCGACGCCGCCGTGCGCGCCTGGGGCGGCTTGTTCGAACTGCTCCAGGTCCTTGGCCGGCGCCCCGCATTCGACGCCCTGGCGCTGACCTTTGCGCGCCGCTTCGAGCAGTCGCCGCCGACCTGGAGTCCGGTGGTGGTGGGTCCGCACGTCGCCAGCGAAAGCAGTGGCGGGCGGGCGCACGTGGCGCTCACCGGCTCGCTGAATGCCGGCGTGGGCGAAGTTCTCAAGCAGGCGATGAAGCTGGCGACCACCAGCAACATCGTGCGCATCGATGTAGCCAAACTCGACGATGCCGACAACGACGGCGCGACGCTGCTGATGCGCGCCCTGGCCGCGCTGAAGCGCGCCAAGAAGGAATATGTATTCGGCGGCCCGGAGCACCTGGCTGCCATCCTCGCCGGCAAGCTGGAAGTCGGCGAGCGCCGTGACGAAGCGATGTGGCTGCTGCTGCTCGAGCTTCATCAGCAGGCCTATCAGCAGGAGGCCTTCGACGAGACGGCGGTCAATTACGCGATCACCTTCGAGGTCTCGCCGCCGTCGTGGGAGCCGATCAAGCACCACGGCGACACCGAAGCGAGCGAACCGGCGCTCCCGGCGGACAAGGCCGACGGCTTCGTCCTGCGCGGCCAGTTGCTCGGCGCCGGCGCGGTGGAATTCGCAGCGCTCGAGGCGGCCCTCGGCGACAAGCAGGAACTCGACATCGACGCGCACAATCTGGTGCGCATCGATCGCGCCAGTGCTGGCGTCCTGCTCGACGTGCTGACCCGCCTGCACGCGAACGGCAAGACGCTGCGCATCATCGGCCTGAGCCCGCTGGTGGCGGCCTTCATGGAAGTGCAGGGTTACGCCGACGTGGCCGAGCTGCGTACCCGCGCCATCTGATCCGGTCATCCTGAACGAGGGCACCATGGAGCAGTACCACGGCACCACCATTCTTTCCGTGCGCCGAGGCGCCGCCGTCGCCCTCGGTGGCGATGGCCAGGTGACGCTCGGCAACATCGTGGTCAAAGCCACCGCGCGCAAGGTGCGCCGCCTCTACAACGAACGCATCCTCGCCGGCTTTGCCGGCGGTACGGCCGACGCCTTCACCCTGTTCGAGCGCTTCGAGGCCAAGCTCGAGGCGCACCAGGGCAAGCTGTTGCGGGCGGCAGTCGAACTCGCCAAGGACTGGCGTACCGACCGCATGCTGCGCCGACTCGAGGCCATGCTCGCCGTCGCCGATCGCGAGCATTCCCTGATCATCACCGGCAACGGCGACGTGCTCGAACCTGAGCACGGCATCGTCGCCATCGGTAGTGGCGGAGCGTATGCGCAATCCGCGGCGCGCGCGCTGCTGGAAAACACCGAGCTGGCGCCCGCCGACATCGTCGCCAAATCGTTGGCGATAGCCGGCGACCTCTGCATCTACACCAACCAGAGCCACGTGATCGAGACGCTCGAATGAACGCCAGGGGTTCCATGACGCCGCCGGAGATCGTCTCCGAGCTCGACAAGAACATCGTCGGCCAGTCGCGCGCCAAGCGTGCGGTGGCGATCGCGCTGCGCAACCGCTGGCGTCGCGCCCAGGTCGCCGAGCCCCTGCGTACCGAGATCACGCCGAAGAACATCCTGATGATCGGGCCCACCGGCGTCGGCAAGACCGAGATCGCCCGTCGCCTGGCGCGGCTGGCCAACGCACCCTTCATCAAGGTTGAGGCGACCAAGTTCACGGAGGTCGGCTACGTCGGCCGCGATGTCGATACCATCATCCGTGACCTTGCCGAAACCGCGATCAAGAACGCACGTGAGGACGCGATGCGCGTCGTGCGCGGACGCGCGCTGGATGCCGCCGAGGACCGCGTGCTCGACGCCCTGCTGCCCCCGGCCCGCGGTGTCGACGGCGGCACGGCCGGGGATGAGTCGTCGACGCGGCAGAAGTTTCGCAAGAAGCTGCGCGAAGGGGAGCTCGACGAGAAGGAGATCGAGATCGAGGTCGCCCAGCCGGCGGCGGGCATGGAAATCCTCGCGCCCCCCGGCATGGAGGACCTCACCCAGCAGATCCAGGGCATGTTCCAGAACCTCGGCAGCGGCCGCCGCCGCGTGCGCAAGATGAAGATCGGCGATGCCATGAAGGCGCTGGCCGACGAGGAAGCGGCGCGCCTGATCAATGACGAGGAGGTCAAAGCCGAGGCGCTGCGCAACGTGGAGCAGAACGGCATCGTCTTTCTCGACGAGATCGACAAGATCGCCTCGCGCTCGGAGGTCCATGGCGCCGAGGTATCGCGCCAGGGCGTGCAGCGCGACCTGCTGCCGCTGGTGGAAGGTACGACGGTGACCACCAAGTACGGCATGATCAAGACGGATCACATCCTGTTCATTGCCAGCGGCGCCTTCCACCTTGCCAAGCCTTCTGACCTGATCCCCGAACTGCAAGGCCGCTTCCCCATCCGCGTCGAACTCGACTCGCTATCGGTAGGGGACTTCGAGCGGATACTCACGCAAACAGATGCCTGCCTGACGCGCCAGTACCAGGCACTGCTCGCGACCGAGGACGTCATCCTGGAATTCGCCGCCGACGGCATCACGCGCCTGGCGGAAATTGCCTATCAGGTCAACGAGAAGACGGAAAACATCGGCGCGCGGCGGCTCTATACCGTGATGGAAAAGCTGCTCGAGGAGGTTTCGTTCGACGCCGGCCGGCGCGGCGGGGTCCGGCTTACCGTGGATGGCGCCTACGTCGATGCCCGGCTGGCGGAGCTCGCGAAGAACGAGGATCTCTCGCGCTACGTTCTCTAGGTCGTCGCAGTGCTCGAGCGCGTCGCTGCCATCGTTTTCCCGATCTACGCGGTGGTTGCGGCGGGCTATGCCTATGGCCGCTGGAAGAAGCCGGACATGGCCTTCGCCAACCAGCTGAACATGGACATCTTCGTTCCGGCCCTGATCTTCGCCGCGCTGGCGTCGAAGTCGTTCGACATCGCGCAGCACGTTCCGCTGCTGGCCGGCGCGGCGGCGGTTTCGCTTGGCAGCGGCCTGCTGGCCTGGCCTGTGGCACGGTCTCTGGGCGTCGCCGGCAACACCTTCGTGCCGACCGTGATGTTCCGGAATGCGGGCAACATGGGCTTGCCGCTGATGGTCCTGGCATTCGGCGAGCCCGCCCTGCCGGCGGCCGTCGTACTGTTCTTCGTCTCCAACTTCCTGCACTACTCGCTGGGAACCTGGATGCTGGACCACCATGCCCGGCTCGCTACCCTGTGGCGGGTGCCGCTCATCGCGGCGGCGCTTTGCGGGCTGGCCGTGAGCGTGCTGCACCTGCCGCTGTGGGATCCATTGCTGACGGGCATCCGGATGCTGGGCGACATCTCGATACCCCTGCTCCTGTTCTCCCTTGGCGTGCGCCTTACGGAGGGCCGCCACGCCGATTTGGCGCTGGGCCTGGCCGGCGCCCTGACGGCACCCCTGGCCGGCGTGCTCGTCGCGCTTGGCGCCAATGCGCTGCTCGGCTTGAGCGGCCGCGACGCAGCGATGCTGATCCTATTCGGCGCGCTGCCGCCGGCCGTCCTCAACTTCGTCTTCGCAGAGCGCTACGGCCAGGAACCGGCTCGCGTCGCCTCGCTGGTTCTAGTCGGCAATACGGCCTCGATGGTGGTCATACCGCTGACGCTGGCATGGGTGCTCTAGCGGCTGTTGCCGTGCTGTGGCTAGGAGGCTGTGGCCGGATCAGCGGCCGGCTTCGGACCGCCGCTGCCGCCGACCAGCCGCTCCAGGTAGAGATAAACCACCGGCGTCAGGTACAGCGTCAGGAACTGCGAGAGCAGCAGGCCGCCGACCACGGCGAGGCCGAGCGGGCGCCGCACCTCTGCGCCGGCGCCCCAGCCGACCGCGATGGGCAGGGTACCGACCAGTGCGGCCATGGTGGTCATCATGATCGGGCGAAAGCGCACGATGCAGGCGTCGAAGATCGCCTGCGCCGCTTCCATGCCCTCCTTGCGCTGCTTCTCCAGCGCGAAGTCGATCATCATGATGGCGTTCTTCTTGACGATGCCGATCAGCATGATGATGCCGACGAAGGCGTAAAGGCTGAGGTCGACCTTGAACACCAGCAGCGTCAACAGGGCACCGAGTCCGGCCGCAGGCAGGCCGGAGAGGATGGTCAGCGGATGCACGAAGCTCTCGTAAAGGATGCCGAGGACGATGTAGACCACGAGGATGGCGATCACCAGCAGCAAGCCCAGTCCCTGCAGCGAAGCCTCGAAGGCCTGCGCCGTGCCCTGCAGGCTGGTGGTGAGGGAAGCCGGCATGGCCATCTCGCGTTCCATCTTGCGGATGCGGTCGACGGCGTCGCCGAGCGAGACACCGGGCAACAGGTTGAACGAAAGCGTCACCGAGGGTAGCTGGCCCTGATGATTGACGGTGAGCGCCTGGGTGCCGCGCGAGATGCGCGCGACGGTATCGACCGGCACCAGCTTGCCGCTACTGGAGCGGACGTGGATCTTCGACAGCGTGGCTGGGTCCGCCTGCAGTTCCGGCGCCACCTCGAGGATTACCTGGTACTGGCTGGTGGCGGCGTAGATGGTGGAAATCTGGCGTGAACTGAACGCGCTTTGCAGGGCATCCTCGATCTGGCCGATCGTGAGCCCCAGGGGTGCCAGCTTGTCGCGGTCGATGTCGAGGGCGAGTACCGGGCTCTGGTTCTTCAGGTTGGTATTGACGTCCACGAAGCCTGGAAGCTGGCGCAGGCGTTCGAGCAGGACGTCGTTCCACTGGTAAAGCTCGGCGAGGTCGGTGTCTTGCAGCGTGTATTGGAACTGCGCGCTGGTCACCTGGCCGCCGATGCGGATCGGCGGCGGATTCTGCATGAAGACGCGGATTCCCGGCACCGCGGCTAGCTTGGGACGCAGGCGGGCGATGATCTCGTCGGGCGATTCGCTGCGCTCGCCGTGCGGCTTAAGGTTGAGGACCAGCGTGCCGCTGTTCGAGGTCGGCCGGGGGCCGCTGGCGCCAACGAAGGAGCCTAGGCTCTTCACCGTCGGGTCGCGCGCCAGAATCTCGGCCACGGCGCGCTGGCGCTGCATCATCGCCGGGAACGAGATGTCCTGCGGCCCCTCGGTGGAGGCGATGATCTGGCCCGTGTCGCCGCTGGGCAGGAAGTCCTTGGGCACGGCGGCGAACAGCAGCGCGCTGATGATCAACGTCAGCACGAAGGAGGCCATGACCCAGCCGGGTCGCGCCATGCACCAGGCCAGCGACCTGCGATAGGCGTCGCGCAGGGCGTCGAAGAAGCGCTCGAAAGCGAGAAAGACGCGCCCGTGCTGGGTCGGCTCCGCATGGCTGAGGTAGCGGCTGCACAACATCGGCGTCAGCGTCAGCGAGACGAAGCCCGAGACGAGGATCGCGGCGCAGATGGTGACGGCGAACTCGTGCAGCAGGCGGCCGACGATGCCGCTCATGAACATCACCGGGATGAACACAGCGATCAGCGACAGCGTCATCGAGAGGATGGTGAAGCCGATCTCGCGTGCGCCGCGGATCGCCGCGGCAAAGGGCTCCTCGCCGTTCTCGATGTGGCGGACGATGTTCTCCAGCATGACGATGGCGTCATCGACGACGAAGCCGACCGAGAGCGTGAGCGCCAGCAGCGAGAGGTTGTCCAGGCTGTAGCCGAGCGAGTACATCAGAGCGAACGTGCCGACTACCGAGATCGGCAGCGCCAGGGCGGGAATCACCGTGGCCGACAGGTTGCGCAGGAACATCAGGATGACCATGATCACCAGGGCGCCGGCGAGGACCAGGGTGAATTGCACGTCGGCGATGGCATCGCGGATCGACACGCTGCGGTCGTAGTGGATCTGCAGGTCGATCGAGGCGGGCAGATTGGCCTGGAACACCGGCAACACGCGCTTGATCGCTGCGACCGTCTCGATGGTGTTCGACCCGGGCTGGCGCAAAACGGCGAGCATGATGGTGCGCCGGTCGTTGAACCAGGCAGCGACCTTCGTGTTCTCGACGCTGTCCACCACGCCTGCGACTTCCTCGAGTTTGACGGGCGCCCCGTTGCGCCAGGCCACCGTCAGCGGCCGGTACGCACCTGCGGTCATGAGCTGGCCGTTGGCCTGCAGGGCAAAGCTCTGTCGCGCACCTTCGAGGGTGCCGAGCGGCTGGTTGACATTGGCGTTACGCACAGCCGACTGCAGTTCGTCGATGCCCAGTCCACGCGATGCCAGTTGCGACGGGTCGGCCTGGATGCGCACGGCGTACTTCTGCGAGCCGAAGACATTGACCTGGGCGACGCCGGGTAGCGTGGACAGGCGCTGGGCGAGCTGGGTTTCGGCGTACTCGTTGACCACCCAGGTGGGCAGGGTCGCCGAGTTCATCGCAATGTAGAAGATCGGAAAGTCAGCCGGGTTGACCTTGCGGAACGACGGCGGCGTCGGCATGTCGGGCGGCAGCTTGCGCTGCGCGGCCGCGATCGCCGATTGCACGTCCTGTGCGGCGGCATCAATGTCGCGTTCGAGGGCGAACTGCAGCGTGATCGTGGATTGTCCCTGTGCGCTCGTCGAGGTCATCGAGTCGAGGCCGGAGATGGTCGAAAACTGCCCTTCGAGCGGCGTGGCCACGGATGCGGCCATGGTTTCCGGCGATGCGCCGGGCAGTTGTGCGGTGACGGAGATCGTCGGAAAGTCGATGCTGGGCAGTTCGGAAACCGGCAGAGCGCGGTAGGCGATGACGCCGAACACCAGGAACGCTGCCATCAACAGCGTCGTCATTACGGGCCGACGGATGCACAACTCGGGCAACTGCATGGGCGTCGCCTAGCCGGCCTTGCCGGCAGGGCTTCCGGGCTTCGGCGATCCCGCCTCGGGCTTGGTGCCGGCGGCACCGGGTTTGCCTTCGGGCGCCTCGGCGGGCCGGATGCGCGCCCCGGCGGTAAGGCGCAACTGGCCTTCAGTGACCACGGCTTCTCCGCCGGAGAGGCCCTGCCCGATCACGGCGACCGTCTTTTGCGTGGCATCGACGCGCACCTTGCGTACCTCGACACTGCCATCCTCGCGGGCGACGAAGACGAAGCTGCCCTCGGCGCCCTGCTGGACGGCCTCGGCGGGAACGGTGACCGCATCCTTGAGCGTGTCGAGCACCAGGCTGACATTGACGAACTGGCCGGGTGCCAGCGCCTCATCGGCATTGGGCAGCACGGCTTTGAGCTGGATGGTGCCGGTGGCGACATCGACGCTGTTGTCGAGGAAGCGCACCTCGCCGTCCCAACTCGCGCCGCCGCCGGGAAGGCCGATGCTGGCACGAAGGGCAGCCCCCTTGGCGCGTATTCCGGCCTGAAGCTGCGGCAGGTATTTTTCCGGCACGGCGAAGCCGATGTAGAGCGGACGCACGCGGTTGACGACCGCCAGCGCCGTGTCGTTCACCTTGACGCCGGCGCCCGGGAAGACCAGCTTGGCGCCGACGACGCCGGCGAAGGGCGCACGCACCGCAGTGTAGGAAAGTTGCAGGCGGGCGAGTTCGGCGGCAGCGCCATCGGCCTTGGCGACCGCATCGGCTGCGGCCGCCGCCGTGCGCATCTCGCCGACCTTCTCCTCGGAGACGAAGCCCTTCTCGCGCAGGGCAATGTAGCGTTCGACGTCGGCGCGTGACTTGGCCGCCTGTGCCTGGCTCTTGGCAAGATTGGCCTCGGCCTGGGCGAGCCGTGCCTGGAAGTCGGCCGGATCGAGCTGCACCAGCAGGTCGCCCTGGCGCACGTGCTGGCCCTCGGTGAATACGACTTTGCCGACCTGTCCTTCGACGCGGGCCTTTAGCGTGACGCTCTCATAGGCTTCGGTTCGACCGGTGACTTCCAGCCGCAACGGCATGTCGCGCACAACGGCCTTGGCCAGCTTGACCGGCACTGCGGGCGCGGCGGTCGACTTCTTCGGCGAACCCGCCGGCGTACCTGCGCCGAAGTAATACCACGCACCGCCGCCTGCGGCCAGCGCAGCGACAACGAGGAAGGCGATTCGGGTTCGGGTCATGGCTGGCGGTCAGGGCAGCAGGGATTCGGATGCGATCAGGTCGGAAACCTCCTCGCGCCGGCGCACGAGGTGCATCGCGGTGCCGTCGACCATCACTTCGGCAGCACGGGGTCGCGTGTTGTAGTTGGACGCCATCGCCATGCCATAGGCGCCGGCCGAAAGGATGGCGACCAGATCGCCTTCGGACAGTGCCAGCGTCCGGTCGTGGCCGAGGAAGTCGCCCGACTCGCAGACCGGACCGACGATTTCCCAGCAGCGGGCCGCGGCGCTCGTCGAGCCGGCTACCGGCTGAATCTCGTGCCAGGCATCGTAGAGCGCAGGCCGCATGAGGTCGTTCATCGCGGCATCGACTACGGCGAAGTGCTTTTCCGTGCCGGGCTTCAAGGTAAGCACGCGCGCCAGCAGCAGGCCGGCATTTCCGACCAGAGACCTGCCGGGCTCGAGGATCAGCCGCTCATGGCGCCTCGCCAGCCGGTCCAGCATGGGCCCGAGGTAGTCGGCGGCACGTGGCGCGGGCTCGTCGTCGCGGTAGGTGATGCCCATGCCGCCACCGAGGTCGATATGCTCGAGCGCAATGCCCTCGCCGGCCAGACGGTCGACAAGGCCCAGCACGCGCTCGGCAGCTTCAGCAGCAGGTGCCGGATCGAGGAGTTGCGAGCCGATATGGCAATCGATGCCCTTGACGGCGATGTGCGCGAGCGAGGCCGCACGGCGGTAGAGCGCCGGCGCCTCGTCGAAGGCGACGCCGAACTTGGCGGACTTGAGCCCGGTTGCAATGTAGGGATGGGTCTTGGGGTCGACGTCGGGATTCACGCGCAGCGATACCGGCGCACGCATGCCGATGCGTCCGGCAACGGCATCGAGCCGCTCAAGCTCGCTTGCCGACTCGACATTGAAGCAATGGATGCCTGCTTCGAGTGCCGCGCGCATCTCGGCGTCGGTCTTGCCGACCCCGGAGAACACTACCTTGGCGGGGCTGCCGCCGGCCGCCAGGACGCGTGCCAGCTCCCCGCCGGAGACGATGTCGAAGCCGGCACCCAGGCGCGCGAACAGGTTGAGTATGGCCAGGTTCGAGTTGGCCTTGACCGCATAACAAATCAGGCTGCGGTCCGCCACGCCGTGGGCAGCCAGTGCCGCGCGGTAGCCCGCGTAGGCGGCCTCGAGCGCGGCGCGGGAATAGACATAGCTTGGCGTACCGAAGCGGGCGGCTACGTCGGCAAGGGCGACGCCTTCGACGTACAGGCCGTCGGCGCGCATCGTGGCCAGGCTCACGGGCGGCGCTCGGTGCCGGATCCTGCGTCGCTTGCCGGAGCAGCCGGCGCAGCAGCCGGGGGTGCCGGCTGCGGTGCGGGCGGCAGGGTCAGCGGCGTCTTCGTGCCGCAGCCGGCAAGCGCGGCAAGGAGGGTGATCAGCGGGATGGTGGGGCGCATCGGGTGTGTGGAGCGAAGCGGCGCGGGCCGGAGGCGCTAGTATATGCGGGGCGCGCCAACGACGGCGGGGCTTGGCGCAAAGGCGGAGAACTGGAATGGAAGAACGGGAATTCATGGCCGCGGCGGATGCCGAACTGGCACGCATCGAGGCGGCCCTGGAACGTGCGCTCGAGAGCGGAGAAGTCGATTTCGATTTCGAGCTGAAGCCCGGCGGCATCATCGAGATCGAATGTGCCAACGGCACCAAGATCATCATCAATCGCCACGGTGCGGCACGCGAGATCTGGCTGGCGGCAAAGTCCGGCGGCTATCACTTCCGCCACGATGGCGGACGCTGGCTGGATACGCGTGATGGGAGCGAGTTGCTGGCGTCCGTGGCGCGCGCGCTTTCCGGTCAGTCCGGCACCGCGGTGGCGCTCTGATTCAGGGCTTGGCGGACGGGGTCTTTTCAGGCGGTTTCGCCGGTGCCGGCTTGTCGGCGGGTTTCTCCACCGGCTTTGGCGCGGGAGACTTGTCAGCCACCGGTGCCTTGTCGGCAGCCGGCTTTTCGACGGGCTTGAGCTTGGCGTCCTGCACCGGCGCGGGTGTGGTCGCTTCCTTGTCCTCGTCGTCGGTTGCCGGTAGCAGCTCCTTGTAGACAAGTTCCTTGCCGCTCTTGCCGCCCGGTTCGTTGGCGGTGATCGAAACCAGTCCTTCCGGCACTTCCTGCCAGCTCTCCGGTACGTTCTTCAGCGCGTGCTCCATGAAGCCGATCCAGATCGGCAGCGCTGCCGCGCCGCCGGTCTCGCCGTTGCCCATGCGCTTGGGCTGGTCGAATCCGATCCAGGCGATGCCGACCACGGTCGGCTGGTAGCCGCAGAACCAGGCATCGATGTAGTCGTTGGTGGTGCCCGTTTTGCCCGCCAGGTCGCTGCGTTTGAGGACGGCTGCCGCGCGTGTGGCCGTGCCGCGCCGTACGACGTCGTGCATCATGCTGTCCATCAGCCAGGCATTGCGCGCGTCGATCGCGCGCAGGGTTTCGTCGCCGGCGAGCACGGGCTGGGCGGCGGCCGCGACCGCGCCTTTGTCGTCGAGTATCTGGCGCACGATGTATGGCTCGATGCGGTAGCCGCCGTTGGCGAATATCGAGTAGGCCGCGAGCTGCTGCCACGGTGTGACGGCGCCGGCACCCAGGGCCAGGGTCAGGTAGGGCGGGTTCTTCTCCGGATCGAAGCCGAAGCGCGTCGAGTAGTCCTGCGCGTACTTGGTGCCTATCGAACGCAGCAGCCGGATCGAAACCATGTTCTTCGATTTGGCCAGGGCGGTACGCAGGCTCATCGGACCTTCGTACTTGCCGTCGTAGTTCTTAGGCTCCCAGGCTTGCGAGCCGGTTTCTTCGGCGGAGATCGAAATCGGCTCGTCGGCGATCACCGAGGCCGGCGTGTAGCCTTTCTCGAGACCCGCCGAGTAGATGAAGGGCTTGAAGCTCGACCCTGGCTGGCGCCACGCCTGGGTGACGTGGTTGAACTTGTTGCGGTTGAAGTCGAAGCCTCCGACCAGCGCGCGGATGGCGCCGTCCACCGGGCTGGCGGCGACGAAGGCCGCCTCGACTTCCGGCAGCTGGACAATCTGCCAGGCCTTGTCGATCTTCTGCACGCGCACCACGGCGCCGCGACGGATGCGCTTGTTGGCGGGCGCCTTGTCGTCGAGCATGCGCGCGGCGAACTTGAGTCCATCCTCGCCGATTTTCAGCAGCTCGCCGCCGCGCAGGTAGGCGCGAACCTGCCTCGGACCGGCATCGAGCACGATCGCCGGAAGCATGTCGTCGCTGTCGTCGAACTCGGCGAGGAGTTCCTCCAGTTCCTCATCCTGGTCGCCGGTAACGTCCTTCAGGTCAACATAGGCCTCGGCACCCCGATAGCCGTGGCGCCGGTCGTATTCGATGACTCCCTTGCGCACCGACTGGTAGGCGGCGCGCTGGTCGTCGCGATTGATGGTGGTAATGACGCGCAGGCCGCGACTATAGACATCGTCGGGGAAGCGCTCGGCGGCTATCTGGCGGGCCATTTCGGCGACGTGCTCGGCGTGCACGCCGAAATCGTTGACGTCACGCTTGACGTGGAGCACCTCGCCCTGCGCGGCCTTCCATTGCGCCTCGTCGATGTAATCGAGATCGTGCATGCGGCGCAGCACGTAGCGCTGGCGCAGTTGCGCACGCTTCGGATTGGCGACCGGGTTATAGGCCGAAGGTGCCTTCGGCAACCCGGCGAGCATGGCGGCCTCTGCGACGCTGAGGTCCTTGAGGGGCTTGCCGAAGTAGATCTGCGCGGCGGCGGCAAAGCCGTAGGCACGCTGGCCGAGGTAGATCTGGTTGACGTAGATCTCGAGGATCTGGTCCTTGCTCAGGTTGTGCTCGATCTTGAAGGCCAGGAGCATTTCGTACAGCTTGCGCGTGACCGTCTTTTCGCTCGAAAGGAAAAAGTTGCGGGCCACCTGCATGGTGATCGTCGAAGCGCCCTGGCGCTTGCCGCCGCCGACGAAGTTGGAGTAGGCGGCCCGCAGCACGCCCAGGGTGTCGATGCCGGGATGCTGGTAGAAGCGCTCGTCTTCGGCGGCCAGAATGGCCTGCTTCATGACGGCCGGCACGTCCTTGATCAGGACGAAGTTGCGTCGCTCCTCGCCGAACTCCCCGATCAGGTGGCCGTCCGCGGAGAAAATGCGCAAGGGAATTTTTGGCTGATAATCGGTTAATACTTCCACCGATGGCAGCTGCGGATAGGCTAGGATCAGGGCAATCCCGGCCAGGGAGGCCAGCCCGAGCAGCGTGCCGCCGATCGCCAGCAGGGCATAGAGTGCCCAGCGGGCGGGGGCAGGAAGGTCGGGAAGCGGCACGTAGGGTCGAAAAAGGTGGGTGCCGGCAAATTATAGCTGTGGCGCTGGAGACACGGCCTGACGGGTTGCCCTCAATGATTTGGCTTTACAGCCGATATAGTTGCTGCTAGCATCTGAAGTAAATTATCTGTATTGCGTGTAACGCAATATTTTTAAAGGAAAAAATCTTTGCAGATCGATTTTTCGGCCATCAAGTCGATCTTTAATCCGAAGCTGCGCCCGCTGATTGGCGTGGACATCAGTTCGACCTCGGTCAAGATGGTCGAGCTTGTCGACGCCGGCAAGGGGCAGCCCCGGGTCGAGCGCTATGCCATAGAGCCGCTGCCCAAGGATGCGCTGCTCGATGGCAACTTTTCGTCGCTCGAGGCGGTAGCCGACACCCTGCAACGCTGCTGGAAGCGGCTGGGCAGTTCGACCCGATTCGTCGCGCTGGCGCTGCCGACGTCGGCCGTGATCACAAAGAAGATCACGCTCCCGGCCAACCTGCGCGAGCAGGAAATGGAAGTGCAGGTGGAATCCGAGGCAAACCAGTACATCCCCTTCGCGCTCGAGGAAGTCAATCTCGACTTTCAGGTGGTTGGTCCGGCACCGGCGAATCCGGAGGATGTCGAGGTACTGCTGGCCGCTTCGCGCAAGGAAAAGGTCGAGGACCGTGTCGCGGCCGCCGAGTTGGCCCTGCTCAAGCCGGTCGTCATGGATGTCGAGGGTTATGCGATCCAGTCTGCCTATGAACTGGTCGTAAAGCAGCTACCGGGTGCGGGTGTGGGACAGATCATTGCTCTGGTGGAAGTTGGCGCCACGGCGATGAAGGTCACCGTGATGAAGGATGATCAGCAGCTCTATGGCCGCGAGCAGGCATTTGGCGGCGCCGAGCTAACCGACGAGATCATGCGTGCCTACGGCATGGGGCCGGAAGAGGCCGAAGCGCTCAAGCGCTCCGGGACGCCGCCGGACAACTACGAGGCGGAAATCCTGCACCCCTTCATCGAGAACCTTGCCCAGGAAGTGGCGCGGGCACTCCAGTTCTTCTTTACATCGACGCCCTACAACGAGGTGCATCACATCATCCTCTCCGGCGGCGCCGTTCTGGTGCCAGGGGTTGCCGAGGTGGTGAACCAGCGCACCAACGTTAATACCCTGCTCGCCGATCCGTTTGCAGGCATGGTGATTTCGCCGCGCATTCGCGCCAAGCAGCTTTCCTCGGACGCGCCTTCGCTGATGATCGCCTGCGGCCTTGCCCTGCGGAAGTTCGATCAATGATCCGCATCAACCTGCTACCCCACCGCGAAGCCAAGCGCAAGGCGCGCCGGCAGCAGTTCTATGTGCTGCTCGGTCTGGTTTCGGTGCTGGCGGGCCTGATCTGGTTCCTCGGCTACTCGATCATCAACGCGCGCAGTAACGTGCAGGATGAGAAGAACGAATTCCTCAAGCGCGAGATCGCTAGCCTTGACAAGGAAATCGACGAGATCAAGAAGATCAAGGAGCAGACGGATGCGCTGCTCGCGCGCAAGCGCGTGATCGAGTCGCTGCAGGCCAATCGGACAGAGACCGTGCACCTGTTCAATGAACTGGCCAAGAACGTTCCCGAAGGGATCTACCTGCGGACCTTGAAGCAGACCGGAGCCAAGCTGGAAATTACCGGCTACGCGCAGTCGAACGCGCGTGTTACGACGTTGATGAATAATTTCGACGAATCACCGGTGCTCGAGCGTTCGACGCTTGTCGAGACCAAGGCGGAGACCGTCGGCAACCGGCGCCTCAATGCATTTAGCATTACCACGCAGATCAAGCGGCAGACGACGGCCGATCCGGCGCCCAAGGCGGCTGCGGCGCAAGGGAAGAAGTGATGAAGCTGCCCGATCTCAAGTCGCTGCTCAAGCGCAAGCCCAAGGTCGAGCGGGGCGGCGATCGTCCGGGCGAAAAGCAGGAAGAAGCTGCACCGAAGAAGCCGCTGATCGATTTCCAGCAGCTGGCCGACGATTTCAAGACACTCGATCCCAAGGACCCCGGACTGTGGCCGCTCGCGCCGCGCATCGTGATCCTGTTGGGACTGTTCGTCGCTCTCATTGCGGCCTCCTGGGGTTTCGGCGCGATCGGCTGGAGCGTCCAGCTCGAGGAACTCGAGGGCAAGCGCGCGCAGGAATCGAAGCTCAAGGAAGACTGGGTGAACAAGAAGCGGCAGGCCGTCAACCTCGACGAGCACAGGCGACAGCTCGCCGAAATCGATCGCTCGTTCGGCGCACTGCTGCGGCAACTGCCCAACCAGGCCGAGATGGGCGACATGCTGGTCGACATCAACAAGGCGGCGCAGGCGCGCGGCCTCTCCGTCGAACTATTCAAGCCGGGCGGCGAGGCGCCGCGGGAGTTCTACGCCGAGGTACCGATCACGCTGTCCCTGACCGGGACCTACCACGACCTCGGGGCATTTACCGGTGATCTGGCCAAGCTGCCACGCATCGTGACGCTGAACGACATCAACCTGTCTCCGACGACCGGGTCCAGTCTTTCGTTGAAAACGACAGCGAAGACCTTCCGCTATCTAGACGAAGCCGAGATCGCCAATCAGAAGAAGGCGCAGGCCGCCAAGGGAGGCAAGAAGTGACGCGCCCGGGTTATGTCCTAGCCATGGTGCTTGGAAGCGCGCTCTTGCTGTTCGGCTGTGCTGCCGAAGAACATCAGGATTTGCGCGACTGGATGAAGGAAGAAGCCAAGGGCATGAAGGGACGCGTGGCGCCGCTTCCCGAAATCAAGGCGTTCCCGGTCGTTGCCTACAATTCGGAGGCCCTGATCGCGCCGTTCGCGCCGGGCAAGATATCTACACAGGATGCCATTGCCGACAAGACGGCTCCCGACCGCTCGCGGCCGAAGCAGCCGCTCGAGGCCTTCCCTCTCGAGGATCTGAAAGTCGTTGGCGTCATCATGGCCGGAGCCGTGCCCTACGCGCTGATCCAGACTCCGCCGCCAAACAAGCCGAAGCACGTGCGCGTCGGCGAATACATCGGACGCAGCTTTGGCAAGATCACGGCCATCACGCGTGACGGCATCACGGTGGTCGAGACGGTAAAAGATGCAGGGGGTGCCTGGGTCGAGCAGGAAAAGGTGCTCGCGGTGCCCAAGGAAGGAGGACGTTGATGAAGACTATTCGCG
>ERZ724521.413-NODE-413-length-19296-cov-4.651993_pt1 | contig 19296 bp, 8 predicted proteins | sample MGYA00376054_ERZ724521 | MGnify/ENA primary metagenome ERZ724521 (study PRJEB28724, sample SAMN07190883) | activated sludge metagenome | isolation source: activated sludge of sewage treatment plant in Hong Hong | place: Hong Kong | collected 2016-03-17 ... | reverse complement strand
ATAAACTTCGACAAATTTTGCCCCTGATCCAGACCCAGTTTTTTGCGGAGGCGGTACCGGGCGATTTCCACCCCCCGGAGGGAGATGCTCATCAGGTTGGAGATTTCCTTGGTGCTCAGGTTTAGCCGCAACAGGGCGCAGAGTTTTTGCTCGTTGGGCGTGAGATCATGGTACTGTTCCCTCAAACGGTTCAGAAAATCTCCGTGAACCTGGTCAAAATGATATTCAAACTGTTTCCAGTCCTCCTGAAGTCTCAGGGTGGTGTCTATTTCCCTCACGATTTTCTCCAATGCCTGCTTTGTTTCCACGCTTTTCCCCTTCCGTCTCACTTCTTTCAGTTCTTCCTTGATGGTTTCCATGAACTCGTTTTTCACCACCAGGTTCATAGTCGAAGCGGCAAGGAGGTTGTTGATGTGCCGCAGTTCGCTTTTAATTTTATCCTCTTCTATTTGCCGTACTTCTTGCTCCTTTTGCCGTTCTATCGCGATCAATTCCTGTTGTTTTTTCAGGAGCTCTTTTTGTTTTGTATCTTCCACAGCCAGTGCCTTCAGGTTGTAACGGCGCTTTTGCAACATGGATATCATCAGCAACGACAAAACGCCGAGTACCACATATAAAATCCGGGCCAACAGGCTCCTGTGAAACGGGGGATTTACCCTTAAAAAAAGGGGCTGGCTGGTTATGGTTTGCCCCAGATAGTTTTTGGTCTGCACATTGAACTCGTAATCGCCTTCTTTAAGATTGGTGTATTCCTTGGCTGTGGCGTGGGTCCATTCCCCGTAACCTTCGTCAAAGCCTTTTAACCAATAGCGAAACTGCTGGTTGTTCACTTCATTGAACTGAAATGCCTCCACTTCGAACTGCAACACTTTTGCCCGGTAAGAAACGGTCAATTGCACCGGGCTTTCCGGTTTTACCTCAAAGGGTTTTCGTATATACAAAATGCTGTCTTCCGCGACATTTACGACTTTGCTTACAATCAGCGGCTTTTCTGCTGCCAAGCGGTTTTCCAGTTCGGGCCTGTACTGAATAAATCCTTCGTTGGCATTGAACAACACGCCATCGCCCGTATGCACCGAAATGTTCAGCAGGTCGTTGTTGAAGGAATACCGCAACTGAAACAGGGAGGATGGCACGAATGTGTAGTTGCCGAAACTGATTTGCTTGAAAAAACCTGCAATGTCTTCCGTGTAAACGTGGACGTTTTTCTGGTTGTCCTGCACCAGCAAATAGACCTGTTGTTCCCCTATCACCTTGGAAAAGGTTTCCGACTTTACGATGCGGTTGTTTACCTGGTCAATCTTGTACACGCCTTTCGGGGTGCCCAGGTAAAGGTCGTTGTCAATCCGGCTCAAAATAAGTTGCTCATCCGCCGGAAGGCCCTGGGCGGCAGACATTTTTTTCGTTGCAACGGTCAACAAACCGGGCAACAAGGACAGTTGGTACAAGCCTTTGTAAAACTGCCCGACCCAGATTCTCCCTTCGCGGTCTTCTTCGAAAAAACGGCTTGACTCCTCAAATCCGTCGATTTTCCCGACGCCCTGCAATTCCCGCTTTTCGTTAAACCTGAAAAGGTACAAACCCGAGTAGGTGCCCCCGATGGCAAATTCGGGGTTGGACTGCAACTGTTTTACCTGCCACAACCCATGCGTGTGGGCTATCCGTTTTGCAGCCCCGTTTGCCAGCAGGAAAAGCCCGGTGTGATGTCCCGCATATAGTTTTCCGGCAATGCTTTGCATGCCGTAGGCGGGGCCTTCCGTCCCTTTAAGGAATACGCTTTGTGCAGCGTTTTTTGCCAGAAAGTAGATGCCGTTGGAGGTGGTATAGTAGGTGCCTTCCCCCCTTGCATATGCTTCGTAGCCGCTTCCCTGGATGTTGATCTCCTGGTTGATGAAGCGCATCGGGGAGTTGAGGTCGACGAGGGCAATCCCGTTTTGCATACCCACCCACAGGTTCCCGGAGTAGTCCTGAAATGCCCGCAGACAGGCGTTGGACGACAGGCCATCCTGGGTTGTGATGTTTTCGATGGATTGTTTTTGCAAATCAAACAGAAACAGGCCGGCCGTCTGGGTGGAGATGGCCAAACGGCTGTCTGACAACTGTAGAATATGGTTGACGTATTTGCCCTGCAGGGTCCTGCTGAGGCCTTCATATCTTCCCGAAACTCCAAATGAAGTGGCAAATTCGATTTTCCCCGAATTATAAATCACAAGGTATCCACCCTCCTGCGAGATAACCCCTGCGATGGTCTCGTTGCTCGAATTGCGCAAATAGGGGAGGGCGAGGAGCTCCTGGTCCTTTATTTCAAAAAGTTGTCCCTGCCTGCTTTGGGCAAATAACTTTCCATTGGCCTGAAAAGTACGGTTAAAGCCATGCTTGTGTACAAGGACTGAAATAGACTGGCCATCATAAACGTAAATACCCTGAAAAGTGCAGAAATAGACTTTTGAGTTGAGCAGGAATACATCCCATACTTCGTCGAAATCGCGAGACGATTGCGGTATTTTGTCCACGAGCGACACCATGTTCCAGTCGCCGTTAAAGTATCCGAACGCACCCTGTGAACCGAAATACAGGCGGTTGGCTTTTTCGTCGAATGCCAGGGAGCGCTGCTTCTTGCCCGTTTGGAAGGCATGGCGTTCCCAGGCTTTCCCGTTGTAGGAAAGCACACCGAGGTTGTTCGCAACAAACAGCGTCATGTCCCTGTTTTGAGCAAAATCAATGTTCTGAATACCGGCCTTATAGTCGGACGGCATAAAATTATGAACAGGGTACTTTCCTGAAAATGCCCGGCATGGCAGGCCCGGCCCTAACGCAAGCAACAGACACAAAATGTACTTCGTGTAGGTTGCATACCCCACGATGTGAAAGTGGCCGAATATCATAAATTATTAATAATAAGTGAATTAGAATGGTGAATATACGATTTTGTAGTAATCAAAAAAATGTTTGATGAAATATTTGATGGGGTTCTATTTTTTTTCTGCTGGATTGGTGCATTTACATTTGAGCCATTGAAAACCAAAAAAAAATAGGCAGGTGTTCGGAGAGGAGAGAAAACATTCGCAGAATGCAATGATTCACCTTATAATAAATGGTAATGAAAAAAACAGTACAAACGCTGCTACTATCCTTTCTCGCCATTTCAGCCATGGGCCAGGCTGACAAGGTTTCCGTCGTAAACAGCCGGGAAGGGATGAAGATGGTCGTCAATGGCAACGATTTCTTCATCAACGGTATGAACTGGGACTATACCCCCATCGGCACGAACTACTCCTACAGTCTGTGGAAGCAACCCGACGATGTGATCCGGGCGGCCCTCGATGCCGAAATGTCCCTGCTGAAGAACATGGGTGTCAATGTGATCCGGCAGTACACCGGGGTACCCGCCCGGTGGATTCAATACATCTATGAAAAATACGGCATCTTCACCATGCTCAACCATTCCTTCGGGCGCTATGGTCTGACATTGGGCGGTGGCTGGGTGCCCAACACAGAATATGCCGACTCCGGCACACGGGATTTGTTGCTTGCAGAAGTGATGGCCATGACCGAAGAGTACAAGAATACGCCCGGCCTTTTGTTGTACCTGCTCGGAAACGAAAACAACTACGGGCTGTTTTGGGAAGGCGCCGAAACGGAAGATATCCCGGTTCAGGACCGAAAATCCACCGCGCGGGCGACGGCCATGTACAAGCTCTTCAACGAGGCAGCCGTAGCCATGAAAGGTATTGACAAATCGCACCCTGTGGCTATGTGCAACGGTGACCTGCTTTTTTTGGATATCATCGCAAAAGAGTGCAAGGATGTGGACATTTTCGGCACCAATATGTATCGGGGCGTTTCATTTGGCGATGCCTTTCAAAGGGTCAAGGACGAATTTAACAAACCCGTCCTGTTCACGGAGTTTGGCGCGGATGCGTTCAATGCCATCAACAATGAGGAAGACCAGCAATCCCAGGCCTATTATATGGTGGGCAACTGGAAGGAAATTTACGAAAATGCAGCGGGTGTGGGCAAAGCGGGCAATTGCCTCGGCGGCTTCACTTTCCAGTTCAGCGACGGCTGGTGGAAGTTCGGCCAGACCACCAACCTGTCCGTCCACGACAACAATGCTTCCTGGAGCAACGGCGGCTACCAGAGCGATTTCGTCAAGGGCGAAAATAATATGAATGAAGAATGGTTCGGTATATGCGCCAAAGGGCCGACCAACGAAAGGGGGCTTTACCAGTTATACCCCCGTGCGGCATACTATGCCCTGAAGGAAGTCCACCACCTGAATCCGCTGGACAAAAGTACAAGCCTTGCTTCCGTGGAAAGTTATTTCTCGAACATCCAGATCATGGATGCGGTGGTCAAGGCGCGGGGAGACAAGGCAGCCCTCGCCGGCGAGCAGATGAAAAAAGTGCGCATGAGCGAGCTGCGGGCGGACTTCTACACGTTCAGCACAGGTGGCAAGTTGATTTCAACGCCGGAAGACCCCGTGGCCGGCAGGACGGCCTACCCCGACCAACTGGGATTCGACCACATGGAGTCTTTTTTCATCGGCGTAGAAGCGAAACCCTCCGAAAGTTTTCGGGCCAATGTTTCGTTCAACGTGCTCGGAAATGTGGCCACCAACCCTATCAACGAGATATTTTACGAAAACCGGGGCAGGCCGCAAACAGCACAATCGGTCAATCCGGTTACCAATCAGGTAGAGACCATAACGCTGGGTGATGTAGAACGTTTTAAAGTTTACCGGGCGGATGTCAGCTGGAACGCCAGGCACTTCGATCTGAAAGGCTTCTACCGCACCGGACATTACCATTGGGGTTACGAGGGCGACTTCTTCGGCTTTTACCCCGAAGCCAACTATGGCCCCAACATTGACATTTACAACGGCGAAGCGCCGTTCGGTTTTGAACTGTCGGGCAAAAGGGTTTTCAAAAACCTTAAAGTAGCCTTCGGCCCGCAGTTGTGGTGGGGCGCCAACCCGGCTATCCTGGCGAAATACAGCAGGCAAATCGGCAAATTTGAGGTAACGGGTATTTTCCACGAAGACCTCGACAGGCAAGCGCCCGCCGTGAGTTCGTTTGCCGTGCCAATTCCGCCCACCCGCAGGGCTGCGCTGCACCTGAAAAGGAAACTGGGGGCGGTCGGCGTCGAACTGGGCGGCCTCTGGTCAAACTCGAACCGTGTCGGAGAGGTTTTCCAGATCGCGCACCAGACAGCAGAAGGCAGATACGAGATCTATCAGGATGAAACCACCATGAGCGACACCTGGGGCGGTAAAGCCAAACTGACTTATGCCTCGGGGCCTTTCCAGTGGTATGCCCAGGGGGCGGTACATGGAATACTCGCACAGGGCGGAGCCGATTACACCAAAACCTTCACGGGATGGCGGCTCAAGGACTGCGGCAGTGGCAATCAATACAATTTCCTGACGGGTTTCACCGTCGGAGTCGGTCATCTCCAGATCGCTCCCAACTTCCTGTGGCAAAAACCCATCGAAGATCCCATCCCCGGCGATGTGCCTGCGCCGGGGCGGCCCAGGAACATTCTCGATGACCCGTTTGCCGTCAGAGCTAACCGCGAAACCGTAGCAGGTGAAATCCTTTTCACCTACGACCCCACCCCCGGCACCTGGATGTACGAATGGGACAACGATATTGCTGAAGACGCAAGGTTTGCCGTCAGCAGCGGCTTCGTTTACCGCCACCTGCCCACGACGCAGGACGCCGCCATCGGTATCCTCGGCGACGGGCGATCCATTTTCGCATTCCCCGGTGCAGCCCCTGCACAAGACCTGTGGGAGGCATATGCCCGCATTGTTTCAAAAACAAGCCCTGATTTCGGGCTTATCACCAACCTTTTCGCAGGGACGGCCCAGGCCAACGGCAGCGATGACAGGCTCATCAAACGTTTTGGCGGCGATTTGCGCATCATTTACAAGAAGACCAAACTCACCACCATGGTCAAGGTGAACGATTGGGGGCCTTACGACTACCACCGTGACTTCAACCTCACCTTCCCGCTACAGCTCATGGCCGATATTTCCACGAGCCTCGCAAAACCGGGATGGTTTGACCTGCCCAATTCCCGCCTGGGGGTCCGTTACAACTGGCGCTCCCTCGATCGGTATTCGCCCCGCTACTGCCCGGCGACGACGATCGATGCCAGGGGCAACGTCGTGTGCGACCCCACCGCCGTAGGTTTCGGCAATGGACAGGAATGGGAAATACAGACCTATCTGCAAATCAGCATTGGCAATTAATCAACATCAAAAAAGACAGTCATGGAAAATATAAAACACAAAATCTCAGCGCTCGTTTCGCTCTTCTTCCTGGCCATTTTGACGGTGGTCAGTTGCAAAAGGGATATCGGCGACCTCGAACCGGCGCCCTTTCCGACTACCCCGGAAGTGTTCATCGACGGATTCAGCGCAGGGCTGAACTACGGCGCCTTCGGAGGCTCAAAGGTGACGGCCTTCGACGTGGATACCGAAGTGAAATACAAAGGCTCGGCCTCCATGAAATTTGCCGTACCGGACGCGGGAGACCCCCAGGGCGCTTATGCCGGCGGCAGCTACTTTACCTCGGTCGGACGCGATCTGTCGGGCTACGATGCGTTGACCTTTTGGGCCAGGGCTTCCAAATCGGCGACGATTGACGTGGTAGGTTTCGGGAATGACTTTGGCGAGTCAAAATTCCTGACTACACTGCGCGATGTGCCCGTCAATACCAACTGGCAAAAATACATCATCCCCATCCCCGACCCTTCAAAACTGACACAGGAAAGGGGAATGTTCTTCTACTCCGAAGGCCCTGAAAACGGCCTTGGTTACACCTTCTGGATTGACGAGGTGAAATTCGAAAAACTGGGAACCATTGCCCACCCGAGATCGGCCATACTGGACGGGCAGGATCAGGTGCTTTCGGCGGAGACAGGTCAAAATCTGAATATCGGCGGGTTGAAGGCTACTTTCAATATGCCGACGGGCGTTGACCAAAGCGTGGATGCCGCCCCGGCGTATTTCACCTTTTCATCCTCCAACCCATCGGTGGCTTCGGTCAGCGTCACAGGCGTTGTTTCTGTACTGGACACCGGAACGGCGGTCATCACTGCCAAACTAGGCAATCTGGATGCTGCGGGCTCTATGACCCTCACCTCAAGCGGACAGGCCGCCGGCCCGCAAACCCCGGCGCCCACCCCTACCGTCAGTGCGGACAGCGTGATTTCCCTTTTCAGCAATGCCTACAACAATGTTTCTGTGGACACCTGGAACACCCACTGGCAATTTTCAACCGCCGAGGATTTTGACGTTCAAATAGCCGGAGATGATGTGAAGCGGTACAGGAGCCTCAATTTCGTGGGTATCGAGTTCGCGTCCCAGACCATCAATGCGTCGGCCATGACGCATTTCCATATTGACCTTTGGACGCCCGACCCGACCGAACTCCCGGCTGCCTTCAAGGTGCTGCTCGTTGATTTCGGGGCGAACGGGGTTTTCGACGGAGGCGACGACTCTTCGCACGAGCTGGCGTTCACCCGCCCGACCCTGGTTTCGGAGCAATGGGTGAGCCTCGACATTCCGATGTCGAATTTCACCGGACTGGTGAACAGGGCACACCTTGCCCAATTGGTGCTATCCGGTGATGTGCCCAACGTTTATATCGACAATGTGTATTTCTACAACGCCGGAACGGTGGCGCCTTCCGGTCCGACGGTGGCCGCACCAACGCCTACGCGCAACCCTGCCGACGTTATCTCCATTTTCAGTGATACCTATACCAATGTTCCCGGTACGGATTTCAATCCGAATTGGGGGCAGGCGACGGTCGTATCCCAGGTGCAGGTCGCAGGGAACAACATTTTGCGCTATGGGGGCCTGAACTATCAGGGAACACAACTGGGCAACAACCTCGATGCTTCCGGCATGACCCACCTGCACCTTGATTTTTGGACGAATAATTCATCCGGCCTGAATGTTTACCTCATCAGCCCCGGCCCGGTGGAGAAGGCCGTTGCGTTAACTGTGCCTACCAACGGCTGGACAAGTCTGGATATCCCCCTGACCAGCTTCTCCCCGGTTGCCCTCAACGACCTGATTCAGTTCAAATTTGACGGCAACGGCGATATTTACCTCGATAACATCTACTTCTATAAAACCAGCGGCGGCGGTACGGCGCCAACGACCGCAGCACCTACGCCTTCATTTAACGCCGCCAACGTTATCTCCGTTTTCAGCGACGCCTATACCAATGTTGCAGGTACTGACCTCAACCCAAACTGGGGGCAAGCCACCGTCGTCACACAGGCGCCGGTTGGCGGGAACAATACGCTGATCTATTCGGGCCTGAATTATCAGGGTATCCAACTGGGCAGCAATCAGAATGTATCGGGCATGACCCATCTGCACCTTGATTTTTGGACGGCAAACTCCACGGCACTAAAGGTATTCATCATCAGCCCAGGCCCGGTTGAAACACCTTTTACGCTGACTGTGCCTACCTCCGGCTGGTCGAGCGTGGACATCCCGCTGACGGCGTTCGCTCCGGTGGACCTGACGAACGTGTTCCAGTTTAAATTTGAAGGCGACGGCAAGATTTATCTGGATAATATTTTATTCCATAACTGAGCTCTCAAACCTGATAATCATACTTACCATGAAACGGAATCATTCAATTCTGATACATAGCGTGCTGCTTGCAGTAATTTTTTTCGCCTTCTGGAGCTGCAAGGATGATGCAAATGACATTGTAAACCGCAACTGGCAATTGGTTTGGGCCGATGATTTCAACGGCCTTGCGGGCCAGTCGCCCGACCCGGCCAACTGGGCGTATGACCTTGGCACGGGTGGCAATGGCTGGGGCAACCAGGAATTGCAGTACTACACCGACCGGCCGGAAAATATAGCGATGGATGGCGCGGGTAACCTGGCCATCACTGCCCGGAGCGAAAGTTTTGGCGGAAGCGGGTTCACCTCTGCCCGCATCAAAACACAGGGCCTGTTCGACCAGACGTACGGCCGCTTTGAGGCCCGGATTAAATTGCCCTGGGGGCCGGGCATCTGGCCCGCTTTCTGGATGCTGGGCAGCGATATCGACGACGTATCATGGCCGCAATGCGGCGAAATTGACATCATGGAATACCGGGGGCAGCAGCCCAACCTCATCCACGGTTCGGTGCATGGGCCGGGCTACTCCGGCGGCGCGGCCGTTACGAAAAGTTTTGGTTTCACCGACAACCGCTTCGACGTGGATTTCCATGTTTTTGCCGTTGAATGGGGCGCAGATTACATCGATTACTACGTTGATGATACCCTTTACCAACGGATAACTCCGGATGATACGCCCGGGGAATGGGTGTACGACCATCCTTTTTTCATTATCCTGAACGTAGCGGTGGGCGGCAATTTTGTAGGCTTCCCGACCAGCCAGACGCCATTCCCGCAAACCATGCTGGTGGATTACGTGAAGGTTTACAAGGAGGCTAACTGATTGGAATATGGACCTTCAATACGTGCAAACAGGAGGCGACCGCTATTTTAAGATATCGGACAGCGACGCGCTTCGCCCTTTTTTTATGAGCATTGTCAGCGACTCTGACCACTGGATGTTCATTTCCAGCAACGGCGGGTTGAGTGCGGGGCGAAAAAATGCCGATTATGCGCTGTTCCCTTATTATACCGACGATAAAATAACCGAGTCCGCCGAAATCACGGGCAGCAAGTCGATATTCCTGGTACATGAAGGAAGCGCCCGGCAAATCTGGGAACCCTTCTCCAACCGGTATGAAGGCGTACACCGCACCAGCCGGAATTTGTACAAACATATTTTCGGCAATAAAATCATTTTCGAGGAAATCAACCACGACCTGCAATTGACCTTTCAGGTGGAATGGAATTCGAGCGACAGGTTTGGCTTTGTCAGAAAATCAAGGCTGATCAACCATGCGCCGAACGAGGTCAGTGTTGAACTGTTGGACGGCATCCAGAATATATTGCCTTACGGCGTGCCCAGCAGTTTGCAAAACAGCGCCAGCAACCTCGTAGATGCCTACAAGAGGAGCGAACTGGACAAGGCGACAGGCTTGGGCATCTATGCCTTGAGCGCCATCATTGTGGACAAAGCCGAACCCAGCGAGGCGCTGAAAGCCAACGTGGCCTGGTCGGCCGGACTTGAAAACCCCGTCCATTTGCTTTCCGCTCTGCAACTCGGCGCATTCAGAAAAGGTATGCCGCTGCGGCAGGAAGAAGATGTAAAAGCGGAAAAAGGGGCCTATTTTCTCCACAAAAAAATATTGCTGCCCCCGCATGTCGAAAAGGAATGGATGATTGTCGCCAACGTAAACCAAAGTCATGCGGCAGTAGCCAGACTTTTGGATTTAATAAAGCATGAAAAAGGTTTATCCCAACTCGTCGAGCAGGACATAGCAGCAGGGACCAAACGCCTGCTCGCGCTCAATGCCGCCGCCGACGGGCTTCAACTGAGCTCCGACCACCGCCGGGACACGCGCCACTTTTCCAATGTGCTGTTCAACATCATGCGCGGCGGCATTTTTGACCATAATTATCAAATCGAAAAATGGGATTTCACCCATTATTTGTCCAATGCCAACAAAGCCGTTTTTGAAAATTCGAAACCGGTCGTGGATCAATTGCCCGATGTTTTTTCATTTTTTGTGCTGAAAGAACTAGCGCAAAAAAGCGGGGATGCGCATTTCACGAGATTATGCCTCGAATACATGCCGCTCAAATTCAGCCGTCGGCACGGCGACCCCAGCCGTCCCTGGAACTGGTTTTCCATTAACACCCGCAACGAAAAGGACGGTTCGAAAATATTGGATTACCAGGGCAACTGGCGGGATATTTTCCAAAACTGGGAAGCGCTCGCGTACTCCTACCCGGCGTTCATCGAGAGCATGGTGCACAAATTTTTGAACGCGACCACCTTCGATGGATACAACCCATACCGCGTGACAAAAGACGGTTTCGACTGGGAAACCATCGAGCCGGACAACCCCTGGTCTTATATCGGCTACTGGGGCGACCACCAGATCATCTACCTGCTGAAGTTCCTGGAGTTTATGGAAGACCATGCTCCCGGCCAACTGGAAAGCCTTTTTGACAAGGAATGTTTCGTATATGCCAACGTACCTTATAGAATAAAAAGCTACGAAGACACGCTGCTGAATCCGAAAGATACCATCGAATTTGACCACGAATCGGACAGGCTTATCCGTTTGGAGAAAGAAAGTTCAGGTGCGGACGGAGCCTTGTTGCGGGATCAAAACGGCGACATCTACACAGTGACGTTTGTGGAAAAAATATTGGCGACGGTATTGGCCAAATTGTCCAATTTCATTCCCGAGGGCGGCATCTGGATGAACACCCAGCGGCCCGAATGGAACGACGCGAACAACGCCCTGGTGGGCAACGGCGTTTCGGTGGTGACACTGTGCTATTTGCGGCGGTTTTTATATTTTTTCAAAAAAGTATTGGCGGCCTCGGAGGTGAAACAGGCCGGCGTTTCCGCTGAATTGCTTGTTTTCCTGAACAGTGTGTCGCAGACATTGAACAGCCACCGGCATTTGCTTTCCGGAAAAATCAGCGACAAGGATCGCAAACAGGTATTGGACGGTTTGGGGAAAGCCGGCAGCGCATACCGCACACAGATGTACAACCGGCCGTTTTCGGGATCAAAACAGGCCGTTTCCCTGGATGAAATCGAGCAGTTTTTTGACCTGAGCCTCCGCTTTCTGGAACACACCATCGATGCCAATAAAAGGCCGGATCATTTGTACCATGCCTATAATTTGATGACCCTCGAAAGCGATGACAGCGTTTCCATCTCTTATTTGAGCGAAATGCTGGAGGGGCAGGTGGCTGTGTTGAGTTCCAAATATTTATCCGCACAGGAGGTCTTGTCGCTTTTGGACAGTTTGAAAAAAAGCAAGTTGTTCCGGCCCGACCAGTACAGTTATCTGCTGTATCCCAACAGAGATTTGCCGGGATTTTTGGAAAAAAACAATGTGCCGAAGGAGGCTGTCGGGAAGTCAACCCTGCTCGCCCGACTGGTATCCGACGGCAATGTGGACATCATCGAAAAGGATATCGATGGGGTATTCCATTTTAACAGCAATTTCAAAAATGCCAACGACCTGGGCGCTGCATTGGCCGAACTGTCGAAAACAACATATGCACCCCTCGTTGAGAAAGATAGAAAACAGGTGTTGCAGATATTTGAAGACCTGTTCAACCACAAAGCGTTCACCGGCCGCTCCGGCACCTTCTTCGGCTATGAAGGTCTGGGTTCCATTTATTGGCACATGGTGTCGAAACTCCAGTTGGCCGTGCTGGAATGTTGCCTGAAAGCCGTGGATGAAGGCGAAAGCCCTGAACGCACAGGTAAATTACTGGAGCATTATTATGAAATAAGCGAAGGCGTTGGCGTACATAAGTCCCCGGCGCTTTACGGCGCTTTCCCGACCGATCCGTATTCCCATACGCCCGCCGGAAAAGGCGCGCAGCAACCAGGCATGACGGGACAGGTGAAGGAAGATATTGTGAGCAGGTTCGGCGAACTGGGCGTTTTTGTGAAAAATGGCAGACTGCATTTCAACCCCTGTCTGCTGCGGAAAAGCGAATTCCTCGGGGAAGCCGGAATATTCGAATACGTAAATGTCCACCAGGAAACACGGGAATTGCCGCTCGATAAGGGTTCGCTTTGTTTCACCTATTGCCAGGTCCCGATCGTGTACACTTTGGCAGCGGAAAACCGCCTGACCATTACACATAGCAACAACACGTCTACCACATTGAACGACTTGAATATAGATGAAAACAACAGCCTCAAGATTTTTGAAAGGACTGGCGATATCATCCGAATCAATGTTCACATCAAAGCGTCAATGTTAAAATAACATGAAAATACGTTGGCAAAAAGCGGGTATCCTGTTGGCTTTTGCCTTCAGTTTTTCATGCCACACAGGGCAGATTGGCCAAACGTATCAACAACCAAAACAAGCAGTGACAGCGAAAGACATCCTGGGGAATCCCGAATATCCGGCCATTTCTTACGGCGGCTATCGGGGGGGCAGCCGTGATATACAGCCTACCGTGGAGCAACTGAAAGAGGATATGAAAATCCTCGCTGCCATGAACATCAAGGTGCTGCGGACGTACAACACCAAATTGGCAGAAGCCTCCAACCTGTTAAAGGCTATTCGTGCATTAAAACAGGAAGATCCCGGTTTCGAGATGTATGTCATGCTCGGCGCATGGATGGATTGCCGGAAAGCATGGACCAATCATCCCGACCACAATCATGAAGATGAAGAGGCCAATGCCGCAGAAATTCAAAGGGCCGTGGATATGGCCAACCAGTACCCCGACATCGTAAAGATCATAGCCGTCGGCAACGAGGCGATGGTGAAGTGGGCCGCCAGTTATTTCGTGCAGCCTTGGGTGATTCTTAAATATGTGAACCAGTTGCAGGCGCTCAAGCAAGCCGGCAAACTGCCCAAAGACCTTTGGATCACAAGCTCCGACAACTTCGCCTCCTGGGGCGGCGGCGGCGCCGAGTACCACGTCGAAGATTTGACAAAATTGCTCCTGGCGGTTGATTATGTGTCCATGCACACCTACCCCATGCACGACACCCATTACAACCCTGATTTTTGGGGCAATTTCGAGGGCGAGGAAACGCTCTCCGATAGTGCTAAGATCAACGCTGCCATGACCCGCGCCAGAGATTATGCCGTTTCGCAATACAAAAGCGTCGTGAAATATATGAAGGCGCTGGGCATTGAAAAACCCGTTCATATCGGTGAAACGGGCTGGGCCAGTGCCTGCAATGACCACTACGGAGCCAAAGGTTCAAAAGCGACCGATGAATACAAGGAAGCGCTTTATTACAACATGATGCGCGAATGGACCAGTCGGGAGCGCATCGCCTGTTTTTTCTTCGAAGCATTTGATGAAATCTGGAAGGATGCCGCCAATCCGGGAGGCTCGGAAAATCACTTTGGCTTGTTCACCATCGACGGGCAAGCCAAATATGCCATATGGGATTTGGTAGACAAGGGTGTTTTTAAAGGACTGTCAAGGGGCGGCCATCCTGTTGTGAAAACGTACGGCGGCGATAAAAAAGCCCTGCTGGAAAATGTCCCGCTGCCTCCGGTGAAACAAAAAATGCCGGCGACGCATTAACCAGACCCAGTTGAACAGATATGAAAAACTTCCTGACATACGGTGTTGTATTTTTATTGATTGTCATGCTAAGCGCTTGTCTATCAATGGATAAAAAATTGAAAACGGAGGTTTATGAAACCTCTGCAAGCGGCAACAAGCTCCAGCCGGTAATGGAATCGCCTGCGGGCGATGAAACCACCGTCATTAAACTCTTGCCGGATAAAAAATTCCAGACCATTACCGGGTTCGGAGGATCGTTTACGGAGTCGTCGGCCTCGCTGTTGAACAAATTGAGCAGGAAAAACCGCGACAAAATTTTGGAAGCCTATTTTGGGGAAGATGGCGCCCGCTACTCCCTGACCCGCACCCATATCAACTCCTGCGATTTTTCTCTGAGCCAGTACAGCTATGCTCCCGTGGAAGGCGACACCGCATTGAAAAGTTTTTCCATTGAGGAAGACCGGGATGATATCATTCCGATGATCAAGGATGCAATGGCCGTTTCCAAAGACGGGTTTAAAATTCTTTCCTCTCCCTGGACGGCCCCGCCCTGGATGAAGGACAACAAAAAGTGGGTGGGCGGAAAACTGCTTCCGGAGTATTACGACACCTGGGCCCTGTTTTTCTCAAAATATATTGATGCCTACAAGGCGGAAGGGATTGACATCTGGGGCTTCACGGTGGAGAACGAACCACTGGGCAATGGCAATAACTGGGAGAGTATGCACTTTACGCCGGAAGAAATGACCCTGTTTGTGCAAAACCATCTGGGCCCGAAACTGGAAGCCGACGGAAAAGGTCATGTGAAAATACTGGGCTACGACCAAAACCGGGAACATTTGCAGGAATGGGTGGACGTGATGTACCGGGATGAAGCCTCTTCAAAATATTACGCCGGTACCGCCATACATTGGTATGCCAGCACTTTCGAGGTGTTTCCTGATGCCTTGCAATATGCGCACAACAAAGCACCCGGCAAGCATTTGATTCAATCGGAAGCCTGTGTGGATGCCGAAGTGCCCCAATGGCAGAACGACGTCTGGTACTGGAGCAAAGAAGCCACCGACTGGGGCTGGGACTGGGCGCCGGAGCAGGACAAACACCTGCACCCCAAGTACGCCCCGGTCAACCGCTATGCGGGGGACATCATCGGCTGCCTCAACAACTGGGTGGACGGCTGGATTGACTGGAACATGGTGCTGGACAGGCAGGGTGGCCCCAACTGGTTCAAAAACTGGTGTACCGCCCCCGTCATCGTCGACCCGGACGCAGATGAGGTGTATTTCACACCCATCTATTACACCTTGGCTCATTTCAGTAAATATATCCGGCCGGGAGCGGTGCGGATCGGGTTTGAAAATACTGACAACACACTCATGGTTACCGCCGCCCAAAACCCGGACGGCTCTGTCGTGGCGGTGGTTTTTAATCCCACGGAAAATGAAAAACAATTCATGCTCTCGTTCGGAGAAAAATCCACCTATTTAAAAATCAGTGACAAGGCGATTCAAACCATCTTGATCAATAAACGAAACACCAACAATGAGTAATTCATCGACATCCTCCAACAAGGTTCCTTTCGGGCAAAAGGTTGCCTTCGGATTGGGTATGCTTGCCAATCAAATGTTCCCCGCTGCCCTGGGAATATTCATGGTTGTGCTGGTACAGGATTTGGGTTTCCCGGGATGGATGTGGGGAATTCTGTTTTTCCTCCCCCGGGTTTATGATTCGATTACCGACCCCATTATGGGATTTATAACGGATAATACCCGCTCCGTATGGGGCAGGCGCAGGCATTATGTCTTTACAGGCGCCGTCATCATGGGCATTTCGTTTGTGGCGATGTGGCAGTTGCACCGGGAAAATGGCGTGGAATATAACTTCATGTACTTCCTCCTCTGGTCTTTCGTATTCTATTCAGGGCTGACCATTTTCAGTGTGCCTTATGTAGCCATGGGCTATGAAATGAGCGATGATTTCCACGAGCGCACCAACATTATGGCCGTAGCGCAGTGGATCGGCCAGTGGGCCTGGGTCATTGCCCCCTGGTTCTGGGTAGTGATGTACGACCCCACCTGGTTTGAAAATGCAGATACGGCTACCCGAACACTCTCTGTATGGGTTGGCATATTTTGTATGATCCTGGCTATGATCCCCGCTTTTTTTATCAAAAGCAAATCCACCAAAGATGATGACAGCCTTGTTCCGTTGAGCCTGAAGAATATCGGAGGTGGACTCAGGGAAATATTGAACGGGTTCAGGGAGGCTTTCAAAATTCGCCCGTTCAGGAAATTGTGTTTTTCGACGTTTCTGATTTTCAATGCGTTCAACACGGTAGCCTCCTTTTCCTTTTTTATCATTGTTTACTATTTGTTCAATGGCGATGCTGGAGCAGCGGGCTTTTGGCCGACTTTATTCGGGAGCGTGGGCGCCCTGGTGACCACTTTTGCGGTAATCCCCACCGTGGCATGGATGTCTGGAAAAATGGGCAAGAAGAATGCCTTTATGCTCTCCCAGGGGATTTCCATCTTCGGATATATCCTGTTTTGGTTCCTGTTCGTACCGGGCAAACCCTATATGTTCTTTTTTGCCCTCCCGTTCTTTTCCTTCGGAATCGGCAGTTTGTTCACCCTGATGATGTCCATGACGGCAGATGTGTGCGATTTGGATGAACTGAATACCGGCAAGAGACGGGAAGGTATTTTCGGCGCTATTTACTGGTGGATGGTGAAGTTCGGTTTTGCTATCGCCGGTCTGATGAGCGGCGCTATTATGACGTTGGTTGGCTTCGCCCCGGATGCAGATACACAGCCGGAAGGCGCAGTAACAGGTTTAAGGCTGTTTTTTTCCGGGGTTCCCATTCTCGGAACATTGGTTGCCATGTGGATCATGCGCAATTATGATGTGTCCGAAGAACGCGCCCATGAAATAAGGGCAGCAATAAACCGGAAGAAGGCCCCCGGTAACGGCTCGTCTGCCTATTCGCCGGGCAAATTGCTTGAACTGAGTAAAGGCGTAAATTTGAATACAGGAACCGGCTTGAATTTCAGCAGTAAAACGACGGCGGAAATCAGGTCAATGTTTTCAAAAACGCTCAACGACGGCCTGCATGGATTGTGCTTCAGCCCTTATGCAGAAGGCCAGAGAGCGGGTGATACCTTGTCGGAGCCCCAGATTCGCCGGCGGATGGAAATCATTGCGCCCTACACCAAATGGGTGCGCTCCTTTTCCTGTACCCAGGGCAATGAATTGATCCCGAAAGTTGCCCGGGAAAAAGGGTTGAAGACAATGGCAGGGGCATGGATAAGCCAGGATGCCGAACGAAATGAAAGTGAAATCAAGGCGCTCGTTGAATTGGCAAAGGCAGGACTGGTGGACATAGCGGCAGTGGGCAACGAAGTATTGCAGCGCAATGAACTTTCAGAACAGGAAATAATCAAGTACATTCAGCGGGTGCGGGCATTGTTGCCCAAACACATCCCTTTGGGTTATGTGGATGCCTATTATCATTTCCTCGACAAGCCCGCTCTGGCGGATGCCTGCGACGTGGTTCTGATCAACTGCTACCCGTTCTGGGAAGGAGCCGACAACGAACACGCCCTGCTTTACATGCAACGTATGTTTGAATTGACAAACCAGATAGCCGGGGGTAAAAAAGTGATCATCACCGAAACAGGGTGGCCAAGCAAAGGGCAAAATGTGCAGGACGCCTACCCATCTGCCGAAAATGCGATGAAATACTTTATCAATACGCAGCAATGGGCTAAAGACCAAAACATTGAAATGTTCTATTTCTCTTCATTTGACGAATCATGGAAGTTTCACCATGAAGGGGAAGTGGGCACTCAGTGGGGATTATGGGATATTAATGAGAAACAAAAGTTCGGTTGAACCAACATCATTCCTATCCGTTTGCTTTTTCAAAAAACAGAATAAGATATGTCATTCAGACAAGGAAAACACTTAACCCTTTCGGGAACGGATTATTCCGGTAAATCACCCGAACAGATACAAAACCTCTTCCGGCAGGCATTGGAAAATGGCATGCATGGCCTCTGTTACAGTGCCTACGAAGAAGGCCAGCAACCGGGTGATATTTTAACGGCTGACCAGATCCGGCGCCGGATGAAAATCATTGCCCCCTATACCAAATGGGTGCGCTCTTTCTCCTGTATTGAAGGCAATGAACTGGTGCCGAAAGTGGCCCGTGAGTTCGGACTAAAAACGCTGGTCGGCGCCTGGCTGGGAAAAGATGAAGACCTGAACGAACAGGAAATAGCCGGCCTGATACAACTCGCCAGGGAAGGATACGTCGACATTGCCGCAGTAGGCAACGAAGTACTCTACCGGAAGGATTTGAGCGAGGAGGCGCTGCTGGACTACATCCGCCGGGTGAAAAACGCCATCCCCGAAGTGCCGACGGGCTATGTGGATGCCTATTACGAGTTTACCGCCTGCCCCGGCATCACCGAGGCGTGCGATGTCATTTTGGCCAATTGCTACCCTTTTTGGGAAGGTTGCCACATAGACTATTCCCTGGTATACATGAAACAGATGTACCAGCAGGCTGTACAGGCCGCTAACGGCAAAAAAGTAATCATCACCGAAACAGGCTGGCCGAGCCAGGGAAAAAGTCTCGATGGCGCTGAACCGTCTGCGGTAAATGCCATGAAATATTTCATCAATACCCAACAGTGGTCGCGGGAAGAGGACATTGCGATTTTTTATTTCGCCTCCTTCGATGAGTCCTGGAAAGTAGGCGCCGAGGGCGATGTAGGCGCTTATTGGGGCTTGTGGGATATGCACCAAAACCTCAAGTTCTGACGAAACAATGGCGCCTGGATCGGGTAAACCGGATTGTTTCCCGGCGCTTTTTTATCCATATTTTAAAATTTAAACCAATTAATAATGAAGCATTTTACTCTTGTATTAACCCTGCTGATATCCAGCGTTGGGTATGCACAAATCAGCCTTCCGATAGACTTCGAGTCATCGACAATTAACTACGCCTTCACCGATTTTGGTGGCGGGCAGATGAGCAAGGAGGATAACCCCGACATGTCCGGGATTAACACGAGCAGCAAGGTGGAAAAAAAAAAAAAAAATGCCCCCGAGGTCTA
>ERZ724521.411-NODE-411-length-19389-cov-5.632461_pt1 | contig 19389 bp, 16 predicted proteins | sample MGYA00376054_ERZ724521 | MGnify/ENA primary metagenome ERZ724521 (study PRJEB28724, sample SAMN07190883) | activated sludge metagenome | isolation source: activated sludge of sewage treatment plant in Hong Hong | place: Hong Kong | collected 2016-03-17 ... | reverse complement strand
GGCCTGGCCTTTTTCTTCGAAGGCCATCACCACCACGGCGGCGCCGTAGCGGCGCACGGCCTTGGCGTCGGCGATAAACGCGGCTTCGCCTTCCTTCAGGCTGATGGAATTGACGATCGGCTTGCCCTGGACGCATTTGAGTCCGGCTTCGATCACCGACCATTTGGAGCTGTCAATCATCACCGGCGCGCGCGCGATGTCGGGCTCGGTGGCGATGTAGTTGAGAAAGTCGGTCATCGCACGCTCGGAATCGAGCATGCCTTCGTCCATGTTCACGTCGATCGCCTGTGCTCCGCCTTCGACCTGGTCGCGGGCGACGCTGAGCGCTTCTTCGTAGTTTCCTTCCTTGATCAGTCGCAGGAACTTGCGTGAGCCGGTGACGTTGGTGCGCTCGCCCACGTTCATGAAATTCGAATCCGGTCGCAGCACGACGGCTTCGAGCCCGCTGAGGCGCAGCCAGGGTTCTACCGAAGGAATGACGCGTGGCGGTGTTTTCTTCGCCAGCGCGGCGATGTGGCGGATATGATCGGGGGTGGTCCCGCAGCAACCACCGACGATGTTGAGGAAACCACTGCGCAGGAAGTCTTCGATCTGGTGGCCCATGTGGTCGGGCGTCTCGTCGTATTCGCCGAACTGGTTGGGCAGTCCGGCATTGGGATACGCGCTCACGAAGAAGGGCGCCTTCTGGGCGAGTTCTTCGATGTGCGGGCGCATCTCCTTAGCGCCGAGCGCGCAATTCAATCCTACACTCAGCAGATCGAGGTGCGATACGGAAATGAGAAACGCTTCCACCGTTTGTCCGCTGAGGGTTCGTCCGCTGGCATCGGTGATGGTGCCGGAAACCATGACGGGCAACTGCACGCCTTTTTCGTCGAAGACGGTTTCGATGGCGAAGAGAGCCGCCTTCGCGTTGAGCGTATCGAAAATGGTTTCGACGAGCAAAACGTCGGCACCGCCGTCGATGAGGCCGCGGGTTTGCACCGCGTACGCTTCGACCAGGTCGTGAAAGCTCACGGCCCGGAAGCCGGGATCATTCACATCGGGTGAGAGCGATGCTGTCTTGTTGGTAGGCCCGAGGGCGCCTGCAACGAAGCGCGGCGTACTGTTTGGATGGTCCGCCGCGAAACCGGCCACGGCTTCTTTCGCGAGGCGAGCGGCGGCGAGGTTGATCTCGTACGCAAGGTCCTCCATGTGGTAATCGGCCAGGGAGAGGGCTTGCGCGTTAAAGGTGTTGGTCTCGATGATGTCGGCTCCAGCCTCGAGGTATTCCCGGTGGATGGCGCGCACGATCTCCGGTCGGGTCAGACAGAGGAGGTCATTATTGCCCTTCAGCGAATGTGGAAAATCCCGGAAGCGATCGCCGCGGTAACCGCCTTCGTCGAGACGATACCGTTGGATCATGGTTCCCATGGCCCCGTCGATGACGAGGATACGTTGTTGCAGTGCAGCTTTAATCGGATGCATAATCGTTCAGGTTCCTTCCGCTCCGCGACCCCAGGAGAAAAAAAAATCCCTCCTGCGCTAGTCAGAAGGGATCGTATGGCGATTTCGATTGGGCAACGATCATTCTGACTTATCTCTCTCCACCAAATGGCGGAGTGCGAGGTGGCACCTTATTCTATTGTTTTTCAACAATTTAGAACCGGTTGCCAAGGCTTCACAGGGCGCAATCCCTCAGCCTTTCTGGATAAGCCGTCTCGTCGAAAGACGAGAGGAGGTGGAAAGAACTGGTGCAAAGATAACGAATTTGCTTTCGTCTAAAAGTGACTCGCATAAATACTTAAAAACACGAAAGCCTCCCCGAAGGAAGGCTTTCATGTGATGATCATTGGGATTAACGCTGCAACACGATCGGCTTGGTGATCGAGCCGTTCGGAGTTTCCACTTTTACGAAGTAGATACCGTTGTTGTAAGCACCCAGGTCGAGCTGGAGGCTGACGAGGTTATCGTTGTTGAGCATTTGCAACTGGCGGCCCATGCCGTCGAACAGACGAACCGTGCACTGACCCTTCATGTTCGGGAAGAACACGTTGAGCAGTCCATTGGTGGGGTTCGGGTAGAGTACCGAGCCGTTGAGTTCCGGCGCGATGGTACCGACATTGAAGTCGAGGCCGATCAGGTAGTCTTCCGTTTCACCGGAACCGAAGGTCAGGCAGGAGCTGGTAGCGTCGTTGGTATTGTTCACCAGGCGGGAACGCACACGCATGATCGCGGGGCCCTGGGTGGCGCCGCCCGGAATGGTCCAGTTCACTGTGTTGGGAGTGCCGGCGATAGAGGTCGTGCAAACCTGTACCCACTCGTCCGCAGCGAGGTCGCCGTTGGCGTTGAAGTCGATCCAGATCGAGATGATGTTGTCGTCGTTGGTGGTGACGCTGAAATCGTACGCATTGCCGCGTACCAGCTCCGCGGTAGTCGATGCTGTCACCGGCCAGTAGGTGTACGCCACACCGGTCTGCTGGTCACAACCGGAGCTGTTGTTCAGCGAGGTGCCGGTGATGGTGACGTTGTCGATCTCGGAGTTCACACCCAGACAATCCACGCCTCCATGGTCACCTGGGCAGGGACAGAGGTAAGCGGGCTTGTTATCGACCATGATGGAACCGGAAGGCGTGGTGCTGCCGGAGCAGGTAACCAGGCACTGGTAGTAGGTCATGGACGACTGGTTGGTGTCGAGCGAGGAGGCGGTGGCACCGGGAATATCGGTCCAGGTGCTGCCGTCCGGCGAGTTCTGCCACTGATAGGTGATGCCGATGCCGTTGTCGTTGCCGACAAGTTCGAGCAGGAAGTTCTCGTTGGCACAGACCAGCACCGAAGACGACGTGGCGTCTCCGGCCACCGGAGGCGCGGTGCAGTTCGGGTAGCTGATGACTTCGACATTGTCGAGTGCCCACCACCAGTCCCAGGAACCGGTCCAGGTGAAGCGCACTTGAAGCGCGGTCGCGGTGCCGATGAGGCTGCTGATATCGTAGCTGGAATGGACCGCCGGATTCGGGTAGCCAAGATCCACACTGTCTAACACTAAGGTCGTCCAGGTCGCGCCGCCATCGGTCGAATATTCGATGTGACGAGCGGAGCCGCCTTGTCCCGGACCAAGGAGCGATCGGTACTGCTCGTCCACTTCGATGAAGAGCGAGATCGTAGCCGTACTGATGTCGATGCTCGGCGTGGTGAGGCTGGCGAGTTCGTCGATACCGTCGTCCGTGCTGCCCTGGTCGGAATCGAAGATGGCAAAGTTGGCATCAAAGCCGGCGCCGGTGATGGCACGGGCAAACGGATTGTTGAATTCCCAGGCGAGTGCGGGCACGTTACCCAGACTGTCGTTCGTCCAGCCTGCCGGCAGACTTTGGGAAGCAAAGTCCTCTGTAAAGAGAACCGTTTGTGCACTTGCTCCGAACGGCAGAGCCGCCAAAGCAAACGCAGCGATCGTGTTGCGTAGTTGTTTGATCATCGGTTGGTGGTTTTAGGTGTGTATCGGTTAAAAGGGATGCCTCCGGGTTGGTGCCGGGGGTTGACCGAAGTTAGATAAAAAATGTATCCGGAGAAAAGAGCGGAAGGGGCAGGCCGGTATCCGGTTTTGGTCTTTCGGGGAAAAACGGCCGAAAAAACTACTCCTCCAGTCGCTGAATCGTGGGCCGGTAGAGTTGGTGCACTTCGGCGTGCCGGCCTTTGCGGCGGGCCTTTTGCTCGGCCAGCGGGAGGTGGACTTCGTCGCGGCATGCGAACGAGCAGCATTGCTCCATCTTCGCGGCGCATTCGGAACACTGGATAAAAAGCACGTGACAGGCTTCGTTGGCGCAGTTCACGTGGGTGTCGGCGGGCTTTCCGCACTGGTGACAATGCGCGATGACGTCGTCGGAGATCCGCTCGCCCATGCGTTCGTCGAAGACGAAATTCTTTCCGATGAAACGGTTCTCCAAACCCTCCGCCCTCACCTGCCGTGTGTAGTCGATGATCCCGCCGTGCAGTTGATTCACGTCTTCGAAACCATGATGCCTTAAAAAAGCGCTGGCTTTCTCACACCGTACACCGCCGGTGCAATACAACAACACTTTGCTCTGCTCCTTGCCTTTCAGGCTATCGAGTACGAGCGGCAGTTCTTCGCGGAAGGTGACGACGTCCGGACAAAGGGCGCCGGGAAAGCGGCCCACTTCGCTCTCGTAACAATTGCGCATGTCGACCACGATGGTGTCGGGTTGCGCCAGCGCGTCATTCCAGGATTTCGCGTCGAGGTGACGACCGACGTTCGTTGTGTCGAATGCGTCATCATCGAGGCCGTCGGCCACGATCTTTTTCTTCACCTTGACGATCAGCTTGAGAAAAGACTTTCCGTCATCCTCCACGGCGATCTTGAACGGGATTTGTTCGAAGCCGGGGCAGGCATCGATCCAGGCACGGAATTCGTCGAGACGCGCAGCCGGTAACGACAACTGTGCATTCACTCCCTCCTTCGCCAAATAAATCCGGCCACGAATCCCCATACCCGGCCATTCCGTGAACAGCCTTTGGCGGAGCGCGAAAGGATCATCGAGGCGGACATACCGGTAAAATGACAGCGTAGTACGCGGTTGATTCTCCGCTTCCAACTGCCGGATCAGGGTGTCGCGATCGAAGGTGTTATAACCTTGCATGGGGCTGCAAAGGTACGGAACTAAAAAAGGCGTGTCAAAGACGCCTTTTTATGATAAAAATCAGATTTCTAAGATCGAATTGAGGGCGGTGCTATTTTTTCCGGGATTTCATCCAGGAGTAAATCCCGATGGCGCCCATGAGATAGGGAACGGCCATGAGGTACAGAATGCCCTGGTTCAGCCCTTTTCCGACCTTGTTGGTACCCTGCTCACGATTGGTTTCCACATTTCGCTTGCACATGGCACATTGCGCGGACACATCGGATGACGCGAGGAGCAGAAAGATGGCGAAGAAGGGTACTGCGAGGCGTTTCATGGTTCAGAAACGATAATGGGGCGCGATCATCAGGTAGACAATCACACCAGTGAAGGTTACATACAACCAGACCGGATACGACCAGCGGACGATTTTCCGATGACGATCAACCTGGTTGGTCAATCCGCGATACAAAGATAGCAAAACGAGCGGGAGGACAATGGCCGCCAGGAGGATGTGGGTAGCAAGAATGACGAGGTATACGGGCCGCAGTGGATCATCGGCCGGAAAGCGCGTTTCTTCCACGAAGTAATGGAAGGTCACGTAAGAAGCCAGGAAAATGACCGATAAAGCCGAGGCCAGCAGGTTCAGCCGGCGATGCATCGGAATGTTGCGCTTTCGGATAAACCAGAGGGATGCCAACAAGAGGAAAAAGCAAGTGCCGTTGATGATCGCATTGAACGCCGGCAGTTGTTCGACCCAGGCCGGATGATCGGGTACTTTCGGAAGTCGACCGAGTACGGCTACCAGGGCAAAGACGACCACCGAGAATATCCCGATGATCCAATAGACCGGGCGATCGTTGGCCTTGTTGAGAGAAGTTGAATGCATGGCAGAAGTCGGTGACTGGAGAACAATCGGATCGGTCCGATGTTCGCGTGCGGCTTACTTTTCCTCGACGTACTCGTGCAGGAGCACCTTCATTTCGGCGATAAGGGTATCGACCGCGTAAGGGTCCATGCCGTCGTACAAGCCGCGAATGCGTTTCTCCTTATCGATGAGGATGAGCTGATCGGAATGGAAGAAATCTTCGGCTGTCTTACCGGAAGCCGCCGGCACGAGGTAGGATTCTCGGGCCAGGGTATAGATTGAATCCTTGTTACCGGTCAGGAACCACCAGAAGGAATTGTCGGCGTACATCTTCTCGGCGTAGGCTTTCAGGGCAGGAACCGAGTCCTGTTCGGGGTCAACGGTATAGGACACCATCCGCACGTCGTTGCTTCCCTTGAATTCCTGCTGCACTTTCCGGAAGTTTTCGTTCATCTTAGGACAGATGGTGGGACAAGTGGCGAAAAAGAAATTGGCGACGTAGATCTTGCCGGTGAGATCAGCCTGTGTAATGATCTTTCCCTCCTGGTTGGTGAGGGAAAAATCGGCAATCGTATGGTAAATGGTATCGCCGTTGGCGGCAACATCGGCAGGACCTATGACGGGCAGCCGTTTCAAGTGGTTTTCCCCGCGCGAGATAATCAGCCAAAAGGCGACGGGGAAGGCAAGGATGATAAGCGGGACGGCCAGCCGCTTCCAACGGGCAGCCATGGCGGTCAGTATCCGACGGATGTACCTGCCATACTGAGCGCGGAGCCTTCGTAGAGGGCGATGAAGATCAGGTACACGATCAGGATGAACGGCAGCAACACCGACCACTGGAACGGCATCACCTCGAACTTCATGTGCATGAAGTAGCCGACGATGTAGTATGACTTAACGATCGTCAGGGCGATGAAGATGTACATCAGGATCGTCGGTGAGATCGAGGTGAACGCGATGCCGACTTCGAAGATGGTCACGCCAAGCAGGATCCAGAATACTTTCCAGATCACTTTGGTATTCAAGGCAGAGTGCGCCTTGTCTTCGCTGGCGTGGGAGATGACTTCGTGATGGATATCAGACATGGTGATGCGTATGCGGAGTTAGACGATCAGACGAGGTAGAAGAAGGTAAACACGAAGACCCAGACCAGGTCGACGAAGTGCCAGTAGAGACCTACTTTTTCGACCAGTTCATAGTCCTTTTTCTTTTCGCAGAAATTCTGGTAGACCAGCGCGAGCACGATGATGTTAAGCACCACGCCGCTGAATACGTGGAAACCGTGGAAGCCGGTGATGAAGAAGAAGAAATTGGCGAAGAGGGGTGTACGGCCGTATTCATTCTCCTTCAGGTTCGCGCCCTGGATATTGCGAACCGCCGTTGACATGAGTTCCTGGGCTTCGGCGCCTTCCACTTTCGAATGGTCGTGGAAGATCAGCGTGCCCGGTTCCAGATCATCGGTACGGGCAAAACGGCCGTCGGCGAGGATGAAAGAACCTTTTTCAGAACCGTGAATGAAGTGATACCATTCCCATGCCTGAGAGCCAAGGAACATGAAGCCACCGATAATGGTCAGCCACAACCAGCGGATCACACCGTTCTTTTTCAGACTGTGTCCGGCGTCAACGGCGAGCACCATGGTCACGGAAGACATGATCAGGATGAAGGTCATCAGACCGACGTACGCCAGAGGCACGTGCCCATGGATGAACGGGAAGTGCGTGAATACGTCGCCCGGCTTCGGCCAGATCTCCGTGAAGCGGTGACGCATATAACCATATGCGATCAGAAGACTGGAAAACGTGAAGGCGTCGGATACGAGGAAGAACCACATGAACATCTTCCCCCAGCTTACCTGGAAAGGTGAGCGACCGCCTCCCCAGACGGACTGTCCGGATTCGGCTACGGCAGCGTGATTGGCCATTTATTTCGCTGAATTATGAGTTTTCGGTGTCGTTGTACTCCGGGAAAGCCCCAAAGTTGCTTTTTTTAGCGGACGTAAAGTAAAAAGAAAAACAGGTACAGCCACAAGCCGGAAAGGAAGTGCCAGTATAGTGCGCACATCCTCACGCCATTATGCTTTTCAACCGTGTATTTCTTTCGATTTGCGCGCCAAATTACAATAAATAGGGCGATCATACCGCCCAAGAGGTGAACAATATGTAGGCCGGTAATGACGTAGAGAAACGAACCGGCTACATTACCGGCGTCACCAGCCTGTTCAAAGGTTTCCTTTCCGGAAGGGACGTAAACGATGTCGGTGGTCTTGATGTCTTTGATCCGGCCGGTGAGCGCGATACCCTGGGAGAAAAGCTCGGTCCAGGCGATGTACTGAACCAAGACGAAGCCGATACCCAGCAGGAGTGTCAGCCACAGGGCGGTGACCAGGTTTTTTTGGTTACCCTTTTCGGCCGACTTGACCGCCCATTGCATCGGCACGCTGCTGGCAAGAATGACCAGGGTACTGATGATAAACGTATTCGGGAGAGCGAACTGCACCCATTTGCCGTCTCCCATCCGCACGATGTAAGCGGAGGTCAGGCCGGCGAAGAGCATGACGATGCTGATGATGCCGAACCACATCAGTCCGCGCTGCGCTTTCACCTTATCGAATCCGGACTGTTCTGTGCTTGCCGTCATGGTAGTCATGGTATCAGACGAGTTTATCGAGCATCCAGATCAACTGCACTACCGGTAGGTAAATGAAGGATCCGAACATGAGTTTCTGTGCGTCTTTGATTTCGAGCGAACGATAGAGGCGGATTGCCTGCAGGGAGAAGTAGATTCCACAGGCTGCCAGCAGTAAGGCGGTGAACCAACCGGTGAGGTGAAATGCCAATGGCAGAAAAGCCATGGGTACCAGACCGAGCGTGTACACCATGGTCTGAAACGCTGAGGAACGGTCGCGCCCGTGGGGTCCGGGCAACATGCGGAAGCCGGCCTTCAGGTAATCGTCGTGCAGGACCCAGGCAATCGCCCAAAAGTGCGGGAACTGCCAGATGAACTGAAGGGCGTACAGGATGAGTGCCTCGAGTCCGATCTCACCTTTACCGGCCACCCAGCCCAGCAGGGGCGGAAAAGCTCCCGGGAACGCGCCGATCAATACCGCGAATGGAGTCACCCGCTTTGCGGGCGTGTAGATGGTCGTATAAATGACCAGACTGACCAGACTGAGAATTCCGCACAAGGCATTGATTCCCAACCACAATATCAAGACCCCCGAGACACCCATCAGAACGGAAGCAACAAGGGCTTCGGGGACGGACATCCTGCCGGCGGGTAGCGGGCGATTGGCCGTTCGGTCCATCAATTTATCCAGATCACGCTCAATGACCTGGTTGAACGCGTTGGACGACCCCGTTACCAGGAAGCCACCGAGCATGAGCAATAATAAGGTCGACCACTGAAAGCCTGCGCCTTCTGCGATGATGTAACCCATTGCCGCTGAGAATACTACCAGGGAAGAGAGCCGAAACTTCGTGAGCTGGATGTAATCCTGGATGCGTGCCGAGAGGGTCACGGGTTTATCCGATAAAGCGATTGATTTTTGCGCCATCCGGTAGCAGGGATGCCTTGTAAAAGGGCTGCAAGTTTAGGGAATTCCGGGAAGGGTTCCAAGGCGCGTCAGGCCTCCCGAAGGGACCAATCCGCTCTGCTCTGAGCATCCATCCCGACGGGCTCAAGAACCGTAACCCGTTCCGCTGGATCTTTTAACAAATCAAGGTAGCGGAGGTTCAGGTGCTCCCGGATGAAATTGGACTCCACACGCAGGATATTAGCGAATGAGCGGGGCGGAGTCAGCGTCTGCAGTTGCCGGATCGCGCGGCGCAATTCTTCCTGATCCTCCTGCCGAACGATGAATACATTTTCGAAGTCTTTCAGGAAGCGGGCGGCCTCCCCGTTGCCGTAGAACAAGACCGGTAATCCGGTGGCCAAATACTCGAACAATTTACTGGGCAACGCGCTCTGATAATTCTTGCCGAGACGTGCGAGGAGAATGGATGAAGTCTGATAGAACGGCAACAGACGATTCCACTTCATCTTTCCGAAAAACTGCACGTTGCGGATGTTTTCCTGCCGGATGTATTTTCGGTAGCGTTCCAATTCGATGCCATCGCCGATCAGGTTCAATTTCACGTCCGGCAAATGGCGCACCACATCGATCACAGGCCCCAGGTCCTGTCCATTGCCGATGTTACCGATGTAGGTAATGACCAACGGGTGCTCCGGCGGATAGTAGGCGATATTACTTAGTCTGCGGAATCGATCCTGCGAAAGTCCGTTGCTTACTATGCTCAGCCGGGCACGCGGAACAGCCGCCGATCGGATCATCCACTGTTCTTCGCTGCTGTTGGTTACGGTGATGTGGTCGAATTTCCGCAGGGACCGCACGATCACGCGTTGCAAGAGGGAGCGAATGGCCCGCTGGAATATGTTACGGTCCGGCATGTAGCACCATACGAGGTCGCGGACATCCATGATCTTCCTTCTTCCGCGACCGAAGAACGCGATAGCCGGAATGAGGAACATGAAGGGCGAAGTCGCGATCAGCCAATCGGAACGACGCCGTGTGGCCGCAAAGGCCAGGCGAACCGAATACCAGGCTTCCACGAATGCGCGAAGGAAGAATAAGGCCTTGGGGTATTCCGGCAGCGCGATGTAGCGCACCGTCAGGTTGTCCGACAGCATCACTTCCTTCTCGGCGGGTGTGACCCCGCGTTCAGTCAGTGCATACACGATAACCTGGTGCTCGCGGGAAAGCGTGTTCGCCAACGCTTCCATGCGATGTGCCGCGGCGGTGATTTCCGGCGCAAAGTGCGGTGTGACCAGGTGGACCTTTGACATCTTTCAACTCATGGACGCCTCCCGCAATATGAAGCGGGTCTCAAGACGTCTCCAAAATTCAACTTTTACCGCAACAGCTTCCTTGAATAGTCCGAAATCAACGGCATAGTGAAATTCCGATAACTCAATTCCAACAACTCCGTGAAATTGAATCGTAACAAACTTAGTCGTTAACATTCCATTCTTCAAGACCGGACCGGTTTTTTTATCGACAAGCCAACAGGCAAATGCAGGTTCCTCCGATGAGATTTCATCTACGACCTTCAGTTCGTGGGAGTTCAACTGAACCTGGCGCTGATGACGATACGTTGAAGTCAGTTCAGCCAAAACTTCATTCACCGACACATTCATCAACTTCACCCCGGGCGATCTGCCAAGTCGAAATGCCCCGAGCAATTCTGCCGGATCATCTCCCCGCTGATGAACAGTGTTGTGAAAATACACTGAACGTTCCCGGCTTCTTTGCTCACCTGCTGCATAGGTACTTGTACCGGGGTCCACCAAAAGGGATTCTCCATGCACATTCAGCAATAGTTGTAAAGTGTCGGAATGTGCGTGTCCCGGACAATGCGCGGGCTCCATACCGGACACATCGAAGCAACATTCGAAGCTATCGTTGGTCAAACGAACCTGCGGACCTGCGACCACCGGCTGCTGCTGATCGATCCCCAACGCGCTCAGCGCCGCGCTCAGTTCGGAAAACTCGGGAAGCGGCCGTTCTACGCTGTCGTTGATTACGGGAAAAGCACCGTTCCGCCATTGCAGATAACTTAACCATCCTGCCAAGGATGCAACAACCGGTACCAGGAATCCTGCTTCCGTTTCTTTGCTGCAATTCCGCATGAGCGCAATGGTCTCGATGCAGCGGGCCAACAGGATATGCTGATACATCGGGGATTGCTCCGAATGGCTACCCGAAGGAAGCACCTGGCTTTGCCAGGCGGTTCGCAGGATGTCCAATCCACGGGAGCGATACGAGGCATTGTCCAGGATCAAGCCCGCCCAACACAGGGCGAAACCGTTTTCGAGCAAATGATTGTTGGATAAGTGCTCTTCCGTCAGCCAACGCAATCGTGCGGCTGCATCGGCAATGTATTGCATGACGATTACGTCGGCCCGGTCATGATAACCCAGCCACCAACATGCATGTTGGATCCGCAGCGACAATTCATACGGCTCCGCACGATAGGTGAAACCGTTCTCCGTGGCGATGAAATCCAGCAAAGCTCCAAGCGCGTGTTCTTCCTTCAATCCTTCGGTACGCAACCAGGACCAACCGCGAAGTCTGATCCCAACAAGTGCTTCCCTCCTGCTCTGCTGCCAGTCCATTCCGTGGCTGAACGGTATGTCGTGCGAGTCGATCCGGAATCGCTGTCCGTCGAAGTACTCCGACTGTTGCAGCCGGAACGTAAACAACCTGCCCGGCCGACGCGTCGTTGAAACGTCCCGCCGTTTGTACCAACCGGCCTGTACGATTCGCTTCGCGACCATCAGTCGGGCTGCCGCGAGCCATTGGCTGGCACGGTAGCGGCGGAACGATCGCCAACCTGCGGTCATTGAAACGGACATGCGCACAAAATACGACCTCGGCCGTTAACCCTCAGCAATACAGATCTCGCGCGATCCGAAAAGTATCGCAATGCGCCTCGACGATGGTTCGCAGGTCGGGCGAATAGCCTCCGCCCATCGCAACTGCCACCGGGATGTTGCGGTCACGAAACGTCGAGAAGACGATTTTGTCGCGCTCCTGACAAGCTGCGCGGGTAAGTTTCAACTTCCCGAACTTATCAGTAGCCAGCACATCAACACCCGAAAGGTAACAGACAAAATCCGGCGAGAACTCCCGGAGTAGTTCCTGCAGATGATCGCGAAGTAAACCCAGGTATTCGTCGTCACCGATACCATCGCGCAACGGCACATCACGGTCACTTTGTTCCTTGTGAAAAGGATAGTTGTGCGCACCGTGCATGGAAAACGTGTAAACGCGATCATCCTGATGAAAAATCGCCGCTGTACCGTTGCCCTGGTGTACATCGAGGTCAACGATCAGGATCCGATGAGCCCTGCCCGATTGCAACAGCCAGGCAGATGCCACGGCAAAGTCATTCAGCAGACAAAACCCCTCGCCCCGATCACGAAAAGCGTGGTGCGTTCCACCGGCAACGTTCAGTCCCACGCCCGCCGAACTGGCCGCAACACAGGCGTTGATCGTTCCCTGCACGATCCGGAATTCGCGCTCAACGAGTAATGGAGATTGAGGAAACCCGATCCGGCGCTGCTCGCGCTCGTCGAGTTTTAGTCCGTTGAGTTTGTCCAGGTAAGCCGGGTCATGCACGAGTGCGGCAATTTGATCCGGACATCGATCCGGAGCGTCGAGGTCGTCCGCGGTGATTACACCTTCCAGCAATAGCTGCTGCGGTATCCAGTCATACTTCGCCATCGGGAACCGATGTCCCGATGGTAAAGGATGCGCATAGATCGGTGCGTACGAAACGTGCAACACGGTTTAGCGGACAGACAAGCGGCGATAGAGGGAGATCAAAGGCGCGAGGTGGTCCGGCTGGACAAACACCTTGCGTTCCGAATTGTTCAAGACCGCTTCCAGGGCTGTTGCCAGGGCATCGACTTTTCCCGACGGAAAGATCGTGACACCGGTCGGACGCGGCGCGACATCACTGGCAATGACGGGCACCCCGGCTGCCAGCGCTTCCCGAACCGCGAGGGCATCACCATCCGATCGGGTCGGACGCACATACACCGTGACCCAGGGTAAGATGGAAGGCAGGTGAATCTCTTCTTCGGGGTACCAGCAATCGATTCCTGCTGTCCGCAGTTGCTGCAACAGTGGCTCATAGGTTGCCCGCATGGTACCGGCAGGGTCCAGGAGCACGATACATGTTCCTTCCCGGACGGCATCCGGAAAATTCAGCGCGGCTTGCAGCAACAGGTCAAAACCGTAAATATCCCGGCCATACAACATCGATGGTCGCCCCGGAAGATGAAAGGCGCTGGAGAGCATTACATGCCGGTATCCTTGCAGGCGCGCGGCCACACCGGCGCCAACACCGGAACGCGGACGGGAAGGCAGATAAGCAGGAATCACCTGCACCCGTTCTTCCGGAATGCGTACGTCTTCCAGAGCGCCCGGGGTGACGAGCACCACCTGATGGGCAAGCCGCATCGTCCACCGCGTATCAAAGCGCTGCAACTCCCGGCTGTTGTGGTGCGTGTACACGAGCTTCTTTCCGCTCATGCGTGCCCAACATGCGATCAGCAATTTGACTGGATGCGCAAGATGTAAGTGCACGATCTCTGCTTTCCGGAAATAATGAAGTAAGGCGACGAAGCCTGTAGCACGGCGTTCTTGTCCGATGAGCACCCTTTTGCGGAAGTCGGCAATGATGAAACGGAAAGGACCCGCGCCGGCATGTGCTGCCAGGCGTTCGAGATGGGTGGACACGCCTCCGCGGGGAGGAGCGACAGGCCCGACCAGCATCACCAGGTGTTGACTGCGCTCCGGCAACAGTTCGGCCGCGAGATCTTCATAACGGATCGCGACACGATTGGCGTGAAAGTCCTTTACCGCATCTTGCAACACATTCGAAGGGATCGGTGAACGCAGCGTCTTCTTGATTGCCTGTGCCAGCGCGGCATCATCACCAACGGGAACGAGCTCACCGTAAATCCGGTCGCCTTGTCGAAGGATTTCGCCGGAACCTCCCGGACAATCGGTGCTGACGACCGGGCAACCCAAGGCCATGGCCTCGATAAGCGCTAACGGCATTCCTTCATAGTCGGAACAGAGGACGAACAAGTGACTTTTCCGGATCCAGGCGTAGGGGTTACTAACCGCGCCCGGCAAATCGACGATGTCGTCCAGACCCAGTTGCGTGACGAGACCTTTCAACCTGTTCCGTTCAGGTCCATCGCCCAGGATGATACAACGCAACTTGACCTCGTCACGAAGACGCGCAATCGCCTTGAGCAGTAAGGGAAAGTTCTTACTCTCCACCAGGCGGCCAACCGCGACGATGACGCGCGTTCCGGACCTGAAGTAAGGGTGATCGACAGCTTCGTTGCTGAGGGAAGCGAGTTCATCGGTGACGGCGGGATTCGGAATGGCGCGTATTAGCAGACCGGCCGCCGGAAATGCCTTTCGGAGACTTTCAGCCGATGCTTCGGACACAGCTGTCCAGGCTGCGATTCTTTTCCAACTGCCTTTCAACCACCGCTTCAGCAACCAACCCTTCCAGCCTTGTCGTCGCAGGTTTTCATCGAGCGAGCTCTGTTCATTCAGGATGAGCGGAACCGACTGCTTCAACCGGTTGTTCGCACGGAGGACGGCCCATTGCATATGATTCTGAACGGCCACCAGCAGGTCGGGCTGAAGTCGTTCCAGCAGGATGGTCAGTGAGGGCACTGCCCTGCGTGCACGGTCGACGGGAAGCACGTGCACAGCTACAGCGGGATTCAATTGCTCACGCAGGGTGCCATCCTCATGCAAGAGCACAAGGCTGACGCGATGTCCGCGACGTATCAGTGCATTGGCCAGGTTAAGGGTAGCGCGCTCCGCACCACCGGTACGCAGGGATCCGAGCACGAAGGTCCAATGCAACTGATTCATGCTTTGACTTCCTCCCTCCGTTCCTTATCAAAGAGTTCCCACATGCGTGTGCCCAACAGCATACCAAGACCGATGGAAAACGATTTATGATAGAAGCTGTGGTAGAAAAGGAAGATCATCGGTATCATCAATGCGAAAACAAAGATGGCGGACTTCCTCCGGTCGCCTTCGATCCGCGTGTCTACGGCCCTGGCGTACTCCCGTATCAGCAGAAAGAAGAGGATCAGCGCCGGTAAACCCCAATAGATCCACACCTGAAAGAATGCGTTGTGTGCGGCCGCCGCCACTTGCGGTGAGAACCGATCGGTAATCCCCGAAGCGACCGCCCATCCATCCCAGTAATGCCCGGATCCAACACCCGTCAGAACATAGTCGTCGAAGTTACGCAGCACCGCTCCGTAAACCCTTGTACGGGAATCCTGTTCCTGCAATTCAGAAAAACGCATGAGTGAACCGAGCCGTACCCAGACAACCTCCGGCACGACCACGATCAGGAATACCAGAAGGGTGAGTGCCGGAATCACCCAACGGCGAAGGCTGAAACCCGAACGCCACAGGAACACGAGCATGGAAGCGAAGAAGATGACAGCGCCGGTACGGCTGGCCGGAAGAAAGACACCCAGAATGGACGGGAACGTCAGCGACAGCAAGAGTACCTTTTTCCAGGTTTCCCGTTCGAAGTAAGACCAGATGATCCCGATGATGGCTCCGATGGAAGAGAAATAAGAGATATCATTGAGGTTGCCGCGCAGGTAAAACTCCTCAAAGGCCTGTAGTCGAACACGGGAAGCATCGTAAAAACCATCCGCCGAAAACTGGTGGAGGATGTTGAATGTACCGGTGATCAGGATCACCGATTGCAAAGCGCTGGCCAGGACGAAGGTGAAGAGCGCGATGTCGAATGCGACCAGGTCCCGGCAAAGTACCGCGATACAGAAAATGCCGATGGTCATGTTTAGGAATCGCGTGATGAAATCATAGGTCGGGTCCGGGTGCAGGTTCTCCATGAACAGACACGTCAGCGCGAATAAGAGGGAAACGATAAAGTATCGGCTGGACAATTGTCTGAGCAGGCTGCGCCCCCTGTAAAAACTCAGGTACGCCAGCGTGAACGCGAAGAGGAGAAACGGAGTGCTCGCCCTTCCGACAAAGGGCAGATTGGCTTCGAAGTAGATGCTGAAAACCAGCAGGAAAATCAACAAGCGGTCGAACCAGGTGGATCGAATGGATAAATCCGGTGCGGCCGCAGACTCTACAAGCATCTTGCCGCTAAGTTAGTCAAAAGCGACGGGCGTTGTTCAGACGGAAGCCACCAGGTCGAGCTTACGCCGCAGGTACGTGTAACCCAAAAGATTCAGGGCAATCAGCGCGGTTGAAGTAGCGATCGCCGCGCCGGTCATGCCGAAGGACGGAATGAGCAACCAACTCAGCGTCAACTGAACGAGAAAAGCAACCAGATTGAATAAAACAAAAATGCGGTGATGCCCGGTCATGCTCAACACACCGCCTACCATGCCGGTAGCTGCATTGACCGCCTGACCGGCGAGCAGGATCACCAAGGGCAAATAGGCATCCCGGAACGAATCGCCAAACCAACCCAACAGCATCTTTCCCGCGATTGCCAGTAACAGAATCACCGGCACGGAGATCAACAATATCTGACGGCTCGCCTGTCGCAGCATTTCCTGCAAGGCTCTTTTCTTTTCCTGTTGGAACAAGGCCGCGATACGGGGCATGTAAACAAAATCAGCGGCCGACAATCCCAGCGCTACGAGCGATGCCATGCGGGCGGCTGCTCCATAGTATCCGGCCTTGGTATGGTTGAGCAAATGTCCTACATACAGTACGTCCGCTTGTTTCAGGGCCAGGTTGAGCAGCGTCGCCACCAGGAAACTGGCGGCTACCGGCATCCAGGTCTTGCGCTCGAACTCCGGCTCAGCCTGATCAAGGCGACGATGCACGTATCGGTTGAGCCAGCGGTTGAGCACTATACTGACCAATATGCCGCAGAGGATATACAGGGCAAAGACCGCGTCGGCCGTCAGCCTTCCATACTTATAGTAATGCAGGAGTGAAGAGATCCCAAGCAAGACCGGCAACATCAGGTACACCGGAACCATGGCCAGGTTCGTACGCTGCAAGGATCGCAGTACGGCACTACCCTGATAAATGAACGCAAGGATGGGTAAAAGGAACAAGGACCAGAAGAAACCTTCCGCAAAGCTCACGGAACTTTTCTTAGCGGTAGTCAACAGGAAGATGAATGCTATCACCGCACATACAATCGCCATGATGGTGATGAAGCGAAACGAGAACTTCAAAAAGCCCTGAGCCTTGGAGAAGGACTTTGCCTTGAACAGGGAAGGCAGGAACCGCAGCGCGGCCGTATCAAATCCGAAGATGCTGACGACCAGCAAGACGTTCAACCAGGCTTGTATGACGGTAAAATCACCGAAGCCCTTCGGGCCCATGAGCCGGGCCAACAATACCTGCAAGAGGTAGATCAGGCCTAAACCTGAAACCCGCAGCAGCAGTGTATTTCGGACGTTGGGCGATATCATCAGCAATCAAACGAAGAACCCGGTCCTTACCGGATCGGGTTCGGGACGGTGAATTCGAGCGAACCGTACCTCACCATCAACGGGCGATGCCGCAGAAGTCGAGGATGATCTTACCGCTACCGGGATCAAGATTCCGGAATTCCTTGTGCGCGACGAGGTAGACAATGATATCCGCCTCTCCGACAGCCTTGAGCGTATCGGTGATCTCAAGTTCCGGGTGTTTGCGGAGATTGGGTTCCACGGCCATTACCCGGAATCGTTCCTTTTCCAGATCATGAAAGATCTCCAATGCCGGAGATTCACGAAGATCGTCGATATCGGGTTTATAGCTCAGACCCATGCAGGCTATCACCGGCGCCCGTCCGTTCTTTTTCTTGAACTCGTTCGCCTGTGAACGGATCTTCTTCAATACCCAATCCCGCTTGTTATTGTTGATCTGACGGGCGAGCCGGATGATGCGCGCATCGGATGGGAATTCAGAAACAATGAACCACGGATCGACCGCAATGCAGTGCCCCCCGACACCCGGCCCGGGGCGCAGGATCTTCACCCGTGGGTGCTTACTGGCAAGGTCGATGAGTTCATTCACATCGATCCCGGCTTTATCGCAGATGATGGAGAGCTCGTTCGCGAAGGCGATGTTCACATCGCGGTAGGCGTTCTCTACCAGTTTGCACATCTCGGCGGTCTTTGAGTTGGTCTTGTGCAAATTCCCTTTCACGAAGCGCCCATAAAACCGGACGGCCGCGTCGGTCGAAGCGGAATCGATACCACCGATCACCCGGTCGTTCTGCTGCAATTCATAAATGACACTACCCGGCAAAACACGTTCCGGGCAATAGGCGATGTGGATTTTTCCCTTGAGTTCGGGTCGATCCTTGAAAATGAGCTTTGCCATCTTCTCCGTCGTCCCGACCGGACTGGTGGATTCGATGATGAACAGGTTCCCGGCTCGCAACTGCGGCAGGATCATACGGGTTGCTTTCTCGACATAGGCGAGGTCGGGCTCGTGGTCGCCTTTGAAAGGCGTGGGTACTGCGACGAGAAACACATCGGAGCTCTTCACACTGGTACTGGCAACCAGCAAACCCTTTTGTACGGCATAATGCACAAGGCCTTCGAGGTCGGGTTCCACGATGTGGATCTTTCCTTTGTTGATCGTATCGACGACCTTTTTGTTGACATCCACCCCTTGCACCGGAATTCCCTTGCTCGCGATCAAAGCCGCGGTCGGAAGTCCGATGTACCCCAAACCCATGATTGTTACCTGCGCAGACATGCTATTCCTTCAATAGGATCCGGAGACCCCGTTTATCAAATCAATTCGTTTACTTTTTCCACGATCTTCCTGCAGGCCGTGCCGTCTCCGTAAGGATTGACAGCTTTGGCCATGCGTTCATACTCCGTTTGATTAGTGAGGAGTTTGTGCAATTCCGTTTCGATCAATTCACGGTCAGTACCCACCAGTCGGGCCGTACCCGCATCCACACCTTCCTGCCGTTCGGTGACGTTGCGCATCACCAGGACCGGTTTCCCAAGCGCCGGAGCCTCTTCCTGAAGTCCGCCCGAATCGGTCAGCACGACCGACGAACGGTTCATCAACCAGATGAAGTGCGGATAATCGAGCGGGCTGATCAGGTGAACATTCTCCAATCCTTGCAGGATCCTGTTGACCGGGTCCTGCACATTGGGATTGAGGTGTACCGGGTAAACGAATTCCACATCCGGATGGGCGATCGCGGTATTCCGGATCGCATGGCAGATCTGCTCAAAGGGTGCGCCGAAACTCTCCCGGCGGTGGCCGGTGATTAAAACCAACTTCCGGTCAAGGTTGACCCCGTTAAAGGCGGAACAAAAAAACGCTTCGCCTTTCGGTCGCAAGAG
>ERZ724521.404-NODE-404-length-19518-cov-4.446129_pt1 | contig 19518 bp, 20 predicted proteins | sample MGYA00376054_ERZ724521 | MGnify/ENA primary metagenome ERZ724521 (study PRJEB28724, sample SAMN07190883) | activated sludge metagenome | isolation source: activated sludge of sewage treatment plant in Hong Hong | place: Hong Kong | collected 2016-03-17 ... | reverse complement strand
GTTTTGAAAACCGGTGTAGCCAAAATCCCCTCCGCCTTCAGGTCGCGGGTAGTCGGTCACCGGTGCCCGGCTTTTGGCCGAACGGTTGGGCGGGTTCTTCACGGGAATATCGCGGCCAATGTATTTCACCGATTTTACAAAGGGCAATTTCGCCAGTTGCTCTGTTGCCTTCGGGGTGGCGATTACCGTGGCAGCATTGAGCCACCTGGAGGTGTTGTGCAACTGCACACCGTCGATTTTCAGCGCTTCAACGTATTTCGGGTTGACAGGCAGGTCGCTTTCGTCGACAAGGATGCCTGCGCGCGCGCGGCGCTCCAGCGCACGTGCCGACAGGTATTCCGCAGGCCGGCAGATACAATAGGGAGAATTGTCCTTGTCTGAAAACTCAATCCAGTATTTGTTCGGTTTTTGGGTAAAAACAGGGCTGAAAGCCGTGAAAACCAGGAGTATTACCGCTGATAGTTTTTGCATGATCCGATCACGATTGTGGAGCAAAGTAACAACAAAAACGGGCAGCCGGTTTTTGCGGCTGCCCGATATGAGTGGGTGTTTTGTGTGGCGCTCCGGGGTGCGGGCTAACGCAGGGATTTAAACGTACCCGGTGGAATTATAGGCACCGGCTGAAGCCGGAGATTTATGGAGTAGTTGGCGCCGGCTGAAGCGGGTGGTACCGTTGGGTGATACGTGGGCGCCGGCTGAAGCCGGCGGTACCGTTGGGTGATACGTGGACGCCGGCTGAAGCGGGTGGTACCGTTGGGTGATACGCGGGCGCCGGCTGAAGCCGGCGGTACCACAAACCACGCGGTTATGGTCGACGCCGGTGAGTGGCGGATTTTTTCTTCGGTGCAGGCGCCAGATCAACCATGATGCCTGTGGTAACGGCTACACCCCTGTTTTTAATTTGTTCGTTGACGACCGGGAAGTTGTACAGTTCGGTGAAACCGTAAGTATAGCGCGCATCGGCAAACCATTTCAGTCCGCTGAAGTTGAACTGCACACCGAGACCGCCCACCGCCGAAACTTCAAAACGGTTGTAGTCCAGGTCGTTGAGATTCAGGTCGGTACGGATAGGGTCAAATTCGAACAAAAAGCGTGTACGGGTGATGAGTTTGCCGTTCAGGGCGTATCCCAAAGAGGGGCCCAGCACGGCGTATCCCTGCACCTTGTCGTTGCCGACCTTCGCCTTGGCCAACAGCGGCACTTCTATGTAATTGGTCCGTATGGTAGCCTCTACGCCCGCCGGGATGTCGACATTCCCGATCGGGATGTTAATCCCCTCATCGAACCGGAAACCCTTTTGTACCCAGCCGATCTCCGGTTGCAGGGCGAAGTGGTCGCCGAAGTTGACTTCCGCCACAGCACCGGCTACCACGCCCGTGGCATATTTAAAGTCGGGTGTAATACTGCCCAGCATATCGGTCGTGTGAACAGTCCCGAAATTGGCGCCTCCTTTTAATCCGATGGCTACCTGCGCAGTGGATATCTGGTGAAAAAATACGGCTGTCAGGGTGGTCAACAGAATTTGCTTCGCGTTTTTCATATTTGTGAATGAATTGTAAACGTTTGAATATCAGCCATTTGAACTGATGGGACAAATGTGCGGGCTGTCATCCGTTAAGCGCTGTTATTCCATTGTTAGCATATTGGTAAAGTTTGGCGGCTCCCTGCCTGCAGTGGTTAATTTTGGTTAACAACAGCCACCCGGCTGCCTGACTGATGGCAGCAGGCGCCCCGGTCGGGCTCCTACCCTCGTGCATATTTTGACAAAAATTGTTGAAAACTGCCCCCTATTTCAGGTATTAAAATTGCCGGATTTCGTACCTTCGCGCACCCGAAAACGATGTGCGGCAATTGGTGGGCGGTTGAAGGATTTCACACCTGACTGTTCAGAATTAAAACATACATAAAGCCGCCGCACACCGTCTGCCGTCCACCTTTAAACGCAAGAGATGCAAGACCCGAGGATAATTTCCATCAATATCGAAGACGAACTCAAGGTCGCGTATATCGACTATTCGATGTCCGTGATCGTTTCCCGTGCACTGCCCGATGTGCGCGACGGCCTCAAGCCGGTGCATCGCCGCGTACTGTATGGCATGCTCGACCTGGGCCTGGGCTACAATAAACCCTATAAGAAGTCCGCCCGTATCGTCGGTGAGGTGCTGGGCAAGTACCACCCGCACGGCGACAGTTCCGTGTACGACACTATGGTGCGTATGGCCCAGGAATGGAGCCTGAGGTACCCGCTTGTTGACGGACAGGGCAACTTTGGCTCGATGGACGGTGATTCGCCGGCGGCCATGCGTTATACCGAGGCGCGTCTGCGCAGGGTGGCCGACGAGATTGTGGGTGATATCGACAAGGATACCGTCGATTTTCAACTCAACTTCGACGACTCACTCGAGGAGCCGACGGTCATGCCGACCAAATTCCCCAACCTGCTGGTCAACGGCGCCTCGGGTATTGCGGTAGGTATGGCTACCAATATGATGCCCCACAACCTCACGGAAGTATGTGCCGCCATCATGGCCGCAGTTGATAATCCGGAGATTGACGTGGAAGGACTGATGGAATATGTGCATGCGCCTGATTTTCCGACCGGCGGCATCATTTTCGGCCTTTCCGGAGTAAAAGAAGGGTTCCGCACCGGCCGTGGCCGGGTGGTCGTCAGGGCCAAGACTGAGATTGAAACCGACGACAAGGGCAGGGAGAGCATAGTCGTCACCGAAATACCCTACCAGGTCAATAAAGCGATGCTGATTTCCAAGATCGCCGAACTGGTAAATGAAAAAAAGGTACTGGGCGTTTCCGATGTGAGCGACCAGTCGAACCGCGAGGGCGTTCGCATCGTCATCGAGATCAAGCGCGACGCAGCGGCCAATGTGATCCTGAGCCAACTGTTTAAACTCACCCCGTTGCAGACCAGTTACGGCATCAATAATATTGCCCTGGTCAACGGTCGCCCGCGTATACTGAACCTCAAGGACATGATCGATGAGTTCATCAAGTTCAGGCTTGATGTCATCGTGCGACGCACCAAATTCGAACTGCGCAAGGCCGAGGAGCGCGCCCATATCCTGGAAGGCCTGCTCATCGCACTCGATCACCTGGATGAGGTAATCAAACTGATCCGTGCGTCGAAAGACGCCGAGGAAGCACGGGAGGGATTGATGTCGAAATTCGGGCTGACCGAAATTCAGGCCAAGGCCATCCTCGCCATGCGCCTCCAGCAACTCACCGGACTCGAGCGCGACAAAGTGAAACTCGAATACGAAGAGCTGATGAAAAAGATCGCCGAATTCAAGGCGATTCTGGCCGACGAAATGCTGCAGCGCAACATCATCAAGGCAGAGACCAGCGAGATCATCGAGCGTTTCGGCGATGCGCGCCGCACCAGCATCGAGATCAATGAGGCGGATATCAGCATCGAAGACCTGATTGAAGACGAAGAGGTGGTGATCACCATCAGCCATGCCGGCTATATCAAGCGCACCCCGATTTCCGAATACCGGGCACAGGGACGCGGCGGACGCGGCGCCCAGGGTGTGCGCACCCGCGACGAGGATTTTGTCGAGCACATGTTTTCGGCAACCAATCACAACACACTCCTGCTCTTTACCGAAAGCGGCCGCTGCTTCTGGCTGAAAGTGTATGAGATTCCGGAAGGCGCCAAAGCCACAGCCGGTCGGGTGATCCAGAACCTGCTGAATATTCCGAAAGAAGACAAGGTTCGCGCCTTTATTATAGTGAAGAACCTGCAGGACGAGGAGTTCATCAACAACCACTACATCATGTTCTGCACGCGCCGCGGACAGATCAAGAAAACCCTGCTGGAAGAATACTCGCGCCCGCGACAGGGCGGTATCAACGCCATCGGAATCAACGAAGGCGACGCCCTGATCGAAGCCAAACTGACCAACGGTAAAAACGAGATACTCCTGGCAGTACAAAGCGGCCGGTCTATCCGTTTCAACGAGGAGGATGTGCGCCCGATGGGCCGTACGGCTGCCGGTGTACGCGGCATACGTGTCGACGAAAAAGGCGGCGACGCTGTCGTCGGAATGGTTTGTGTAGACCCGAATGATACTGAAACCAGTGTGCTTGTCGTTTCGGAAAAAGGGATGGGCAAACGCTCCGCACTCGATGAGTACCGCACCCAAAGCCGTGGCGGAAAAGGAATCAAGACCATCAATGTCACGGCAAAAACCGGACACCTGGTGGCCATCAAGGCAGTTACCGATCAGGACGATCTCATGATCACCACGACCTCCGGCGTTACGATCCGTACGGCAGCCGATGCGCTCCGGGTCATGGGGCGTGCAACCCAGGGTGTAAGACTGATCCGTCTCGACGACGGCGACGACATTGCCGATGTTGCAGTGGTGGTCAGTGCGGAAGAAGTTGAACTTCCGGCAACTGAAAACGAACAGGATTAACACCCTATTGGCTAACTTTTCAATTGAAATACGTCATAAAACGATTTCAAAACATTCTAAAATTTGTTGAAGACTATGAAAAAAGTCATTTTCTCCCTGTCAGGCCTGTTTCTGGTAGCACACCTTGCCCTCGCACAGGATGATGGCGGCAAACTGGCCAAGCAGGCCGGCAAAGCCCTGACGAGTTACAATATCAACCCCACGGAAAACGCCGACAAGTTGGAAGAGGCCAAACAAAAAATCGACCAGGCCATGCAGACCGCCGAAGCGCAAGGCATGTCGTCGGCGTGGCTTACCCGCGGCGATATCTACAACACGATCCTGCAGCGCGATATGGCCAAGCGGACAATTGATCCGAACGCGCAATTGTCGGGCGATAACGACGCCCTGGTAGCATTCGAAGGTTTTAAGAATGCCTACGAAAATCCCGCGGTCAAAAAGTATGAAAAAAGCGATGCCGTAAAGGGCATCCTCGAAGTTCAGGGCCACCTGATCAACATCGGTGTGGCGAAATACGAATCAGGGGAATACGAAAAGGCCTTCAAATCCTTTGAAGCCTCGCTTCAGGCCCATGATATCCTGCTGGCCAACACCCAGAAGAGCGTACTCGAAACCAACGAGCAATATGAAAACCAGTTATATGTTACCGGTCTGGCTGCCCAACTTTCCAAACGCTACCAGGATGCACTGAAATACTATAACATGCTTTACAGCAAAGGCACGGCAAAGGCCGGGGTTTATGAAGGTATCTACGCCGTAAAACTGGAAACCGGCGACGAAGCCGGCGCTCAAAAGATCCTTACGGAAGGCCGCGCCAAATACCCGGATGACTCAGGCCTGTTGTTTGCCGAGATCAACGTGTATCTCAAAAACGGCAAACTCAACGAACTGACCGACCGCCTCAAACAGGCCATCGCCAAGGAGCCGGAAAACATCAACCTGTATGTCACCCTCGGCAACGTTTATGACAACCTCTATCAGATGGCATCAAAGGACAAAGAGGAGCAAAAAGCAAACGAATACTTCGAGGAAGCCAAAAAGTACTATACCCAGGCTACTGAAAAAGATCCTAAAAACGTGGATGCCGTATATTCACTCGGAGCACTGTACTACAACAAGGCTGCCGTACGTACCCAGGAAATGAATTCCTTGCCCGACGACTTCTCCAGCGCCGGCCTGAAAAAACTTAAAGCGATGAAAGACGAGGTCATGGGTCTCTTCGAACTGGCACTCCCGCACTTCCAGAAGGCGGAAAGCCTTGATCCGAACGACATGAACACGCTCATCGCCCTCAATGAAATTTATGCGCGCAAGGAAGATGAACTCTCGATCGAGTTTAAAAAGCGCCTTGATACGGTAAAAGAAGGCGGCAAAAACGCCACTTCGCACTTCAAAAATTAATTACCTGCGACGGGAATATCGCCCGTTACCGCTGCAAAACAAATCGCCCCGTACAGCATCTGCCGTATGGGGCGATTTGTTTTGCAACACACCTTTGTCAATAAATTTGCAACGTATCATTGTAGTAATCCCACCAGCAATTTAACTCCCAAAACCAGAAAAATAAGTCCCACAAAGCGGTTGGCATACCAGGCCATCGCGCGTGACCGCTGCACGATCAACTGCCCGAGCAGTGCATACAAGCCAAGGGCAGCCATTGTCCCAACCGTAACGCCTGCAGAAAAAACAAGCGTATTGCCCAGACTCTCTGTCGCCCATACGCCTGACGTGCGCAGCGAGCCGCAGTATACAAACCAGTATGGAATAGCCAGCAGGTTAAAAGCACTCAACAGCACACCCCTGCCGACCTGTTTGAACAGCAACACCTCCGCTACCCTGCCCTGTTGCCGGGGTGGCCTCGCCCAAAACAGCAGGTAAAGGCCCAATCCAAGAAATACAGGTACTGCAGCCCATTGAAAAACCCGTTCTGCAAAGGGATGCGATATAAACCAGTCTGTTAGTACCACTGCCGCCCAGGCCTGAAAAAACTCTGCAAAAGCAGCCCCTGCAGCCAGCAACAAGGCCGCCAGCAGTCCTCGGTAAATGGCTGTTTGCGCTACAGACAGACTGATCAGCCCCGGTGGCAGGGAGCCCAGCAAACTCAGGCCGAAGCCCGCAAAAAACAAGGTCAACACGTTTTTTAAAGGGAAAAATAAGGGCTAATCTTGAATTCCCGTGATTAAGATCATCCGCGCAACCCAACGCTTTCGCAATAAGGCACCACAATCATCCTCCAACGACAATGACGAATGACGATAATAACGAATAACGCAGTTTTTCCGATGTTTGCCCCAAAGTAGTATTCATGCCGTCTACCGTCCTACCACCCCCGTCCACCGTTTTCACCATCATCACCGTCGTATACAACGGCGAAAAAGACCTGCCCGGCACGATGGAAAGTGTACGCCGGCAGACTTGGCCGCACATCGAATACATTTTCGTAGACGGCGCCTCCAAGGATAACTCCCTGAAGATCATACAGGAATTCGCTCAAACCATGCCTAATGTGCACTGGATTTCGGAACCGGACAAAGGGCTGTACGATGCGATGAGCAAGGGATTAAAAATGGCGACAGGCGACTTTGTCTGGTGCCTTAACAGCGGTGACCATATCCATGCGCCCGACGTCCTGGAAAAAATGGCCGCCCTTGTCACACCGCAAACAGACGTATTGTACGGCGAAACCCTGCTGGTAAACGAAGACAGGGTACCGGCAGGCACGATGAGTGAATTAAGCACCCGGCAACTCCCCAAAAAACTGTACTGGCGCGATTTTCTGGGGGGTATGCTGGTGGTGCACCAGGCTTTTATCCCGCGCCGCACGCTGGCGCCGCCATTTATTGAAAACAACCTTTGCGCCGATTACGACTGGTGCATCAAAATCCTGAAAAAAAGCCGCGAGAATGTCAATACCGGGTTTATTACGACCGACTACCTGATGGGTGGCATTTCCAAACAGCGGCATCGGCAGAGCCTGCGCGACCGTTTCGACGTGATGCGCCGCCATTTTGGCCTGATACCAGCACTCCTGGCACATGCCTGGATCGTTATCCGCGCTATCCTGCACCGCTTGCGGCGCATTGGGAAATCCAGATATTGAAGTTCCGCGTCCTGAATTATGCGCGGCATCAAAAATTTTTACTTTTACCCCGCTGAAAATATTTTTTCATCCAAAACCGTAATTATGCGACAACACCTTACCCTCCTGTTTTCCCTTTTGCTCCACTTCGCCTACGGTCAAAATGCTACGCTGCAAGGCGTGGTCACCGATATCGCAACCGGAGAGCCCCTGATTGGCGTAACCGTAAAAAGCGCCGAGACGGGATCGGCGACCGATGCTTCGGGCGCATATTCCCTGTCGCTGCCTGCAGGCAACCACGAAATTGTTTTTTCCTTTATCGGCTACGAATCCAGGACGCAAACCCTCCGCCTTACTGCGGGACAGACGCTTCAACTCGATATTCAGCTCGGCGATAGCGACAACCTCCTGCAAACCGCCACTGTAACGGCCGGAAAATTTGAAAAGCCGCTGGGTGAAGTGACCGTCTCCATCGACGTATTGAAGCCGCGACTGCTGGATAATACCAATACCACCTCCATCGATGAAGTACTGGTAAAGGTACCGGGGGTGAGTATCATCGACGGTCAGGCCAGTATCCGCGGCGGCGCAGGGTTCTCTTATGGCGCCGGCACACGGGTTTTGTTGCTCGTTGACGATATCCCCGCCCTTCAGGCCGATGCCGGTTTTCCCAACTGGGATGATTTCCCTGTCGAGAACATCAGCCAGATCGAGGTGCTGAAAGGCGCTGCATCTGCATTGTATGGCTCCTCGGCCATGAACGGCATCATCAACATCCGCACGGGATTTGCAAAAGACAAACCTGAAACGAATGCCGCTGTTTTCGCTAAAATCTGGGATACGCCGAAAGACAGCAGAAAAAAATGGTGGGGCGCAGACACCTCCTCTATTCAACTCCCCGTCGAGACAGGCTTCAGTGTCGGCCACCGGGAAAAAATCGGCAAGCTCGACCTTGTCCTGGGTATGTACGGCCTGTATCGCGACAGTTACAACAAAAACACGTACAGCCGCTACGGCCGCATTACGCCCAATCTGCGCTACCGCTTTAGTGACCGGCTGACGTTCGGCCTCAACACCAATATCAACTTTGGCAAAAGCGGCAGTTTCTTCATCTGGGGCAACGACAGCATTGCAGCGCTGCAGCCGGGCCTCGGTTCCGCTTCCAGGTCGCTTGGGCGCCTGCGATATACCATAGACCCCTCTGTCCAGTATTTCGACCAGGGCGGCAACCGGCACAAGTTTCTGGGGCGCTATTTCTATGTCCACAACAACAACAGCGGTAACCAGAGCAACGACAGCCGTATGTACTACGGAGAGTACCAGATTCAGCGCAGAATGGATCATCTCGGCCTCGTGGCGACCGCAGGTGTGGTGGGCATTTTAACAACCGTAGAGGCCGAGCTCTACAATGGCAATTTCAAAACACGCAACATTGCCGGTTACCTGCAACTCGATTACAAGGTATTCAACCGGCTGAACCTGTCGGGCGGTGTTCGCTACGAACAGAATCGCCTGAACGGACCGGAGGTTATCCGCATCGATGCCACCAACCTCGATACCCTTCCCAACGGGGGTGAGTTCAAGGAATCCAAGCCTGTTTACCGGCTCGGCGCCAACTACCAGATCGCTCAGGCTTCATACCTGCGCGCCTCCTGGGGGCAGGGATACCGTTACCCAACTATCGCAGAGAAATTTATCAATACCGACTTCAGCGCCGGCAACTCGGTACGCCCGAACCCGAAACTGGTCTCGGAAACGGGCTGGACGGCTGAGATGGGGCTCAAGCAAGGCTTTCGCGTGGGTAAATGGCAGGGCTTTGTGGATATAACCGGATTTGTCTCCGAGTACCAGAACATGATGGAATTTGTCCTGGCGGAAATACGGCTGTTCCCCACCGTGGGCGCCAGTTTTGAATCGCAAAACTCCGGAGATACGCGCATTACGGGTGCAGAGATATCCGTGGTCGGGCAGGGGCAAATCGGCAACGGTACGCTTGCCATTATCACCGGATACACCGGTATCAATCCGAAATACAAGGAATTCAACGACTCGCTGCGACTGGTTTATGGTTCGTCCGATACCAGCAACGTACTGAAGTACCGCTACAACCACATGTTCAAATTTGACGCGGAATACTCGATCGGCAGATTCTCGCTGGGCAGTGCCGTGCAATACAACAGTTTCATGAAAGCCATCGATCAGATATTCGAACTGCCTTTTGTGGAGCCTTTTGCAGGCGTCAGGAATTTCCGCATGAACAACAACGGCGGCTTTACGGTAGTAGACCTGCGAGCATCGTACAAACTCAACAGCACACTGAAAGTCAGCGCCTTGTGCAGCAACCTGTTCAACGAAGAGTACTCCGCAAGACCGGCGCTACTCGAAGCGCCGCGCAACTACACCCTGCGGCTGGACTGGCGAATATGATTTAAATAAGAGCAAGGTTTAGAGAGAGACCGGGGCGGTTTACACAAACTTCTTCAAGTCTCTCTCTAAAATCCCTTACCGGTAATCTGTTTAACTTACTCACCAAAACATCACAACCACGCCATGCGATCCAATTACTTCCCGACCCTTGCGTGTGGGTATCTCCTTGCGTTCCTCCTGGCCGCCTGCGGGCAGGCGCCTGCCCCGCAACAGCGCAAAGCGGCACCGACGGGCCCGTTTATTCAGTTCAGCACCGCTGCGCCGGTACCACGCACCGAGGAAAAAGGCAATTGGTGCCGTTTTGACTACCCGGAGGCTGTTTTGATCAATGCCAATGCCGCAGATTACAACCGGCGGTTTTTCAAGGTCGAAAAAGGTCTCTACAAAATAAATATACACGCCGGTACAACGACCAACTCCTTCATACTGCGGCAGAGTGGCCAACAATCCGTCGAATTGTTCACCGGTCTTCATTTCCCGGAATGCCTTTCCAGCCACCGCAACTACACCCTTGCCGCCGACGGGTCGGTTGCCTACGACAACCGGCACAAGATTCAATATACAATGCACGTTCAATACAGTCCGACGGCAGGTTTGTTTGTCGTGCTGGACCTGCCTAAAGACTCCGGCTACGGCCTGACGGTACACCGGAAAGCAGATTGGGAATAGTTTTTGTTTTCAGTTTAGTCCCGAAACGCAATCCAGTTTTTCATGAACAAATGCATTCTTTACCTCATTGCCATCGTAAGTTTCACTATTTCGTGCAACCTCAACCCGACCAAAACTCCGGGAACCGGTGAACACCCGGGAAATGAAGAAGCGCCCGGTCCCCCGGCCCAGGAGTTGCTAGATGCCCTTCAGGGCCGCTGGCAAAACCTGCAGGACAGTTCCCTGGTCATAGAATTCAATGACGATCTTTTGATCCGGTACCGGGGGAATGCCATCCAGGAACAGGAAAAAATTGCCGTGTTTACCGACTGCATCAGCGCTTCCTGTGTTACCGACAGTCTCACTGCAAGTGAGGGATGGTGTTTTACGGAAATCAAAAAATCAGCCAGGCAATGCAACCAGATACTGGGTTGCGACACATCGACCTTGCGGTACAGGGCCCTCAACGACGACAAAACAATATTTTATTTCAAAAAAATATAACAGACATGCCCGGCCCGCTTCGTTTACCGGACAGGCTTTTCTATTTTCGCCCCGGATTATGCAGCAATAGTCCGTTCAACGCATGTTTGTCATCAATATTTATTTGCGATTTGCCCTGATCGTGGGCGGTATTCTGGGTGGAATTCTGTTGTGGGCAGCTTACGGCTTCTGGTACGGGTTTCCGTTTTTACTGGTCGGCATAATCATGCTGGCAGGCTACCTGATGCTGGGCACTATCCTGTCGAGCAACCAGTTGATGGGGCAACAACAGATCGCCGAAGCCGAAGCAAGGCTCAAAATGACCTATTTCCCGAAATTACTGCTGGTAGGTTACAAGGGGGTGTATTACATGACCCACGGTGCGCTGGCCATGCAAAAGCGCGATTTTGTCACTGCGGAGGTCTGGCTTAAACAGGCACTGGTTGCCGGCCTGCCTTCTGAAAACGAGCGCGGAGCAGCCATGCTCCAACTCGTAATGGTGGCTGCGGCACGGAATAATGTCAAGGCGGCCCAGAGCCAGTTTGCCGAGCTCAAAAAACTCCATATCACCGAACCCATGCTCAAGGATCAGATCAAGGAAGTGGAAAAGCAGCTCAAGCAGGCCGGGCAGGCGATGAATCCTTCCATGATGGGGCTGGGTGGCAAAGGCTTCCGCCCCGGAGGCAAAAGACGACAACCCAAAATGAGATAAAGACCATATCCGACTTATTCACCGAATTGACATCTGAGACCTTATGCAGATTGGAATACCAAAAGAAACACACCCCGGGGAGCTGCGCGCAGTCGTCATCCCCAACGACGTGAAAAAACTGGTTGCCGCAGGCGCAACCGTGGTAGTCGAAAGCGGTATGGGGGCGGGTATCCGCGTTCCGGACAGCGACTATGAAAAAGCAGGCGCTACCATCAGCGGCGACCGCGCAGCCATATTGCAGAGCGACATCGTGCTGCAATTGCGCAAACCGGACGATGCCGATGTGCAGGGACTAAAATCCGGCGGTATCCACGTCAGTTACCTCGATCCGTTTAACGAGAAATCGCTGATCAGCCGGCTGGCTGAAAAGGGCGTGACTGCGGTTGCGATGGAACTTATTCCCCGCACCACACGTGCGCAAAAAATGGACGCTCTCAGTTCGCAGGCAAGCCTGGCGGGTTATTACGCCGTTATTCTCGCTGCCGAGCGCACCGATCGGGTGTTTCCCATGATGACAACGCCTGCGGGCACCATCAATCCGGCACGGGTGTTCATCATCGGTGCAGGTGTTGCGGGGTTGCAGGCCATTGCCACGGCTAAACGCCTTGGCGCACGGGTTGACGCCTTCGATACGCGCCCTGCCGTGGCCGAACAGGTCAAATCGCTCGGCGCCCGTTTTTTTGAGGTGGACCTGGGTGAAACCGGACAAACCAAAGACGGCTACGCCAAAGCATTGACCGAAGAACAACTTCAAATTCAACGCGACGCCATGGCCAAGCAATGCGCCCTCAGCGATGTCGTCATAACTACTGCACAGGTTTTCGGCAGAAAGGCACCCCTGATCATCACCAAGGAAATGGTGGCCGGCATGAAACCCGGCAGTATTCTCGTCGACCTGGCCGTCGAAACCGGCGGCAACGTCGAAGGCGCCGAACTGGGCAAGGAGGTGGATATGAACGGTGTCCGGATCATCGGCCTCGAAAACATGCCCGGCAGGGTTGCCGTACATGCCAGCCAGATGTACTCGGCCAACCTGTTCAACTTTATCGACGAATTCTGGGATAAAGAAGCAAAAAGATTCAACCTGGACCTGGAAGACGATATCCTGCAGGGCTGCGTCGTTACGCACGGCGGAAGAGTCGTCCGGGAACTGTAATTCCTTGCCATCAGGCGGAATTGCATCATCAGAACGTTTACCATTAACTCAGTTTCAAATGGAAACTACTATACTTGTTTTTCTCCTTTTCATCCTCGTGTTGTCCATCTTTTTGGGGTTCGAGGTTATTTCCAAAGTCCCTTCTCTGCTGCACACGCCGCTGATGTCGGGTTCCAATGCCATTTCCGGTATCACGGTACTGGGCGCCTTGCTGGCGGCCGGTCTGGCCAAGGGCGGCACCAACGATTTTGCAGCCCTGCTCGGCGGTTGTGCCGTGGCATTTGCCATGATCAATGTGGCGGGCGGCTACTTCGTGACCAACAGGATGCTCAACATGTTCAAGAAAAAAGAGAAAAAATAACATGGAACTTACTACACTCATCAATATAGTTTATATCCTTTCGGCCATTACGTTTATTCTCGGGTTCAAGTTGATGAGCAGCCCGGTATCGGCCAAACGCGGCAACATCATCTCTGCCGTGGGTATGGGCGCCGCCATTATCGTAACCCTGATGGATACGCATGTGGAGCGCTTCGAGTTCATCCTGGGTGGCATGGTCATCGGTACGGCTATCGGCCTGCTGTTCGCATTCCGCACACCCATGACCGGCATGCCGCAAATGGTCGGCCTGCTCAACGGTTTTGGCGGTCTGGCCAGTTTGCTCGTCGCCTGGGCGGAATTCCACGCACACCCGGAAGGCCAGGGCGTATTCGGCGGCACGGTGCTGTGGCTGACGGCGATTATCGGCTCCATTACATTTTCCGGTTCGCTGATCGCATGGGCCAAACTCGAAGAAAAATTCATCTCCGGCAAGCCCATCATGTATACGGGCCAGCAGTTTGTCACGGGCGCCGTCCTGTTCGGTATCCTGGCGACGGGAGTCCTGTTTGCCCTGGACACCGTAGCGCCGGAGGCATACCGCTATTTTGCCCTGTTCTCCGTGCTGGCATTTATCATCGGCATTTTGCTGGTCATACCCATCGGGGGCGCCGATATGCCGGTCGTTATCTGTCTCCTGAACAGTTATTCCGGGATGGCAGCCTGCGCGTCGGGCTTTATCGTTCAGAACAACCTGCTGATCGTCGCAGGCGCCCTCGTAGGAGCCAGCGGGATCATCCTTACCCTGATCATGTGCAAGGCCATGAACCGGTCTGTCGCCAACGTCTTTCTCGGCGGCTTCGGCACGCCGGTGACCGGTGCAGCCGCCCAGGTCGTGGGTGAAATGAAAGAGGTTAAAATCGACGGCGCATACCTCATGCTCGAAGCCGCCAGCAAGGTCGTGATCGTTCCGGGTTACGGCATGGCCGTATCGCAGGCGCAACACGCCGTCCGCGAACTGACCGAAGCGCTGGAGAAAAACGGCGCGGAAGTGAGTTTTGCCATACATCCCGTTGCCGGACGTATGCCCGGCCACATGAACGTACTGCTCGCAGAAGCCAATATTTCGTACGACGCCATGGTGGAAATGGATGCCATAAACCCCACGATGGATACCGTCGATGTTTGCATGGTCATCGGCGCCAACGACGTGGTGAATCCCGCCGCACAGGAAGACAAAACCAGTCCGCTGTGGGGCATGCCCATCATCGAAGCCAGCCGGGCCCGTACCGTCATAGTAATGAAACGCGGCAAGGGCAAAGGGTTTGCTGGCGTTGAAAATCTGCTGTTCTTCCGAAACAATTGCCGCATGCTCTACGGCGACGCCAAGGGAAGCCTCCAGACACTCGTCAGCGAGTTTAAAGGAGGAAGTTGATAAGTGATAAGGGTTAAGTGATAAGTGATAAGTGATAAGTGATAAGTGATAATCTACCCTTTTAACCCTTATCACTTAACCCTTATCACTTATTTACCTCTCTTTTGAAGAACAGGACCTGTTCGCTGGTGTCTTTTTTCATACCGATCTTGAGGGTGTCGTTCGACAGGAAAAGTACGCTGAGGGTATGCTCCCTCGGTGGCTTGGCCGTCATGTCTGTGAGAAACAGGTATTTGCCGGAAGCGCGATAGGGACCTTCTTCCTTGTAAAATCCGACAGAACGGAAGATGTATTGGCCGTTTTCGTCAAACGAAAGTTCGACAGAATCGAGGGGGACCTGGACGGTTTTTCCGTTCTGGTAAAAGGAGCTTGCCTTCCAGGTGCCTGTCAGCAATTGGGTATCAACATTGCAGGAGGTGCAGAGCAGCAGCAGGATGGGGGCGATTTTATGCATGGTCATTTTGTCACTTCGCTGATCTTGTCCGGGTAATCGGTGATAATACCGTCGACGCCCATGTGGATGAGTTTGCGCATGGCGGCGACGTCGTTTACGGTCCAGGGAATGAGTTGGACGCCCTTGGAGCGGCATTTCCGGACCAGTTTGGGTGATACCAACAGGTAATAAGGGCTGTAAATAGCCGGCGTAAAGTCCAGTTTTGCCATATTTGATTCAAAACCCCTGATATTTTCAATCAGGTAGGCGAGCCGTATTTCGGGCGCCTGCCGGTGCATGGCTTGCAGGGCGCGCACATCGAACGACTGCACCGTGGCATTTTTGTCGATCCGGAGCGAACGCAGTTCGGCGATGACCATGGCTGCAAATTCGTCAACAGGCGGGTGCCGCAGGCCGTCCCATTCCGGCTGGCTTTTAATTTCAATGTTCCAGCGTATGGTTTTCGCCTTATCGGGATGTTGTGCGCGCACGGCCTCCACTACTTCGCGCAGGGTGGGCTTGAAGGTGCTGACCTTTTGCTGATCCGGGAACCGCGCATTTCCCCAGCTCCCGCAGTCGAAACGCCGTACTTCGGCAGCGGTCATGTGATAGATCAGGAACTTTTGCTCCGCCTGCGCTCCGGGGATGGTATCGCCGCCCGGTTGCCGGCAAATGGCCGGGTTGAACCAGGGTTCGTGGCTGACAATCAGTTGCCTGTCTTTTGATACGGCGAGATCGAGTTCGAGCGTGGTCACCGCAGGGAAATCCAGCGCCCGCACAAACGCGGGGATGCTGTTTTCCGGCATCAACCCACGGCAACCCCGGTGCCCCTGCCAGTCGAAACCGGTGGGAATAGCGACGGGCCCCTTGGGAATACTGCTGCAGGAAAAAGCGAACATGAGCGAGATAAGCAGAATGAATTGTTTTTGCCCGGTCATTTCAAGACGTGGTTTTACCTTTGGGCGAAACTACGGCATATCAGCGTAAGTGAACATTAATTTCATGTAAAACAGTACCAGAACCAAGATAAGATGGACGTCAAAGCATTTCTGTTTTCCCTGCCCGAAAAGGCCAAACCCGAAGTACTGGAAGGCCAAAACACCCTTTTTCATTTCGATATCGGCGATGCAGGCCAGTTTACGGTGCGGGTAGACGACGGCAAACTGAGCGTAGCGGAGGGATTCAGCGGCGAAGCCACCTGCAAGGTGACGACCTCGGAAGAGTCGTTTGCCAAACTGCTGAAAGGCGAACTCAACCCCATGATGGCCATGATGACGGGCAAACTCAAAATTAGTAACCCGGGGGAAATGCTGAAGTACGCCAAGATATTCGGGCTGATGTAACGTTTTTCGGGTTGCGGAGGTTACGCGGTTTCGGGTTGCGGAGGTTGCGGGTTGCGTCAACCTTACAATGTTCAGGGTCAGGTACCCGAAACCAGTAACCTCCGCAACCCGAAACCTCCGAAACCCGAAACCTCTCACAAAACTTTACGTGCCTTTGAACTCTTCTATTTCGCGGCGCTCTTTTTTGGTGGGCCGGCCCGTACCCCGCTCGCGTTTTTCATTGGCGGGTGTACCGTTGAGGAACCAGTCGTTGTACTTGTTTTTCTCTTCAACGGGTGTGATGTCTTCGTAACAGGTAACGGCAACCGGTGCGCCAACCCGTTTTTCGATCAACTGCACGACGCGGAACTGAAAGGTAAAACCCTCTTTTTTTACGGATACCACCTCACCTTCCGAAACCATGTAGGAAGGCTTAACGGGCTCGCCGTCCACCCTTACTTTACCCGCCTTGCAGGCGTCGCTGGCCAGCGTGCGGCTTTTAAAAATACGCACGCTCCATATCCATTTGTCGATTCGAACCTTTGACATGCTTTTTGCTTTGAGGGGGCAATTTAAGGGTTACGGGAGATTGTTGCCGCATAAGAAAACGCGGGATTGGGAAAAGTCGTTCCCGAAGGTGGTGCAGAAAAAAACAGCGCCGATTTTCGCAGCATCCGATAGGATAACCTGCGGCAATCGGCGCCATTTTTCTGCGTTGATCTGCGGGAAATACCTTCCCCTGTTGCTTACTGGCGTTCGAACGCGATTTCGATCTTGTCTTCGCCCTGCTTGATCTTTACCGTCATTTCGGTGTCGGTAATGTCGAGCACCTCGTACAGTTCGGTTTCGTTGCTGTCGTCGTACATGAGTTCGATGCTCTGGCCGCCGTTGTCGGCGCTCCAGGTGCCCTTGGGCTTGGAGACGCCTGCCTGGTTGGTCAGCACGCTGGTGACCTTAAGGATGGCGTCGAAGGTTTTGTCCTGATCCAGCTGGATGTCGAGCGAATAGTACTTGGTGGCGTCTGTTCCGTTCAGGCGAACGCTAACGGAGTGCCAGTCGCCGGTGACTTTTTCTTCGAAGGTTTTTTCGTCTTTTTTGCAGGCTGTGAAAGACAGGGCGATGATGAGGATTGCACTAAGGCTGAAAAATGACTTTTTCATGGAAGTGTGATTGAAATGTGATGAGTAACGGGTTTTGAGAAATTGTCTGTTGTCAGACAGATTACGGGGCAATAAATGTCCCGGGGCGCAGTTTTATTGCGCCCTGTCAGAGGGGTTTAACTTTATGGTAATTTTTGCCCGAACGGTACATTTCTCTTACACTTTCGCGGTATTTTTATAAAAGATGTACCTTCGCGCCCGTAATCCGTCTTAACGAGCATGTTTTTTGCTCTGTTTAATCGTGCGTCTGTCTTTGGTGAATTTTCAACCGCCCAATTCATTTCACCTTTTTTTAACAGCCACTTATGCACTTGAAAATCTTTACCACGCTTGTTGCCCTGCTGCTGCTTACCTGCGCTGTAGAAGCCCAAAACCTGAAAATGAATATCGGGGTGAATGTTGGGATGTCCCAGTTGTTTCACAATACCCAGTTCGAAACGACCCCTATGTACAACCAGTACCGCTTCACGAAAATCGCCGTGGAAGCGCACGCCCCGCCGGAATACGAATATTCCTGGGAGGATTTTGCCAAAGACTATAAACTCCGGAAGAGTTTTATCCAGCCGCGTTTCGGCATTTCTGCTCACTTTACCTATAAAGACTGGCCGTTGCTGTTTGCCGTCGAGGCGATGAGTTCGCCTTCGTCCTACCAGAAAATGGCCTTCAGTTTCATCGCCGGATTCGGCAAGGAGTTTTTCTCGCTCGACGACGACTACTTCTTTTCCTTCCTGGGCGGCTACAAATTTGTAAAAGACAAGGGCTTCGGCGCTTCCACGATCGTCAACAGCATCGGGCACAAGGAAGCGCGCGAGCAGGCCGCTACCTATTTCAACCCGGAACAACCGCTGGGCAAGAAAACCGGTCACCTGTTCACCGTACGCGGGGGCATCGGCAGGGAACTCGGCGAGGCAAAAATGATTCGGGTAGGTGTGGAAGGATTCGGGGAACTGGATCTGACACCGACGACTTCACGGCAGTCGCGCATGACAAACTTCGGCGCGCAGTTTTTCCTGCGGTTCAAGATTTGACCGTTGCCGGATACTCCATGTGGAGTTTTTCCAGTGCCTCTACAATCGTTTTGGCGATGAAATAGTCGCGATACCAGCGCTGGTCTACCGGGCAGATATGCCAGGGGATGCTGCTGTTGTTGATCGCGTATTCATAGGCCTCCATGTATTTGTCCCACAGTTTGCGTTCTTCCCAGTCGCCGGGGTTGTGCTTCCAGTATTTTTCCGGGTCGTCGGTACGCTGGCGCAACTGCACCTCCTGTTCGTCTTTGGAGATGTGCATGTAGAACTTGAAGATATGCGTGTCGTTGTCGAACGCCAGGAGTTCTTCAAAGGCATTGATGGCGCGCATGCGTTGTTCCACGCGTTTTTCGTCGATCCAGCCATGTACGCGCTGGATCAGGATATCTTCATAATGGCTGCGGTTGAAGATGGCGATCATGCCTTTTTCCGGCGCTACTTTGTGCACCCGCCACAGGAAATCGTGGGCGAACTCTTCCTCCGTCGGTTTTTTGAACGCGTGGTAGGTCATGCCGGTGATGCGGCAGTTGTCGAACACCTTGTGTGCGGCGCCGTCCTTTCCGCTGGCATCCATACCCTGCAGCACGACCAGTACGGCGTGCTTTTTCTCTGCATACAAGCGTTCCTGCAGGTCGCCGAGCCGCTTGACGAGGTCTTCGGTTTCCTTTTTGATGTCTTTTTCGCGGACATTATCCGGCGCGTCGGTGGATATTTTCGACAATTTGATCATAATCAGCCCATTTTTGCGCGTTTCACCATCCAGGTCTGGAGTATCTGGTGAAAACCTTTATTGATATCGGCTTCGACGAAGTCGATCTTGAACTGGAGGCATTTCATTTTCAACTGCTCCGTAAACGCGGCCACCTGTTTGATGTAGTAT
>ERZ724521.403-NODE-403-length-19531-cov-4.179092_pt1 | contig 19531 bp, 20 predicted proteins | sample MGYA00376054_ERZ724521 | MGnify/ENA primary metagenome ERZ724521 (study PRJEB28724, sample SAMN07190883) | activated sludge metagenome | isolation source: activated sludge of sewage treatment plant in Hong Hong | place: Hong Kong | collected 2016-03-17 ... | reverse complement strand
TCGGTATCGTGGTCTACATCGCTGCTATGTGGATTGCCGGTGTGATGCAGGGTCTGATGTGGCGCGCGGTCAATGCCGACGGTACGCTGACCTACACCTTCGTCGAATCGGTGAAGGCGACCTATCCGTTCTATGTGCTTCGCCTGTCTGGCGGCGCCCTGTACCTGACCGGCATGCTCATCATGCTCTGGAACGTGTTGAAGACAGCCACGGCCGGTCGCGCGGTTCCGGTCACCATTCCGGCTGCCACCGCCCACGCTTGAGGAGAACCACAACATGGCGAACAACAAGAGTACCGGTCTGTCGCATGAAGCGATCGAGACCAACAACTTCCTGATGATCGTGCTGATCCTGGTCGCGATCGCCTTTGGCGGTCTGGTCGAGATCGTGCCCCTGTTCTTCCAGAAGTCCACGACCCAGCCGATCGAAGGCGTGAAGCCGCTGACCTCCCTTCAGTTGGCAGGGCGCGATGTGTACGTCCGCGAAGGCTGCTACAACTGCCATTCGCAGATGATCCGTCCGTTTCGTGCGGAGACCCTGCGTTATGGTCCCTATTCCGTCGCCGGCGAGTTTGTCTACGACCATCCGTTCCAGTGGGGCAGCAAGCGCACTGGTCCGGACCTGGCGCGTGTCGGTGGCCGTTACAGCGACGAATGGCACCGCATTCACCTGAACAACCCCCGTGACGTGGTGCCCGAGTCCAACATGCCGGCGTACCCGTGGCTGGCCAAATCGACGGTGGACGCCGCCTCCTTGCCCGCTCACATGCGGGCCCTGCGAGTCGTTGGCGTGCCCTATACCGATGCGGAAATTGCCGCGTCGGTGCAAGACGTCAAGGGCAAGACCGAGCTGGAGGCCGTGATTGCGTACCTGCAGAGCCTGGGCCTCGCGCGCAAGTAACGGTCATAGGAGCGTCGTCAATGGACATCAACACGCTTCGCAGCATTGCCACGGTGGTGCTGTTTGTAGTTTTCATTGGCATCGTGGTTTGGGCATGGTCGCGCAAGAACAAGGCGGCCTTTGACGAGGCAGCCATGCTGCCGTTCCAGAACGACGACGCAAACCGCCAAAACAACGGATAAGGAATTCGAAATGAGCGACTTCACAAGCAATTTCTGGCCGGCCTACATCGCGAGCATCACCATCCTCGGAATGGTCGCGTGCCTCGTGCTGCTGTGGTTCAGCGGCAAGACCAAGGCCATGACCTCGCACGACAACACCACCGGTCACGTGTGGGATGGGGACCTGCGCGAGATGAACAACCCGCTGCCGCGTTGGTGGGTGTGGCTGTTCATCATCACGGTGGTCTTTTCACTGGCCTACCTGGTGATCTATCCCGGCGCGGGCGCGTTCAAAGGCAAACTGGGCTGGACGTCTGTCGGCCAGTACGACAAGGAAGTGGCAGCGGGCAACAAGGAGATCGAACCCGTGTATGCCAAGTTCAACGGCATGTCACCTGAAGATCTGGCCAAGGACCCTAAGGCGATGGCCATTGGCGAGCGCTTGTTCATGAACAACTGTGCGCAGTGCCACGGCTCGGATGCGCGTGGCAGCAAGGGCTTTCCCAACCTGACCGACAAGGACTGGCTGGGTGGCAGCACGCCCGAGGACATCAAGAACGTCATCCTCAAGGGTCGCGCCGGCAACATGCCCCCGATGGCAGCGGCTGTGGGCAGTTCCGAAGACGTCACAAACCTGGCCAACTACGTGCTGAGCCTGTCGAAGGGGCCGCATGATTCCGTGAAGGCGGAACTGGGCAAGGCCAAGTTCGGCGTCTGCGCAGCCTGCCACGGACCGGACGGCAAGGGCAATCCGGCGGTCGGCGCCCCGAACCTGACGGACGATATCTGGCTCCATGGCTTTGGTGAAGCTGCCATCGTGGCCATGATCAACAACGGCAAGGTCAATCCGATGCCGCCCCAGGGTGACAAGCTGACGCCGTCGCAGGTGAATGTGCTGACAGCCTATGTCTGGGGTTTGTCGAACAAAGCTGCTGGTGCGGCAAAGTGAATGATTTCTGCGATCATTCAAACCTTGTGTTCATGATTGACCTCACCCTTTGAAAGCCGACGACAACCCGACGCAACGGAACATTCCAGCCTCGAAACCCGGTTCCGCCGATGCCGATGCATCTGCGGGTGACGGGGACGCCGAACTGGTTTCGCTCTATCAGGCACACAAAAAGGTCTACCCGCGTAGCGTGTCAGGCCTGTTTGCCAAGTGGCGTTGGGGTCTGGTTTTTTTCACGCAGATCATCTTCTACGGTCTGCCATGGCTGGAATGGGGCCAGCGCCAGGCGGTGCTCTTCGATCTCGGGGCGCGCCGCTTTTACATTTTCGGTCTGGTTCTTTACCCACAGGACTTCATCTACCTGACCGGGATCCTGGTGATTTCGGCGCTGTCGCTGTTCCTGTTCACGGCGGTGGCGGGGCGGCAGTGGTGTGGCTACGCGTGCCCGCAGACGGTCTACACCGAGATCTTCCTGTGGATCGAACGGAAGATCGAAGGCGATCGAAGCGCGCGCATGCGCCTGGACGAGGCAGCGATGTCGCTTGCGAAGTTCAACCGCAAGGCGGCCAAACAGGTGGCCTGGATCGCACTGGCGCTGTGGACCGGTTTCACCTTTGTGGGCTATTTCACGCCGATTCGTGAGCTGGCTGGGCTGTTTGCGAGCTGGACCATGGGTCCGTGGGAAACCTTCTGGATCTTCTTTTACGGCTTCGCGACCTATGGCAATGCGGGTTTCATGCGGGAACAGGTCTGCAAGTACATGTGTCCGTATGCCCGCTTTCAAAGCGCCATGTTCGACAAGGACACGCTCATCGTGTCTTACGATGCCGAACGCGGCGAACCCCGTGGCGCCCGTTCCAAGAAGGCGGATCCCAAGGCGCTTGGACTGGGTGCGTGTGTCGATTGCACCTTGTGTGTGCAGGTTTGCCCGACCGGGATCGACATTCGCAAAGGGCTGCAATACGAATGCATCAGCTGCGCAGCCTGCGTCGATGTATGCAACACCGTGATGGACAAGGTGGGCTACCCGCGCGGGTTGATCCGTTACTCCACCCAGCACGCGATGAGTGAACACTGGGGTCGCGCGGAAGTCATCCGGCACATGATCCGGCCCCGGGTGTTGATCTATTCTTCCATCCTGGCGGCAATCGTGGTGGCCATGATGGTGAGTCTGAGCCTGCGGATCCCGTTCAAGGTCGATGTGGTGCGCGACCGGGGAACGCTCGCGCGCATTGTCAGTGGCGGCAAGATCGAGAACATTTACCGGCTTCAGCTCATGAATGCGTCGGAGGCTCCGCAGCGCTACCGGATCACGGCCACCGGCCTGCCAGGCCTCACGGTTTCGTCGGAAAGTTTGTTCTCAGTCGATGCCACCCAGTCACGATGGGTGGTGCTCAACTTGCAGTTGCCCTACGATGCCGCCCCTGCCGGTTCCCACACCATCCATTTCGAGATCGAATCGCTGGACACCCCCGGCAAATTGACCGAAAAGTCCATCTTCATCGTTCCCCGATAGAAAGCACGCCATGAGCCAACCCGAATCGAAACCCTGGTGGAAATACGGTCATGTGTGGATGGTCATCGGCGGGCCGCTGGTGGTGGTGGTGGCGAGCTTCATCACCCTTTACCTGGCCATGAGCCGGCCTGACCCCGTGATTTCCGACGATGCGGGTCGAAAAGGCGGCGAAGTCAGCAAGACGCAGGAAGGCAGCCTCGCACCGGCCATTCAGGCGCGAAACCATGCGCAGACGGGCGTGGCGCCCAAGAAGATTCTTGGGGTCGAGCGCTGACACCGGGCAGAACTTCACCGAGGAGACAACACCATGTGGGCTCAACGAATGATGTGGATCGCCTGGCCGGCGTTTCTGATCGCCGGCGTTCTGGAGATGCTCGTGTTTGCGATGGTCGACCCGAACGACCTGCACTGGTTCGGTCGGCCGGTCGAGTGGTCGCGGCAAGCCATCTACACCGTGGCATTTTTTGTTTTCTGGGCCCTGACGATGGCATCCAGTGCGCTGACCACCTTGTTGTCACTGTCACCGTTTGAGGTCAACCGGTGCCCGCTGCCAGCCGACGGGAGGCCGGACGGCTGCCCCAAACAGGGCGACTGCGCGTGAAAACGGCGCAGGCCTACTGACAGGCTTGCTGATTGTTGACGATGCGCTTGAGTGCCTCGGTATCGAGGATGTGCACATGGCGCTGCTTCACCTCGACGATGCCGTCCTCGACAAACTTCGAGAACGTGCGGCTGACGGTCTCGAGTTTCAGGCCCAGGTAACTCCCGATCTCCTCGCGTGTCATGCGCAGGATCAGTTCGTGCTGGGAGAAGCCCCGAGCGTGCAGGCGCTGGACCAGGTTGAGCAGGAAAGCCGCCAGACGTTCTTCGGCGCGCATGCTGCCGAGCAAGAGCATCACACCGTGTTCACGCACGATTTCTCGGCTCATGATCTTGTGCACGTGGTGCTGCAGCGCGTTGACCTCGCGCGAGATTTCCTCGATGCGGTCAAACGGCATGACGCAGACCTCGGCGTCTTCGAGCGCGACGGCATCGCAGGTGTGGTGGTCGTTGACGATGCCGTCCAGACCGATCACTTCGCCCGCCATCTGGAATCCGGTCACCTGGTCGCGACCATCTTCTGTGGCGATGCAGGTCTTGAAAAAGCCGGTCCGAATCGCATAAAGGGAGGTGAATTTCTCTCCATTGCTGAACAAGGTCGCGCCGCGCTTGATCTTGCGCCGCACCGCGATGACCTCCTCGATCTTGTCGAGCTCCACAGGGCTCAGGCCCATGGGCATGCACAACTCCCGAAGGTTACAGCTGGCGCACGCGACTTTGATGGATTGAACGTTCATGCTCGTGAACCAGAACAGAGGTCGATGAATAAGCCGACCAGTCGGACGGCCAATCGGGTTGTTTGGGTGTTGTGAACAGGGGTTATTCTGACATAGCTCAATTTGCTCATGAACCTTATTCTAGATTGATGTACATCAAGATGGAAATCCTGAATGCCTCCATAGTACGCAGACCTTAAGGATGCCCGATGAGCGCCGTTTCCCCTGATTTACTCCAGAAGTTTGACGTTCCAGGTCCACGCTACACCTCCTACCCCACAGCTGACCGGTTTGTCGAGGCGTTCGGCGCCGAGGATTACATCCAGGCGCTGGAGCAGCGTCGGGCAGGCATGGCCAAGACCACGTCAATGCCCTTGTCGCTCTATGTGCACATACCGTTTTGTGAATCATTGTGCTACTACTGCGCCTGCAACAAGATCATCACCAAACACCACAACCGGGCGGCGGAGTACCTGCGCTACCTGAGCCGCGAGGTGGATCTGCACGTGGCCCATGTGGGCAAGGGCCATGTTGTCTCCCAGCTTCATCTCGGCGGCGGCAGCCCGACTTTCCTCAGCGACGACGAGATTCGCGAACTGATGGCCCTGTTGCGGCGCAGCTTCACCTTTGCCCCCGGTGGTGAGTATTCGATCGAGATCGATCCGCGTACCGTCGATGCCGCCCGGCTGCGCAACCTTGCCGAGCTTGGCTTCAACCGGTTGAGCTTCGGCGTACAGGACTTCGATCCCGCGGTTCAGAAAGCGGTGCACCGGATTCAGCCGGTCGAGCAGGTGTTTTCGCTGGTGGCCACAGCACGGGAATTGGGTTTCGAGTCGGTCAATGTCGACCTGATCTATGGCCTGCCCATGCAGACCCCCGAATCGTTCGACCGCACACTGGCGCAGGTGGTAGAACTGCGGCCTGATCGCATCGCGCTGTATGCCTACGCCCACCTTCCGGAGCGTTTCAAGCCGCAACGACGCATCATCGCCGCGGAATTGCCGACGGGTGCATCCAAGGTATCCATGCTGTCGCGATCCTTGTCGGCCTTTCTCGATGCCGGCTACGTGTACGTGGGGATGGACCACTTCGCGCTTCCGCAAGACGCGCTGGCGGTGGCGAAGCGGCAAGGTCGGCTGCATCGTAATTTCCAGGGCTACAGCACCCAGCCCGATTGCGACCTGATCGCGCTGGGCGTGTCGTCGATCGGCAGGGTCGGTGCGACCTACAGTCAGAATGCCAAGACCCTGGAGGAGTACTACGACCTGCTGGATCAGGGCCGCCTGCCGGTGGTGCGCGGCTTGGCGGTGTCCCGTGACGACCTGGTACGCCGCGCGGTGATCATGGCGGTGATGTGCCAGGGTCAGGTTCAGTTCGAATCGGTGGATCTCGCCTATCTGATCGATTTCAGGACCTATTTCGCAAGTGAAATGAATGCGCTGGCGGATTTGGCCGCTCAGGGACTGGTCGAACTGAACGACACGGGCATCCAAGTGACACCCACCGGCTGGTTTTTCGTGCGAGCGATCGCCATGGTGTTCGACCGCTACTTGCAGACCGATCGAACCCGCGCGAAGTTTTCAAAGATCATCTGAGAGCCAGCATGTTGACTTCCGTGGCCACCACGGCCCTTCTCATGGGGCTGGTTGGCGGACCGCACTGCATCGCCATGTGTGGCGCGGCATGCGCCGGGATCGGTAAAGCCGCAGGCGAACACAGCACCGCGGCGATCTGGACGTTCCAATTCGGGCGGATCGCGGGTTATTCGACGCTCGGCGCGCTGGCTGCCGCCTCCATGCAGGGCCTGGGCTGGTTGACGACGCAGACCGCCACGATGCGACCGGTCTGGACCCTGTTCCACGTGGGCGCGATGATGGTCGGGCTGGCGCTGTTGTTGATGGCCCGCCAGCCGGTCTGGCTCGAACAAACGGCGCGTCGCGTGTGGGCGCGCATCCGTTCCCTCCATGGATCCTGGGGTTCCGCCGCGCCGCTGGCCATCGGCGCGATGTGGGCCTTCATGCCCTGCGGTCTGCTTTACTCGGCGCTGCTGGTGGCGGCGCTCAGCGGAACCGTCCCTGACGGTGCCCTGACCATGGCACTGTTTGCGCTGGGCAGCAGTGTGTCACTGCTGGTCGGTCCCTGGCTGCTGTTGCGTCTGGGCGCGCGTGGCAGCGGCGAGTGGGGCATGCGCCTCGCCGGCCTGGCGCTGGCCGCGACGTCGGGATGGGCATTGTGGATGGGCCTGGCACACGACCAGGCGCCCTGGTGCGCGGTGCCCTGACCGTTTTCAACCAGTCAGTCCGAGCTTCTCAGCCAGGCCGATCCTCTGGAGTTTTCCGGTTGCGCCCTTCGGAATTTCAGCCATGAACAGGATCTTTCTCGGCACCTTGAAATCGGCCAGTCTGGTGGCGGCAAACTCGCGCAGTTCGCGCTCGGTCAGCGACTGACCCTCCCGCAGCACCACCGCGGCCGCCACATCTTCGCCCAGTTTGGCATGCGGCATGCCGAAGGTCACCACCTGGGCCACTGCCGGGTGGTCCATCAGCACCTCGTCCACTTCGCGCGGGGAAATCTTTTCGCCCCCGCGATTGATGATCTCTTTCAGGCGTCCGGTCAAGGTCAGGTAGCCATCGGCCGTCAGCGTTCCCTGGTCGCCGGTGCGGAACCATCCGTTGGTGTAGGCCTCGGCATTGGCCTTGGGATTGTTTTCGTAGCCCGCGGTGACGTTGTCGCCGCGAATCACGACTTCGCCAATGGTATCGGGCGGCAGCAGATTGCCGGCGTTGTCCATGACGGCCACTTCAGGACCGGCGGCCAGGCCGACGGAACCGGGAATGCGCCGCGCCGGCGGCAGTGGATTGCTGGCCATCTGGTGCGCGGCTTCGGTCATGCCGTACGCTTCGATGAGCGGGGCCTTGAAAACCGCTTCCAGCTCAGCGATGACCTGTGGCGGCATCGACGACGACGACGAGCGGACAAAACGCAACGGGTTGTCGCGAATCACGTCCGCGTTGCCGGCCGCGCGGGAGAGGATGGTCTGGTGCATCGTCGGCACGGCCGTGTACCAACTGGGCTTGCATTCCTTCATCCAGCCGAAGAACTTGAGCGCGTTGAATCCTGGCGTGACAAAGATCTGGCTGCCCACCGCCATGGGCGCGAGCACGCCGGCAATCAGGCCATGGATGTGGAAGAGCGGCATGATGTGCAGTTCGACGTCGTCCTCGGTCAGCTGCAAGGTCCGGCTGATGTTGCGCGCCGACGCGCACACGTTTCGGTGTGACAGCGGCACGATCTTGGGGCGGGACGTGGTTCCGGACGTGTGCAAGATCAACGCCACATCGTCCGCCTGTGCCGGGCCGCCGTGCGCCGCGGGCGTGGTTTGCGCCGATGCCGCTGCAAGAAGTTCGAAATCACCCGCACCGCGTTCGGGATGGGGCACCAGTTCGATCACGGCGATGCCCAGCTTGGCCGCCACGGCGCGGGCGGGCGTTTCGGCACCTTGCGCCACGATCAATGCCTTGGCGCTCAAGTCGCTCAGGTAGAACTCGAATTCGTCGGCGCGGTAGGCCATGTTGAGCGGCGCGCAGGTGCACGCGCCGGCGACCGCGACGAACGCGGTGGCCATTTCCGGGCAATTGGGCAGGACGAGGCCGACACGGTCACCGCGACCGATGCCCAGGCCGTTCAACGTTTTGACGGTGCGGTCGACCAGCGCATTCAACGCGCCGTAGCTCAGAGGGCTCGCTGACGGGGCAGAGATGGCAACCGCGTCCGCGCGCTGGCGGGCTATCATGTCGGAGAGTGTGGTGAAGTCGGTCATGGTCGATCGTTTGTGGTTCAGGATTCGGTGGGTGGATTGTGATTCAAGCCAGGCGCAACGTTGCCCGGTGCCGGTGCAGGTTGGTGGCCAGCAGGCTGGTCAATGCGTACACGGCATCGATGGTGGGTGTCGGTTTGTGCGTGATGCGACCGAGTTCCATGACCGCGGCGACCAGTGCCTGCAGCTCCAGTGGCCGGCCCTGTTCGACGTCCTGCAGCATCGATGTCTTGTGCTGCCCGACGGCCTGCGCGCCGGCAATGCGTTTTTCTAGGCTGACCTTGAACTGCACGCCGAGCGCTTCGCCGATGGTTTGAGCCTCCCGCATCATCGCTGCCGCCAGCTCGCGGGTTGGAGCGTACAGGCAGATGTCCTCCAGCGTCGCATGGGTCAGCGCGCTGATCGGGTTGAAACTCAGGTTGCCCCAGACCTTGAGCCAGATTTCCGATCGGATGTCCCGGGATATGGGTGCCTTGAAGCCGGCCGCCTTGAAGGCATCCGCGATTTCGCGAATGGATTCGGTGTCGTTGCCATCGAGCTCACCCAGCGTGAACCGGTTGCCCTCGATGACCTTGATCACCCCAGGTCGGATGACTTCGCTGGCCGGGTAGACCACGCTGCCGATGACGCGGTCGACGTCAATGTGTTGCGCGATCACGCCGTCCGGGTCCACCGCGCGAACGGGCATGCCCTCCCAGTCGCCGGGCAGCTTGTGAAAGTACCACCAGGGGATGCCATTCTGCATGGTGATCACCCGCGTGCCTGCGTGCATCAGTGCGGGCAATTCCGCGGCGACGGCACCGACCTGGTGTGCCTTCATGCCGAGAATCACGACGTCCTGGACGCCGGCGTCCGCGATGACCGAGGTGGCACGTGCCGGGCGCGCCGTCAGTTCACGACCGTCTTCCTCGATCAGCTTCATGCCCTCCTGTCGAACGGCGTCCAGGTTCGCGCCGCGCAGGATCAGCGAAACCTCGTGACCGGTGAGCGCCAGCTTCACGCCCAGCATGCCTCCGATGGCGCCCGCGCCAACGACGCAAATTCTCATGTCTGTTCTCCCGCTGGAAGCTCCGCTGCATGCATCGCACCGAGGGTGTTGCTCAAGGTGCCGACGCCATCGATGATCACGTCGACGCGTGTGCCCGGCTTCATGGGCAAGACGCCCGACGACGTGCCGCAGGCGATCAGGTCGCCCGGCATCAAAGTCATGCAGTGCGACAAGGCGCTGACGATCTGCGCTGGTGAAAAGATCATGCCGCTGCAGGGAAAATTCTGCCGTTCCCGCCCGTTCACCACCGTGCGAACCCGCAGGTTCTGGATGTCCAGTCCGGTGGTGATCCCGGGTCCGAAGACGCCAAACGTGTCGAAGCCTTTTGCGCGCGTCCACTGGGCGAAGCTGGGGTCTTTTTGCAGCAGGTCGATGGCGGTGACGTCGTTGACGCAGGTGACGCCGAAAATGGCCCGCTGCGCTTCGTCGAGGCCGGCGTTCCGGCAAACCGATCCAATCACCAGACCGAGTTCGCCCTCGTACACCACGCGGCCGTCGTAACCGGCGGGTACTTCGATGGACTCGCCGTGCGCGAGGTAGCTGCTGCTCGCCTTGACGAAATACAGCGGCTCTTCCGGGATCGCAAGTCCCTGCTTTTGCGCGTGGGCCCGATCGTTGTTCCACAAGGCCAGAAATTTCGAAGGCCGACAAGGCAGGGTGATCCGGACATCAGCCAGCCGGAATCGTCTTCCAGTCTTGACCGGCCCATCAAACAGATCCCCTTCGTATTCATCGATGAACGCACCGTCCAGCGTGCCAAAGCCGGCGGTATTGTCGTACTCAAACTTCATCCAGGTCGTCATCGTCGCCCACTTTCCCGCGCTTGCGCATGTTTGCCAGCAACTGGCTGATGAACGGCCAGAACAACATCACCATCGACAGCGCCGTGATGCTGCCCACCAGCGGATTGGAGACAAAGATCAGCAGACTGCCGCCCGAGCCCAGCAGGGACTGGCGAAACGCGTTCTCTGCCATGTCGCCCAGCACCAGGGCCAACACCAGTGGCGCCAGCGGGTAGTTGAGCTTCTTGAACACGTAGCCCATGACACCGAACACCAGCATGAGCCAGACGTCGAACATCGAACTGTGCACCGTGTAGGCGCCGACGGCGCAGATCACCAGGATCACCGGCGCGATGATGGCGAACGGAATGCGCAGGATGGCGGCAAACCAGGGCACGGTCAGCAGAACGACGATGAGCCCGGCGATGTTGCCCAGGTACATGCTGGCGATCAGGCCCCAGACAAAGTCTTTCTGCTCCACGAACAGCAGCGGTCCCGGTTGCAGCCCCCACACGAGCAATCCGCCGAGCAGAACGGCCGCCGTCGGCGAGCCGGGGATGCCCAAGGTGAGCATGGGCAGCAGGGCCGAGGTTCCCGCTGCGTGGGCTGCCGTTTCAGGCGCGAGCACGCCCTCGATTTCGCCCTTGCCGAAATTCTTTCCGCGAGCCGAGAAACGTTTGGCAATGCCGTAACCCATGAAGGAAGCGGGCGTGGCACCGCCGGGCGTGATGCCCATCCAGCAGCCCACCAGCGAGCTGCGAACATAGGTCATCCAGTAACGCGGCAGCTGCTTCCAGGTCTGCAGAACCACCTTCGCGTGGATGCGCGCCGACTTTCCCTGGAAGGCGAGGCCTTCTTCCATGGTGACCAGGATCTCGCCGATGCCGAACAGGCCGATCACGGCGATGAGGAAGTCAAAGCCTTTCATGAGCGGCTCGAATCCGAAGGTCAGGCGCAATTGCCCGGTCACGTTGTCCATGCCGATGGCCGCCAGCGTGAATCCCAGAAACATGGCGGCCAGGGTCTTCCAGGGCGCTCCCTTGTTCATTCCGACAAAACTGCAGAAGGTGAGCAATTGCACTGCGAAGAATTCTGGCGGCCCGAACTGGACTGCGAACTTCGCCACCAATGGCGCGGTAAACGTGATCATCAAGACGGCCACCAGCGCGCCGATGAACGACGAGGTGAACGCCGCCGTCAGCGCCTGGCCTGCCTGGCCTTGCTGCGCCATCGGATAACCGTCAAAGGTGGTCGCCACCGACCAGGGTTCACCGGGGATGTTGAACAGGATCGAGGTGATCGCGCCGCCAAACAGCGCGCCCCAGTAGATGCACGACAGCATGATGATGGCCGATGTCGGATTCATGCTGAAGGTCAGTGGCAGCAGGATGGCTACGCCATTGGCGCCACCCAGTCCCGGCAGGACACCGATCAGCACGCCAAGCAGGATGCCGATGAACATCAGGCCGACATTGACCGGTGACAGGGCAACCGAGAACCCCTGAAACAAGGCTTGCAGTTCATTCATGATCAGAACCCCAGCGCTGCTTCGAGCGGACCCTTGATGAGCGGCACCTTGAACCAGAGTTCAAACATGCCGAACAGCGCCAGCGAAACCCCAATTCCGGTCACCACCGACTTGGCCACGCTGAACCGGCCCTGCCAGCGCATGAAGACGGTGATGAAGACGGCCGACGCCACGTACAGACCCACCCATTGCATGAGGCCGACATAGACCAGGCTGGGCACGAAGATGGCCATCACCAGCCGTATCTCCGGCACGGAGACGAACGGGATTTCCCGGTTGGCTCGCAGGGCCTTGAGCAGGTTGACCAGGCTCGCGATGTTCATCAGCAAGCCGATGTAGAAGGGAAAATAGCCGCTTTGCGGTCCCTCGTCCGTCCAGCCGGCGCCGCTGCGCCAGCTGTCCCACATCACCACGCAACCCACCAGCAGGAAGCAGGCGGCGGTGATGATTTCCGTGGTTCGTCGGGTCGCCGCAATCGGCGGCCTCGTGGGCGACTGGGATTCTTGGGTCATGGCGGGTTCCAAAGAGGAGGTGCCGGCGTCGGAATTGGCACCGGAGCGAACACCGGGCCCGTCTCGTCGTCGGGCCCGGTGGACAAAGAGACCTTACTTCGCGACGAAGCCGGCTTCCTGCATCAGGAGGCGGTGCCGGACCTCTTCGTTCGCCACCCACCGGGCATAGTCCGCGCCCGTCAGCACGGTCTGGTTGAAAGCCCCTTCGTCCATGAACTTTTTCCATTCCGGTGTGGCACGGACTTTCTGCATGAGGTCCACATAGAACGCCACCTGCTCCGGCTTCACGTCGGGCGGCATGAAGATGCCGCGCAGCATGAGGTAGTCGACATCCAGGCCGCTTTCCTTGCAGGTCGGGATGTCGCCCCAGGCCTGGTCGGCGACCTTTTCCTTGTAAGGCAGCCGTTTGGTGTCGAACACGCACAAGGGGCGGAGCTTGCCGCCGCGCCACTGGGCCACCGCCTCGATCGGGTTGTTGACGGTCGAATCCACGTGCTTGCCGACCAGTTGCACCGCGACTTCACCGCCGCCTTTGTAGGGCACATAGATGAACTTCACGCCCGCCGACTTCTCGATCAGCGCGGTGATGATCTGGTCTTCCTGCTTTGATCCCGTGCCGCCCATCTTCAGCTTGCCACCGGACGCCTTGACCGCCGCCAGATAGTCCTTCGCGGTCTTGTGCGGGGTGTCGGCATTGACCCACAACACGAACTCGTCCAGCGCGAGCATGGTCACGGGCGTCATGTCCTTCCAGCTGAACGGCACGCCGGTGGCCAGGGGCGTGGTGAACAGGTTGGACAGCGTGATGACGATCTTGTGGGCATCACCCTTGCTGTTCTTGATGTCCAGAAACCCTTCGGCGCCGGCGCCACCGCCCTTGTTGACCACCACCATAGAGGACTTCATGAGCTTGTTTTTCGTCACGATGCCCTGGATCAGGCGAGCCATCTGGTCAGCGCCGCCGCCGGTGCCGGCCGGCACGATGAACTCGACGGTCTTGGTCGGTTCCCAGGAAGCGGCTTGGGCCGTGACGGCGGTGGCGAGCCCGAGCGCCAGTGGCAGCGCGTGGAACAGGCGAAAGCGGGTGAATCGTTCAAAAAAACGCACGGACAGTCTCCCTTGATTTGGGTTGAGCGGACGAATGGAGCCGCCGACCGATTATTCGGTATCCGGTGAAAAAATGGCGCGGTTTGTTGCCCGCGGCGCCTAGGGTTTGCCGCAGTTGACCCCGGTGCACTTGTCCGTCTTCATCGGAGCAGGAAATAGGCGGCCAGGCCGTACAGCACCGTGGCAAACACCTTCTTGAGCGGGCGCACGTCCATCCCGTGCGCCGTCCTGGCGCCAACTGGCGCCATGATGACGCTCGCAACGGAGATGATCACCAGCGCCGGCAGGTACAGGTAGCCCACCGAGCCCGGCGGCATCTGTGGCATGTCCAGGCCGGCCCAGACGTAACCCAGCGTTCCGGCCAGTGCAATCGGAAATCCGAGCGCCGAGGACGTTCCGACAGCATTGTGAATCTTGACGTTGCACCAGGTCATGAAGGGAACGGAGATGAAGGCGCCGCCCGCGCCCACCAGGGCCGACACCAGACCGATCAGCCCACCCACCGAAAACATGCCGGCGGAGCCCGGCAAAGACCGGGTTGGCTTGGGTTTGCGGTCCAGAAACATCTGGGTTGCCGAGAACCCGACGAACAAGGCAAAAAGAATCCCCAGCCATTTGCCCGGCAAGGCCACCGCCACCTGCGAACCCAGCGCCGCCCCGGCCAGGATACCCGGCGCCAGCAAACGGGCCACCGGCCACAGCACCGCGCCGCGCTGGTGGTGTGCCCGCACCGACGACAGCGAGGTGAAGCAGATGGTGGCCAGCGATGTGGCCACGGCCATCTTGACGACGTAATCTGACGGGAATCCCTTGGCCGACAGGATCATGGTGAGAAACGGCACCATGAGCATGCCACCCCCGATCCCCAGCAGCCCGGCCAGGAAGCCGGTGCAGGTGCCGAGCAGGGCCAGTTCGACGATCAGCAGTGGTTCCGGGATCATGGGCGGCCTGGCACGAAAAACAAACGCCAGCGCGGGCGCTGGCGATCGGGGAATAGGTGTCTGCGAATGCCACCGGACCGGCATCCTGAACCGGGGTTCAGGTGGGCCAGGTCAACCTGGCGTTGGGTTCATCTGACGCGAGACGATCACGCTCACCAGGGGATGTTCCAAGCCCGAGCTCGATGAGCATTGGTTCAAGGAAATATAAAGCCCGGCATGCACCGCAGACACGTTGATTGTAGGCCGTGCGCCAGCGCCGCGCCACACGGCCGGCCGTTGGCTCAGAGCAACTGTCCGTCGTCACCCAGGCAGGCGTCCAGGCGTTGCAGCAAGGCGGTCAACCGCGGGTCGTCGTGTTCCGCGGCAGCCACCGCTTCCATTGCAGGCGTGCGGATGGCGGGCGGTTCGCGCCGGGCCTCCAGATCGGCCATGCTGCGATCGGCCAGGTCGAAGGCGAGGTTCAGCGCGGCCAGCACCGCGATGCGGTCGCGCGCGCGTATCTTGCCGGCGTCACGGATGCGGCACATCGCGGTGTCCACGCGCTCGACGGCTTCAAGAAGGCGGGACTCGCCGCCCTCCGGGCATCCGAGCAGGTAGCCCTGGCCGAGGATCTGCACTTCGATCTGTTTCATGCGCTGTCCTTGGACGCCGTCGCCTCGGGCAGCCGTTCGAGCAGCGCGTCGACGCGCGAGCGCGCCGCGTTCAGGCGGGATCTGAGCGAATCACGTTCGCTCGTCAGCGCGGTGACCTGCTGCGCCAGCAAGGCGTTGGTCCGCTGCAACTCCTCGTATCGAACGAGCAGGCGGTCAACGCGTTCGGTAATCTGGTCGATCTGGGACGGGTTTGCCATGGGCGCGAGGGGGGTGACCATGAATTGTAGGGTTTGCGCCAGCTGGCGCCGCTAGAATTGCGGCCGTTGGTGCTCGCGGTGTGGTTCCCATGCCGCAGTTCAACGGGAAGCAGGGGGGAAACGTCCTTTCGGAACCGACCTAACCTGCGCTGCCCCCGCAACGGTAAGTGGACGAATCAGCCCTGATTCCGCTTCCGGCACACCGCCACTGGACGCCTTGAAACGGCGACCGGGAAGGCGCCGGAAGTTGCTCCACCAGCCCGGATACCGGCCAACACGGCGGTTGCTGCATGGCGTGATGCCTTGCCGCGGCCTTATCGTCCAGCGACTGGCGGGGAAGCCGGTCAGGACACCTGTCTTTCCGGTTCCCTCATGATTGCTGATCTGTTCTCGCCACGCCTGGCCCTGTTGCCACTGGCGCTCGCTGTCGCTCATCCCGTCCAGTCCCAGACCGCGGCGCCACCCGCCCAGTTGCGCGAAACCGTCGTCACCGCCAACCGCTCCGAGCAACTGGTGACCGAGGCCTTGCCCCACACCACCGTGATCGGTCGCGACGCGATCGAACGCTCGCAGGCGGTCGACCTAGCCTCCTTGCTGGCCGGCGAGGCGGGTTTCCAGTCGATCCAGAACGGCGGCCGTGGCAGCGCCACCAGCCTGTTCCTGCGCGGCAGCGCCGCCACGCAGGTGCTGGTGATGATCGACGGTGTGCCGCTGACCAAGCAAGACACCACCGGCACTGTGAGCCTGGAGCACATCATGCTCGATTCGATCGAGCGGGTCGAGATCGTGCGCGGTAATGTGTCGGCCATCTACGGCAGCGGCGCGGTGGGTGGCGTGATCCAGCTGTTCACGCGCAAGGGGCAGGGCGCGCCGGCCGGCTATGCGCAGCTGGAGGCCGGCTCGTTCAACACGGTGCGCGCGGCCGCGGGTGTCGGCGGGCAGGTTGGTGACACCCGGTTTGCGCTGGGCATCGGCGGTCACCGCACCACCGGCATCTCGGCCATCGACGTGACCCAGCATCCGGGCGAGAACCCCGATCTCGACGGCTATCGCAACCTCAACGTCAACCTGTCGGTCTCGCAGCAGCTGGCGCCGGGGCAGACCATCGGCTTTCGCGCGCAGGGCACGCAAGGCCGGTTCGACACCGATGGCGGCGGCTGGGGCACGTCCACCGATTTCTACAAGGGCAGCAGCACGCTGGGCAACGGCTCGATTTACAGCCACAACCAGATCACCCAAGACTGGCGCAGCGAGCTGACCTTGAGCCAGGGCCGCGAGAAATCGGTCTACGACGCCACGCAGACCGCTTTCCCCTACGACAGCCAGGCCACGACGCGCAGTCGCACGCTGAACTGGGTCAACACGGTTGCGCTCGGGCGCTGGCAGCTCACCGCGGGCGCCGAACGCCAGCTTCAGTCCATCGACACCTCCGACAGCTACGCCACCACGCTCAACACCGGCCGCGGCGTGACGGCCTTGTTTGCCGGCCTGTCGGGCACCAGCGACGCCCACTCGCTGCAGTTGAACGTGCGCAACGACGCGGTCAGCGGCATGAGCGCGCAGACCACGGGCTATGCCGGCTACGGATACCAGATGACGCCGGCCTGGAAGCTGATCGCCACCGTGTCGTCGGCCTTCAACCTGCCACCGCTGGGCTATCTGTACGACCCGTTCTCGGGCAACCCGCAGCTCCAGCCCGAGACCGCGCGCTCCGGCGAGCTGGGCCTCCAATGGGCCGAGGGTGCCCAGGTGATGCGCGCCACGCTGTTCAGCACCGAAACCGACAACCTGATGCTGTACGACTTCGACACCTTCCGCTTCAGCAACGTTGCCAAGGCTTCGAACAAAGGCCTGGAGCTCAGCTACAACGGCAAGCTCTCGGTGGCCGACGTGCGCGCCAGCCTCACGGCGCAGGACCCGGTGGACGAGGTCACTGGTGCCTGGCTGCCCCGGCGCGCGCGCCAGATGGCCTCGCTGGGCGTCAACCTGCCCTGGGGCGCCTGGCTGTTCGGCGCCAACGTGGTCTACACCGGCAAGCGGCCCGACACCGCCCTGAATCCGATGCTGCCGGCCTATTCGGTCACCAACGTCACGGTGCGGTACGCGGTCAGCCCGGAGCTGGCGCTGACCGGGCGCATCGACAACCTGTTCGACCGCAAGTACCAGACGGCCTGGGGCTACAACCAGCCCGGCATCGGCGCCTACGTGGGCCTGGTCTGGAACCAGAAGCGGTAGGCTGGTGGCCTCGCTTCGAACACCCCCCAGGCCATGGCCGTTATGCCCGCATGCACCGAAACCCCGGCGGCCCCGACCGGCGCCGGGACTGTCCGCTGGGGCCCGCAGCGCATCGTCTGCCTGACCGAGGAGACCACCGAATGGCTCTATCTGCTCGGTGAGCAGGCGCGCATCGTGGGCATTTCGGGCTACACGGTGCGCCCGCGCGTGGCGCGCCAGGAAAAACCGCGCGTCAGCGCCTTCCTGAGCGCGAAGATCGACGCCATCCTGGCGCTGGAGCCCGACTGCGTGTTCGGCTTTTCCGATCTGCAGGCCGACATCGCCGCGGCGCTGATCCGCGCCGGTGTGCAGGTCACGGTGTTCAACCAGCGCAGCGTGGACGAGATTTTTTCGATGCTGGTCCAGGTGGCCGCGATGGTGGGGCAGGCCGAACAGGGGCTGGCCCGGATCGCGGCGATGCGCGCCGGCTTGCAGGCCATCGCAGACGCGGCCGCGCGCCTGCCGCGGCGGCCCCGCGTGTACTTCGAGGAATGGGACGAGCCGCCGATCAGCGCCATCCGCTGGGTGTCGGAGCTGGTCGGCATCGCGGGCGGGGACGACTGCTTCGCCGAGCTGGCGCAGCGGTCGCTGGGCAAGGACCGCATCATCGCCGACGCAACCGAGATCATCCGCCGCCAGCCCGACATCGTGATCGGTTCCTGGTGCGGCAAGAAGTTCCGGCCCGAGAAGGTGGCCGCACGCCCCGGCTGGCAGGCGGTGCCGGCGGTGCGCGAGGGGCAGCTGTTCGAAATCAAGTCGGCCGACATCCTGCAGCCGGGACCGGCGGCGCTCACCGATGGCGTGGCGCAGCTGGCGCGCATCATCCAGGCCTGGGGCGAGCGCCATGGGTGAGCGGTCGGTGCGTTCCAGGGGCTTTTTGAGCCTGTTTTTCGAGGAGAATTGCCATCCTTTCAGCGTCGAATGGCCACGGGCTGCTATGAAATCAGGAGTGATCGGGATGGGTGTCAGGCGATTGTGCGGGTCGGCGCGAGCCCGATTGCAGGCCTTCGTGGCGCGTCGGGTCGTCTGGCTTCTGGCCGCGCTGGTGTGCCTGGGTGCGGCAGGGCCGGCGCTGGCGCCGCAGCTCACCGACGACCGCGGCGTCGTCGTCACGCTGGCGGCGCCACCGCAGCGCATCGTGTCGCTGCTGCCGTCGCTGACCGAGACCGTCTGCGAACTCGGTCAATGCCAGCGGCTGGTGGGGGTGGACCGCTACTCCAACTGGCCCGCCAGCATCGCCGCGCTGCCGCGCGTGGGCGGCGGGCTCGACCCGAGCATCGAGGCCGTGGTGGCGCTCAAACCCGATCTGGTGCTGCTGGCCACCTCCACGCGCGCCGCCGCCCGGCTGGAGGCGCTGGGCATCCAGGTGCTGGCGCTGGAGCCGCGCAGCCTGGCCGACACGCGCCGCGTGCTGGATCAGGTGGGACGCGCGCTGGGCCTGCCGCCGACGGACGCGCAGCGGGTCTGGCTGCGCATCGAGACCGCGCTGGGCACGATCGCGCAGTCGATCCCGCCGCGCTCGCGCGGCGCGCGGGTGTATTTCGAGGTCGGCGGTGGCCCCTATGCGGCCAGCGAGGCGTCGTTCATCGGCGAGATGCTGGCGCGGCTCGATGCGCGCAGCATCGTGCCGGGCAGCCTGGGGCCGTTTCCCAAGCTGAACCCCGAGTTCGTGGTGAAGGCCGACCCGGACGTCATCATGATCGGCGACGAACTCTTCACCGGCCTGGGCGGGCGTCCCGGCTGGGCGGCCCTGCGCGCGGTGCGCGAGCAGCGGGTGTGCGTGTTCACGCCCGCGCAGGCCGACATCCTGGTGCGGGCCGGCCCGCGCCT
>ERZ724521.397-NODE-397-length-19740-cov-5.708509_pt1 | contig 19740 bp, 18 predicted proteins | sample MGYA00376054_ERZ724521 | MGnify/ENA primary metagenome ERZ724521 (study PRJEB28724, sample SAMN07190883) | activated sludge metagenome | isolation source: activated sludge of sewage treatment plant in Hong Hong | place: Hong Kong | collected 2016-03-17 ... | reverse complement strand
CTGCGGCCTCACTCCTGCCAATACACCCGCTTCACCCTTTCCGAGATATTTGTAAACACCTCGTAGGGAATGGTTTGCAGGCAGGTTGCCAGGGACTGGACCGGCGGGTTTTCCCCGAGAATAATGACCTCGTCGCCTTCGCGGGCGGCGGGAATACGGGTCACGTCGATCATGGTCATGTCCATACATACGTTGCCTATGGTGGGCGCAAGCCCTCCCTGCACCAGTACGGAATACCTTCCGTTGCCGGCGAGGCGCAGGAAGCCGTCGGCGTAGCCGATGCTGATCGTGGCGATACGGGAAGGTTTATCCACCGGACCGTTGCGGTTGTAGCCCACCGTTTCGCCGGCCTGAATCGTTTTGATCTGGCTGATGGTGGCTTTGAGGGTATTCACCACGCGCAGTTGGTCCTGCAGTCCGCCCGAATCCACGCCGTAGAGACCGATGCCCAGGCGCACCATATCGAAATGGTATTCCGGGAAACGCGCGATACCGCCGGTATTGACGATGTGCCGCAGCGGCGCGTAGCCGAGCGCGGCTGCTATCGGCGCGTACATGTCCGAGAATGCAGCCGCCTGCCGGTGTGTAAAGGCGTCGTGCTGCGACGCATCGCTGGCTGAAAGGTGGGAAAAAACGGATTTTACTTCGAGGTTGGGGCTGGATAACAGTTTTTCTATAACGGGTTGAATATCAAGTTCCTCAAAGCCAAGCCGGTGCATGCCGGTGTCCAGTTTCAGGTGGATAGCCAGGTGTTTTTCCTGCCCGGCATAGTGGATCAGTTCGTCGAGCAGGGGCAGGCTGTACACTTCCGGTTCGAGCCGGAAGCGGTACATGGCATCGAAGCCGGAAGGATCAGGGTTGAGCACCAGTATGGGCAGGTTGACGCCTGCCTGCCGCAGTTCGATGCCCTCGTCGACATACGCCACCCCGAGATAATCGACATGGTGAAATTCGAGCAGTTTGGCCAGTTCCGCCGAGCCGCTGCCGTAGCCTGCGGCCTTTACCATAGCCAGCATTTTTGTGCCGGGGCGCAGCAGGCGGTTGTACACATTGAGGTTGTGCACCAGCGCGGTGAGGTTTACCTCCAGCACGGTTTTGTGCGCTTTTTGCTCCAGCCGTCGGGCGATATGCTCAAAAGCAAAGGGTCGCGCGCCTTTCAACAGGATCAGTTCGTCGAGGAAATGGTGCTGCTGTATGTTTTGGAGGAATGTCGCGGTGTCCGGGTAAAAAGTCGTGTCAAAGTCTGCCGGCAGTTTTTCCCGGATGGAAGGAATATCCGTACCGATACCGATTAGCCGGTTCACCTTTTTTTCCAGCAAAAGCGTTGCCACCCTGCCGTAGAGTTCGGCTTTGTCCCAGCCGCTCTGCAGGATGTCGGACAGGATCACCGTGAGCCGTCCGGCGCGGGCCTGCTGGGCGGCGAATTGCAACGCGATACGCAACGAAGCCACGTCGTTGTTGTAAAAATCGTTGATCAGGGTGCAGCGGTTGACGCCGGCCTTCAGTTCGAGTCGCATTTCCACAGGATACAGGCGTTTCATCCTGTTGGCCACCTGTTCCCTGGAGACGCCCAGCAAGTGTGCCAGTGCCAGACAATGGGTGGCATTCTCGAGGGAAGCCGCGTCCGTAAACTGAAAATTGGCAATGGAAAATTGCTGGCCCGGAACGGGTTGTCCAGCAAAGGTTACACTGAGATGGGTGTGTTCCGATGTAATCCCGTATTCGACCTGCATATCGGCAGGTTTTCCTGTTGCCGACCAGGTGAACAGGCGCCTTCCGGCCTGTCCGGTCTGCCATTCCTGTGCCGCCTGAAAAACTGCCTCCTGATCGGCGCAGCAGATCAGCGTCTGTGCACGATCGAACAGCCGCATTTTTTCCTTTATTTTTTCTGCTTTGGAAGAAAATCCCTCCCGGTGCGCCGGACCGATATTGGTGAATATGCCCATCGTCGGGCGGATAACCGGCTCCAGGCGCTCCATTTCACCCGGCTGTGAAATCCCGGCTTCGAATAGCGCGAGGGTATGTTCGGGACGTATCTGCCACACAGAAAGCGGCACACCGACTTGCGAATTGTAACTTTTAGGACTTCGAACAATGTTAAAATCGGGGGCGAGCAATTGGTACAGCCATTCCTTGACCACCGTTTTGCCATTGCTGCCGGTTATGCCGACAACGGGCAGGTCGAAGCGCGCGCGGTGGTGCGCCGCGAGCGCCTGCAGGGCGTCGAGTGTATCGCCGACTTTCAGGATGTTGGCGCCGGGCAGCGCGTCAAGGGCCACGTCGCGGCTTACCACAAAATGCCGGACTCCTGCCTTGAATGCCCCGGCCAGGTAGCGATGGCCGTCGTGTCTTTTGCCGGCCAGGGCGAAAAAAAGCGATACCGCAGGCGCTGTGACGTGCCTGCTGTCGAGCAGCAACTGATCCACCTCGGCCGCCGGGTCGGATTGCTGTAGCCAGGAGGCAGAAATCAGGTGCTTTATTTCGGCGATGGTGTAATTCATAGGCTGCAAAATTCAGGGTTTTGTACAGAAAGAGATGGCCTTGCCCTACTTTTGCGGAAAAATAAGAACGTTTTACGTGGAAATACTGGTCAACGCAGTTGAAGAACTTGAAACCTCCATCCCGCGGGTGCTGGAAGCGCTCGCCGGACGCCGTAAAATCGCACTTTACGGCGAAATGGGCGCCGGGAAAACGACCTTTGTCGGCGTATTTTGCCGTTATCTTGGCGTAACCAGGGCAACCGCCAGCCCGACATTTTCCCTGATCAATCAATATGCCTATCCCGCTCCCGACGGCACCACGGCGCTGTTTCACCACATTGACCTTTATCGTCTGCGCAACATACAGGAAGCGCTCGATATCGGTATTGAGGATCTATTATTCGACCCCTGGTATTGTGTAATCGAATGGCCTCAACTCGTAGAGCCCCTGCTTCCGGATGATACCGCAAAAATTCAGATCGAAATAACCGGCGAAACATCCCGCCGCTTGCTAATTTTGTAGGTTGAAGATCAGGCGCGCGCTACTGATCGCCAATACGTCTTTGTATCTTGCGTTCTAACCTCCATCGACCCCGCTCAAACGACATCCTCCATGGAAACACTTGCCATACCGCGTACCCAAACTGAAATGCTGGAAGTACATCCCAAACACCAGCGCTTGTTCATAGGCGTTCCGAGAGAAACCACGTTGCAGGAAAAACGGGTGGCGCTGGTTCCGCATTCCGTTACCACACTTACAGCGCACGGGCATCGGGTAGTCGTAGAGTCGGGCGCAGGCGAACAGACCAAGTTTACTGATCAGGATTATTCGGAGGCAGGCGCCCAGATTGCACACAGTCGGGAAGACGTGTTCAAGGCGGACGTTTTGCTCAAGGTTGCGCCGCCAACCCTGGAAGAAATTGACCTGATGCGCCCAAATCAGGTGGTCATCTCGCCCATCCATTTGCCGCTGCTCGATCAGGAATATATTGTAAAACTGCAGAAAAAACGGGTGATCGCGCTGGCAATGGAGTATATCCGCGACGACGATACGGGTGTTTTCCCGATGGTGCATGTGATGAGCGAGATCGCCGGCATCAGCGCCATCCTTATTGCCGCAGAACTGCTCGCTACCACGCGCGGCGGGAAAGGCGTGCTGCTGGGCGGGATCGCCGGCGTACCCCCGGCCAAGGTGATCATCCTGGGCGCCGGCGTGGTGGCGGAATTTTCCACCCGCACTGCCCTCGGCCTGGGCGCCGAGGTGCGCATTTTTGACAACAACGTGTACAAACTGATGCGCCTGCAAAACCGCGTGGGCCGGCAGTTGCACACCTCGGTCGTCAATCCCATCCACCTCAAAGAACAACTGCTGAGCGCCGATGTCGCCATCGGCGCCGTACACTCGCCGCAGGGCCGTACGCCGATGATCGTGTCGGAAGATATTGTGCGGCAAATGAAGCCCGGCTCGGTGATCGTCGATGTCAGCATCGATCAGGGCGGGTGTTTTGAGACTTCCGAAGCGACAACACACGAGAAACCCACGATTTTGAAACACGGCGTCATCCACTATTGCGTGCCGAACATTCCCTCCCGGGTAGCGGGTACTGCCTCCGATGCCATCAGCAATATCCTTACTTCCTTGCTGCTGAAAGCCGAGGCAGGCGGTATTCTGCAACTCATTACCAGCCACGAGGGACTCCGCAACGGGGTCTATACCTACAAGGGCTGCCTCACCAACGCGTATCTGGGCGAGCGGTTCGACCTGAAAAGCACCAGTCTTGACCTGCTGATCACGTCGGACTACTGATCCCAACAGGCTTCCCGGACCAACCGGGAAAAATCCACATCGCGCACCAGCCGCTGGTAGGAATCGCGGTTGTGGCGTTCATTTTCTTCAACGGTTTTGGCCTGATAGATAAAATCGGCGAGGCTCTGCCAGCCCCGGAGTTCGGCGGCCGACAGTACCATACACCAGCTGCGTTTCTGCGAAATATCGGGGTGGGCGATACGTTCCGCTTCGCCGGCCAGCCGTACATATTGTTCGATGGTGCTGCGGGTAGGCTGGTAAAAATCGACGCGGTGCACCTGCGGGTCGGAGGGCAGGTAGGTGACCAGAAAGGCATCGCGGTCGCTGAGCGGAAAGCCGTTGGGCAGCTGGATCGGCCCGTTGTCGGGCACTTCCAGGGAACCGCTGATCTGACTGCTGTCGGCGGTAGTGAAGCCGTAATACACCTTGCGCCGGAGCGCCTCCTTTACGATAAACAACTGTGCGGTGTCCGCCTTGCCCTCATAGGCCAGGCGCCGGGCGTTTTCCATCGACATTTTGCTGAACAAAGTACTCCTGGAGAGCTGGTTCAGTTCCTGTCGGTGGCTGAAGTGGCGTAAACCCAGAAAGCCGGCGGTGAGCACTACCAGAAAACCCGCAATAAACAGCGCCATTTGCCAGCGGATGCGCCGCTCGTCGACGCGTCGGATGCGGTTGCGCGGGGTATCGACCGTTTTGTTGACCTCGAATGCGTAGCCGAAACGACCGTCTTTTTCCTTGACCACGCTGATCTCGCAAAACTCGTCTTCGATAAAAAACGAGTACTTTTTGGTGTCTTTCACCGAAAAATCGATCTGCACCACGCGCAAGTTGCAGTGTATCATCAAATGCCCGCTCTGGTCGCCGTGGTACAGACCCACGCGATGCCGGCCACCCCGGTCGTCGAGAAATACCCAGCCCATTTGCGCCATGCAGAAAAGCGATATTTGTGAAAGGAAAGATAACGCTTAATGGCGGGTTTTGTGGCGTGGGCACTGTTAAAATGTGGTACCGGACCGGTACCAGACCGGTACCGGCGGCTTTAGCCGCTGAAAACCCAGGCATCCTTTCCAACCGGTTTGGAGTGCGATCCGGCGGCTGAATCAAAAGTCTTCACCCTTGTCTTGCAACACATAAGGAGGACTCTCTGAAAATTCAGACGTCATTCAAACCTGGTCAGGAGGGTGTTTCGGCGGCTGAAGCCGCCGGTACCTGGAATTACCCTACCATCTCACCCACGCGCTTCTTTCCTTTCACCTTTGGTCTTCCGATGCTGATGTAATGGAAGCCTTCCGTTTTCATCTGGTCGAGGTCGTACAGGTTTCGGCCGTCGAAGATGATCTTTTCACGGAGCAAAGAGGAAATCCGCTCGAAATCGGGACTGCGGAACTCCGCCCATTCGGTCATGATAGCCAGGCAGTCGGCGCCCTCCAGCGTTTCGTACATGCTGTTGCAGAACCGGATGCGGTCGCCGTAAATTGCTTTGACATTGTTCATGGCTTCCGGGTCGAAGGCCTGAACCCGCGCGCCGGCGTGCAGCAGTTCGTCGATGATAGCCAGTGCCGGTGCCTCGCGGATGTCGTCGGTGTTGGGTTTGAAGGCCAGTCCCCATACGGCGATGGTTTTGCCGGCGAGATCGTTTTTGTAGTAGCGGCGTATCTTTTTGGTAAGCACGGCTTTTTGCAGGCTGTTCACCTTCATCACCGATTTCAGGATCTTGAAATCGTATGAATTGTCGCTGGCCGTTTTGGCCATTGCCTGCACGTCCTTGGGGAAGCAGGAGCCGCCGTAGCCGATGCCGGGAAACAGGAAGCGCTTGCCGATACGGGTGTCGCTGCCCATCCCGATACGCACCTGGTCGACGTTGGCGCCCAGTTTTTCGCAGAGGTTGGCGATCTCGTTCATGAACGAAATACGCACGGCGAGGTAAGAGTTGGCGGCATATTTGGTCATCTCTGCAGAGCGCTCGTCCATAAAATAGATCGGATTGCCCTGGCGCACGAAGGGTTCGTACAGTTGACGCATGATCTTGCGGGCCTTGTCGCTGCTGGTGCCCACTACCACGCGGTCGGGCTTCAGGAAGTCTTCCACGGCCACGCCCTCGCGCAGGAACTCGGGGTTCGACACCACGTCGAACAACTTTCTCGGCAGCCTTTCCGACAGCACATCGGCTACTTTCTCCGCAGTGCCTACCGGTACGGTGCTTTTATCCACGATCACCTTGTAGTCGGTTATGATTGCGCTCAGGTCGCGCGCCACACCCATGATGTAGGAAAGGTCTGCGCTGCCGTCTTCACCGGGCGGGGTGGGCAATGCGAGGAAAATAATCTGGGCATTCGCGATAGCGTCGGCCAGATTGGTGGTGAAAGAGAGGCGCCCCTCCTTGGTATTGCGCTCAAAAAGTATGTCGAGGCCGGGTTCGAAGATGGGAATTTCACCCTGCTTCAACCGTTGGACTTTCTGTTCGTTGTTATCTACGCAAATGACGGAGTTGCCCGTTTCGGCAAAACAGGTGCCGGTGACTAAACCGACATAGCCGGTTCCAATGACAGCGATGTTCATGACTCGAGTTCAGGTTTTTAAATCTATGTGATCCGCTTTTTGTTTTTTTACGGATTAAAATGACAAAGTTGCTTCAAATAAAAACGGCACACAAAGGTAGCGCGCCGTGTCAACTTCGCCATTTCCAAATACAATTTTTATTTACTGCAAAATCTGTGCAACTTTTGAAATGATATTTGGATGTTTGGAGTCGGCCTGTGAAGTCTGCGGTAGATTATTGTGTGCAATCCTCATTCCAAATCAAATGTTCCATGTTCCAGATGAAAATAGGACTTGTCTTTTTTAACGCATTTCTTTTACTCCAGTCTGCCACGGCGCAGCAGGCGGCACTGGTCAATGTGGTGCCGAACCCCGGTTTTGAACGCTTCGGCAACCCACCCATCGGATGGTCGTACAAAGGCGCGTATTTCGGCCAGGTCGTTAAATACTGGTTTAGCGCAACCACCTCCAGCCCCGATGTGTACGGACCGGGAGTAAAGGTGCCGCGTGACTGGGCAAACAAGGGTTTTGGCGAACAGAAAGCGCACAGCGGCGCCAGTATGGCCGGACTGACCCTGTACGGCTGCACCAACGGCAAGCCGCATTGCAGGGAATACATCGAAATACAATTAGCCGAACCGCTGGTGCCCGGCCAGCTTTATCTCGTGGAATTTTGGGCGGCGCACCTGCAGCGATCGACGCAGATCAACAACCTCGGGGTTTGTTTTACGGAAACACGCATCGAAAAAAAGGCGGAGGAGTTCCTGAAACTGGACGCGCATTTCAGCGCAAAGGATATCGTGGAGGCGCCCGACGGCAAATGGGTGAAGGTGAGCGGTACTTTCCAGGCCGATAAAGAATACGAATACCTGATAATAGGCAATTTCAGCGACGATGCGCATACCCTGACCAATGCCTACCGCGACGACTGCTTTAACTATGCGTACTACTACATCGACGATGTGCTGGTGAAAAAGATACCGCCCATCCTGACTGTGCCCATCAAGCCCGACGACCTGACACGACAAATACTAGAACCGGGCAAGCCTATCCTGCTGAAAAATATCTACTTCGAGTTCGACAAAGACGAACTCATGCCCCGCTCCTACGTGGAACTGAACAAACTGCTGACAATCATGCAGGAAAACCCGAATATGGTTATCGAGATCATCGGGCATACCGACGATATCGGCGACGACGACTACAACAAGTACCTGTCGCGCTGCCGGGCCAAATCGGTGGTCACTTTTTTACTGGAAAGCAAAATATTGCCTGCACGGCTGCGGTACAAGGGCGCCGGGGAAAAAGAACCCGTGGTGCCTAACAATACGGAAGAAGGGCGCGCAAAGAACCGGCGTGTGGAGTTTGCTGTGGTGCGCAAATAGCAGACTTGTTGCGGTGGGAACCCGCTCCACCGCAACAAGTCTGATACCTCAGGCGGCCTTTTCCGCCGCTTCAATGGCCTTGCGCAACATGTCTTTGGGCAGGGCGCCTGCCTGGCGCCACAGTTCGCGACCGTTTTTGTACACCACGAACATCGGCACACCCATCACTTTCATACGCACGGCGAGGTCGGTGTTTTTATCCACATCGATTTTGACAATACGCACGCGGTCGCCCATTTCGGCTTTCAGTTCGTCGAGCAAGGGCAACATGGAGCGGCACGGTGCGCACCAGGGAGCCCAGAAGTCGACAAGCACAGGGGTATTGGAATTGACAATTTCTTCGAAGGACGATTTCATAGTTTGATTGCAATTGTTGCTTTGACCTTTAAACGCGGGAATGGCAGGAAAGTCAACCGAAAACCGGTAAATTTTTTCTAAAAACCGCGATTCTGCACAAAGTGTTGGCGCGCGGACAATCCCGGCGCGCGCCAACTCCCCACTTTTGTGTTTATTATTGCATCAACATAAAACGCCACTCTTACATGAAAACCCTTTCCCTGTTGCTCCGGCTCGTCGTAGCCGCCATTCTGCTGCAAACCCTTTATTTCAAATTCACCGCCGCTCCCGAGAGCGTGTACATTTTCCAGACACTCGGCGCCGAGCCCTGGGGGCGTATCGGCTCGGGCGTGGCGGAGTTGATCGTTTCCGCCCTGCTGCTCTGGCCGCGCACTGTTGCCATCGGAGCAATCGGCGCCCTGGGCGTGATCACCGGCGCTATCCTGTCACACCTGACCATACTCGGCATAGAGGTGCAGGGCGATGGCGGCACTTTATTCTACCTGGCACTGGCTGTTTTTGTCGGTAGCGCAACGCTGGCATGGATACACCGGCGCGAGATTCCGGTTATCGGATCGCGATTCGCCTGACGCGTTCACCCGCCTGAAGCGACCTTCGGGCGATCTGCCGCGCTTTTTTCATCTAAAAAGGAATGAGTTTGGAAGGGAAGGCGTCATTTTTGGCAAAACAAATTTTTATGCCAAACATCCGTTTTACCCTCTTGCTCTTTGTCCTCGCCGCCGCCCAGTCCCTGTCTGCCCAGCAGAAAGACGAAAAGGCGATCAAGGCTGTTATCAACGACTTTTTTACCGGTATGGAAAAAGGCGATACCGTGCTGCTGAAAAGCACCTGTACGGCAAACCCTGTGTTTCAGACCTTCACGGCCAACCAGGAAGGCGCCATGCAGGTGTATACCGAAGATTTCGACGAGTTTGTCCGCTTCGTGGGTACACCCAATAAAGACAAATACAAGGAAGTCATCGAGTTCGGAGCCGTCAATGCCGAAGAATCGCTGGCCAGTGTCTGGACGCCCTACAAGTTCTATCTCAACGGCAAGGTATCGCACTGCGGCACCAATTCGTTCCAGTTGGTGAAAACTGCGGATGGCTGGAAAATACAGTACATCATCGATACCCGGCGTCGCGGTTGTAAATAGTGCGCTCAAAGGCGCAGCAGCATCACCCAGCCGTCGCGTTCTTCCTCCTTCAGCAGTTCGTGCCCGAAATGGGTTGTGCCGATGTTCTGAAAACCGGACCGCTCGTACGCCGGTACGGGTCCGGTTTTCATCACTTCGAGCCATACGGCCTCGCGCCCGAGCCGCCGGGCGCGCTCGAGCGCGTACCCGATGAGCACCTGTCCGGCGCCTTTCCGGAAACTGGCGGGCATGAGGTAGATCTTTTCGAGATACAATGCGTTTGTAACCGATCCGTCGGGCGTGGGCTTTTGGAGGATAAGTTTCAGAAAACCAATAATTTGTCCGGCTTCGTCGCTGAATATCAGGTATTCGGTGCCGGGATCGGACAGTTCGCGTTCCAGCGTCGCCGTGCCGAAGCATTTTTCCATGTACCAGTCCACCCCGCCGGCTTTCCACACATGAGCATAGTAAGGCTCGTAGGTGGCCCTGCCCACGTACTGCATAAGCGGGATATCGCCGGGACCGAGTTTTTTTACCTGAAAATTCATCCCTGGTTGAATAGTCTGGTCTGCAGGCTGCGGTATTTGGGCAGGTTGATGAGCAGCACGCCGAACAGAATGGCCATCAGGGCCATGATTTGCCTGCCGGAAAAGGGCTCGCGGGCGATCAGCCAGCCCAGCAGGATGGCCACCACCGGATTTACATAGGCGTAAGTGCCCACCTGCACCATGGGCCGTTTGTCGAGCAGCCACACATACGAAACGTAACCGATCAGTGAGCCGAACCCGATCAGATAGGCCAGACCCATCCAGGATTCGCTGCTAACGGCGGCTAAAGAAAACGTGCCTGTTTCGCCTTCCAGCCAACCTGTCAATATACTGAATAAGCCGGCAGCCAGCATTTGAATGCCCGCATTCATCGTGGTGGAGTGTGCAGACGGTCGGTATTTGACATACAACGAGCCTGTCGCCCATGATATGCAGCCGGCCACCAGGACAAACATGGCAAACACGGTTTTGCCCGACATGCCGCCTGCATCGGCGCCAAAGAGTGTGATAATGCCGCCAAAGCCGATGAGTATGCCCAGCAAAATGATCTTTTGGGAAAAGTTGTACGACCATTGGCGGTAGTCGAGCAATAAAAACCAGAAGGGCAGGCTGGCCACGATCACGGCTGCCATGCCCGAAGTGATGTGCTGCTCGACCCATACGACGGCGCCGGTACCGCCGAACAGCATCAGCACGCCGCCAAAAGCATTTTGAAGGGTTGGCCGCGCGATGAAGCGCTCGCCTTTCAGCACACTCCACAACAGTAGAATGAGCCCCGCAATGGAAAAACGGATGCCGGACAAAAGGAAAGGCGGCATTGTTTTCAGGCCAAAGAGAATGGCAGTGTACGTAGATCCCCAGATGAGGTAGATGGCCGCAAAAGCGGCGATCACTTTCCAGGCATCGGTGTTTGTTTTTGTGTTCATAGCTAATTTATGTTGAGTTGCATCAAAATGTCAGTCTGCTCTTCGTCGCCCAAAAAGAAAGCGTGCGAGGAGACGGCCCGAAATCCCGTTTTTTCATAAAACCTGATCGCCCTCGGGTTATGTTCCCATACGCCCAGCCAGATAAAATCCACTCCGGCCTGAACGGCCGCTTCCCTTGCCTTTTCCATCAACAGCTGCGCGACCCCTTGCCCCTGGAATGGGCGCGCCACATAGATGCGCTGTATTTCCATGGCGTTTTTGTCTCTGAACTCGTGTTGCGCAGCGCGGAAATTGACCTTTAAATAACCCGCTACCGCACCGTTTTCAGCCAGCGCAAGCCAAAACGCCGAATCCGGGTTGGCCAGTTCCTGCCTGACCGTGTTTTCATTGAATGCAGCATCCAGGTATGCCTGCATGTTGGCAGGGGTGTTCATTTCGGCAAATGTGTCGGTGAAAACAGCAATACCGGTCTGCCGGAGCACCTTCCAATCTTCAGGGCCGCATGGTCGCAAACTAATCCGCATGGCCGTTGATCTGATTGAGGTGATGCTTCAAATGCCGGACGTAGTCCTCCGCCACATAGCGCAGGGTGGCCGGCTCGTCCCACACATCCAGTTGAATATCGAGATATTCCGGTTGTAAATGGGCTATCACGTGTGCCAGGTGTACATTGTAGTAATGCCAGAGCGAGAGCAGGGCCGGCCAGTCGGCCGACTGGTAGTGCTGGACGCCGACCCACTGGTCCTGGGCGTATCGATAGGGCTGCAGATCAGTGATGCCGAACTGTGCCCGTACAAACCGCTGGTGGTTGTTGGCTGCCGAATCGATCAGGTGCCCGATGATTTCTTTGGCCGACCATTTGTCGGGAGCCGGCCTTTTCGAGGCCTGGGTTTCAGGGACAGATTGTAGTCCCGGAAGAGCCGTTTCAATGGCGTTCAACAAACTTTCGGCCGTTGTTTTCATTACTTTTCTTTAATTTTACGGTCTAAACAAATTTAGAGGGTAAAATTACAGGTGTTTTTACCAGTAAAACAACTTTCAGCAGTAAAATATTTATGTCTCATCCAATTGAGGATATTTCGCTTGATGGCGGCTGGCTTTGTCTGGATTTTGCCAATACCGTTTCCGGCCGTCTGCCGGAAAAAGGCGAGGAATATTTGCGTTCATGGAGCGATTTTGCGGCGTGGGTAAAGCGGCTTGGTGTGTTGCCGGAAGCGGAATTCAGAATTTGGGAAAAAATGCCGTCCGGCGACATGGAGGAAGTCCGTGCGTTGCGCGAGGCCATTTTTGCGCTGTTTGACTATCAGGCGAAAAACGGCGCCATTCATCCCGGTCACCTGGAAACGTTGAACGACTTTCTGCACGAGGTATACATATATACCCGGATATGCCAGACGGCAAACGGGCTGCGAAGGGGCATGATCGACGAACCCCATGTGGAAAAACCGCTCTGGATCATTGCCCTTTCGGCGGAAACCTTGTTGCTGGGCGATCGCTTGTCGCGTGTAAAGGCTTGCGACAACTGCGGATGGCTTTTTCTCGACACCTCCAAAAACGGCGCACGGCGCTGGTGCAACATGCTCACCTGCGGCAGCCAGATGAAGGCCAAAGCCTGGTATCACCGCAAAAAGGGCATGAGGCCCGAGTGATACGGAGCGTGACAGCGCCGGACTTACATCACTGATGTGCCAGCCCCAACCCCGGGGCATCGGAGAGCAAAATCCTGCCGTTGTCCAGTTCCGGCGCGGCAAAAGGGTTGTTTCCGATCAGCCAGCATCCGTCGATATCGGCATAGTCGCACAGGGGAGCGAGGGTAGCGGCGGCGCTTATGCCGCAAGAGGTTTCTGTCATGCACCCGACCATCAGTTGCAGCCCGTACCCGCGCGCCGCATGTGCCGCGCGAATCCCCTCTGAAAGTCCGGTGCATTTCATCAGTTTGATATTGACACCCTGAAAACAACCGGCTACGCGGTCGAGGTCGGACAGGCGCTGAAAACTTTCGTCGGCAATAATCGGCAGGGGGGAGCGCTCGCTGAGCCATGCCGCAGATTCAAGATCGTCCTTATGGAACGGCTGCTCAATGAGGACCACATTTTGCTCCTGCAGCCAGTACACCAGATCGAGCGCTACTTCCCTGTTTTTCCAGCCCTGGTTTGCGTCGGCGTATATGGGCTTGTCGCTCAGTTCCCGGACCGTACGGATAATTTGCCGGTCGTCGTCCGATCCGAGTTTTATCTTGAGTATGGAAAAGTCTGTCGCTTCGGCCATCTTCTCCCGCAATACCTCCGGCGTATCGATGCCGAGGGTAAAGCTGGTGAGCGGCATGTTTTTCGGCGACACCCCCAGCAATTGCCACAGCGGTTTGTTTTCCACTTTGCCCCACAGGTCATGCAGGGCAATATCGATGGAGGCCTTGGCGGCGTTGTTGCCGGGCGCCAGTGTATCTATTGCTGTCATGGTTTCCGCAATAAACGCCTCATCGATTCGCAAGGCACGGTATCCGGCCAGCAGGGTTGCCGCTTTTGCCAGAAATGCAGCGGCCGTATCGTGGTTTTCGCCGTAGTACGGCGGCATGGCGGCTTCGCCGTATCCGGTCAGGCCTTCCATGCGGATTTCAGTCAGCACGGCATTGGTATGGGTGCGCATGCCGGTGGCGATGCGGAAAGGATGGCGCAGTTCGAGCAGTAGCGGGCGATACGACAGTTGCAGCATGAAATGGATTCGGATTTCAGACAGTTTCCGGGCCTGGCGTTTGATATTCAGGGTGTTGGCCGATAAACTGCCGGAGGCCGTGCATGGCGGTTGCACGCACCTTGTTTTGAAGGAACGACGACCATCCGAGCAGGTAACCGACGGGCCCCAAGGCCATTTGCGACCAGCGCCGGAAGGAGAAAACATCAGTGTGCCGGATGATCTTGCCGTTCCTGAACAGGAATTGCGCCTCAATGATGTTGTGCACCTTTCGGCCCGTGCGCGAGAAAGTGTACCGCGCCTCCCAGTGGGCGCTGCCTGACTGCTCTCCTGCTTGTACGGCATTGAATTCGATGACCAGGTCTTTGCCCGCAACACAGAGATAATGCCACATGGCGGCAATTTCCGCTGCTGTTTTCAGATCGAAGGCAGCATCCGAAAAACTGGCTTCCGGATGGTAGCAAGCGGCCATGCCACGGTAGTCTTTTCGCTGAAAACACTGGTAAAAATGCTCGATGAGCCGATGATTTTCGTTCATATTGCTTGTTGTTGGCGAGCGGTATGGAAATCTTTAAACGATGCCATTTGACGGGCAGGCGTATCCGGGAACTTTAACCTATATTTGTCATCCAAACCAGGTTTTTCATTCCAAAACCCATAATTCAAATGGCAAGTAAAAAAAATAGCAAGGCAACCTTTACCTACGGCGGCGTAAAAATGAGCTTTACCAAAAGCAAAACCCAGGCAGCCGTGCAATATACTCCGGGTTTGACAAAACCCCAGACCAAACGTTCGTCGCGCGGCGCAGCAAAACCGCCCGAACAGATTGAAGGCTTTGAAGTGTTCAATGCTTCGCGCAACCTGGATCAAAAACTCGATGATCTGCGCGCACAACCTGATGTGACGGTCGGTACCCACATATGGCACGTGGATGGTGAAGATGATACGCCGTTCATTCCTACCGGAAATCTGTACATCGAGTTCAAACTCAATACTGACGACGCCAAACAAACGGCCATACTGGAGGAATTTCACCTGAACATCATTGAGGTGGTCAACCCCGACGCTTACCGGGTAAGCGTTACGCAACTATCGCCCAACCCCATCAAATGCGCGATGCTGCTGCAGAAAAAAAAGATCATAACAGTGGCCGAGCCGGAGTTTCTGACCACACCCGTAGCCGGCGCCTTTTCACCGCCGGTCGGCAGGTTTATCGCCAGCCAGTGGCACCTGGAAAATACGGGCGGACAGATCCCGATCATCGATATTCCGAATGCTGTTTTCGGAACGTCGCATTTTCGGCGCGGCGCCGATTCCAAGGTGAAGGAGGCCTGGGCCTACCTGGGCGATTACGGCTCCGGTTCCATTAAAATAGCCGTCATCGATACCGGTTTTGCCATCGACCACCCGCAACTGCGGGGTAACGGCGGCAAGGTCACCAATATGTACAATGCCGCCAACCGCTCTGCCGACGTGTCGCCCTGGTTCCGTGCTTCCGACGGCAGTTGGGGCGTATTCAGCCACGGTACTTCCTGCGCGGCAGTGGCCGCCGGGGCGCTGGATGCACAAGGTGTATTGGGCGCAGCGCCCAATGCGCGGATCATCCCGATCAAACTCGATATTCTCAGCGACGATGCCATCAAAAACGCCTTCGAGCACGCGCTGCTGAACGGCGCCGACATCGTTACCTGCAGTCTCGGTTTTCCCAAGCCGGTACCGCTGTCTACCTATGTGACCAACTACCTGGCCAAGGTAGCCCGCGAAGGGCGCCGTGGAAAGGGGCTGCCCATGTTCTTTGCTGCAGGCAATGCCAACCCGGCCTCCAATTATCAACCGCGGCAGATAAGCGACTTCGCCGCACATCCCGAAGGGTTCTGTGTTACCGCTTCCAACAGCCTCGACGAATTTTCCGATTACTCCTTCTACGGCGCCAATGCATTCCTCTGTGCGCCTACCAATGGCAACGACGGCGTAGGCATCACAACGGCAACGGTGGATACCAACGGCAATGGCCAACTCAACCTGACCTATACCAGCGCCTTCGGCGGCACCTCCAGCGCCACTCCGCTCGCTGCCGGGGTTTGTGCCCTGATGCTTTCCGCCAATCCGAACCTGACCTTGAACGATATCAAAAATATACTGCGCCAAACAACTGACAAGATCGGTCCTTCGAATGCATACAATGCCAACGGTCATTCCCAATATTATGGTTATGGCCGTATCAACGCCCTTAAAGCGGTGAAAATGGCCGATAGCATGAGGGGGGGCGCGCCGGTTTCCACGCCAACCTCGGGTACGGGCACCGGAAGTACGGCCCCCCAACAGCCGGCCTCTGCCACACAGCGCGGCAAGGTGGTGTCCAGATACCTCAACGTGCGTTCCGGCCCATCCACGGCTTATGCAAAAGTCGGCCAACTCAACAACGGCGACATCGTAAACCTTCTGGAAAAAGTATCGGGGTTCTGGCGCATCGGTAATGCGCAATTTGTCAGTGCCGACTACATTCAGCCGCTGGCGTCGAATGGCGCAACGGTGAATACACGCCAGGGAAAGGTGACCTCATCTACGCTGAATGTGCGCTCAGGGCCTTCTGCCGCCAATTCAAAGGTGGGTCAGTTGAAGAAGGGCGCTGTGGTGAGCATTTATGAAACCAGCAGCAACGGCTGGCACCGCATCGGGTCCGGCAGTTGGGTGGCAGGGTCGTACATCCAGGAAACGTGATTATTTTTTCCCTTTATCCCGTTTCAAGTCCTCGACGGCTGCCCGCATGGAAACTTCCAGTTCCCAGTTTGCGCGCAGCGGATCGAGTTTTTTGGTAAAAATGGCTTCCGGCTGGCGGTGCGCAAAGTAGTCGCCCGAATCCCAGCGGCCGTTGCCGTTGCGGTCTTCGACCAGGCGCGCGGTGTATGCTGCGGCCGGCATATTGGCAAATGTCAATTTTTGTGTGGTCAGGTCGGCCACAAAACGCCGCTCTTCTTCTACGGTATTGCCGCTGAGTAATTGCAGGACATAACTGGAGCGCGGTATAAGGCCTTCCAGCGTCAGGTTGAGGCCGCCCAGTTGTTTTTCTGCATATACATTGTACGCCAGTTCAAGCGTATCCGCGTTAGCCACCCCGTAAAAATCGGTGACGGCGCCGGGAAGCAGGGCAAGTTTATAGGAAGTGCCGGGGGCCCAGGCAATATTCATTTTCAGGTTGCGGGGTATGGCCGAATCTGCCGCGACGGAAAATTCATATACCCGCAGGCTGTCGGCCACAAGCAGCCACCTGGAAGTGTCGGTTGTAGAGACGGGGGAGTTAAAGGAAAGAACAGCGGGTTTTCCCGGCGGCTGGTTAAAGGTTTTAATAGTCTTTGGTGCATTGGGTCTTGATGCCGGCGCGCCGATCTTGCCGGAAGATTTACTGCCGCCTGTTACGGCTTCACTGCCAAAAGCAACCTTGTGGTTTTTCAAGAAATCTTCGCGGGAAAGGTCTTTTACCTTTACCGTATCGTCGTCGCCCACAAAGAGTTGCCACCCTGCGGGGGCGGGCATGTCGTACCAAAACAGCAGGGTATCCTGCACTTTTTCGGTAACCAGTCTCAGGTCCGGCACTTCCGGACGCAAGTCGACAGGCTCAGCCAGGTTAGAAAAAACGAGTTTTACGAGGCCGTATCGGAGTGTTCTGTCGTCGAGCAGCCGCGGTTTCGACTGGTTTTTAAAAACCTTGAGTTGCACCGGTGTTCGGGCCGAGTCGTTCACGGAAAGCAGGCTGTCGATAAATCCGATCCGTTCATTCTGGCCGTCCCATTTCAGGTCGCCCGAAAGGTCTTCAATAGCGACGATCTTGAAGTTTCCGGCCCGCACGTTCGGTATGGCAAACAGTCCGACTTTGTCCGTTCGGGCCATGTAGTAGGGCTTTTCCTTGCGCACGACGCTGTCTGATGTGATGTCGTAGAGCATCACCGACATTTTTTCCAGCGGCTCGCCGGTAAACGCGTCCAGGACTGACCCGCTCACAGTAAGGCTGTCGAGATAATCGCCGGTAGAAAAAACAAACCGCAGGTTTTCCGCAGGATTACCCTCGTGGAAGTCTTTCACCGCCGTCCCGAAATTGATGGTATACGTGGTGTTGGGGCGAAGCGTATCTTCTTCAGGCAATACCACGGTAATTTTTTTCCCTTTCAGGGTGATCTCCGGGCGCTTGGAAAGCGTGGGCGAAACGATCACCTGGTTGCCCACATCCGACAGGGCGATCCATTCATCGAAGACGAGTTCGATACGCCGCGCTGTAAAACGGGTGCTGAAATTGCGGGTACTGGTCAGGGTGTCTACCTTGGGTGGCGTCGTGTCTTTCGGTCCACCGGTAGGAGCGCCCTGCCGCGCACAGGCGCCCAACAGGCAGACGGCAAGGATAAAGGCCGTGATATTTGCGGGAATGGAAAAAGATACTTTCATGTTTTGCAGCCGCGAAGTTAAGATAACGCCGCCAACGCTCCGCACGCGGCTTACAACGCTGTGTGGTATTGCCCGATAAATGCCTTGTAACGCTCGTCGCTGCCCAGGACGTGTGCATTGCCCAGCATGATCAGGTGCTCTCGCGCGCGCGTAAGCGCTACGTTCAGTTTTCGGTCGACCCCTTCCTTGTTCAGGTTGACTAAACTTTCCAGTTGAAACGCCGAATGGGTGCAGGTGGAGATCAGGATAATATCCCTTGCGCCACCCTGGTAGCGCTCCACGGTATCGATGGTGATGGCGTCGGGGTCGAGGCCGGCGCCGGACAGGCAGTCGCGGATCTGTGCGATCTGCGCCCGCCAGGGTGTGATGACGCCCAGTGTTTTTTCCGGATGCCACGCCCGATCATTGGCAGCCCAGATCGCCTTGAAAGCGGTGATGATCCGGACGGTCATTTCGGCTTCTGCCAGGCTTGTTTTCTGACTGGACAGGCTCTCCGCCTGTTCTACAGGCAGAAACACGACCCTTTTTTGCGCAAAAATATTTTCCAGACCTGGGTCCAGCCCTGGAAGTTTATAGGAAAGCGGCCGGTGCTGCGGACTGTCGGCAGCAGCGCTCAGCGTTTGCAGCAGCCCATCGTAAAAGTACCGGTTGGGAAAATCCATGATGTCGGCGTGCATGCGTCCCTGGTGTCCCAGCCTGCCATAGGCCCAGTGCCAACCCTGCTCCTGGCAGCGCCGGTACAGCCGTTCGAAATACGACTCACGCAGGTCGTACATCCCGATGCCGTTCAGGTCGGCGTCGGCCACTGCCGTCGTTTCAGGCCGCTGGGTGGTTACTGCGGGCAACTGCCGGTGGTCGCCGATCAGGATAAAATGCCGGAAACGAGTGAGCAACCCGATCAATTGCGGCTCCAGTATCTGCGATGCCTCGTCGACGATGAGCCGCTGGAACGTTTTTAATTTCAACAGGCCCTCATTTTGTCCAAAAGAAGCCACCGTACTGACAAAAATGCGGTGCCGGTCGAGCACGGCGCGCAATTCGGCGCGGGTATTTGCGGCAGCGATCTTGCTGCCGAGCAGTTGGTCGTGGAAACGCGCCGCCGCCGCGTGCCGCCCGCCAATGCGCAGGTACTGCTCCCTGATATTGCCGCCGATATGATCGAGTGCCTCGCATATCTCGTCGACGGCTTTGTTGGTATAGGCCAACAGAAGCAGGTTGTCGGAAGTCTCGTTCAGCACCCATGCCGCCAGGTCGCGCAGCATGATGCTGGTTTTGCCCGTGCCGGGAGGGCCCCAGAGCAGGAAGTAGTCGCGGGATTGGGTGATGCGGGTGAGCAACCCCACCCCCGACCCCTCCCCCGAGGGGAGGGGGGACACGCTGCCCTTGGGAAAGGAAAATCCCTTAACCGGAGCGGCGCACTCTACGTCCCCCCTCCCCTCGGGGGAGGGGTCGGGGGT
>ERZ724521.395-NODE-395-length-19769-cov-4.263468_pt1 | contig 19769 bp, 15 predicted proteins | sample MGYA00376054_ERZ724521 | MGnify/ENA primary metagenome ERZ724521 (study PRJEB28724, sample SAMN07190883) | activated sludge metagenome | isolation source: activated sludge of sewage treatment plant in Hong Hong | place: Hong Kong | collected 2016-03-17 ... | reverse complement strand
ATCTACATCGAGCGTATTCGCGGCTAACCGCTGGCCTTCGCGCTCTGCGAAGGCACTTGTTTTCTACACATGTCGACTCGACTGCGTGGTCGGCTCGTCGAAGTATCGTCACAGACGCTGCTCTTTGACGATGGCGACGAGCGCGTTCGCTATTTCCTTCCCGATTCGCTGCCTTCACCGCGTGCCGCAGACTTTGTGGAGCTGACGGTCTCCGAGTCGGTGCATTCGACCGGCTTACCTGTCGTCGAGTCGCTGTCGGTGCTGGCTACTCCGCAAGGAACCGGTCAGCCCTTTCCTTCACCGGGCGGTGATTACTTCCGTCTGAATCGTGATCGTCGGCGACAGCTGCTCGCGAAGCGAGGCCAAGCGCTGTCGTCCATTCGTCGCTATTTCGCACAGCACGACTTTTTGGAAATCGAAGCGCCGCTCGTCGTGCCCTCGCCTGGCTTGGAGCTGCATTTACAGGGATTTTCCGTCGCTGATGCCCAGAATTCCCACGCTCCTCGCTATCTGATTACGTCGCCGGAATATCAGCTCAAGCGCTTGCTCGTGTCGGGTCTGCGACGAATCTACAGCCTCGGCAAGGTGTTTCGCTCGGGCGAAGCGGGTCCGCATCACAATCCCGAGTTCACGATGCTCGAGTGGTATCGGGCCTACGAAGACTGGCGAGCCGTGGCGCAAGATGTCGCGTCGCTGTCGGCGCAGCTCGCGTCAGAGCTTCACGGGAGTCCTCGCTTTGTACGCACCGTCGAGCCATCATCAGAAGTTCCGACGGGTAAGCAGATCATCGATCTGTCGCTGCCGTGGCCAGAGCTGACGGTCAGACAAGCCGTGCTGATGCATTCCGGGCTGGATGTTCGTGGCGACGAGACTTCGCCAGAGCTGGCAGCCAAGCTGCAAGCGGGCGGTTATCGCGTGCCGCAGCCGACGCTGATCGATGACGAGGGACAGCCGTTTTGGGCCTGGGACGATCTGTTCTTTTCGGTCTTTTTGGATCACGTTGAGCCGAAGCTCTGCGCGCCTGGTCCCGACGGTGTGTATCGACCACTGATCTTGTGCGACTGGCCCAGTCCGCTGTGTGCGCTCGCTCGACGCAAGCCTGGTTCGCCGCACGTCGTCGAGCGCTTCGAAGCCTACGTCGCCGGTCTGGAGCTGTGTAACGGCTTCGGTGAGCTGTGCGATCCCGACGAGCAGCGACAGCGATTCGTCCATGATCTGCAAGAGCGAAAGCGGCGCGGGCTTGCGGCGTATCCCATCGACGAGCGCTTTTTGGCGGCGCTGGCCGAAGGAATGCCGCCGTCGGGGGGCGTGGCGCTTGGGGTCGATCGGCTGCTGATGCTGCTGCTGGATGCGTCGCACATTCGCCAGGTCTTGCCGTTTGGTATCGACGAGCTGTAGCGGCCCACTGGTGTCGGGCAGGGTGTGTTGCAGTAGGCCTGCGTGGTTTGCTGTGCGATCGTAGTTGACACTGAACGAGAGATCAGGTGACTGTTCTTTCCTCACAAGGAGTCTGTGATGTCCACTACACATAGCGAACAGAACCAGCAGAAACAGCCACGTCTTTCCGTTGTTCCGTACTTGGCGATGGACAATGCGACCGCAGCGCTCGCGTTTTACCAGCAGGTCTTCGACGCCAAAGTGTCAGATCATCACATGGCCGAAGACGGCAAGCGTGTGACCCATGCAACGCTGCTTATCAACGGCGGCGTGGTGATGCTGAGCGACGAGTTCCCCGAGCATACCGGCGGGCGCAAGAGCAACCCACTTGCACTCGGTGGCTCGTCGGTGTCGATTCAGCTTGAGCTGGACGACGTCGATGCGGTGTGGAACCGAGCGATTGCGGCGGGCGCGGTGGCGGAGCTTGAGTTGGCCGATCAGTTCTGGGGCGATCGCTATGGGATTTTGCGCGATCCGTTCGGTCATCGCTGGGCGCTGTTTTCGCACAACGCAAAGCCTCCCGAGGATGCGCAGCGCTGGTAGCCCAAGACGCTACGGTCGGCGCGGCGCTTTGCTTTCAAAGCGGATGATGGGTCGCTTCGCAGCGCTCGGCTCGGGGCTATGTGGTTCGGCTGCGCTTTCGGGCGTACACGGCCTACTGTGAAGCAGCGTGAGCCGCTGATCGAGCTGCACCGATAGGTCCCGCACTTGCTGGATGCTCTTTCCCAGCTCCGTGACGCGGGCCTCGCTCTGCAGGAGCTGCTGCTGAAGGTCTCCGAGCTTGGCGGACTGCCTGTCGAGCCGTTCGAGCCACTTCTGCTCACTTCGCTGCGTCTCGCTGCGTAGCCGCTCTAGCTCCTCGACTTTGGCCTGATGCTGCGCACTCGATACGCAGCCGCTACCCAGCAGCAGCGGGAGCACAACGGCCCTTCGTCCCCATCCCCCCATGCGGTATCCCCAAACCCGGAGCCGGGTTTGTTTCAGGATATCGCAGCTTTGGGACTGGACGCGAGCATGTCGCGCGCTTTCTCTGCGCGGACCGTATCGATGGATGCTGCCTGGTGCAGCCAGAGCGGGGAGGGCGGAGACGGCTGGTTAGTCGCGAAGCAGGGCTGCGCCCCAGTGGAAGCCCGCGCCGAGTCCGACAAAGCACAGCAAGTCGCCGCGCTTGATCCGGCCTGAGCGACGACACTCATCGTAGGCAATCGGAATCGTCGCAGCGGTCGTGTTGCCGTATTTCTGGATGTTGTTGTAGATGCGCTCCGGCTTGATGCCGAGTGACACCTGGACCGCTTCGTTGATGCGCAGGTTTGCCTGGTGGAAGATGAAGTGGTCGATCTGGTCGATGGTCAGGTTGTGCCGTGCGAGCAGCGAGCGAACCACCTCGGGCATCTTGGTCACGGCCATTCGGAACACGAACTTGCCGTCCATGTGGGGAACGTGATCGAGCCGATTGATGATCTCCGGCGAGACATAGGGACGATGCGCCATTCCCGACGGAACGTAGAGCTTGTTATAGCCAGTACCGTCGGCGTGAAGCTCAAAGTCGATCAGACCGCGCTCGGTCTCATCATCTTCTCGCTGAAGGACAATCGCGCCGCCGGCATCGCCGAACAGCACCGCACGATCGCGCACCGAGGTATGCAGCGCACGCTGCTCCGGCGTCGGTTCGTTGTCAGCCAGTCCCAGAATCGTCGGCCAGTCCGAAAACGGCATAAACGGTGAGTGCGTCTCCGCTCCGACGAGCAGCAGCGTCTTGGCGACCTTCGACTTGAGCAGTGCGTCGGACACCTGAAGCGCGTACACAAAGCCCGTGCACTGCTGCCGAATATCGAGCGCCGGAATGTTCCGAAGACCCAGCTTGCTTTGCATGATGCTGCCACAGCCTGGGAAGTAGTGATCCGGCGTCATCGTCGCAAAGACCACGTAGTCAATGTCCTGCGGACCGACGCCGGCCTGTTCCATGGCGATCTTGCTGGCGCGAGCACCGAGGTCAGACGTCGATGTGCCGTCGGCGACGAAATAGCGCTGCTCGATTCCTGAGCGCTCGCGAATCCACTGATCCGACGTATCCATGATCTTTTCGAACCGGGCGTTTGGGACCAGATGTTCCCCGACCACAAAGCCAGAACCTTTGACAACGCTACGCATGGTGTCTCCTTACCTCCCCGACGCTCCGAGCGCGAAGAACATACCTTACTTCAACTGAGGGTGAGCGCTCGACGCTCGTTACATGTCGTCGAGCTTCTTTTCGGCTTGCTCGAGCGTTTGTTTGGCTCGGCCTGATCCGGGGCTTTCTTTGAGGATTTTTCGGCACGTCTCCGCCGCCTCTTTGTAGCGACCGAGCTTGAACTGTGCCTGCGCGAGCATCTCCTGATACGACAGCTTGCGCGGCGACAGCTTGGCTGCTTGCGCCAGGTACTTGGCTGCCGCGTCGAAGTTGCCATGCTCAAAGCTCGCTTCGCCAAGGCCAGCGACGGCATCCGCGTTTTTTCCGTCGAGCTGAACGGCTCGCTTGAAGCTGGCGATGGCTGCGTCCACGTCTCCATCATCGAGCTTTTGCTTGCCGAGACTGACCAGCGACGCAACTTCGCTCGGACCTTTGGCTGGTGCGGCATCAACCGGAGGCTTGAGTTCCAGCTTGGGTTCCGACTTGGGCTCTGATTTGGCCACCGTCGGCTTCGGCTCAGGCTTGGCTGCTTTGGGCTCCGATTTTGCCACCGTCGGTTTGGGCTCTGGCTTGGGCTCCGACTTGGCCACCGTCGGCTTGGGCTCTGGCTTGGGCTCGACTTTGGCCACCGTCGGCTCTGGCTTTGCGGACGCTGGCTTTGGCTCTGCGGGGACTGGAAGCGGCTCAACCGTTGGGGCTGGCTTCGTCGCAGGCTCTGGCTTGGCTTCAGCGATAGCGCTTCCTTCCGGCTTGGGCGCAGAGGCCGGATCTGCTGCTGGTGTCCCGACGCTGGCTACTGCCGCAGGCTTTGCTGCTTCAGTCGGTGTCACAGTGGACGGAGCCGGTGCGACTTCAGCCTTTGGCGTAGTCTCTGCCGCTGGTGCCGTCGAGCTTGCTGTCGGTGCTTGCACCGTCGAGCTTGTCTCGGTGCTCTTTTGCGATCCACTCTGCGAAATGAACAGTAGACCCAGCACAGCCACCGCAGACAGCACTGCTGGAATCACCCAGCGCGGAGTCTTTTGCTTCAAGCTCGGCGCATCGTCGTCATCAATCAGGCCGACCGCCGTCGTCGGAGAGTCCGACTGCGCAAACCACCCCGCATCGCCTTCGCTGCCCATATCTGGAGGCGGAGACTCTGGCGTTCGCTCGGACTCTGTCGTCGGATGTGCTGTTTCGGCGTCAGCGTGATCTACGTGCCCGCGAGTGGTCACCACCGTGTCCGATTCGTCGGAGCCTTCCTCTGCCGCACCGTGAAGCGTCGAGGGTTCTACTTTTTCGACCTTGATGGTCTCGCTCTGCGCCAGCTCGCTGACCGACAGCACCGGATGTTTGACCGTTTCCGTCGAGGTGATCGTCTCAACCTTGACGACTTTGTGGGTCTCGTCGTGACGCTGACTGGGTCCGGTATCTTCGGTGTGGAGCGTGGGAACGGTTGTTTGCACCGGTACCGACTCCAGCACGGGACTGGGCGGCGTGGCAGGCTCTGGCGAAAACGGCCCCATTCCTGGCTTGGTAGAACGACCCAGCACTGGGGCCGACAGCGGACGTACTTCCGTCGAAGATGTCGACGGCTTCGCTCTTGGGATTTCCACCGCTGGAGATGGCGCAACCACCGACGAGGCTGTCTTGGGCGACTCGCTGGTCTTGGTTGCGGGACCACTTTGCTCACGGCCAGCAACGGGCGCTGGTGTCGCCATGACCAAAACGCGGCTGGAGTCTCGCTGTCCCGTCGGTGCGCTAGTCTCTTTCGCGATCGATTCACGAGGTGCAGCGGTCTTGGTTCCAACCGGACCACTGGCTTCCTTCGTCGCCGAGGCTTTGACTGCGGTGGACGCGCTTTGCTCTCGCGATGGCGTGACTTTGGCGACCACTGGGGCACTTGCTTCACGCGTCGTCGGAGCTTTGACGGATGCAGCCGCGCTCGGCGAAGTCTGGGCAGTCGAGCCCGCTCGGTTTGCCGTCGCAGCGTCAAACTTCATTTCTTCCACCGGGGTATCTGCCGAGGGTGGAAGCTTGGTCAGATCGGATGACACCGCAGCATCGGTCAGATCGACTTCGTTTGTCAGCAGGGCCGGAAGCGCAGCCTCTTCCCACGCCAGGCTCTCTTGTTCGAGCATCGCGCGCGCCGTCCTCGGGGTCGGATCGCCGCGCTCAATCGTCGTCGCCACGATGTTCACAAAGCCGCTCTGAAGAGGCTTGGCTGGCTGCTTTGCTGGCTCTGGAACCGTCGCAGACTTGGGCACTGGCGCAACCGCTGGCGAGCTTGCTGCCGTCGCTGGTTCTGGTCGCACCGGGTTCGATCGCGCTGGTGCTGCGGTCGTGCTCGCTGGGGGCGCGGCGACCACGGCTTCACTGCGCTGTCCAACTTTGATGGCTGGATACGCGAGCGTCTTTTTGATCGACTGAGGTCGCTCGTGCTGAGGCGCTTCAGCGGTGTCAATCGTCGCTGCCAGTGCGGCGGCCTGTGAGCCAGGTGCCACCGTCGGCATCACCTGCGTAGCGCTTTGCGCCGGACGCGACGAGACATCCACGGGCACCGTGATCGGCTTCATTCCTGGGCTGCTCACGAAGGCGCGGACTTCCTGTCCTTTGTGGCCAGCCCCGTCGGGAGCGCTCATCGGCGTCAGCTTCTTCATCGCATCCGCTTTGGCACCGGGAGACACCTGCATCGGCATCGGCGGCTGGTTCGACAGGACGTTTTTGCGCTCCATGGCATCCAGAAACTGAGCCACCGTCTGAAATCTCTCGGACGGCTTCTTCGCCAGCGCCGTTCGAATGACGGACTCCAGCCAGGGCGGACAGTCGGGCCGCTTGTCTCTCAGCCTCGGAACTGGTGCCTCCAGTAGCTTGCTCAGGATGTCAAACGTCCCGGTTCCCTTAAACGGCGGCTCACCACACACCATTTCGTAGCCGAGCACGCCGAGTGAATAGATGTCGGCTCGTCGGTCCGCCACTTCGCCGCGCGCTTGCTCTGGCGCCATGTAGCGAGGATCTCCGTACGTCATGCCCATCGCGGTTCGCTGCGCGTCGGTCAGCTCGGGCTGAACCAGCTTCGCCAGTCCGAAGTCGAGGATCTTGACGAAGTCCGCTCGTCCCCGTCGCCGCGTCAGGAAGATGCTGCGGGGCCGTAGGTCGCGATGGATATAGCCGAGCGTGTGCGCTTCCATCAGTCCGTCGCCGATCTGAGACAAAATGTCCGCAGTTCGCTCCGGCGTCAGCCGTCCGTCTTGTTCCAGCACCGTCGACAGTGGCGATCCGTCGAGGAACTCCATCGCAAAGAACAGTCGTCCATCTTCCGCTCTGCCAAAGTCGAACACCTGCGGAATGTGGTCGTTGTCGATCTCACAGACCGTGATCGCTTCCCGTCGGAATCGCTCGACCGCATCTTCGTTCTGCGCGAGCTGCTGATGCAGCAACTTCAGCGCCATCCGCCGTCGCAGCGTCGTATGTTCGGATCGGTAGATCGTTCCGGCGGCACCTTGACCGATGCGCTCAACCAAGTAATAGCGTCCACCGATGGTCTGGCCGATCAGCGGATCGTTCTGCTCGTGGTGCAGCGCCTGGCCACAGGCGGTGCAGAACAGCGCTTCCTTGGGATTTTCGCTTCCGCACTTTGTACAACGGGCAGTGGCCATCAATTGTCCTCTTTCCTCATCGAGAAGGTGGGCGCTGAGCTTAGGGAGCGCTGCAGGTTGAAATCGTCGCTTGAACGCCAGTGACGGTCAGCGACAGTGGTAAGCATCTGCGTCCACTGCCACATGCGGCGTCTGCACTGCAAGCTTTCAGACAGAACTTGCCTTGGCTTTGTTGCAAGCATCGATAGCTTTGACAGTCCGCGTCTTTGCTGCACGGCGACGAGCCGGCCATTCCACCTGGTTCTCCCGGGACACAGTACATCGCGATCGTGCCAAGACCGGGCTGCACAAGCGGCGTGCAGACTTCACTGACGGCACAGTCGCTCTGGTTCTGACAGTTTTTCGCACCAGTCGGAGGCTCACAGCGGCCCGCCTCGCAGATCGCGCTGACTGGACACGCTTCTTCGAGCAAAACCTGCTTATCCGTCGCATCTCGACCGCAGACCAGCGCAATGGCTCGATCTCGCTGCTCGCAGCGTCGCTCACCGAGCGTGCAGGTCGACATGTCCGGGTAATCAGGATTTGGTGTCGTACAGCCCAGCGCCGACAGCGCAAAGCTCATGGCCAAAGCGATCACAAGCCGCATCCTCATCACCTCCGCTGCGTTGGGTTAGAACCGAGTGATGGCGCTGAGCCCGCTCCCTTGTTCCAAAAGCAGCGGTAGCAGTGCCACTTGTCCCGTCGAACGCTTGAGATCTCGTCGATCCAAGTAATAGAGAACGCCGAACGCAGTGGCCGCAGCCAGACCACCACCGAGCAGCCCAAGTCCTGTCGCCAAATTGCCTTGATAACGTGTTGGACACTGATTCGACGGACGATCGGTACAGGTTGGCTGGCCGTCTCGGGGCGCCAAGATCAGGAACGGAATCGACGTGATCAGCATTCCACCAGCGAGAACTCCCGACACCACCCAGCCGACGCGATAGCCAATGTTGCGCTGATGCGGTGCTGTCGTCGTTGGAGTCGGGCTGGTCGCTGGACTGCTCGTCGGTTGAAGACGGCTACTCGGATCTTTGAGCGTCCACTCAGGTACCGATGCTGGCTGTGTCTTTTCGGGCGTCGGTCGCGGCGTCTCAACAGGCTGGCTCGCTGGTGCCGTCACCGTGAGCTTTGCTGGTAGACCCGAAGCTGTCTTGCGCATGGACTCAAACGCGCGGCTGAGGTTGCAGCCCTCGCTGTCGTCGCCGCATCGCTCTGCAAAGATGACGTCGCTCTGCTTTCCGCTTGGATCGATCGCCGTGAGCAGGATCTGATAGGCGTTGCCACCGACGACGCTTTTCATCGTGATCTTGGGAACCACCACGCGATCGATCTGGAGTTGAGAGGCAACTTGACCGACACAGGATCCTTGCTGGCAGCTCAGCAGATCTTCGCGTCCAGCGAGCCGCTGACGGACTTCTTCCGACGAAAGAACCGTCCATTGTCCGCCCGCCGCTTCCGTCAGGCCTTGCGTCAGTGAGTCGTGGAACTTGTTGCGACGACCTTCCGTCACCGGAGAGTCCGATTCCACTTTGGGTGACAGCACCGCCACCCGCGCTGCGTACAGAGACGGAGAGGCCAGGACAACTGCTCCGACGAGGGACAGACGAGCAACAAATGGGACGAACATGCGGCCAGTCTAGCATGGCCAAGCTACAAGGGAAGGCGTCTGCTCCCTCGGGGTTTTGATTTTGAATGAGCAGCTAACCACACACTTTTTTCTGGTTCCGATTGATAACGTCAGGCATCCACAGACGAAACGGCTAAAGCGAGTGACGGCACCACAGACGGCAGCGCAGACGATGCCTGATTGTTTGTATCGACGGAACCCTGTGCAGTGGCTGGACTTCGCACAGAAGGCGAAAGCTGCGCCTGTTTCCGACGGAGAGCGATCAGCTTGTTGTACAGCGTGCGCCTCGATAGACCGAGCGCCTTGGCGGTCTCGCTGCGACTGCCTGCATGCCAATCGAGCGCAGCGAGGATCAGCCGATGCTCGACTTCTTTGAGCGACATACCTACCGGAATTCGCAGCAGCTCCGTGTCGTCGGATTCACTCGGTGCGCTGGGCTGGTCTGTCTGTGCTTGCTGCGGAAGGGCACTCAATACCTCAGCGGCTTCGAGATGCGTGGCCCAGTCGGCCAAGATGCGGGCAACTTGCTCCAGCGTCGGTGGAATGGGATGCGTCGAGAGTCGTCCAGCCAGCGCTCGGGCTGCGTCTGAAAAGCGCGTCGGACGGGTCATTGCTTCATGACAGCTAGGACACAGTCGCACTTCACAGAGGCTCTCGTCGACGATCTGTAACCCGGCAAACTCGCACCGTCGCCAGGCTTCTTCATCACGTACCAGCGCGGAGTGGGTCAGCTGACGAATCGTCGGATCGCTGCTGTCGTGAAACGGAAAGTACTCTGACGGATGACGCATCACGGCTCCTTGTTCGCTAGGGAAGTGCGTCTTGAGGTTCGCAACCGTCATGCCATCACCGATCTTGCTTCGTCGCTGAAGCGATTTCCCGTCGGTCAGAACTGCATCAATGTCCTGCGTTTGGCTGCCCTGGACCCGTGTATGAAATCCGGTATACCGGACGACGTCCGGTCGGACGGACGGCTTGCGGCGAGGGCTGCTCAAGTGGTATGCGCCGAGGCCACAGGCGGACAAGATGCTGACTGAATACATGGATTGGTATCGTCGAGCGCGCGGCAAGATCTCTCTGACGGAGCTTTGTTGGCTGCTTCCGCCGGGCGTGATGTATGGCGCGTCTCGTCTGATGGCAGAGAGGCTGCTGCGGCTGCCGAAACCGCCCGTCGACAAGCTGCCGATTCACGACAGAGAGCTGAGCGAGCTGCTGTTTGAGCTGTTTCGGCTGATCGGTCGCGATTATTTCCGTCTGAAGCTGGAAGGAATGGAGCACATTCCGTCGCAGGGAGCGGCGATGCTCGTCGGCAACCACAACGGAGGCATCATGCCGATCGACACGCTGTTTACGCTGCTGGCGGTGCGCGATCACTGTGGGCCGGGCAGGCTGGTGCATCCGCTGGCGCATGACGTGTTGTTTGCTCATCCGCTGCTTCGTCGGTATGGATCAGCACTTGGTGTGCTGCGAGCCGGTCGCGCATCGTCAGAGCAGATCATCGACGCGCAGCGGCTCATCTTGGTCTATCCCGGCTCGGACTACGACGCGGGGCGATCGTTTTGGAATCGACACAAGATCGTGCTCGGACAGCGGACGGGATTTTTGGAAGTTGCGCTGAGAAGACAAGTGCCCATCGTGCCGGTGGTTTCCGTCGGAACACATGAGCAGCTTGTGATCTTGACCGATGGACAAGCGTTGGCGAAGCGGATCGGCATGCACCGACTGACGAGGACGAACATTTTTCCGCTGGCGCTGATGCTGCCGTGGGGGCTGGCTCCGGCGCTGTTTCCGTATCTGCCGCTGCCTGCGCAGACGACGGTGCGCTTTGGTGCGCCGATTGCTTTTCCCGATGTCTCACCCGAGCAAGCGAGCGATCCTGAGGTTCTTCGTCGCTGCTATCTTCGTGTAGAGTCCGCGATGCAGCAGATGCTGGATGAGCTGAGCGACGGGCGGATTCCGATCATTGGTCAGCGCAGCGCAAAAAAAAAGCCTGCCACACAAGGTGACAGGCCTTTTTCGTGAAACCGTAATCAAGCTAGCTCGCTACGGTTCCACAGTTCCCACCGGAATTACGGAGGGGGGGCGCCAGCCGGAGCCGCCGGAGCCGGCGTCGCAGCAGCCGGAGCGGGAGCCGGGGTGGTCTGAGCCTTGGGGCCGCAAGCAGCCAGCCACATCGTGCTGACCATGACGAAAGCAACAACCGTCTTCATTGAGTTCTCCTTGTTCTGGAAGGAAGCGCGCACCTTGCGCGTAGTGGGATGGTATGCAGAGCCTTCCGTAGGGTCAAGACTTGTCGTGCATGGTGTGCAATCTGGGGCTGACGTAAGGACGTAAGCCGTGCTGTGGGGGGTTGAAATGACGAATCGCTATGCGTATCTTCCGCCCGCACTGGCTCGTGTGAGCGAGCCTTCGCCGTCCGTGTGTGGTTGTGACTGTGCGTCGTTTGGACACGGACTCATCGCAACGGAACGTGGAATCAGTCGCTGATGTTCGGTGGAGACACTGCTCGATGATCGAAGTTGAGGACCTCACGAAGTATTACGGAGGGAAGCGGGCGATTCATGATCTCTGCTTCCGCATAGAAAAAGGCGAGATCGTCGGCTTTCTGGGCCTAAACGGTGCTGGAAAATCGACGACGCTGCGCATCCTCGGATGCTTGATTCTTCCGTCGTCCGGTGTGGTTCGGATCGACGGAATGGATCTGGCGGACAGTGCGCACGAGATTCGCAAGCGGCTGGGCTTTCTGCCGGATACACCGCCGCTCTACGACGAAATGTCGGTGCAGGACTACCTGCGCTTCGTCGCTGAGCTAAAAGGTGTAACCAGCAAAAACCTGCGTCGCTACGTCGGTGATGCGCTGGCCACTTGTAACCTGAGTGAGGTAGCCGCCGATAACATCTCGACGCTCTCGCACGGGTATCGGCAGCGTGTTGGACTGGCTCAGTCGATCGTTCACAAGCCGTCGCTGCTCATTCTCGATGAGCCGACAAGTGGATTGGATCCAGTCCAAATCGTGGAGATGCGCGAGCTGATCAAGCGTCTCGGCGGTGAGCACACAGTGCTTTTGTCGAGTCACATCCTGACGGAAATCAGTCAGACCTGTGATCGGCTGCTGGTGATCGATCGTGGAAAGCTCGTCGCAGATGGCACAGAAGAGTCCATCTCGCAGCAAGCGCATGGCAGTGCCCAAGGTGGCGTGCTGGAGATCGAGGTCGAAGGCGACGGAGATTCCTCGGCGGAGCAAGCACGGCAAGCGATCGGTCGCGTTCCTGGCGTGATCGTGGCGCGGGTTGTGTCGAAGCAGGCTCGTCGTGCGCGGCTTGAAGTGGAGTGCAGCGACGATCGGCGCTCTCAAGTTGCGCGTGCGGTGATCGAGTCCGGTCTGGGCCTGCTTATGCTTCAGCGCAAAGCCCTGGAACTGGAGTCGATCTTCCAGCGCCTCGTTCATCCCTCGAACCCTCAGCCTCCGTCGACGTGAGGCGTAACCCAATGTCAATCGAAGCTTTGAGGTGGATGTCGTGAAACCCATCGCTCTTATCATTCGTCGCGAGCTGGCGGCGTACCTGCGATCGCCGCTGGGCTGGGTCGTGGCGGCGGTGCTGCTGCTGATCGATGGCCTCGCATTCAACGTCTTTGCCGTCGGTAGCGATACCGCGCGTAAGTCGTCGGAAGTGATCAGTCAGTTCTTCTTCTTTTCGGGCGGACTGGCCGAGGCTGCCGGTCTGTTCCTCGCCATGCGTCTGATTGCGGAAGAGCGTCAGACGGGAACCATCAACCTGCTGTTTTCGTCGCCGGTCCGCGACTATCAAATCGTCCTCGGGAAGTTCTTCGCGGCGCTGCTGTTCCTGATTGGCATTCACGTCCTGTCGATTTACATGCCGCTGATGGTGCTGCTCCACGGGAAGGTGGCCAAGGGTCATCTCATCGCGGGTTACCTCGGTGTGCTGCTGATGGGCTCGACGGGACTATCGATTGGCATGTTTGCTTCGTCGCTGACGCGCAGTCAGCTCGTGGCGATTGTCGTCGGTGCTGCGATCTCGGTGGCCATGCTGCTTTCGTGGCTGCTTGCGCCGGTGACGGATCGTCCCTTCGACCAGTTCTTTTCGTGGCTGGCGCTGTGGAACAAGCACTTCCCGTCGTTTATGCGCGGGTCGATCAGCTTGCAGGATGTCGCCTATTACCTGTCGATGACCTATGTCTTTCTGTTCGCGACGACGCGTGTGCTTGAGTCGCGACGGTGGAGCAGTTAGCCATGGCTGACCAGCGTACAACTGGGGCGCAACACCCCAAGTCGATTCAGGTGGTCTTGTGGCCCACCGTCGTATTCTTTGTGGGTCTGTTTGTTCTGTTCGTCGGTGAGCGAATGCTGACGACGGATGGACTTCAGAAAGGCGCAGCGACGGTGGCGATGCTGCTGATCGTCGCTGGATTGGTCGGGATGCTGTCGCGTCGGAACTCGTCCAAAGATGCCGTCGAAAGGCGAGCGCTCGGCTACATGCTGCTGTCGGGGCTAACGGTCCTCGTCGGAGCGGTCGTGTACCTGCTGTTCAACTTCAAGGCGGCGGGTCTTCAGGAATCGCTGCGCGCGAGCCTGGGCAAGAGCTACGAGCGTGCGTCGAGCCTGTCTCAGGTGCTGCTCCCGGCGCTGGTGCTCTTGGGATCGCTGCCGCTGGCGTTTATCCAGCAGGCGATGCAGAAGATGACCGATGGTCGTGGCGTCGCTGAAGCGATCGAGCCGCATCGCGTGTCCTTTTCGGCGCAGAGCGGTCTGTCGGTGGCGCTGGTTGCGATCTTTGTGGCGGCCAGCAACTACGTTGTGACGGAGCGAAACACCAAGATCGATCTGGCTCGCTTTCAGAGCACCAAGGTGAGCGAGACGACGCGGAAGGTGGTTCAAAACCTGACGCATCCGGTCCAAGTGACGCTGTTCTTTCCGACGGCGAATGAGGTTCGTGAACAGGTTCAGCCGTACTTTGATGAGCTGACGAAGCTGTCGCCGAACTTGCCGGTTCAGGTGCTCGATCACTCGCTAGAGCCAGGACGCGCCAAAGAGATGTCCGTCTCGGGAAACGGCATGATTGTCTTTACGTCGCTCGACGAAAAGGGCAAGCCGGGCAGCCGTGAGACGATCAACATCGGGCTGAACATCGATACCTCGCGCGGTCAGCTTCAGACCTTCGACGGAGATGTGCAAAAACGGCTGCTCCAGCTGTCGCGTCCCGGTCGCGTGGTCTACTTCACGAGCGGACACGGTGAGCGATCGTTCGACGCAGGGGCGCTAGATTTGATCAAAGACGACATGCGTCTTCCCGTCGGTGCTCTGCGGACGATCATGTCGAACTTGAGCTACGAAGTGCGAACGCTGTCGGTGCAGAACGGTCTGGCTGGAAAGCTGCCACAGGATGCGGGCTTGGTCGTGATTGCGGGTCCGACGGAACACTTTTTGGCCGAAGAAGTGAGCGCACTGTCGACGTTCCTCGATGAAGGCGGGCACTTGCTGCTTCTGCTGGACCCGACGGCAGAGCAGACGGCGGCGGACTTGGCTCCGCTGCTCAAGCGAGTCGGTCTGCGGTTTACGCCGCAGGTGCTTTGTCACCCGGAACGCTTCGCATCGCGGACGCGCAAAGACAACGATCGCGAAAACATCATCTCGACGAGCTTTAGCTCTCACGTCTCGGTGACGACGCTGTCTCGGAACTCTGGGCGCGCTGGAGTCATCCTGCCCAAGAGTGGCTTTTTCGAGCGTGAGCCGGTGGTTCCCGCTGGTGTTCAGCTGGATTTTACGCTGCGCTCGATGCCGAACACGTTTGCCGACGTCAATCGCAACTTCCAGCTTGATGCTGGAGAAAAGAGCCAGGTGTTCGAGGTCGCTGCCGTCGCGCAGAAGATGCTGGACCCGGGCAAAGACGGACGAAACAAGCGAGAGATGCGGCTGGTTGCGATGGGCTCAGCCGATGCGATGAGCGACGGACTGGTTCCCTGGATGCCGAACCGTGTGCTGATTCTCGACAGCGTGAAGTGGCTGATGCAGGAAGAAGCGCTCCTCGGTGAGCCAGCGCAAGAGCAAGACGTGCCGATCGTTCACACCAAGGGTCAAGAGAAGCTGTGGTTCTGGCTGACGACGCTGCTGATGCCATCGCTGGTGTTGGGCGTGGGTCTGCTCTATACGCGTGCGGTCCGTCGTCGGAGGGCATCATGAAATCGGTGAAGGGACAGCAAGGCGTGTCGTCGGTCTTCGTGCATGCGGGTCTGGCGGCGCTGGCGGTGGTGTTTGCGTATCAGACGTGGACGCGCGACCGAACGCAGGTTCAGACGGATAGCGTGGTTGTGCTCGACGCAACCAAGCGAGACGTGAGCAGCCTGGCTTATGAAGATGAAACGCGGCAAGTTACCGTCGAGCGTCGTGCAGGAGCAGACGGTGAGCCGTACGCGTGGCTGCTGACCAAGGTAAAGAGCAAGGTTCCGGTGAATCCACCAGCGCCTGCCGTGGCTGCTCCGACTGCGGCACCCGCAAGTCCGACGGCTCCGTCCCCGGGTCCTGCGGGAGCTGCTGCGCCGGGTGCAAAACCGACGGCAGCTGCGCCAGTGGCTCCGGGTGCAAAACCGACGGCAGCTGCGCCAGTGGCTCCGGCGTCGAAAAAGGGTGGAGAAAAGAGTGGTGAGCCACCGATGCCTGCGGGTCATCCTCCGCTGCCGGGAGCCGATCCGCACGGAATGGTTCATGGCGATCCGCACGGGGCTCCTGCTGCGTCGATGCCTGCACCTGCACCGACGGCTGCTCCGGTTGAAATGAAGGAAGTGACGACGATCAAGGAAATCCGTGGAAGCGATGCTGCGATGGAACTCCTGGGTCTGTTTGGTCCGCTCAGGGCCTTGCGGGCGCTTGGCACGGTGGACGAGGCAAAGGCCAAAGAGCTCGGGCTGACCGACAGCAAGAAGAGCCTAACGGTGAATGCCAAAGGGCTTAGCTACAAGTTCGTGATCGGCGGAACCAGCTACGGCAGCGGCGATTACTACGCTCGCGACGCGCAAGGTCAGGTCTTTTTGCTCTCGCAGCGCATCATCGCGGACTTCGAGTTCTTCGAGTCACGTCTGCTGGAGCGACGGATTCATCGCTTCGAGCGTGCGGACTTCGATCGCATCGAGGTCAAAGCGGGTAGCAAGTCGCGCACGATCATTCAGTCGGCTCGTCAGAATCCGCAGGCGTTCTTCTTCGCGGATGCGACGACGCCGGACAAGCGCGATGACTCACTGAAGAACTGGGTCGAAAAGCTGCTTCGTCTGTCGGTTTCGGATTACCTGGCACAAGGCGAAGATCCGTGGAGGAGCGGTACTGCAATGTGTGGTTCGCCAGAGATCGGTGAGCGGATGTCCGTGCGATTTTTCGATGGAAAGAAAGAGCTGGGCACGATGGTTCTTTATCGCTATCCGAACCCGAAGACTGGTCAGCTGGACTTCTATGCTCGTACCGAGACCAGCGTTTCCTTGGTCCGCATCGTTGCGGGCTCTGCTGAAGCGGTCGTAAACGATACCACGTCGTGGTAGTTTCCCGTCGCTGCCTTCCTGCCGTCACTGGCCCCCTGTGTAAGGTTTTTCCAAGATGAACGTACTGTTTGAAGACGGCGGTGCGCTGCGCGCCGGGGCCATACTCTCGGAGCAGCCTGGAGCTTTCCAGGTCGAGCTGCCGGGCGGACGCCGAGAGAAAGTTCGGGCTGATCGGGTTCTTCTGCACTTTCCCAAGCCTCTGCCGACGGAGCTACTGAGCGACGCGGGCAAGCTTGCGACCGGAATCGACATCGAGTTTCTGTGGGAATGTGCGGGCAGCGCGGAGTTTGAGTTCGCCGACCTGGCGCGTGACTACTTTGGACATACTCCAAGTCCCGTCGAGTCGACCGCGATGCTAACGACGCTGATTGGCTCGTCTTCGCATTTTTCCCGTCGAGGTGTTGGTCGGTTTCAAGCTGTAACGCTGGAAGCGCGACAAGCGGCGGAAAAGGCAGCGGCGCGCAAGCAAAAGCAGCTCGAGAAGCAGACGGCTTTGGCGGAACAGCTCGTCGCTGGAGAGCTTCCCAAAGAGATCGCGATGCGGATGCCGCAGATCCTGTACAAGCCCGATCCAAGTTGGATTGAGTACAAAGCGATCCAGCAAGCGTGCGAACAGACGCACCTATCGGCGCCGAAGCTGCTGCTGCGCTGTGGCGCGATCGAAAACAGCCACGCGTATCACTTGGGACGCTTTCTTCTCGACTACTTTCCGAAGGGGCGGGCGATTGAGTCGACGGCGAAAGTGGATCCGCTGCCGGATCTGCCGCTGGCTGACGTGGCTGCGTTTAGCATCGACGATGTCTCGACGACAGAGATTGATGACGCGTTCAGCGTGACCCATCTTCCCGACGGAACGGTGCGAGTTGGCATCCACATTGCGGCTCCGGCCCTTGGGTTTCAGCCAGGCTCGCCGCTGGATGAGCTTGCTCGTCAGCGACTGTCGACGGTGTATATGCCGGGCGATAAGATCACGATGCTGCCGTCGCAGGCGATCTATCCGTTTACGCTCGGTGAGGGTCGAAACTGCCCGGCGGTGTCGCTGTATCTGACGGTGGCGGGCGATGGTTCGTATCGGATTTTGGGCGAAGAGAGTCGTCTGGAGCTGGTTCCGATTCGACGCAACCTGCGCTATCCGGCGATTGACAGTCAGTTTTCACTCGCGAACATTGCGTCGCGGCAGCTTGACTTCGAGTTCGGCGAAGAGCTGCTGTTCCTGTACGAGCTGGCCGGGCATTTGCAGTCGCTGCGAGGCAAGCCAGAGCAAGAACAGGTCGATTATATCTTTTCGTTTGTCGACGGAAAGATTGATATCTCGCGACGGCTGCGTGGTGGACCGCCTGACAAGGTCGTCGCGGAGCTGATGATTTACGTGAACAGTGCGTGGGGCAAGCTGCTCGGCGATCGCGACATTCGGGCGCTGTTCCGTGTGCAAGACAGTGGCAAAGTCCGTCTGTCGCTCTATCCGGCGCCGCATGCGGGACTTGGGGTGACGCAGTATCTGTGGTCTAGCTCACCGCTCCGTCGCTACTGCGACTTGGTCAATCAGTGGATTCTGATTGCGCGCCTGTTCGAGGAGCCGTCGCCGTACGCCGATAACGAAGGTGAGCTGCTGAAGCTGATGCGCGACTTCGAGACGACCTATGCTGCGTACGACGAGTTTCAGCGCAACATGGAGCGCTATTTCGGCATTCGCTACCTTCAGCAAGAGTCAATTACGCAGACCACAGCAACGGTGGTTCGCGACAACTTGCTGCGCTTTGACATGGTGCCGATTTGGCAGCGTGTGCCGTCTTTGCCAGAGCTGCCCGCCGGGACGCAGGTCGTTGTGGACATCGCGCACCTGGATGAATTTGAGCTGACGCTGCACGTCGAGTTCCGTCGAAAAGCAGACGCAGCGAGCGGATCGACCTAAGCCATCGATCGTCGCTGAGCGTCGCTGCTCGTTGCTGAGCGTCGCTGGCTACGGCCCTTCTCGTCGTCCGTAGTCCACCCGAACCAGAACCAGTCCCAGCGCCGGTGCCGTCTGACCGGCTTTGCTGCGATCGCCGCTGTGTAGCAGATCTGCTATCGACGCGGGTGTGAGCTTGCCTCGTCCCGCTGCGACGATCGTGCCGCTCAGGATTCGGACCATGTTCTTCAGAAACGCCGTGCCTTCGACTTCGATGTGAATGACCTCGGGATCATTCGACGGAACCACGACGTCAATTCGCTTCATCCAGCGCACCGTGGTTTGACGCTCACAGTCCGCCGCGCGAAAGGCTCGAAAGTCGTGTCTTCCGACGAGCACAGCCGCCGCCTGACGCATCAAATCGCGATCGAGCGGATGGCCAACGTGCCAGTGATTGCGCGTGTGCAGCGGCGAGCGAATCTTCCCGGTCCAAATCTGATAGCGATACAGCTTGCCGCTCGACGAGTGCCGTGCGTCAAAGTCATCGTCGACAAGCTGCGCGTCCATCACAGCCACCGAGTCGGGCAGGTGATTGTTGACGCCGTACACCAGCGCTTTGTCGGGCAGCACGCGCGGTAGCTCAATCGAAACGACCTGTGCCAGGGCATGAACTCCCGCGTCGGTTCGGCCTGCGCCGCGGCAGATCACCGGCTGCTTGGCGACTTTGCTGAGCGCATCCTCGAGCGCAGCTTGAATCGACGGCCCGTTGGCTTGTCGCTGCCAGCCACAAAAGTCGGTTCCATCGTATCGAACGGTTAAGCGATAGGTTGGCATGGATTTGTCGAGGACGCGCTCGCCCGGCTTTATGTCGAATTGCCACGCTCCTTGGCAAGACCTTGACGGGGTTGGGCTGCCTCACTATCCTTCGCCGCTCTCGGGCCGATGCGCTATTATCTTCGGCCAACCGGGGGCTCTGCCCCAGTCGATACGGAGGACAAAACGATGGCTGTTCGCATTGGCATCAACGGCTTTGGTCGCATTGGTCGCTGCGTGATTCGCGCTTGGCAAAAAGACGCCGCCAAGGCGGGCTACGAAATCGTCGCCATCAACGATCTGACGGACACCCCGACGCTGGCTCACCTGCTCAAATACGACTCGGTCCACGGGCGTTTTGACGGCAACGTCACGGTCGACGGAAACAACATCGTTGTCGACGGAAAACCGATCGTAGTCACCGCGGAAAAGGATCTCACCAAGCTCGACTGGCGCAAGCACGGTGTGGAGATCGTCCTCGAGTGCACTGGCGTCTTCACCGACGCACCAAAAGCGCGCACCCACATCGACGTCGGCGGCGCCAAAAAAGTGCTGATCTCGGCCCCGGCCAAGGGTCCGGACATCACGATCGCGCTCGGCATCAACCAAGACCAGTATCAGCACGACGACGACGGCGACTTGCCTGGCGTGCGCACCCCGGTGGACCTCAAC
>ERZ724521.392-NODE-392-length-19793-cov-7.001773_pt1 | contig 19793 bp, 11 predicted proteins | sample MGYA00376054_ERZ724521 | MGnify/ENA primary metagenome ERZ724521 (study PRJEB28724, sample SAMN07190883) | activated sludge metagenome | isolation source: activated sludge of sewage treatment plant in Hong Hong | place: Hong Kong | collected 2016-03-17 ... | reverse complement strand
CCAGCGGCGGGTCGGTGTATCTGATTGCCCCCAACGTCAGCAACGAAGGGATCATTCGCAGCCCGAACGGGGAAGTGATCCTCGCCGCGGGGCAGACGGTGAATCTGATCGACAGCGCCACGCCGGGGGTGAAGGTGGAGATTACCGGGGCGCAAGGCAACGCCACCAACCTGGGCGAGATCATGGCCGAAGCCGGGCGCATCGGCATGGCCGGTGTGCTGGTGCGCAACTCTGGAACCCTCAACGCCTCCTCGGTGGTCAGCGATGGCGGACGCATCTTCCTGAAAGCCACCGGCGATACGCTGGTGGAGGGCGGCCGGCTCAATGCAAGCAGCACCGTCGCCAAGGGCGGCCGGATCGATGTATTGGGCGATCGCGTAGCAGTGGCGGGAAGCACCGAGATCGATGCGAGCGGCGCGACGGGCGGCGGCTACGTGCGCGTCGGTGGCGATTACCAGGGCGGCAACCCCGAGGTGCAGAACGCCCGCATGGCCTACTTCGGCCAGGACGCGGTGATCAAGGTGGATGCCACCGACAGCGGTGACGGCGGCACGGCAATCATCTGGGCCAACGACGCGACGCGAGCCTACGGGCACATCTATGCACGCGGCGGCGCAAATGGCGGCAATGGTGGCTTCGTCGAGAACTCCGGACACGACTACCTCGACTTCCAGGGTCGCGTGGATACCAGTGCTGCCCACGGGCGGGTTGGCAAGCTGTTGCTTGATCCCTCGGACATCATCATCGACAACAGCACCGACAACCTTGCCGGCGGCAGTTTCAGCGGTGGCTGGTTCAGCGGCGCCACCACCAACGCCACCCTCACCTGGACCACGATCAATGCTCAGTCCGGCAGCTTGGAGATTCGGACCAACTCAGCCGGGTCGGGGGGTAACGGAGACATTCTGATCAACGGCAGCGGCTCCGTCACCGGGCCGTCAACGCTAACGTTGCTCGCCAATCGGAATATCGATTTCGGCTCCGGTGTGACGGTGTCCGCAGGGAACCACGATGTCAATCTGATTTCCGGCTGGAACAATACTGGATGGGCAGTTATGCCGGGTACGGGCGTGATCACCTTTACTGGCGGCTCTTCGCTGAATAGCACGACCGGAAACGTCTATATGTATTCGGGCAATGGCCTACTGGTCCAGTCCGGCGCCTCGCTCAACGTGGGCGGCACGCTGGACATCGGAACGCTTGCCAATCCCATGCTCGGCAACGTGGTGATCAATGGTAGCGTGTTGTCGTCGGGAACGGCCCAGAACGTCTATACGTCAGGGACAGTCACGGTACAGGCAAATGACAGCGGATTCGCCAGCCTCGCCTATACCGGAACGGGCTTGCAAACTGTACACGGGGCGGGAATTACGGTAAGTAGTGTCGCGACCGCTTCCAACAGCCGGGCCGCGACGATCAGCAGCTCGGGTGACCAGGACCTGGCGACATCCGGTGGCGGAAACATTCTGGTGCAGGCGTCCAGCCCGGCGATATCCCCCTACGGCGACAATTACGCAAGCATCAATGCGACTGGAAATCAAACGTTCGACACCGGCAGCGGAAATATCCAGGTGCTGGCGGGTGTCGGCGGCACGGGAAACAACCGCGCCCTGATCACCGCCGGTGGTCACCAGATGATCACCAATGCCGGGAGCCTGGTGGTCAAGGGCGACCAGAACACCACCTACGGTGCGTCCGGCAACTTCGCTCGAATGCAAAGCGGGGGCTACCAGGACTTCACGCTCACCGGTGGAATTACCATCTGGGGCGGAAACATTGGCTCCTCGAACAGCGCCTTGGTCAGTGCCGTGGGGACCCAGACGATCATGGCCGGTGGCATCATCGATATCAAGGGCGGCGATGGCGGCTCTGGAAACTATGCCGAATTGTCCGGCTTCAGCCAGCACATCCACGCGGCCGGCCTCATGGTGAGGGGAGGCAATACGGCGGCGGCGAACGCGAACTACGCATATGTGGCTTCCTCCAATACAAGCCAGGACTTCACCCTCGGCGCAAATGGTCTCCTGATCGTCGGTGGCTCGGGTAGTGGCGATTGGGCCCATGTGACGGCGCAGACGACGCAGGATATTTCTTCCGTTGGATCGGTGACGATTACCGGCGGCAATGGCGCCGCCGGCGGCAACGATGCAGGCCTCACTACCTTCGGGTCCCAGACCTTAACCGGCGGACCCGCCGTCGTCATTACTGGCGGAACTGTCGGAAACAACAACAGCGCCTATATCGTCACCAGTTTCGGCGACCAGACCTTCGACCTCGGCGCGCTGACGCTGACGGCCGGAGTTTCGGGCAACAACAACCAGGCCATGATCGAGGCGGGGCACTCCCAGGCGTTTACGCTGGCTGGCAATCTTCTGATGAGTGGCGGCGGAGCGGTCAGCAACGGTTACAACGACTTCGCCAGCATCCGGTCGGGTATCTATGCTCCGGCGGCCTCGAATGCCGGGCAGACATTCACCTTCACGGGCTCGACCGGGGTCGTCCAGCTTACCGGTAGCAGCAGCACTGGAGTCGGTGGAAGCGGACCGAACAACTGCGGTGCGGCGTGCAATCCGTATTCGACTACCGCGGGCGCGTGGATCAACAACAAGGGTGCCCTGCAGCAGAAATTCGAATTCCATGGTACCGGCCCGAACAGCATTGTCCTTAATGCAGGTTCGGGAGGCAGCGGCAACGATGCCAGCATCGACAGCGCCGGTCCGCTCTGGATAGGCCAGAGCGGGGCGGGCGCCCGGCCGGGTATCCAACTGAACGGCGGTGCGTCCGGCGGCAAGGCGATCAACTACCTGGGCACCAACTACTACATCGACAATTCGGCCGGGCTTAGTTCGGACACGACGACGACCATCTACGCCAATACGCTCAACATGAGCGGCGGTACTGCCACCTTTGGCGGCGCCTACATTGGTGGACAGTCCGTAAATATCAATGTGACAGGCGCTCTGTTCATGGCCGCAGCCGGTGGCTCGCCGGCAAACGCCCTTGGCACGGACGGCTCCACGCTGACCGGCTTCGTTCGCCAGGCTCCTGCGGCGATCGGCGAAATGGTCAGTTCGAACATCACGCTCGATGTCGGCAGCCTAAATCTCGTCGGCACCGGCACCGGCCTAACCGCATTTGGCGGTTCTCCGATAATGATTGGCTCGCTCAACGGCACCGGCACGGTACACATCACGAGCCACGGAACGACGACGGTCAATGCTCTTGCGAATGCCAATGGCAGCACGGTGTTCGTGGGCTCCCGCCTGGGCATGGGTGGTTCGATCCAGATCGACAGCCAGAGTACGCTGAGCCTGGACCAGGCCTATCTGGGCGTTGGCATGGGTGCAGGTGACAGCATCAATATCACGACGGGCAATGCTGCGTTTTCGCAGACATCTGGCGGAAAAATGCTGGCTCACGACGTTTCGATCGATACCGGAACGGGCAGCGTTACCCAACCGGTGGGTGCCGTTGTCGCAGCCGCGAACTTGACAGCCCACGGCGACAATCTTTCTTTCTCCGGCGACAATCTTGTCACCAACGTCACCCTCAACGCAATAACCGGCGCTTCTTACAACTCGGCCTCCGACGTGCATATCGTCTCCGCAAATGCGCCGAGCGGGAACATCATGGTTACCACCGTACCGACGGCATACGTTGCCCTGGGTAGCCTGAGCGCGAGCGGTACGGTGGATATCACCGCGGGTCGCCAGATCCTCGACGATAACGGTTCGGCGCTCAACATCACTGCCGGCACGGTGAACCTCACCAGCCAGAACGGACCTTCCGGCGGTGGCTTGGCGATCAGCGCCGATACGGCGGCCACGACGGCACTCAGTGCGACGGTGAACGTTGGCGCCACGAATGGTGGAATCTATGTCCGCAACTTCACGGTGAGCGCGCCGGGGACCATGTCCCTGCATGATTTCTCGTCGTCGTCTCCGTCCGTGTCCTTCTATCAGGACAGCGCCCTTGATCTTGTCGGCAAGACCTTCAAGGCCAGCGGCGGACACATCGTGATTGGTTCGGCGGGGTCGATGACGGGCATCGGTACGGCATCCTTCCCCAGCGGTTACGAACCCAATCAACTGATCCTCATTTCCGATGCGAACATGAGCTTGGCAGCTGGTGGCCTGTTCTTGCCGTCAACCAATATGGGGCTTTCGGCGACGGGTATCCTGGATATCGGAAATGATCTTGCGAGTAACAACCTTGCCCTGAATGCGGGCGTGCTGAATATTTTCCCGCCGAGCGGCGTGTTTGCCGGCGGTGACCTTGTAGTCGCTGCCGGAACGATGAACGTCACCGGCTATATCGACGCGCAGAACGTTGCCATGGCAGCCGGCACGCTGGACATCGGGCCTAACGGAGCGATTCACGCCAGCAACCACTTCCTGGGTGTAGTCGCGGGGAACGCCACCCTTACCGGCGGCGGCACCGGCGGCTACATCAATACGGGTGGTGGCGACCTTGAACTGATTGTTGGTGGCAACCTTGCGCTGGACAACGGAGCGTATATCTGGGCCGGGAGCGGGGTATCCAGTTCACCGTATGCCGATACCAGCATTGCAGTCCGCGGCAACCTGACCTTGAGCAACGGCTCGTATATTTCCGCTGACAACGATATCTACCTCGATATGCTGGGCGCGAATTCAACGATCTCCATGACCGGATCATCCTATGTCCTGTCCGACGTCGTGACGGGTGTCGCTGCTACAACCCATGTCACCTTCGCAGCCCGGAACGACAGACGCGGCATTGTTATCGACGGCATCGAGGATGAGGCGAGCACGGTGGTCGGTGGCAGCGGATTCTTCGCGGTCGACATGTTCTCGCCGGCGACCGACAAGGCGAGCGGGCTCGACGTGGTTTACCCCAGTGCAGCGAACACCGTCGATCCCTGTGTGTTGAACCCGGTACTTTGCCTGTTCAAGGCGGCCAACGAAAAGCCCGGCGACCAGCCAGGCCCGAAGTTGGACGATCCGAAGAAGGACAAGGACGAAAAAGACAAGGACAAAGACAAGGACAAGTTCGGCGAGGAAGGCGAAGGCAAGAAAGACGAGAAGCCTGCTCAGCGCAAAGTAGCGCAGTGCACCTAGCCTGGAGAACAAAGATGAAAGCGATGAAGAAATCGTTGATGTTGCTGGGTGTAGTGTGGCTGCCTGTGGCATGGGCGGGGAGTGCGGGGCAGATCACGCACCTGTCGGGGACGCTGTCGGCGAAGCGGGTGGACGGCACGAGCAAGCTGCTGTCGGTGAAGTCGGAGGTGATGGAAGGCGACACGCTGGCCACCGAGAGCGAGACCTACGCGCGGGTGAAGTTCAACGACGGTGGTGAAGTCGTGCTGCGGCCGGGCACCCAGGTCAAGATCGAGAACTACAGCTACAACGCCGCCAAGCCCGAAAGCGACAACATCGTGATCAGCATGTTTAAGGGCGGCCTGCGGGCCGTGACGGGGCTGATCGGCAAGCGGAACCGGGAGAAGGTGAGCTTCCAGACCGAGACGGCGACGATCGGCATCCGGGGCACGCACTTTGGGGCCCTGCTCTGCCAGAGCGACTGCGGCGGGGTGCCGACCACCAGCGGAAGCGCCCCCGCCAACGGATTGCATGTGGACGTGACGAACGGCGCGATCGTGATGAGCAACCGGGCGGGGTCGGTGCAGATCAACGCCGGGCAATTCGGCTTCGTTGCGAACCAGAACGCCACACCGACGATCGTGCCGCCGCAGCAGGGGATCCAGGTCACGATGCCCAGCTCGATCTCGCAGAACAAGGGCGGTGGTCGCGGAGTGGGACGGGGCGACGAATCGGAGTGCAAGCTCTGACGGCATAGGCGCCGGTCCGGGCAGCGGACGCAGTACCCCCAACACCTCCAGCACCCATCCAACGCCGCCCATTGGGCGGCGTTGCTACTTCTGCTTCGGTACCCGCCCCATCAGGTAGAACTCGTCGTTCGGGCGCATTCCCGCCATGTTCGCCATGCGGTTGGACAGCGCGAAGAAGGCAGCCACCGCACCGATATCCCAGATGTCCTCGTCGGAAAAGCCGTGCCCGCGCAGGGTCACGAAGTCCTCGTCGCCGATGCATGCCGAGTCGAGCGCGACTTTCATGGCGAAATCCAGCATCGCGCGCTGGCGCGGCGTAATGTCGGCCTTGCGGTGATTGATGGCAACCTGGTCGGCCACCAGCGGATTCTTGGCGCGGATGCGCAGGATGGCGCCGTGGGCCACCACGCAGTACTGGCAGCCGTTGGCATTCGAAGTGGCGACGACGATCATTTCGCGTTCGGCCTTGGTCAGGCCGCTTTCCTTTTCCATCAGGGCATCGTGGAAGGCGAAGAAGGCGCGCCATTCCGCCGGCCTGTGGGCCAGTGCGAGGAACACGTTGGGGACGAATCCCGACTTTTCCTGGACGTCGAGGATGCGTGTGCGGATGTCTTCCGGCAGCTCCTCAAGCTTGGGAACGGGGTAGCGGCTGATGGGTGCGGTGCTCATGATCTCCTCGTTGAAAAGGCCGGCGTGTCGCGGTATTTTATGGCGCCGACCCCGTAGTAGGAGAGCCCGATGAAATCCCCCGCCGAATCACCCTGCGACGCCGACGCCCGGAGTGCGGTCGACAGCCTGACGCCAGCGGTCCCGCTCGACCGCCGCGGCTTCATCGTCACGGCACTGGGCGCCGGTTTTGCGCTCGCCGTGCGACCAACCGCCGCGCAGAGTCCGATCAAGACCAGTAGCGAGGGCCTGGTGGCAGGCGAGGTGAGAGTCCCCGTGTCCGATGGCCAGATGCCTGCTTATCGCGCCGCGCCCGCCGGCAAGACCGGACTGCCGGTCGTGCTCGTCGTGTCCGAGATCTTCGGGGTCCATGAATACATTGCCGACGTCTGCCGCCGCCTGGCAAAGGAGGGATATCTCGCGATCGCGCCCGAGCTCTTTGCGCGCTATGGCGATCCGCGCGCGTACGACAGCGTGGCCGATCTTTATGCGGCAGTAGTCGCCAAGGTGCCGGACGCGGGGGTGGCGAAGGACCTCGACGCCTGCGTGGCCTGGGCGGCAAAGAACGGCGGCGATGCGGCGCGCCTGGCCATTACTGGCTTCTGCTGGGGCGGCCGACAGACCTGGCTCTACGCGGCGCACAATCCTGCCCTGAAAGCGGGTGTGGCTTGGTACGGCGTGCTCGACGGGGCGGCGACGGATCGCACCCCGAAGTTTCCGCTCGACCTCGCCGCTCAAATCAAGGCACCCGTGCTCGGGCTCTACGGCAGCGCGGATCAGGGCATCCCGATGGACGATGTGGACGCCATGCGCTCCGAGCTGACCAAGGCGGGGAGCAAATCGCAGATGCACGTCTATGAGGGTGCGCCTCATGCCTTCCATGCAGACTACCGGCCGACGTTCCGCAAGGACGCGGCCGAGGATGGCTGGAAGCGGCTGCTGGCCTGGTTCCGCGCCAACGGTGTCTGAAGCGAGGGCACTGCCATGACGGTTGCCGCGGTACCCAGGCTGGTGATCTTCGGCGCCAGCAACATCGTCTCCGACCTGTTCGATTGCGCACTCGCCAACGGAATCGCCCCGGCCAAGGTCGTGCTGCATCTGCCGGAGTCCGCTGGCGAGCGCGACATTCCGCTGGCTACGCGCATGGCTTCACTGGGCGATCTGTGCGCCCCCCCGATCGTGCAGCCGCTCGACGAATTCCTCCCCGCAAACGACGAAATTTACCTGCTGGGGCCGACAACACCCACGCGGGCCGTGCTGGCGCAGGAACTGGTGCGGCGCTTCGCCATGCGCTTCCACACGCTGATCCACCCCACGGCCTACGTTTCTCCGCTGGCCCGGCTGGGGCAGGGCGTCTTCGTCGGCGCCAACAGCGTGGTTGGTCCCGGAGCCGAGCTTGCCGACCACGTCTTCGTCAATCGCGGGGTCACGATAGGCCACGACACCACAATCGGCGAGTTCTCGCGCATCCAGCCCGGTGCCAACGTAGGCGGCCTGTCGCGCATCGGCCGTGGCGTAACGGTGGCCATCGGCGCCACCTTGATCGAGCGTCTCGTGATTGGAGACGGAGCGACCATCGGCGCCGGTGCGGTCGCCCATTCCGACGTGGAGGCGGGGTGCGTCGTACTGGGCGTGCCGGCGCGCTTCAGGAAGGGCGATTGAACCGCTCCTGCGCGAGTTGCGCCGCTTCCCGGAATGCAGCCAGCAGCGCGGGGCCGGAGTTATCCAGGTCGAAGCGTTCCGCGAACCGCTGCTGCAGCGAGGTCCCCATGGACCGCCTTGCCTCGGCGCTTGCCGTCAACGCCTCGAGTCCGCGCAGGTAGCCGTCGAGGTCCGGAAAGGCAAGCGCGCCAACCTTGTCGCCACCATCCGAGCCGCTCAGGGTCGCCACGGCGAGACCTTCGCCCATGGCTTCCGCCACGCTGAATCCGCCGCCCATGCGTGGCGGATTGACGTAGATGTCCGAGCAGCGCAACACCGCGGGAAGGTCGTCGCGCGTCGGCAGCGCCCTGATCCGTCCTCCGGGTGATGCGGACAGTGCGGCAGGCATCGTGCCCTCGCCGCCGACGATCAACCAGACCACTTCAGGCCGGCGTGCGACCAAGTCCGCGACCCTACGTGCCCATTCGCCGCGGATCTCGTGTTCGAGCCGAAATCCCGCCGTGACCCAGACCACCGCATCGTCGGCGATGTCGAGTTGCGCGCGTGACAGCGGTTCGATGTCCTGGCGCCGCCGGATCCGATAGGGGTGCTCGATGCAACGTGTCGGCGCGAAGCGTCCGCGCCAGGGGTCCTGCTCGGCCGTCTCGTTGGGAGCGGCCAGCCAAACGTCGAGCGGTGCCAGCGGAGGCACGGAGTTGACACTGATGCCCACGGCGGGACGCACGGCATGCAGGGCGGCGGCGAAGGGCGAATAGAGGCCGACGAGCAAGACCGCCTCGGGGTCGAATTCCGCAATCGTCGCCAGCAGGTTCTTCCAGCGCCCGGCGAGTCCGTAGCGAACATCGGCGATGGTCATGTTTACTCCCGCCGGCAGCAATCCCGACCAGCTGCGGGCGTCCAGCGGCGGCAGCTTCAGGTCGCGTCCGTCGCCGCGAAACAGGCCCGCATCGGGCGGAACCAGTTCCTGGGCGGAGAACACGCGGACCTGAAGGCCGCTGCGCGCCAGGACGCGGCATTGCTCGACAGCCATTGCGCTCGGCGTGTGGAAGCGATGCCCGATGTAGGGTGTCACCACGGCCACGCGCTGCACATCCCGTGTGGCCCGTGGCAAGAGCACAGGCGGAAGGTCCGTTGCGAGACGTGCCAGGCGTGCCGCCAGTTCAGGGGCCATGCCCGACACCAGGGCTGCAACGAAGGCCTCGCGACCATCGAGATCCTGAAGTGCGCTCAGCCAGCGAAAGGCAAGGCTGGCAGCCAGCCTGTCGGGATCCGCGGGAAGGATTTCCAGCGTCCGCTGCGCAGCGCGAACTTCGAATTCGTCGTCACCCGTCGCGCGAGCGAGGAAGGTGAGGCGCAGGATTTCGGTGCGCGGATCCGCAAACTCGGCAGTCTTCAGCCGATCCAGCGCGGCCTGGCGCGCGCCGACGTCGCTGGAAGCCTCCCGGAACGCCATGAGGCGGTGCCAGCGCTGCGCGGTCTGCGGTTCCGCCAGGACCCGATCGAGCGCGTCGAGAACCAGTGACATGGCATCAAGGGCGTGTTGGCCAGAGGGACGCGGCATTGTGCCACGGCGGGCTCCGCAAGCCATGGCAGAATTGCACCATGACTGCCTGCCCCGAATTTTCGGCGTGAAGCCCTTGCTTGGAGTTGCTGCGTGAGCCGGGCACCAGCCGGCGACGCGAATCGCTTTCGCCAGGACCTGCAGGTGGGCAAGGCGCAGCGCATTGCCCTGAAGGGCCATCCGCCGCTGTGTGTCTGGTTTACCGGCCTTTCCGGCGCAGGCAAATCGACCTTGGCCAACCTTCTCGACAGCCGTTTGCACGCCGCCGGAAGGCACACCTACCTCCTCGATGGCGACAACGTCCGCCTTGGGCTGAATCGCGACCTCGGCTTCAGCGAGGCCGACCGCGTGGAGAACATACGGCGTGTCGCCGAGGTGGCGCGCCTCATGGCGGATGCGGGATTGATCGTGATCGTCTCGTTCATCTCGCCCTTCCGCGCCGAGCGGCGCATGGCGCGCAGCCTTTTCGCCCCGGGTGAATTCGTCGAGGTCTTTGTCGATGCACCGCTGGAGGAATGCGAGCGACGCGACCCCAAGGGGCTTTATGCCAAGGCACGACGCGGCGAGTTGAAGGACTTCACCGGGATCGACAGCGCCTATGAAGCCCCGGAACGGGCGGAAGTCGTGGTGGATACTCAGCACCGTTCCGCCGATGCCTGCGTGGAGATGATCCTGCAGCACATTGGCTTGCCGTAGGGGCCATTCCTCGGGTGCTGGGGGCGGGTGCGGGATTCACGCTGTCGTATTCGCGGGCAGCTCGCAAATGAAGTCTTCGAATTTTCCCCCGCGGCCGCGTGGAATGCCATCGGGGAAATACTCGAAGTCCACGGCAAATGGATGGCCGAGGAAGCTTCCGAGCAATTTGGCCAGGGCGGCCTCCTCCCCCGGAGTCAGGCTTCGCTCCGCGGCCAGCCTCAAGGTTACGCGCTCAAGGCTGCGCTGTATGACTTGATACTGCCGCACCGGGGCAATATCCCGATAGCCGTATGCGCCCGTGAGAGGCCAGTAGCGGCGACCATCCGGCAGATGCACCAGATTGCGCTGACGTCCGAGGATGCGTGTCAGACGCGGCAATCCCCGGCCGCATCGACAAGGGCTACCCATCTCCGCGATGTCGCGCAGGTCGTAGCGTATCAACGGCGTCGCGAAGTTGTGCAAGTCGGTGGCGACAACCCGGCCCACCGTACCCGGCGCACAGGGCCGGTCGTCGTCATCGAGAATCTCGATAATGACGCCCTCGGCCATGACGTGATATCCACCGCCCATCGGGCATTCCGCGGCGAGCACCCCGACCTCCTGCGTGCTGTAGGTGTCCGCAATCTCGGCATGCAGCAGGTCACGGCAGCGCTGTCGAAGCGCATCCGCAAGTGTTTCACCTATCGTTCGTACCTGGCGCACGTGCCCGAGCCCGGCGCGATGCAGCGGGTCGGCCTCGGCTTCGTCGAGCAGCGCGTCGAGATTGCTCGGATACGTGAGCAGATAATCCGGCCCGATATCGCGTAGCCACGCCACCTGACGGCCGATGTCGGTCTGCAGGCTCAATCCGTAGGACGGTCCGGAAACGAGCAATTCGTTGACCGGCGGTCCCCAGTCGGTGCGAACGATACCCTCGTCATGCCCTTTGTCGCCATCCGAATTGGCGCGGATCACAGCCAGCGACGCGCCGAAATCGCGCCCTTGCCACAAGTGCTCGCGCAGCGTCATAGCCATCCAGATAAGGTTGTTGAGCGCCGTACGTCGAACCGCGACGGGTTCTCCTGTGGAACCTGTGCTCTTTCCAACGGTGGCTCCGCCGTGCTCGCTCGGATACCACGCACAGTCGATTTCACGACGACGGTTCTGGAGGTCCTGACGGTGCATGATGGGCAGGCCGGCAAGGCACTCGTGCAGCGACATGGGTCGGTCCGTATCCAGGTTACGCAGTCGTTCGGCGAAAAAGCGCGAGTGACGCTTGGCATGGGCAAGGAGCAGGCGAAGCTGTGCGAGCTGACGTGCCTCGATCTCTTCGGCTCCTAGCCACTGCGACTCCGCGAACTGGCGCAGCAACATCCCAAGCAGTGCGCCCTGGGCGCTGGGAATGGCGGGCCAGGTCATTCCCGGCAGCGAGGAAACGAACCGACCGTGAACGCGCCCGTCGCCTGCACTACGAGTCATGGGTGCATCGCTCCACTCGGCACCGCTATCGCTTCATCACCACGGCGCAACATGACGATCGGGCAGCGTTCCGACAGTTCGTAGTTGCCTTGGCGCACGGCAAGCAAGTGGAATCCCGCTGCTTCGAACTCGCTAACCAAGGAATCGTACCCGGCAAAGCGATACCGCATCGGTGAGTCTCGGTAGGCGTCGATGGTGTCGATCACGGCGCGATGCCAGCCCCGCCCTTGCGCAAGCTCGTCGCGGTCGATTTCCGCCGCATGCCAGACCCGCCAGATGTCGGCGACGGCGACGTCCTCGCCTCTACCCTGCAGTGCCATGGCCAGGCGCCACTTGAAGGCATGAAAGCCCCCGATATCGCCTTGCTGCAGCGAAGCAAAGACCGCGTCGACGGACTCGCCGGGTTCCGGCCGGCAAAATAGGCGCAGGCACAAGAACCCACCGCGGCGAAGTGCGCGCCCGGCGGCGGCTATCAACTCGCCCTGCGCGCCGCGCGCACCGATGGCGACAAGGCAGCCGTCGCCGATAGCGAGGTCGAACCGGCTATCGGCGAAGGGCAGACGCAGCCAGTCTGTGCAGATTGCGCGCTTGTGCGCAGTGTTCCCCGGCCAGAGCGCGCCGATCGTGGAGGCTACGCGCTCCGTTGCCACGACCTCCACATCGCTTGGCCAATCGAGCCCGGCGAGTTCCGGTGTCACGCCCAGCATCAGTACCCGGCTGCGTTCGCAATGGACAGGACGAAAGTGCTCCGCAAGCAACTCGCGATAGAGGCGGACGTCCTCCGCGCCGGGTCGCAAGGGCGAGCCCAGCAGTCGCCAGTAGGCCGCGTAGGATCGCCAGTGGCTGCCAGCGGTGGGACGACGGGCATCCGGCGACGGCATGGTTGTACGTGCGGTCATCGGGCTACGGGTTCGAGCCTTGAAATGAACTGCTCGACCTTGCCGTTGGCGGGATTGCGTATGTCATCGACGTATTCGAACTCGAGATGAAACGGATACCCGAGATTCCCCTGGATATAGGCCGTGAGTTCGCGAAGTTCCGGTTCGTTCAGGGGTCGCGCCATTACCAGGCGCACGGTGATAGAGTCCGGCGCGGTCTGCACCATCTGCATGTACTGGATTGGCGCGATCTCGCGCAGGCGGCCTTCGTTGCCTAGCACGGGCCAGCGGCGCCTGCCGTCGGGCAGCGTGAGCAGATTCCGGAAGCGGCCCATGACCTGGCGCACGACAGGCAGTCCACGCCCACAGGCGCAGGGTTCGCCAAGCTCGGCGTAGTCACCTAGTTCGTACCGGATAAGCGGTGTGGCGAAATTGGCCAGGCTGGTGATCAAGACCCGGCCGATCTCCCCGGGCGCACAAGGCCGACCGCTGTCGTCTACGACCTCGAGCAGGACGTTCTCGGACTGCACGTGCAAGTGCTCGTGTTCCGGGCATTGCAGCGCCAGATAGCCGGCCTCCTGGCAGGTGTACATGTCGACCAGCGGAACGCCCCATGCCGCACGGCATAGGCTGCGCAAGTCCGGCGAGGAACTCTCGCCCAGGGTGCGAACCCCGACAAGACCGGGAATCTGCAGACCGTTCGCAAGGCAGTGGAGCGCGAGACCGCCAACTACGCTCGGGTGGGTCAGCAGGTAGCCCGGCTGCTCGGCTGCCAGCTTCTCAGCCAATGTTGCGATGTCCAGGCCGAGATGAAACTGGCGCGACGAACCCGTCCGCACCACGTCGCCGGTGGGTGGTCCCCAGCCGGCGCTGGGCATGCCCTCCGGCGTCTTGAGTGCGGGGTCGCGCTGATAGCGCAAGACCGCCAGCTTGCGCGAGAAGTCCCTCCGGTGCCATAGGTGGTCGCGCAGGCAGAACACTTCCCACATGAACTGCGTCAGGTCCGTGCCGAGGACGCGGACGACGAGTCCCGTCGAACCTGACGTCTTTAGCTCGAATGTCCTTCCATGCTCTGGCGGAATCTGCGTGCTGCGCAACTCGTTGGCACGTTCGTGAACCGTTCGCCGATCCATAACGGGCAATTCGCGCCATGCGCGCATGTCGCGCACGTCACCCGCGGCCGAGACAAGCCGACTGCGATAGTAGGGAACGTTACGTTGGGCATGAGAGAGCAACGTCCGCAACTGGTCGAGCTGCGCCGATTCGATCTCGTCGGCCGCGAGCCACTGACTGTGATCTAGCTGGAACAGCATCGCTTGCTTGCGCGCACCTCGTTCGGTGGGGAACGCGGGCCAGGCAACGCCGGGCAGTCCCGCATTGAGAAGCGGTGCCAGGGTCATGGCCGGCCGACCTCGACGACGAACACCGCCATCAGGTCGCGGTAGAAAACCGACTCCGGCAAACGCTCGACCTCACATCGACCAAGCCGCCCGAGTTGAAGGGCTTGCTCCGACGCGCCGTAGACAGTGTGACAAACTTCGCTGTAGCGTCCCAGCAGGAAATCGAACTCGTCACTGCGCAGCTCGCCGGCGTCGAATTTCTCCCGAATGCAAGCGAAGACATGCCGGGCATCGATGGCGTGACGAGTCGTGTCGAGGGCGAGCGAGTTGAAGCTGTAGAAGCGCAGCACGCGGTCGAAAGCATCGAGGTCGATTTGTCCCGAGCGTAAGCGCTCCAATGCATTCTTCCATTCATAGGCCTCAATGCCGGTGTCCGGCAGCACGATCTGGCGCAGCAGCAGGAACCCTCCTGGTCGCGTGACGCGCGCCAGTTCGCGCAGCACGTCGTTCGTCGCTTCGTGCGCAACGTTATTGAGCGCCGCATCGCCGAGCACGACGTCGATGCTCGCATCGGCGATCGAGTTCATTGAACGCCAGTCGGCGACGATTCGCGCTTCGCCGGTACGCGTGGTCAGGGAGCAGCGTGCGAGCGCGGCGTCCAGCATGGTCGCGCTGCGATCAACGACGATCGGGCGCAATCCGTTCGCTACTGCGGCGTCAACCAGTTCCGGCGTGGCGCCAAGCACCAGGGCAGTCGCCGGATCGTGATTTGCCTGCCGGGCCTGGAGGCGGCGCCGGAAGATCGCGAGAATTTCGGGGGATGGGGCAAAGTGCGGCTTGACCTGCGTCTCTGCAAGCCGGCGCGCCTTGCGCTCCCACTCGCCCGGCTGATCCGCCGGCGGCTGCGTCACTCTGCCCATGCGGCGATTCTAGCGGTCCCGTCGGCATGCGCGGCAGACCGCAGGCGCAGGTCAGGCCGTGCTGCTACCACGCCTCCATGATCGCGTCGAACGGGAAGTCGACTCCCGCCTGGCGCCATACGTCGCTGACCCGGCGCACGACAGGTTCGGCCTGCCGCATCCAGTCGGGATGGCGGGCACGCTGGTCGAAGACCTTGAAGTCGTCCGGGCCCAGCGTGCTGCCGAAGCGACGGTAGAAGCCGGCCGCCATCGACTCGATTCGCTCTTTGCCGTAGGCGACGACCTGCCACTTCGGGTTGACGCGCAGCCCGGTCAGCAGCAGGTTGTAGTGGTAGTGCTCCCAGTAGTTGAGGTAGGCCTCGAAGTAGCCCATCTGCTCGACGCGGTTCTCGGGCACGCCGGCGCAGATGTTGTCGCGCTTGACCCAGGATTCGATATTGCCGCGCACGGCGAAGCGCCCCCCGTCGGGCAGCCCGCCGGACTTCTCGTAGGTCGAAATCGCCGCCGGCACGGGATGCCGCAATGTGATGATGTACTCCGCATTGGGGCCTAGCACGCGGTCGAAGAAGCCGCCCTGGTAGGCGGCCTTGGTGGCCTTCTTCGGCACCGGGATCATGCTGTCGAAGGCGCGCGAGTTGGCAAAGAAGAGCTCGACCATGCATAGGTACTCGGCCATGTTGTGCATCATCCGCGTGTAGGCGCTGTAGCCCTTGTCGAAGTCGAAGGGCGTTGCATCGGGGAAGCCGTCGTGGGCGATGGCGTTGGGCACCCGGCCGGCTTCGAATCCCAGTGCGCGGAAGAGCTGCTTGGTCAGGTAGGAGCCGCCATGGCGCGGAGCACCCACCACGCAAAGAAAGTTGTAGCGGTAGTGGAAGGGCTTCAGCTGCTCCGGGTCGCCGGTGAGGAAGGCCGACAGGAGTTCATAGCTGCGCAGCACGGCCTTCTGGGCACGCGGGTCGCGCATCATGTTTTCGGCCTGCTCGACGGCCGTGCGCTGGACGTTTTCGTCCTGTGTCAGCCCCTCGGAAAGCTGGTCGTGCCAGCGTTGCTCACCGAACCCGGCTACGAAGTGCCGGTAAAGGAAATCCATGAACAGCGGCGCGAGCGTGAATTGCTCGTCGGTAAAGGTCAGCGAAACGCCCATGGTCGGTCAAGGAAGGTACGGTCGGGCAGGAAGCCTACCCCAATTTGACTGAAGGCGGCCGGACGCCCGCTTGGGTGGGCGTCCGGAATAGCCAAGCTACCCGATCAGGTGCAGGCCGCCAGGCGCTTGCTTGGCCGGTTGTCCTTCTCTTCCTTCTCGCCGAACTTGTCGTCTTCGCCCTTCTTCTTGTTCTTTTCGTCCTCGTCTTCCTTCTTGGCGTTGGGATCCGGAGGCGTCTCTTCGGGAACGGCATTGAGCACGGCGCGCAGCAGGTCGTTGGTGACGATGCTGCCATCGCCGCCGCCCTTTCCGGCGCCATAGGTCAGATGAAGCCCGGCCGTATCAGTCGCCGGCGTCATGCCCGGGCCGACGAAGAAGCCGCTGCCGCCGGCCACCGTCTTGATCGTTTCATCGCCGTCGATGACCACGCCGCCACCGGCAAGCAGCGGGAAGTCAAGATAGATCGTGTGCGGCGATAAGGCCCAGATGTAGGAGGCAATGCCGGGCGCCGAGTTGATCGTGAGCACCGACCCCGAGCCCTTGAGCACCAGTTCGATATCGTTGCCGGCCTTGATGTAGGAGCCGTTCTCCAGTGTCAGGTTGCTGCCGACCTCGACGATGGCGTCGCCGCCGGTGGCCTCCAGGTAGCTGTAGTTGGTCAGGTCAAACGAGCCGCTCGCCTTGACGAGGGCGTGGTTGGCTGCCTTGAGGTAGCTGAGGCTATCGAGCTGGATGTTGCCGGCGAGAACAACCAGGCCGTCGCCCGCCTTAATCCGGGCGCCATTAGTCAGGTTCAGCGAGCCTCCCGAGACCAGCACGCTGTTCAGCGTGGCCTCGGCCAGGGCGTTGTCCAGGTTGATGGTCGGCGCAGTCATGGTGAGGCTGCCAGCACTGACGGTAACCGAAGAGCCGGTGTCCATGAACAAGGTCCCTCCTGTGCCACGCGCACCCGCCACCAGACCGAGCGACTCGGTGCTCGTGATCGCCGTGGCTGACGGCACGGTGAGATCCTGCCCTGCGCTGATGATCGAGCTGCCGCCTACCCCGGGATGGAGCCCGCTGGCGGAAGTCAGCGTCATGTTGCCCAGCGCCGAAACGAGGATGTCGGTACCGGCGTTGTAGACATGGCTCGACGTCAGGTTGAAGTTACCCGGTTGGACGATCGTGATCGATGACGGCGACCACAGGGTGGCGGTCGCCGCCTGGTAGGTACCCAAAATTGCATCGTCGTTGCGGAAGTAGAAGTCGGATGTCGTCGTCGCGCTCATCGCCGCAATGTGGTTGCCGACGTTTGAAAGATCGATGTCGCCCGTCGCAGATGTCACGTCCATGCTGGCTGTCGTGACTCCTGTTCCTGCGGCCTGGGTGACGTTGCCAACGGCGCTCAGCGTCACATACTGCGAGCCCGCCGCGATGTTGCCAAGCTTCAGCGCGCCGGTTGTGTTGAGCGTGAATTCGCCGCCCGCACTCGTGACCGAAACCCCGTTGGTGCCGCCCGTGATAGCGTTGTTCGCCGCGTCGAGGGTGATGGCGCCCCCCGCTGCGAGGACGAGGTCGTTACCGTAGATCAGGCTGGTCGTTTCTGTGAGCGTCGTTACGGGGTTGGTCGTGGTCTGGGTGATCGCCCCGCCCGGCGCCGAAAGCTCGAGGCGCGTGATGCTGCCGGGTACAGTAACCGCCCCGCCGTCGGCGACGACCAGATTGCCGCCGCCCGCGCCGGCCGAAATCTTGACCGTCGGCGCGTTGAGCAGCGCCCATTCGTCCTGATGCACGATCAGCGCTGCGCGGTTTCCATCCCGGTACGCAGGATCGGCGACGCCATAGGCCTCCGCCTGCGAAGACAGGATGACACTGCGCGACGCCGAGCGCGGCGCAAGGTCGATATAGCCGGAGGCGGAAATCCTTCCGCCTGGTGTGGCGTAGTACCACGGGGAGCCGAAATGATCCGCGCGCACGGTCACATTGCCGCTGGCCACATTCAGCACATCCGCCGGCGGAGGGCCACCCGTCAGCGTCACGCTGTTGGCCGTCAGGCTGGCGTTTCCACTTGAGACCACCGCGTTGTTCAGTGCGATATCGTTGTTTGCGGTGACCGCGAGATTGCCACTGGTGACGACGAGTTGGTCGGTCGCGTCGCCGAGTTGGACGCTCCAGGCGTTGAACGTCAGGCCATTGGCCGTGCCCCCGAGGACACCGACGCTGTTGGCGCTGCCGATAAGGCTGGCGCTTGCGCTGGCGTTGAGCAGGAGACGGCTGGTGTAGATCTCGCCGCTGACGTCCTGCGTCAGGTTGCCGCCGGAAGCAAGGACGACGACATCCGGAGCCCCCAAGTTCGGATTTGGCGTCGGCTGCCACCTGCTCCACCCGGTACTGATGCCCGATGCCTGATACGAATAGGTCTGAACCGGGGAAGAACCGTAGGTGCCGGAAAATTGACCTGGGGGCAAGGTCCAGGGATTCGGTGTCTCGCCCATTCCGCCCCAACCATCCGCACCGGCGCTCGCCTGGATCGTGGTATTGCCGAGATCCAGCGATCCGCTGCGAGCGATCAGTCCGACCGACGGCTCCGGCCGCGCCAGTTGTCGCGCCAGACCGCCGTAGCCGCCGTAGCCGCCGTACGTGGCTGTGCCTTCGCTGACGTCCGCCGGCATGTAGCCGTGGGCGACAGCCCACGCGGCGTCGTGGCCGCCGCTATCGACCCAACTGCTGTAAATCACATTGCTCCAAGCATTGCCGTTTCCGCCGAAGCCGCCGTCGCCGGCACGCACACTGATTAGCGTTCCCCCGGCGAAGGCGAGACTGGCACCCGTAACAGCCACCGAGCCGCCGTAACCGCCGTTGCCGCCGTCGCCGCCGCCGACGGTGAGATCTGAGATGTACTGCTGGTACAAATCGTCGCCACCCCGGCCACCTTGGCCGCCGAAGGCCTGCAATTGCGTGCCGGTAAGGGACACGCTGCCTTCGGCATAGAAAACGATCTTGCCGCCGTCGCCGCCCGTCCCGCCGTAGCTGGCCGAGTTCGAATGAAGACCATCCGCCACGGCGCCCGCACCATTGCCGCCCTGGCCGCCCTGCGCCTCGATAGTCAGGTTGTTCGCGATGAGGTTGCCGCCGACGCCGACGTAGGTCGTCTCCAGGCGGATTTCGCCACCCGCGCCGCCTGCGCCGCCGTTCTGCCCGCCGTCGATGCCGTCGATGCCATTGCCGCCGCGGGCGTACAGGTTGCCATTGGACAGGTCGATGCCGCCGGAGCCGCCCGCAGTGAGGAAGATTCCGCCGCCACTGGAGCCGCCCAACCACCCGCTTCCTGCGGCGCCACCGCCACCCCCGGCGCCACCCCCGGCGCCATCGACGCTGATTGTGAACCCGGTGCCGACGATGGATCCGTTCGGTGCATTGATTACGACTCGGCTTCCGTCATAGTCCGAGCTTGCGCCGCCGCCGCCGCCGCCGCGGCCCCAGTAGCCGTTCGGCCCGCCCAATCCGTTGGCGGCATAGCCGCCGCTGCCTCCGCCACCGGCACCGCCCTCGGCGCCATCGCCATAGCGACCCGGGTCACCGCCCTGGCCGCCGCCTGCGTAAATGTTGGCGCCGCTAAGATCGATGGCCGTGCCGCTGAAATTCGAGGTGATGCTCACCTT
>ERZ724521.391-NODE-391-length-19816-cov-6.125500_pt1 | contig 19816 bp, 18 predicted proteins | sample MGYA00376054_ERZ724521 | MGnify/ENA primary metagenome ERZ724521 (study PRJEB28724, sample SAMN07190883) | activated sludge metagenome | isolation source: activated sludge of sewage treatment plant in Hong Hong | place: Hong Kong | collected 2016-03-17 ... | reverse complement strand
CCATGTCGTCGCCTACGATTTCGGCGTCAAGCGCAACATCCTGCGCATGCTCGCCGAGCGTGGCTGCAAGCTGACCGTCGTGCCGGCGCAGACACCGGCTGCCGAGGTGCTGGCGCTGAACCCGGATGGCGTCTTCCTCTCGAACGGTCCGGGCGATCCGGAACCCTGCGATTACGCCATCGCGGCGATCCGCGTGTTTCTCGAGCGCAAGCTGCCGACCTTCGGCATCTGCCTTGGCCATCAGCTGATGGCGCTGGCGGCGGGCGGCCGCACAATGAAGATGAAGTTTGGCCACCACGGCGCCAACCACCCGGTCAAGGACCTCGAAACCGGCCAGGTGTTGATCACCAGCCAGAACCATGGTTTCGCTGCGGATCCGGCGTCGCTGCCGGCCAATGTCAAGGTGACCCACGTCTCGCTGTTCGACGGCAGCCTGCAGGGCATGGCATGGACCGACCGTCCGGCGTTCTGCTTCCAGGGGCATCCGGAAGCCAGCCCCGGCCCGCACGACGTCGCCTACCTGTTCGACCGCTTTGTCGCCGCGATGGAGGCCAACTGACATGCCGAAGCGCAACGACATCCAGTCCATCCTGATCGTCGGTGCCGGCCCGATCATCATCGGCCAGGCCTGCGAGTTCGACTACTCGGGTGCCCAGGCCTGCAAGGCCCTGCGCGAGGAAGGCTACAAGGTCATCCTGGTCAATTCCAATCCGGCGACCATCATGACCGATCCGGGCATGGCCGACGTCACCTACATCGAGCCGATCACCTGGCAGGTGCTGGAGAACATCATCGCCAAGGAGCGTCCCGACGCCCTGCTGCCGACCATGGGCGGTCAGACTGCGCTCAACTGCGCGCTCGACCTCGCGCGCCACGGCGTGCTCGAGAAGTTCGGCGTCGAGATGATCGGCGCCAGCAAGGAGGCGATCGACAAGGCCGAGGACCGCGAGAAGTTCAAGCAGGCCATGACCAAGATCGGCCTCGGCAGCGCGCGTTCCGGCATCGCCCACAGCATGGAAGAGGCCCAGCAGGTGCAGGGTGCGATCGGCTTCCCGGCGATCATCCGGCCGTCCTTCACCATGGGTGGCTCGGGCGGCGGCATCGCCTACAACCAGGAAGAATTCGTCGAGATCTGCAAGCGCGGCCTCGAAGCCAGCCCGACCAAGGAACTGCTGATCGAGGAATCCCTGCTCGGCTGGAAAGAGTACGAGATGGAGGTGGTGCGCGACCGCAAGGACAATTGCATCATCGTCTGCTCCATCGAGAACCTCGACCCGATGGGCGTGCATACCGGTGACTCGATCACCGTCGCGCCGTCGCAGACGCTGACCGACAAGGAATACCAGATCATGCGCAACGCCAGCATCGCGGTGCTGCGCGAGATCGGCGTCGATACCGGCGGCTCCAACGTCCAGTTCGCCATCAACCCCGATGACGGTCGCATGATCGTGATCGAGATGAACCCGCGCGTCTCCCGTTCCTCGGCACTGGCTTCCAAGGCCACCGGTTTCCCCATCGCCAAGGTGGCGGCGAAGCTGGCCGTCGGCTACACGCTCGACGAACTCAAGAACGACATCACGGGCGGCGCCACGCCGGCCTCCTTCGAGCCCTCGATCGACTACGTGGTCACCAAGGTGCCGCGCTTCGCCTTCGAGAAATTTCCCCAGGCCAACGACCGCCTGACGACGCAGATGAAGTCGGTCGGCGAGGTGATGGCGATCGGCCGCAGCTTCCAGGAATCGATGCAGAAAGCCCTGCGCGGACTGGAAGTCAGCGTGTACGGCTTCGACGAAGTCGATGCCAGTGCCGAAGACCTCAACCGCGAACTGGCCAGCGCCGGTCCGCAGCGCATCTGGTACGTGGGCCAGGCTTTCCGCGAGGGGTATACCCTGCAGCAGGTGTTCGACCTGACCAAGATCGATCCCTGGTTCCTGGTCCAGATCGAGGAAATCGTCGCCATCGAAGGCTGGATGCGCGGCCAGAACCTGGCCGACCTCGACGCCGATGCCTTGCGTCGGCTCAAGCGCAAGGGCTTTTCCGACCGCCGCATCGGCACCCTGGTGAATGCGGGTGCCGGAGCCGGCGCCAGCGGAGAAACGGCCGTGCGCGAATTGCGCCAGCGGCTCGGGGTGCGCCCCGTGTACAAGCGCGTCGACACCTGCGCCGCCGAATTCGCCACGGCAACCGCCTACATGTACTCCACCTACGAGGAGGAATGCGAGGCGCAGCCGACCAAGCGCAAGAAGATCATGGTGCTCGGCGGCGGCCCCAACCGCATCGGCCAGGGCATCGAGTTCGACTACTGCTGCGTCCACGCCGCTCTTGCCATGCGTGAGGACGGCTACGAGACCATCATGGTCAACTGCAACCCGGAGACCGTGTCCACCGACTATGACACCTCCGACCGCCTCTACTTCGAGCCGCTGACGCTGGAGGACATCCTCGAGATCGTCCATGTCGAGCAGCCGGCGGGCGTCATCGTCCAGTTCGGTGGCCAGACGCCGCTCAAGCGGGCACGCGACCTGGAGAAGAACGGCGTGCCCATCATCGGCACCAGCCCGGACATGATCGATGCCGCCGAGGACCGCGAGCGCTTCCAGAAGCTGCTGCACGACCTCGGCCTAAAGCAGCCGCCCAACCGCACGGCGCGCACCGAGGCCGATGCCATCCGGCTCGCCGCCGAGATCGGCTACCCGCTCGTGGTGCGCCCGTCCTACGTGCTTGGCGGCCGCGCCATGGAGATCGTGCACGAAGAGAAGGACCTCGAACGCTACATGCGCGAGGCGGTCAAGGTTTCCAACGACTCGCCGGTGCTGCTCGACCGCTTTCTCAACGACGCCACCGAGATCGACGTCGATGCCCTTTCGGACGGCAGCAAGGTGATGATCGGCGGGATCATGGAGCACATCGAGCAGGCCGGCGTCCATTCGGGCGACTCGGCGTGCTCGCTGCCGCCGTTCTCGCTGGCGCCGCGCATCCAGGACGAATTGCGGCGCCAGACCGAAATGATGGCGCGCGGGCTCAACGTCGTCGGCCTGATGAACGTGCAGTTCGCCATCCAGGGCCGCGGCGACGACGCCGTCGTGTATGTGCTGGAGGTCAACCCGCGAGCATCGCGCACGGTACCCTTCGTCTCCAAAGCGACGGGGCTGCCGCTGGCCAAGATCGCCGCGCGCTGCATGGCCGGGCGTACGCTGGCCGACCAGGGTGTCGCCGGCGAGGTGATTCCCCCGTATTACTCGGTCAAGGAAGCGGTATTCCCCTTCAACAAGTTCCCCGGCGTAGACACCATCCTCGGCCCGGAAATGAAGTCCACCGGCGAGGTGATGGGGGTCGGCCGCAGCTTCGGCGAAGCCTTCGTCAAGTCGCAGCTCGCGTCCGGCACGCGCCTGCCCAAGGCGGGCAAGGTCTTCATCAGCGTCAAGCCGACCGACAAGACGAAGGCCGTCGAGGTGGCGCGCGAACTGCATGAGCTGGGCTTCACGCTGGTCGCCACGCGCGGCACCGCCGCTTCGATCGCCGCTGCGGGAGTCCCGGTGACGGCGGTGAACAAGGTCATGGAGGGGCGCCCGCACATCGTCGACATGATCAAGAACGACGAGATCTGCCTGATCGTGAACACCGTCGAGGAAAAGCGCACGGCCATTGCCGATTCGCGCTCCATCCGCACCTCGGCCCTGGCCGCCAAGGTGACCCTGTACACCACCATCGAAGGGGCGCGCGCCGCCTGCACCGGCATGCGCCATGCCGGCCTGGAAACCTATTCCCTGCAGACCTTGCATTCCGAGCTGGAAGGCGCCCTGGAATGAGCAAGGTGCCGGTTACGCTGCGCGGCGCGGAGATGCTGCGCGAGGAACTCAAACGCCTGAAGACCGTGGAGCGGCCCGCCGTGGTTGCGGCCATTGCCGAGGCGCGTTCGCACGGCGACCTGTCGGAAAACGCCGAGTACGACGCGGCCAAGGAACGACAGGGCTTCCTCGAGGGGCGCATCAAGGAAATCGAGGGCAAGCTCGGCAACGCGCAGATCATCGACCCGGCTTCGCTCGACGCCGACGGCCGCGTCGTCTTCGGCGCCACGGTGGAGCTCGAGGATGCCGATAGCGGCGAGAGCGTCACCTACCAGATCGTCGGCGACGACGAGGCCGACATCAAGGCGGCCAAGATTTCGCTCAATTCACCGGTTGCGCGCGCGCTGATCGGCAAGTTCGCCGGCGATGTCGCCGAGGTGCAAACCCCGGGCGGGCGCCGCGAATACGAAATCCTCGACGTCCGTTACGTCTAGGAGCCTTGAACCCGGGGCTGGGGCGTCAGGAGCGGCGCCGCGGCCGCTCGGCGCGGGAAGCCGCCTGCTTCTTGGTTTCGCGGACGCCCGGCCGGCGCGGCTTCTGCGTTGTCGAACCGGCTTCGCCATCGGGCCGCGGGCGCCAGAGCACCAGCAGGTTGCCGATATGCTGTACCAGCGCGCACTCGAGCCCGGTGCAGATCTCGCTGCACAAGGTTTCGCGGTCGTCGCGCTCGATGCCGTAGAGTCTGAGCTTGATCAGCTCGTGCGCCTTGAGCGAGCGGTCGATTTCGGCCAGCACGCCGGGCGTCAGGCCCTTCTGGCTGATCGAGACGACGGGGTTGAGGTGGTGGGCGGCGGCGCGCAGAGCGCGGCGTTCAGTGGGGGTAAGTTCGATCATGGCGGGATTCTAGCTTGAGCGGCAAGGTAGGCAGCGGCAAGAAGAACCAGAGCCACAAGGCCTGGATCCACGAGCACGTCAACGACGCCTGGGTGCAGAAGGCCAGGACGGCCGGCCTGCGCTCGCGGGCCGCGTTCAAGCTGGAGGAGATCGCCGACCGCGACCGCCTGCTGCGGCCGGGGATGACGGTGGTGGACCTCGGCTCGGCGCCCGGCAGCTGGTCGCAGGTGGCAGCCCGTCGCGTCGCGCCCGGCGGGACCGTGATTGCGCTCGACATCCTGCCCATGGAGGCGATCCACGGCGTCAATTTCCTCCAGGGCGACTTCCGCGAAGATGCGGTGCTGGCCCAACTGGTCGAGACGCTCGCCGGACGCCAGGCCGATCTTGTTTTGTCCGACATGGCCCCCAATCTATCGGGTGTCGCCGTGGTCGATCAGGCACGGATGATGGCGCTGGCGGAACTGGCGCTGGATTTCTGCTCGGAGCACCTCAAGCCGGGCGGCGATTTCCTGATCAAGGTGTTCCAGGGCGAAGGGTTCATGGAACTGCGCAAATCGATGCAGGATCGGTTCTCCAGCCTGCAGGTACGCAAGCCCGCGGCCTCGCGCGACCGCAGCGCCGAACTCTACCTGGTGGCGCGCGGACGGCGCGCATAGGGCCTTGGCGCCGTTTGCAGGCCCCGGCGAAGCACACTACAATGACCTATTCTGGCTCCCGCTCCGGGAAAGTGAGGCAACACCTTGAATAACCTGTTCAAAAACATGGCGATCTGGCTGGTGATCGGCATCGTCCTGATGACGGTGTTCAACCAGTTCAATTCGCGCCAGACCGCACCCGGGTCGCTCGAGTACTCGCAGTTCCTCGAGGAGGTCAAGCAGGGGCGCATCACCAAGGTGGTGATCCAGGGCCGTACGCTGGAGGCGACCACGGTCGAGGGCAAGCGCATCACGACCTACGCGCCGCCGGACCTCTGGATGGTCTCCGACCTGCTCAAGAACAACGTCAAGGTGATAGCAAAGCCCGAGGAAGAGCAGTCCTTCCTCACCAGCGTGTTCGTTTCGTGGTTCCCCATGCTGCTGCTGATCGGCGTCTGGATCTTCTTCATGCGCCAGATGCAGGGTGGCGGCAAGGGCGGCGCCTTCTCCTTCGGCAAGAGCCGGGCACGCATGATGGACGAGTCGTCCAACAACATCACCTTTGCCGACGTTGCCGGTTGCGACGAGGCCAAGGAGGAAGTGACCGAGATGGTCGACTTCCTGCGCGATCCGTCGAAGTTCCAGAAGCTCGGCGGGCGCATCCCGCGCGGCGTGCTGCTGGTCGGCTCCCCCGGCACCGGCAAGACGCTGCTGGCCAAGGCCATCGCCGGCGAGGCCAAGGTACCGTTCTTCTCCATCTCGGGCTCCGACTTCGTCGAGATGTTCGTCGGTGTCGGCGCCGCGCGCGTGCGCGACATGTTCGAGCAGGCGAAGAAGGCCGCCCCGTGCATCGTCTTCATCGATGAACTCGATGCCGTCGGCCGCCAGCGCGGTGCCGGCCTCGGCGGCGGCAACGACGAGCGCGAACAGACCCTGAACCAGATGCTGGTGGAAATGGACGGCTTCGAGGGCTCGACCGGGGTTATCGTCATCGCCGCCACCAACCGTCCCGACGTGCTCGACCCGGCGCTGCTGCGCCCGGGCCGCTTCGACCGCCAGGTGGTGGTGCCGCTGCCCGACATCCGCGGCCGCGAGCAGATCCTCAAGGTGCATATGCGCAAGGTGCCGGTGGCGCCGGACATCGACGCCTCGGTGCTGGCGCGCGGCTGCCCGGGCTTTTCCGGTGCCGACCTCGCCAACCTGGTGAACGAGGCGGCGCTGTTCGCCGCGCGCGGCAACAAGCGCCTGGTGGACATGGAGGACTTCGAGCGCGCCAAGGACAAGATCATGATGGGTGCCGAGCGCCGCTCGATGGTCATGCCCGAGGAGGAACGCAGGAACACCGCGTACCACGAGTCGGGCCACGCCGTCGTCGCGCGGCTGCTGCCCAAGACCGACCCGGTGCACAAGGTCACGATCATCCCGCGCGGCCGCGCCCTTGGCCTCACCATGCAGTTGCCGACCGAGGACCGCTACAGCCAGGACCGCGAGCGCCTTCTGTCGACCATCACGGTCCTCTTCGGCGGGCGCATCGCCGAGGAAATCTTCATGCAGCAGATGACCACCGGCGCCTCCAACGACTTCCAGCGTGCCACCGATCTGGCGCGGCGCATGGTCACCCAGTGGGGCATGTCGGATTCCATGGGGCCGATGGTTTACGGCGAGGAGGAGGGCGAAATCTTCCTCGGCCGCTCCGTGACCACGCACAAGAACGTCTCCGAGGCGACGATGCAGAAGGTCGACGCCGAGATTCGCCGCATCCTCGACGAGCAGTACGCACGCGCACGCCGGCTGATCGAGGAGAACCGCGAAAAGGTCGAGGCGATGGCCACCGCCCTGCTCGAAATGGAGACCATCGACGCCGACCAGATCAACGACATCATGGCCGGACTGCCGCCACGCCCGCCCAAGCCGTCACCATCTTCGCCCGGTTCCCGTGGCGACGGCGCGCCGGGGCCGGAGCCGACGGCGCCCGCGCCGGCCTGACCCCACCCGTTCAGGCGCTGCCGGAGCGTGCTCCGGCAGCGTTTCTCCTTCATGAGCCAGGACTTCCTCTGCGGCCGTTTCGTGCTCGACGCGGGCCGTCCCTTGATCATGGGCGTGCTCAACCTGACCGACGACTCGTTCTCGGGTGACGGCCTGGGTGGCGACATCCACGCTGCGATTGCCCTCGGTCATCGCCTCGTCGGCGAAGGCGCGCACATCCTCGACCTCGGTGCCGAGTCGTCGCGGCCGGGTGCGCAGCCGGTTACGTCGCGGCAGGAGGTGGAGCGCCTGCTGCCGGTGATCGAGGGCTTGCTCGAGTGCGGCGTGCCGCTCGCCGTGGATACCGTCAAGCCCGAGGTGATGCGCGCGGTGCTCGGCGCCGGTGCCGACATGATCAACGACATCAATGCGCTGCGCGCGCCAGGCGCGCTCGAGGTCGTCGCCCCCAGCGCAGCTGCCGTATGCCTGATGCACATGCAGGGCGAGCCGACGACGATGCAGGACAATCCGTCCTACGCGGACATCGTCGGCGAGGTCGCCGAATTTCTTGGCGAGCGGGTGGCGGCCACCGAGGCGGCCGGCATCGAGCGCAGCCGCATTGCCGTCGATCCCGGCTTTGGCTTCGGCAAGACCCTGGAGCACAATCTGGAACTGCTGCGTCGCCTCGACGAGCTGGTGGTGCCGGGACTGCCGCTGATGGTGGGCATGTCGCGCAAGTCGCTGCTCGGCCTGCTCACCGGACGCAGCGTGCTCGAGCGGGTGCACGCCGGCATTGCCGCCCATGTAATGGCCGTCCTGCGTGGCGCGCGCATCCTGCGCGTGCACGACGTGGCGGCGACGCGCGACGCGATGGTCGTGCTGCAGGCCGTGGAGGATTACTGAATGGCAAGGAAGTATTTCGGCACGGACGGGGTGCGCGGACGCGTCGGCGAGGCGCCGATCACCCCCGACTTCGTCATGCGCCTGGGCTTCGCCGCCGGTGCCGCGCTCGTCGCACGCGACGCGCTGCCACCCGGCGAGCGGCCTGCCGTGCTGATCGGCAAGGACACGCGGATCTCGGGTTACATGCTGGAAGCGGCGCTCGAAGCCGGTTTCTCGGCGTCCGGGGTGGACGTCATGCTGTGCGGCCCGATGCCGACGCCGGCGGTGGCCTATCTGACGCGGGCCCTGCGCCTGCAGGCCGGCGTGGTGATTTCCGCCTCGCACAACCCCTACGACGACAATGGCATCAAGTTCTTCTCCGCGCAGGGCACCAAGCTGCCGGATGCAGTCGAACACGACATCGAGGCCCGCCTCGATGAGCCGATGAAATGCATGGACTCGGCGCGCCTGGGCAAGGCGCGGCGGGTCGATGACGCCGCCGGCCGCTACATCGAGTTCTGCAAGAGCACCTTCCCCAACGACCTCGACCTGCGCGGGATGCGCATCGTCGTCGATAGCGCACACGGCGCGGCCTATCACGTCGCCCCCAGCGTTTTCCACGAGCTGGGCGCCGAGGTGCTCGGCGTCGGAGACGCGCCCAACGGCACCAACATCAACCACGAAGTCGGTGCCACGGCGCCGGCGACACTGCGCAGCAAGGTACGCGAGGCGGGTGCGGACCTCGGCATCGCGCTCGATGGTGACGGCGACCGGCTGGTGATGGTCGACGCCGATGGCGCGCTCTACGACGGCGACCAGCTGCTTTACGTCATTGCGCGGCATCGCGCCCGTACCCAGGCGGTGGCCGGCGTTGCCGGTACGCTGATGAGCAACCTTGGTTTCGAGCATGCGCTGTCACGCCTCGGCATTCCGCTCGCGCGTGCCAAGGTCGGCGACCGCTACGTGCTGGAAGCGATGCAGGAACGCGGCTGGCTGCTGGGCGGTGAGAACTCGGGACACATCATCTGCCTCGATCGCCATACCACGGGCGACGGCATCATTGCCGCGCTGCAGGTGCTGGCGGCACTGCGTTCCTCCGGTGAAACGCTCGGTGCCGCCTGCGCCGACCTCAAGCTCTATCCGCAGCAGTTGATCAACGTGCGCATGCCGTCCGGCTTCGACTGGCGCGCCGACACCGGCATTGCCGCCGCGGCGGCCGCGGCGGAAGAGGCGCTGGCGGGCGGCGGGCGGGTGTTGCTGCGTCCTTCCGGGACCGAACCCGTGCTGCGCGTAATGGTCGAGGGCGGCGATGCGGCGATGGTGGCGGCCCAGGCCGAGGCAATCGCCGGGGCGGTACGCCGGTCCTTCGGCAGCTAGTACGCCGGGCCGCTCAGGGATTCAACACCGCGCGCAGCACGGTCTGCGTCTCGTCGTGGCGCACGCGATTGGTGAACCACCAGACGCCGCCTTTCTTGATGGTCCAGTCGGCCTCCGCGCCCGACAGCAGCAAGGACGCGAGGCGACCCAGCGCCGGCTGGTGGCCGACGAGGACGGTCGCGCCGGCGTGATCAGGCCAGTCGGCGGCGGCAAGGAGCTCCGCCGGCGACGCGCCGATCGCCAGTTGCCGATGCACCTTGACGGGCACGCCGAGGGTCTGGGCCGTTTGTACCGCGCGCCGGGCCGGGCTGGCGATGACGCGCAGATCCTTCGTGTGCTGCCCGCGCAGCCAGTCCGCGATGCGCTGGGCCTGCTTGCGCCCGCGCTCCGTCAACGGCCGGTCCATGTCGGGCACGCGCCCCAGGGCTTCCTCGGCATCGGCGTGGCGCCAGAGAATCAGATCCATTCCTGCCTCCTGCAGTTCGAGGCCGAAACTTTAGTGATGCTCCATGACAGGCACGTTACCAGGCACGGCGGCTGCCGCCGCATGCCGGGCCGGACGCACCAGCTCGACGCGGGGACCGGCACGAACCAGTTCCAGGCGACCGTCATGGTGCTCCACGATCGCCGTGCAGCTGTCGACCCAGTCCCCGCAGTTGACATAGTCAACGCCGCCCACGGAGCGGATGGTCGCGCTGTGGATGTGGCCGCAAATCACCCCGTCCAGGCAGCGTTCGCGCACGGCATGGATCAGCGCGTCCTCGAAATCGAAAATGAAGGAGACAGCGCGCTTGACGCGGTTCTTCGCATAGCCGGCCAGCGACCAGTACCCCGGGCGTCGCAGCCAGCGTCGCACGCGCGAAAGCGCGGCATTGAGGCGGACGAGCAGGTTGTAGCCGACGTCGCCGAGGATCGCCAGCCAGCGGTGGTAGCGCGTCACCTGGTCGAACTGGTCCCCATGCACAAGCAGGTAGCGGCGGCCATCGGCGGCCACGTGGACATGCTCGTGGCGGACCACGATTTCACCGAAGGAGACGCCATCGTATTCGCGCATCGCTTCGTCGTGATTGCCGGGAATCAGCATCACCTTCTGGCCGCGGCGGGCGCGCCGCAGGATCTTCTGTACCACGGTGTTCTGCGTCGGCGTCCAGTGGATGCCGCGGCTCATGGCCCAAAAGTCGATGATGTCGCCGATGAGGAACAGGTGGTCGCTTTCGTAGTCGCGGAGGAAATCGAGGAGGCGGTCGGCCTGGCAGCCACGTGTGCCGAGGTGGACGTCGGAAATGAAAATCGAGCGGACGTGCATCAGTCTGGCAGGAAGCGGAAGATGGAATCGGCGCGGCTGCGGCGTGCCGAGCGGTTGATTGCCTCGCGCAGGTGGGCCACCAGCCTGTCGTTGATCCGTCCCCAGTCGAGCAGCGCCACGCCGGCAGGCGCTTCGAGCGCGGCGCGACGGCGCAGATCGGGGCGCACGACGATGTCGAGCGCCGCACGTTCGAACTCGTCGCCGGCACCGGGGGCGGCCAGCATGCCGTTGCGTCCGTGACGGATCAGTTCGGCCGCCGCCGCCTGCCGGAATGCGACCACGGGCAACCCGCTGGCAAGCGCCTCGAGGACGACGTTGCCGTAGGTCTCGGTGAGGCTGGGAAAGAGGAAGAGGTCAGCCGAAGCGTAGTGCGCGGCAAGGTCTTCGCCGCGCCGCATCCCGGCGAAGATCGCATCGGCGTGGCGCCGCTGCAAAGCATTTCGCACCGGTCCGTCGCCCACCATGACGAGCCGCGCCCGGGGTGCGTGGCGACGAATCGCGGCAAACGTTGAGAACACCAGGGGCAGGTTCTTTTCCGGGGCGAGCCGGCCGACGTGGGCGATCACCAGATCTTCGTCGCCGGCCCCCCACGAGGCACGCAGTTCGCGGCTGCGACGGCCGGGATGGAACAGGGTCGTGTCCACGCCGCGGGCGACGACGCGAACATTGCGGTAGCCGGCCTGTTCCAGGCGTTCGGCGATTTCGTGCGTCGGCACCAGGGTCAGGTCGCCGCGGTTGTGCAGGGTGCGCAGGTGGCGGGCCACCAGGCGCTCGAGCCAGCCGAAGCCATAGTGCCGGCTGTAGGCATGGAAGTTGGTGTGGAACTCGGTGACGACGGGAATGCGCAAATCGCGCGCCGCCCTGACGGCCGAGGTGCCGAGCGGCCCTTCGGTGACGACCTGGACCACGTCCGGGCGGTCGGTCGACCAGCGGCGACGCAGGAGGCCGCGCGCAGGGAGGCCGAAGCGCAGGCCGGGGTAGCCGGGCATCGGCAGGCCGCTCACGAGCGACGTGGGGATGCCGCCCGGCGGGTCTGCAGCCTCTTCGCGCTGGCGCGGCCGCGTGAGGCTCACGCGGTGGCCGGCCGCCAGCAGGCCTTCCACCATGCGGCCGAGGGTCATGGCGACGCCGTTCACTTCGGGCGGAAAGGTCTCGGTGATGACGGCAACGTGGAGGCGGGGCGTCATGGCTTCATCCGATGAACAGGAGGATCGACCACGTGGCGACGACATTGACCAGCGCGACCAGCACCGCGGCGCTGCCGATGTCCTTGGCCCGTTTCGATAGGCGGTGATGGTCGAGCGAGATGCGGTCGATCGCTGCCTCGATGGCTGAGTTGAGCAGTTCCACGACCAGCACGAGGAGCACGCTGGCGACCATCAGTGCCTTGCCGAGGGCCGCCGTCGGCAGGAGGAGCGCCAGCGGAATCAGGATCGCCGCAAGCAGGCTTTCCTGGCGAAATGCGTCCTCGTTGCGGTAGGCGGCGCGCAGCCCGGAGAGCGAATAGCGGAACGCGTTCCACACGCGCCGCAGGCCGGTCTGCCCCTTGTACGGGCTTTCCCGGTTGGCGGATGGGGATGCCATGGCGTCGCTCATCGATGCCCTGCGCGATGTGCCCTGCGGGCGGCCAGGTGTCCATAGAGGGTGGCGAGGCGCACGCCCTGCGCATGGGCATCCCATTCGCGGGCAAATGCGATGCCTTCCGCCGCCATCCTGCGCAGGCGATAGGGTCGGTCGATCAGCTCCACGAGTTGGGCGGCAAACGCATTCGGGGTGCCGGCGGCAGGCAGCGCGCCGCGCCGCGGATTGACGATCTCTGCGGCTCCCAACGCGGGGATGGCCAGTACCGGCAGCCCGATGGCGAGGGCCTCGAGCAGCACCAGGCCCTGCGTTTCGGTGAGCGACGCGAAGACGAAGACGTCTGCAGCGGCGTAGCAGTCGCGCAGGCTGCCCTCGCGCGGCAGATAGCCGACGAAGCGGACATGATCGTGGAGAGCGAGTTCCTGCGCCTGGCGGCGCAATGCCGGCAGCGCCGGACCTTCGCCGGCGATCACCAGCATCAGCTGCGGCCGCTGGCGACGCGCAATCGCCATCATTTCGAGCAGGAAGCCGATGTTCTTTTCGAAGGCGGCGCGGCCGACGAACAAGGCCACCTGCCGCTCCGGACCGATGTGCCATTCCTTGCGAAAGCGCGCGCCATGGCCGCGCTGGAACTGCTGGTCGGGCAGGCCGGTGGGAATCACGTGCAGGGTACGGTCGATGCCGTAGCCGCGCAGCGTCGCCGCCATCGGCTGCGAGGGCACGACGACGGCGTCGAGTGCCCGGCACTGGTGGCGGGCGAGTGCGCGGGCGGCGGCGCGCAGGGCGCCGCGCGGGAGGAAGCGTGCGTAGTGGAAGAGGTACTCCTCGAAATGGGTGTGGTAGGTCGAGATGCAGGGAATGCGGCGCCGACGCGCCAGGCGGATGCCGGCGTAATGGGCGGCGAAGGGTGTCTGCACATGGACCAGGTCGAAGTCGACGTCGGCCAGCCGGCGATCGAGTGCGGCCAGTTCCTGCCAGTGCATGAGCCGGTCTTCCGGATCGAGGGGCACCGCGCGCGAAGGCAGGCGCACGGTCTCGCCGGTGTGGGCCTGGGCCTGCGGTGCATGCGGATAGTCGGGCGCGACCACGGTGACGCGGACGCCCAGCCGTGCCAGTGCGGCGCGGAAGGTCTGGATCGAGGTGGATACCCCATTGATGCGCGGGAAATACACATCGCTGACCATCAGCACGTGCAGCGGCGCGGGGGCGGCATCGCCCTGCCGGTCGCCGTTCCGGACCGCGGTCACGCCGCGACGGCCGCCGCAGGCTTGAGGAAGTGGCGCATGTAGCGCGGATTCATGCGCGACAGCGGCAGCAGAAGCAGCAGGTCGGCAGTATTGAAATCCGGGTCCCATGCCGGTTCGCCGCAGACCCAGGCACCGACGCGCAGGTAGCCCTTGATCAGGGGCGGCACCAGCGCCGGCTGGCCGTTGACAAGCCGCTCGAAGGGAAGCCGGTTCTTCGGGAAGACGCGGTACTCGGCCGGCGCCATGTGCTCGGCGCCGACCTGGGTGAACAGGTTGGCGGCATTGTGGCCGCCGTCGGCCATGCCGATCGAGGCGCAGCCGATCAGGTACTCGCAGCCGTTCTTCACCATGTATTCGGCAAGCCCGGCCCACAGCAGCGTGATCACTGCGCCGCTGCGGTGGTCCTGATGGATGCAGGAGCGGCCGACTTCGATCGTACGGTCGCGCAGGTTCTGCAGCCGGTTGAGGAAGAACTCGTTCTCCGAATAGCAGCCGCCGACGCGGCGCGCGCCGGCGGGCGCCAGGATGCGGTAGGTGCCGACGATGCGGCCGGCGCCGCTTTCGCGCACGATCAGGTGGTCGCAATACGCGTCGTACACGTCGATGTCGTGACCGGGAATGCGCGACATCAGGTGGGCGCCGAGTTCCTCGACGAAGACCTTGTAGCGCAGGCGCTGGGCTTCGCGAACCTCATCCTCGCCGCGGGCGAGACTCACATGGTAGCCGGTGGCGCGGCCGGCGGCGGTTGCTTCGACTAGTCGTTCCTGCATGGCGCTCTCCGTTTCTCTCGTTGGGTGCGGCGCCATTTTCAGGAGCGCGGGTTACCGATTGATTGCGCCTTCTTTTCGCTGGTGTTGCACTGCTGACCCCGGGGCGTCGGTGGCCTGATGGGTTAGTGACGTGGCTATGGCCCCATGTGCGCGATGGGCCAGGTGCCGCCGATCGGCGAAGGGGGGCAGGAGGTTGGCCGCCACGGCGACGTGGGCCACGAGGCCGGGGCTGGCCAGGATGGCGTGCAGGCATTCGAGCAGGCTGACGTCATCGACGTAGGCCGGGGCCGCCGACGGACGGCCGTTCGCATCGGTGTAGCGCAAGGTGAGGGCGCATACCGGCGTCCCGGCGTCGACGGCGGCCTGGAACAGCGCGCCATGGAAGGGCAGCAGGCGATCGCCGCGCGTCGTCGTACCCTCGGGAAAGATCGCCACGCGGCGACCGCTGCGCAGGGCGTCGATCATGTGCAACTGCGTGCCATGGGCGGCACGCCGGCTGCCGCGCTCGATGAATATCGTCTCGTTGTGCCGGCAAAGCCAGCCGATCAGCGGCCAGCGCGCGACCTCGCTCTTGGCGACGAATCCGGCCGGCAGGACGGCGTTGATGACGAACACGTCGACGAAGGAAACATGGTTGGCCGCCAGCAAGCCGGCCGCGCACTGCGCCAGCGCCGGGTCGGCGGCGACCTCGATGCCCAGGCAGCGCAGCAGGCGCAGCGACCAGGCGCGTCGCAGTTCCGCACGCCTGCGCGCATCGGCAAAGGGGAACAGCAGGGCGATCCGCACTGCGCCTTCGACGAGGTGGAGGGCGACGCGCGCCATGCGCAGGCCTATGTAAAGGGAAGTCGCTCGCATCGGCCGATCCTACCGGCTGGCGGTTACGCGGAGGTGACGGGCGGGCATGGTGGATACGGGGGAGGGCTGGCAGTCACGGCACTGTAACAATCGATTCCTAGAATTCGCGGCATTGCAGCATACGGGATCGGAGGGCCGGTCCCGGCAAAGCCTGAAAAGGAGATCATCCATGTTCATCCGCACCCTCGGCAAGGCCGCCTTCGCCGCTTCCCTGTTCGCCGCTTCCGTTGCCGGCGCCGCCGACATGACGGGGGCCGGCGCCTCCTTTCCGGCGCCCATCTACGCCAAGTGGGCCGACGCCTACCAGAAGGCGACCGGCAACCGCGTGAACTACCAGTCGATCGGTTCCGGCGGCGGCATCAAGCAGATCACGGCCAAGACCGTCGATTTCGGCGCCTCCGACATGCCGCTCAAGGCCGATGCCCTCGACAAGGACGGGCTCATGCAGTTTCCCACGGTGATCGGCGGTGTGGTGCCCGTTGTCAACCTCGCCAACATCAAGCCCGGCGAACTCAAGCTCACCGGCCCGGTGCTGGCCGACATCTATTCCGGCAAGGTCACCAAGTGGAACGACAAGGCGATTGCCGACCTCAATCCGGGCCTGGCGCTGCCGGCCACGGACATTGGCGTCGTGCGCCGTGCCGACGGCTCGGGCACCACCTTCATCTTCACCAACTACCTCTCCAAGGTCAGCGCCGAGTGGAAGCAGAAGATCGGCGAGGGCACGGCCGTGCAATGGCCGGTGGGCCTCGGCGGCAAGGGCAACGAAGGCGTCTCTGCCTTCGTCCAGCGCCTGCCGGGTGCGATCGGCTATGTCGAGTACGCCTACGCCAAGCAGAACAAGCTGACCTATGCCGTGTTGAAGAACGCCTCGGGCAATTTCGTTGCACCCGACGACCTGACCTTCAAGGCCGCGGCGGCGCATGCCGACTGGACCAAGTCGAACTTCGCCGAAATCCTCACCGAGCAGACCGGCAAGGATGCCTGGCCGATCACGGGCGCCACCTTCATCCTGATGCACAAGGTGCAGGACAAGCCGGCCCAGGCCGCGGAAGTCTTGAAGTTCTTCGACTGGTCGTTCAGGAACGGCGGGAAGATGGCCGACGAACTGGACTACGTGGCGCTGCCCGAAAGCCTGCAGAAGCTGATCCGCACCGCCTGGAGCCAGCTCAAGGATGCCTCGGGCAAGCCGGTTTACACCGCCAAGTGATCCGCGGGGGCGCGCCGTTCCCCGGCCCGCCCCGATCATGCTCGCGCCCGCCATGTCCATGACCGCGATCCAGGCCGTGCCGACCGCGTCCGGTGCCGGGCGCAAGTTCGGCGACTGGCTGTTCTTCAACCTGACGCGCGGCTTCGCCGCGCTGACGCTGGTCCTGCTGGCCGGCATCATCGTGTCGCTGGCGATCGGCTCGGCCGAGTCGATCCGCAAGTTCGGCTCCGCCTTCCTCTGGCGCCAGCAATGGAATCCGCCGATGGACGATTTCGGCGCCCTCATTCCGATCTACGGCACCCTCGTCACCTCGGCGATCGCACTGATCATCGCCGTCCCCGTCAGCTTTGGCATCGCGCTCTTCCTCACCGAGCTGTCACCGGCGTGGCTGCGGCGGCCCCTGGGCACGGCGATAGAGCTGCTTGCCGCGGTGCCGTCCATCGTCTACGGGATGTGGGGCCTGATGGTCTTCGCACCGATCTTCGCCACCCACGTGCAACCACTGCTGTCGGCGACGCTGGGCAGGCTGCCGCTGGTCGGGTCGCTTTTTGCCGGGCCGCCCCTGGGCATCGGCCTGCTGTCGGCCGGAATCATTCTCGCCGTCATGATCATTCCCTTCATCGCCTCGGTGATGCGCGATGTGTTCGACGTGACGCCGGCGATGCTCAAGGAATCAGCCTATGGCGTCGGCTGCACGACTTGGGAAGTGGTCTGGAACGTGGTGCTGCCCTACACCAAGGTCGGTGTCATCGGAGGCATCATGCTCGGCCTCGGGCGCGCGCTCGGCGAGACCATGGCGGTCACTTTCGTCATCGGCAACGCAAACGTCCTGTCCGGGATGTCGCTCTATGCGCCGGGGAACAGCATCACCTCGGTGCTCGCCAACGAATTCGGCGAGGCGACGCCCGGGCTGTACACGGCGGCTCTGCTCGAACTCGGCCTGATCCTGTTCGTCATCACCCTGGCCGTGCTGGTGTTTTCCAAGCTGCTGCTGCTGCGCCTCGCCAGGGGCGAAGGCAGCAAGACCTGAGCACGCCATGGACCTGCTGACCCGGCGCAAGCTCACCAATCGCGTGGCTCTGGCCCTCTCGCTGGGCGCCATGGGCTTCGGGTTGTTCTGGCTGGCGTGGATACTCGCCACGACGCTGGAACTGGGCCTCGCCGGCATGTCGCTCGACTTGTTCACTCGCATGACGCCGCCGCCCGGCGCCGGCGAGCCGGGCGGGCTGCTCAATGCCATCGTCGGCAGCGTCATCCTCGTCGCGCTGGCGACCTTGCTGGGCACCCCGGTCGGCATCCTCGCCGGCGTATATCTGGCCGAGTACGGGCGCCGTACCTGGCTCGGGCGCATCACGCGCTTCATCAACGACCTGCTGCTGTCGGCGCCGTCGATCGTGATCGGATTGTTCGTGTACGCCGCCTACGTGGCGAAGGTCGGCAACTTTTCCGGCCTCTCGGGTGTGTTCGCGCTGGCCCTGATCGTCATTCCGGTGGTGCTGGCCACCACGGAAAACATGCTGAAGCTGGTGCCGGATTCGCTGCGCGAAGCCGCCTTTGCGCTGGGCGCGCCGAAGAGCACGGTGATCCTGCGCGTCACGCTCAAGGCCTCGCTGGCCGGTGTGATCACCGGGGTACTGCTGGCCGTTGCCCGCATTGCCGGTGAAACGGCGCCGCTGCTGTTCACCGCGCTGTCCAACCAGTTCTGGAGCCTGAACCTCAACGAACCGATGGCCAACCTGCCGGTGACGATCTTCAAGTTCGCCATGAGCCCCTTCAAGGAGTGGCAGCAGATCGCCTGGGCCGGCGTGTTCCTGATCACGCTGGGCGTGCTGGGCCTGAATGTCCTGGCTCGGGTGCTCTTCCGCCAGAAGCACAAGAGTTAGGCGCCCACATACCGAACGATGCGAGCCAATCCATGATGATGAACGAGACCGCCGCCCAACTTGAACCGCAGATGGCCTGTCGAGGCCTCGACTTCTACTACGGCAAGTACCACGCCCTGAAGAACATCAACCTCGACATCTACAAGTCCAACGTCACTGCCTTCATCGGGCCTTCGGGCTGCGGCAAGTCCACGCTGTTGCGGACCATGAACCGCATGTACGACCTATATCCGGAGCAGCGTGCGACGGGAGAACTGCTGCTGGACGGCACCAACATGCTGTCCCGCGACGTCGACGTGACGGTGCTGCGCGCTAAGGTCGGCATGGTGTTCCAGAAGCCCACGCCCTTCCCGATGTCCATCTACGACAACATCGCCTTCGGCGTGCGCCTGCACGAAAAGCTGCGCAAGCCGGAGATGGACGAGCGCGTCGAGTGGGCGCTGAAGAAGGCGGCGCTGTGGGACGAAGTGAAGAACAAGCTGGGGCAGAGCGGCATGAGCCTGTCCGGGGGGCAGCAGCAACGCCTGTGCATCGCCCGCGGAATCGCCGTCAAGCCGGAGGTGCTGCTGCTCGACGAGCCGACCTCGGCGCTCGACCCGATCTCGACCATGCGGATCGAGGAACTGATCGGCGAGCTGAAGGCCGAATTCACCATCGCCATCGTCACCCACAACATGCAGCAGGCGGCGCGCATCTCCGACTTCACCGCCTACATGTACCTGGGCGAACTGATCGAATTCGGCGTCACCGACCAGATCTTCATCAAGCCGACGAAGAAGGCGACCGAGGACTACATCACCGGGCGCTTCGGCTGACCGCAAAAGACCCTAGGCCGGCGATCAGCGGTCGCCGTGGACCTGCGGCGGTGAATCGTCGGTCTCGCCGGGGCCGGACCGGCTGCGGGCACTACGGGCGGGCCGCGCGGTGGAAGCCGACCATGCCGTAGAACGCCGTTTCGGCGTAGACATCCTCGAAGCCGATCTCGCGCAGCAGGATGGACATCTCTTCCGGCGTGTAGAACATGTCGAGCGCATCGAGGAAATACTGCCGCGCGTTGTTGGCCGCCCGGCCGCTGCCGAAGAGAAACGCTGTGACGTTGAGACAGCCGCGCAGATACGTGTAGTACAGGTTGCGGACGACGGGATTGCTCGGCCGCAGCATGTCGGAGTGGTAGAAATGTCCGCCTGGCTTGAGTACGCGGCGAATCTCGCTGAACACTTCGCGAACGCGCAGGTGGCGCGATGCGAACTGCAGGGTGACGAGGTCGAAGTGCGCATCGGGAAAGGGCAGTCGGTGCACGTCGCCGATCGTGCTCTTGATCTGAAAGCCGAGGTCGGCAGCACGCACTTGCCCGACCGTTTGCATGGCCGTGCTGCCGAGGTCGGCAGCACGCACTTGCCCGACCGTTTGCATGGCCGTGCTG
>ERZ724521.390-NODE-390-length-19847-cov-4.680831_pt1 | contig 19847 bp, 19 predicted proteins | sample MGYA00376054_ERZ724521 | MGnify/ENA primary metagenome ERZ724521 (study PRJEB28724, sample SAMN07190883) | activated sludge metagenome | isolation source: activated sludge of sewage treatment plant in Hong Hong | place: Hong Kong | collected 2016-03-17 ... | reverse complement strand
ATACCCCCCGATAAAGTGAAACAACCGTCCCCAGCGTACCTTGTTGAAGAAGGACGCATTCCGATCGAGGCTCATCCAGATCATGACGGCTTTACCGACTACGTGGTCTTCGGGAACGAAACCCCAAAAGCGTGAGTCGGCTGAATTGTGGCGGTTGTCGCCCATCATGAAATAGTAATCCATCTTGAAGGTATAGCTCGTTGCCGGGCTTCCATTGATAAGGATCTGTCCGTTCCGCTCTTCGAGTTGATTGCCTTCGTAATCGGCAATCACCTTTCGGTACAGCGCAATGTTGGAAGAATCGATCTTGATGGTCGCGCCTTTTTTCGGAATCCACAGCGGCCCGAAATTGTCAACATTCCAACCGAAGCGGGGGTCGAACGGGAAAATGAAGTCCTGATAAGCCGATTTCGGGATCAGATTTTGTTCCACCAGTTTTACGTTCCCGAAGTGCTTCATTTCTTCAGCACCCGTTTTCGTCATGTGGAAACTGTATTCAACCGGTGAGATCTGCTCGCCGCTCTGACGCAAGCCAAGTCGTTGAACGGCCTGTTCGCTGAATCCCGTGCCATCGGTAATGACGTGGTAACTCGATTGTGCCTGCTCCGGCAGGGGTTGTGATTGCCCGTCAATGTACACCTGCTGATCCCGGATCTCGATGGTGTCGCCGGCAATGCCGACACAGCGTTTGATGTAGTTTTCTTTCTTGTCGACCGGTCGTCCTTCGTTTTCAGCAGGCCAGTTGAAGACCACGCAATCTCCGCGATGAACACTGCCGAATCCCGGTAAGCGATGATAACCGATCTTGATCCATTCGAGATAGGATTTGCCGCCAACCAACGGTAAGGTATTATGCGCGAAAGGAAACGAGAGCGGCGTCATCGGTACCCGGGCGCCATAGCTCACCTTGCTGACGAACAGAAAATCGTCCACCAGGAGGGATTTTTCCATCGATGGAGTCGGGATGGTATAGGCTTCGATCAGGAAAGTCCGGATGATCGTAGCCGCGATGACAGCGAAGATGATCGCGTCGATCCATTCTCGTGTGGCGGACTTCCGTTGCCCCGGTTTGGGTTTAAGCAGGAACCAGACACCGACGGTGAAAATGCCGAAGACAATGTCTTTAATAAGGTCCCAATTGATGCGGAATCGTGCCATATTGAATTGTTTTTCGCGTGGAGCGAATTGTTAACGTGCGAAGGTAGCCCCGCCTTGCCCCCTTGGCGGTTAATGGGGTGTTAAAATTTACACATCAAAGACTTAATAAGTCCTTCATGCCGAACACCCCGCGCTTGCCGACCACCCATTCGGCAGCCATCAGGGCACCTGTGGCGAAGCCGGTCCGGTTGTAGGCCTTGTGGACGAGTTCGAGTTCATCGGCTTCGGAGACGTATTTCACCACATGGGTGCCCGGAACATCGTCTTCCCGGGAAGAGAACACCGGTAGTTCGCCTTTACTTTCCGGACCTGCAGTTACGCTCTCATCATGCCGATAGGCATGCCAGGCGTGCAAGCGGTCGAGGCGACCGACGATCTGCTCGGCCAGCGAGATCGCGGTACCGCTCGGAGCATCGAGCTTCTGCAAATGGTGAGTCTCGTGAATGAGCACTTCGCGGTAGGCCGGTTGACGATTCATGAGCTCGGCTAACCGTTCGTTGATGGCGAACAGAAGGTTGACCCCGATGCTGAAGTTGGAGGCTGTAAAAAGGGTATGTCCACCCAGTTTGCAGCGGGCATCCACATCCGCTTTGTGCTCGTACCAGCCGGTGGTACCACAAACGATCGGGATCCCTGCCTCGAAACACCGGTAGATGTTCGCGACCGCGGCATCGGGTTGTGTAAACTCGATCGCGACCTGCGCAGCCTTTAGCGCTTCGGGTGTGAGTGCTGCGATCTCCTCTCGGTCCACTTTAAGCACGATACGATGACCGCGTTCTTCCGCCAGTCGCTCAATGGTTTTTCCCATTTTACCGTATCCGATCAACGCGATATTCATGGTTTAGGGAATTGTCAGGGTAAAACGAAAACCCGCCGCAGGAACAGCTTGCCGACTATCCAGCAATCCCGGACGGATGGATAACGACAACTGGTCGGAGACGTCAAAGTCGCGTAGCTGGGAGTCCACATACGCGTCGACGATATTCAGTATGTAAACAACACCGCCCAGGATATAACAGAGATCGCGGTTACGACGATAGTAATCCTTCCTTACCTGAAGATCGCTGGCACTCAGTCGGGGGTACGCGTCAACCGTCAGGGGATCCGTATCAATCCGCGCTGCATAGGCGCTTTTGTAGTCCTTGTAATACTGCTGATTGGTACCTGCGAAGTATACGAGCGCTCCGAGTCCGCCATAGAGGATCGGCAACTTCCAGTACTTCTTGTTTATGATCTGGCCGGCACCGGGAAGCAGGGCCGATGACAAGGCCGCCCGGTTGGCCCGTTTGTTCTGAAGAACCGAAAGTGAATCCTGGTCAGTCCGTTCTTGTGCCGAAGTCTGCAGTGTTACATGAAACAACAGCAGCAGAAGCAGGGCAGTGGAGCAGGGACGGAATGCCGGGAACGGCGATCGGGAGTAGATCCTGCTTGCCGTCATCCGGTAGATCAATAGTTCAACAGTTCGAGGATGCGGTTAAGGTCTTCGTCGCTCCCGAAGGGAATGGTGATCTTACCGGAACCGTCTGACTGATGGCTTAACTGAACTTTGGCGCTGAAATGACTGGAAAGAACCTTTCGGATCTTTTCATATTCGAACTGCTGCTGCGAAGCGGAGCGACCGGAACCTGATGCGCTCTGATTTTCACGCTGGCTTCGTTTTCCGGAAGCCTGGCGGGCACGTTCTTCCACGTCGCGGACACTCAATTGCTTTTCCAGGATTTCCTTGAAAAGCAGCAGTTGATGACCAATGTCGTCAACTCCGAGAATCGCACGTGCATGTCCCATCGTGATCCGGTTGTCGCGCAGTGCGGCCTGGATCTCAGGCGGCAATTTGAGCAGGCGGACGAAATTGGTGACCGTCGTGCGGTTCTTCCCAACCCGTTCGCTGAGTTGTTCCTGGGTGAGGCTGCACTCTTCGATCAGTCGCTTGTAGCTGATCGCCACATCAATCGGGTTAAGGTCCTGCCGCTGGATGTTTTCGACCAGGGCCATTTCCAGCATACCTTGATCATTCGCTACGCGGATGTAGGCCGGGATGGCTTCCAGTCCCGCCAGCTTGGATGCACGGAAACGCCGTTCACCGGAGATGATCTGGTACTTATCGTAGCCGAGTTTGCGGACCGTGATCGGCTGGATGATGCCTTGTTCCTTGATCGATTGGGAAAGCTCTTTCAGTTCCTCCGGCTTGAACTCGGTCCGGGGCTGAAAAGGGTTCGGTTCGATCTGCTCCAGTGGAATGACGGCCACGGAACCCACTACGCCGGTTGGCGTGGAAGCATTGGCTCCTGATGAACGGGTCGTGACGTCGGTCTCGGCGCTTTCGAGCAGGGCGCTCAGTCCGCGACCCAGTGCGCTGCGTTTGTTATTGCTCATCGGTCACCGGGATTTTCTTGTCCGACTCCTTGATCTTGGTCAGGTTGTTCTTCTGCAGGATCTCGCGGGCAAGGTTGAGGTAGTTGACCGAACCTTTGCTCGTCGCGTCGTGCATGATGATGGTCTGACCGAAACTCGGCGCTTCGCCCAATTTGGTGTTTCGCTGGATGATCGTGTCGAATACCATCTGCTGGAAATGGGTTTTCACTTCTTCCACCACCTGGTTACTGAGTCGCAGACGGGAATCGTACATGGTCAGCAGGATGCCTTCGATCTCCAGTTCGGGGTTCAGACGGCTCTGTACGATCTTGATCGTGTTGAGCAGTTTGCCCAGACCTTCCAGGGCGAAGTACTCGCACTGTACCGGGATGATCACCGAATTGGCCGCCGTCAGGGCGTTGATGGTAATGAGACCCAGCGATGGAGAACAGTCGATGATGATGAAATCGTATTGGTCCTTCACCTGCTCGAGCACTTCTTTCATCTTCCGCTCGCGGTTGGGCAGGTGGATCATTTCGATCTCCGCGCCGACCAGGTCGATGTGAGACGGAATGAGGAAGAGGTTCGGGGTGGTGGTCTTCTGGATGATATCCTTCGGGTTCACCTCGTTGATGATGCACTCGTAAATGCTCGTCTTGATCGTGCGCGGGTCGAAGCCGACGCCGGAGGTGGCATTCGCCTGCGGATCGCTGTCGATGAGCAGCGTCTTGAACTCCAATACCGCCAGGCTGGCGGCCAGGTTCATCGCCGTTGTGGTCTTTCCTACGCCGCCTTTCTGGTTGGCGATGGCTATGATCTTGCCCATATCGTGTGTTTCTTTTATCGTTGCTGGTGGAGCTACCGTAGGATCAATGCTCCAGTGTTTGACCGACCTGCATCAGGGTGAGTTGCTTGCCGGCTGAATCGAATTTCTTTTTCGCTTCGTCATGATCGATCTTGATCATGTCGAAGGTGTCATAGTGCATGCCAATGATGCGATCGCAGCGGATAAAGTCCGACGCGATGACGGCATTGTCGATGCCCATGGTGAAGTTGTTCCCGATCGGCAGGAAGGCGAGATCCATCTTCTTGTAATCACCAATCAGTTTCATGTCGAGGTGCAGCGCGGTGTCCCCGGCATAATAGAACTTCCCATCGGGTGTCTCGATCAGGAAACCCATCGGATTCCCTCCGTAGGTCCCATCGGGAAGCGAGGAACTATGGACCGCGTTCACACATTTAACCTTGCCGAACTCGAAGATCCAATGACCGCCTATGTTCATCGGATGGACCTTTTTGTAGCCCTTGCTTTGAACCCAGGAACAGATCTCCCAGTTCGAAACAACAGTAGCGCCGGTCTGATTCGCCAGGCTCAACAGATCGGCGGTATGGTCGGCGTGACCGTGTGAAACCAGGATAAAATCTGCTTTGATCTTTCCTGCATCAATGTTTGATGCCAGCGGGTTTTGGCTGATAAACGGATCAAAAAGCAGCTTTTTTCCGTTGATTTCAACCAAAAAACACGAATGGCCGTAGTAGGTAATGCGCATAATCAGTGACCTGCAAAGATAACCGGACTGCCGGTTATAAGTCCTTGAAAGTTACCAACAAAACGACTAAAAAACGGCCTTTTAGGGCAATAATTGTAACACTTGTCTGTTGATCAATCCGGTGAATTCGGTCTGGGAAGACACCCGTTTACCCGTATCTTTTTCCAATGCACCCGACGCTGACCGGATCTGCCACCCACTGGATCATCGTATTGGAATCGGCCTTTTTTGCCGTACTCTTTCTTCAATCAGGATTGGATAAGCTGCTGAATTGGAAGGATAATCTCGGGTTTCATCAAAGTCATTTCGCGACTTCGCCTTTGGCCCGTTGGGGCCGACCGATGTTACTGCTGTTAACGATGCTCGAGTTGATCGCCGGCGGTTTGTCTGTTGTTGCCCTGCTGTTGCAATGGACGAATCCCGGGAGTCAAGTCATTCTCTGTGCGTTTTATTTACCGGCCCTGGTATTTCTATGTTTGTTTTTCGGTCAACGGATCGCGAAAGACTATGCAGGCGCGGCGGCCCTGGTGCCGTATTTCATCCTGGCACTTTTCGGAATACTCGTAGCCGGTTGATCAGCGTCCCTGTTTCAGTACGTTGAACAGCGAGTCAAGTCCGGCATTTTTTTTTTTTTTTTTATAAGGATGTTCCGTTTCCCATGCCCTCACCTCCGCGATGCGTTCGTTGCCTACAGGGTGGGTGCTCAGGAAGCCGGGGATGGAGAGATCGTGATGCGCTTCCAGTTTTTCAAAGAGCTCCCGCATTCCGCTCGCCGCTATGTCATTCGCCATTAAAGTTTCCAGCCCGATCCGGTCGGCTTCGCTTTCGTAAGCCCTGGAGTAGGATAGATTGCGCAAGGCATTCGCATTGTCGGCCAATACGGCCATCACGCCATTGACATCGCTCAAGGCAACCGAGATGAACAGGTAGCCTGCAAGACTCCGGCTGAGGAGTTTCATCGAGTGTCGTTGCGTGACGTGCGCGTTCTCGTGACCGATGAGGGCGACCAATTGTTCCGGGCGATCCAGTAGTTTCAGGATGCCGCTGTAAACGACAATGTTTCCATCGGGCAGGGCGAAGGCGTTTTCTTCCTTGGAAACAACGACGGTAAACTTGGGTTGTCGTTCGCTCGCTGGTAGCTTCAATTGAGCCGCGAAAGATCGCAGGGCCTGGGTCTTCACCGAGTCGATTTCTTCATCGACGACGAAACTGTCATAAAAGGTGCTGCCCATGGCCGAGTCGTAGCGCTCCGGCAACAGGCTGACCGTACGCTCCGCCACCCAGGGTACCACAAACCAATAGGCGAAGGCGATGCCACCGATCAGCAGCAGGGCGATCAACAGATGCAAACCGGCGCCGCCGTGTACGAGTCGGGAATAGATTCCCTGGTGCCCCTTGCGACGAAGCGTTTGAAGTAGTTCGGCCCGAAACGATTCATCCCGGATCTCCAGCGATTCTTCCGGGTTTTCGCCAAAGCGTAAGCGAAATACTCCGGATGTGTTTTCAGTCTCGAGATCAGACAAAGGAATGAAGCGTGGGGTTCCGCCTTCATCGTGCAGTACGAGCACGTCATGATCCTCCTGGATCACCAACCGGGCGATCCTCGGAACGGCGCTCTTTCCGTCGAAGTGAATTCCTTCCGCAGTACCCGACATCAGATCACGAAACCGAAGTCGAGCAGGTCGGAAATATCCTCCCCGGTCGCGTCGGTGTATTGGGCTTCGGTTTGTTCCAGCCGGTTGAAGTCGATCGTGCCTTCCGGCTGGATGTTCCGAAACACATATTGAAGGCTACGGGTCACCACCCAGGCATAGCCCAGTCCGAGCGTGAAGATCAGGATCAGGATGTTGACGATGGCCATTCCGAAAATACCTCCGCCGGTGATCGTCGAACGGAACTTAACCTCCCGTTCCTCATCGTGCAGGCTCAGGTTGTTGACATAATAGTTGAACAAGTCACGCTGCCACCAGGCAATGTAGATGCCCAAGGTCAGAATGGTCAGGAAGTAGCCCTTCAGGTTCAGGACAAAGTAGTCGCCTCCGTTTCCCTTGTAGCGGAATTTCATGTTGCCGAAACGCACATTGTTCAGGACGTAATTCCTGAGATGCATGCTCATCCAGGCTCCGTAGATACCGAAGGTGATAACGGTGAAGAAGATCCACTTGAAGAAATTCACGAACAATTCGTTCCGGTCGCCCCGGTAGCCGAAGCGAATACCCCGCCAGGAAGTCCGGGACATGCGATAACGGTAGGAGCCGTGTATGGCCAGCGGAATCAGTGCGAACAGTCCGCCATATAAGATCACCAATCCCAGCAGCGGGTGGTTCGTAAACGCGCATCCGATGAAGGCGGCCATCAATATGCCAAAGATGATCAGGGCTTTGATGAACCCTTTGAACATTTCCTTGCCGGTACCGTGGAAGGTGAAGCGGTTCTCTTCGAATTCCGTCGCGCCGTACAGGTACTGGAGTTCACGCGCCTTTGCCCAGGGGTAATACAACCCGAGTGTAATGACGGTCAACAGCCAGTTGACGATGATGATGCCGAAATATTCTCCTCCGTTACCGGAGAATGACAGCCGATAGTTGCGGGTAGGGGGTGGCGCCAGGTGAGAACCGGCATCGGTGTTGGTGACGTTTTCCATGGTGAAAGTGTGGAGTAGGGAATAGCGGAAATATAAAAGCCCCCTGATCGGGGGCTTGAGAAGGGGTTATCCGGATCACTTACCGAGATCGTCGAAATCGACATCCGAGTAAGAACTGTTACCGGATTGATTGTGATGATGCACCGGAGGCTCGGGTTGAACGGTCACGACATGATTCATCGCTTCCCGCATTCCGTCCATGAATTTGTCAAAATCCTCCCGGTAGAGAAAGATCTTGTGCTTCTCGAAGAACGGATTGCCATCGTCACCGATCCGCTTCTTGCTCTCGGTGATGGTGATGTAATACTCGTTGGATCGCGTGCTCTTTACGTCAAAAAAGTAGGTCCGTTTTCCGGCACGCACGGATTTGGAAAACACTTCTTCGCGGTGATGATTATGCTCCGACATACGGGCAGTTGTGTAAGGGTTTGAGCAAAAATAGAAAATAAATCCAATGCGCAAGGACGACTTTCCGGCCGATTGGCCTCATAGTTTGTCGCGCAGATAGTACCCCGTATGGTTGCCTTCCGCCTTGGCCAGCTCGTCCGGAGTACCTTCAAAGACGACCTGCCCGCCATTGACCCCGCCTTCCGGTCCCATGTCGATCACCCAGTCGGCACATTTGATCACATCCGGGTTATGTTCAATGATGATCAGGCTGTTACCTTGTTCCAGAAGCATGTCGAAGGCCAGCAGCAGCTTACGGATATCGTGGAAATGCAAGCCCGTAGTGGGTTCGTCAAAGATGAAGAGGGTATGGTCGTGGGAGTTGCCTTTGCCCAGAAAAGAGGCCAGTTTGATCCGCTGGGCTTCCCCACCGCTCAGGGTGCTCGACGATTGTCCAAGTTTCACATAGCCCAACCCGACATCCTGCAACGGCTTCAGTTTCGTCGCGATCTTTCCGTCGTTTCCAAAGCTCTTGATCGGTGAACTGAAGAACTCGATGGCTTCGTCGACGGTCATATCGAGCAGTTCGGCAACATTCTTTCCCTTATAGCTGACATCCAGGATCTCTTGCTTGAATCGCTTACCGCCACAGTTCTCGCAAACCAGGTGGATGTCGGCCATGAACTGCATCTCGATCGTCACCTGTCCTTCGCCTTCGCACACTTCGCACCGACCGCCTTCCACGTTGAACGAGAAATGCGCCGGCTTGTACTTCCTTGCCCGCGAAAGCGGGAGGTCGGCATACAGAGCGCGGATTTCATCGTACGCTTTGACATAGGTGACCGGATTGGATCGCGAGGATTTTCCGATCGGATTCTGGTCCACCAGCTCGACGGCGGAAAGCTTGTTGTAGTCGCCACTGATCTTGTCGTACAAGCCACTCTCATCACCAAAGCCTCCATGGATCTTCTTGAGAGCGGGGTAGAGCACTTTCCGTACAAGGGATGTCTTTCCGCTACCGCTCACACCGGTCACCACGGTCATGAGCCCCAACGGGAATTTCACGGTAATGTTTTGGAGGTTGTTTTCCCGGGCGCCTTCCAATTTGATATAGCTGGTGGCCTTCCGTCGACGGTACGGTAAGGGGATACGTTCCTGACCGCTCAGGTACTTACCGGTATAACTGCGGGTCTCCGACGCGATCTTTTCGACCGTTCCTGCATATACCAGTTCTCCTCCGAGTCGTCCCGCATCCGGGCCGATGTCGATCAGGTGATCGGCCGATCGCATGATCTCTTCGTCGTGCTCAACCACCACCAATGTATTCCCGACGTCCCGAAGGCTAAGCAAGACCTGGATCAGGCGCTGGGTGTCACGCGGGTGCAGTCCGATGCTGGGTTCGTCCAGGATGTACATGCTGCCTACCAGGCTGCTGCCCAAAGAAGTTGCGAGGTTGATGCGTTGCGACTCACCGCCGGAAAGGGTATTCGACAGGCGGTTGAGCGTCAGGTAGCCGAGTCCGACATCACTGAGGAATTGGAGACGGTTCGTGATCTCCAGCAGGATGCGTCGGGCGACTTCCTGCTCGTAGGCGTTCAGTTGCAGTTCCCGGAAAAACCGGAGACTTTCACTCACCGGCATCAGCACGATGTCCGTGATCGATCGGCCGGTGATCTTGACATAGGTTGCGTCTTTCCGAAGGCGAGTTCCGCGGCATTCCGGACAGGTGGTACGGCCGCGGTAACGGCTCAGCATCACCCGGTACTGGATCTTGTATGTTTGTGTCTCCACCCATTCGAAAAACTCCCGTATCCCTTTGAAATACTTGTTTCCGTTCCACAAAAGCGCGCGTTCTTCCGTTGTCAGCTCGAAAACCGGCCGGTGGATCGGGAAATCAAACTTATAGGCGGTCTTGACCAGTTGATCATTCCACTCGCGCATCTTCTCGCCGCGCCAGCAGACAATGGCTCCTTCGTACACCGACAAACTTTTATCGGGAATGACCAGGTCCTCGTCGATGCCGATCACGGAACCGAATCCTTCGCACTTCTTACATGCGCCGTAAGGATTGTTGAAAGAGAAGAGCGCCGTGCTGGGTTCTTCGAATTCAAGGCCGTCGAGCTCGAAGCGATTCGAGAAATCATGCTCGCTGGTTGCCCCATTTTCCGGCTGTACGATCACTTTGCAACTGCCGTGTCCCTCGTAAAACGCCGTCTGTATAGAATCGGCGATACGCGAACGGTTGGCATCGTTGTCGGATTCAAGTGCAAAGCGGTCGATCAGGACCCACAAATGGGGTGCAAAGCGCGGACCACCGGTCTCAGCGGGCAATTCCTGTTTCTTCTTTCGTCCGCTTGCTTTGACCTGAGCCGTCTGAATGCCCAGCGATTCGGAAAGCTGACGCAGGAAGAGCGCCTGATCCGGTTGCAGCAATTCTTCGATCCGGTGAATGTCCTGGTTGACCTGCAAACGGCTGTAGCCTTTTTGCAACAGTACGTTACATTCTTCTTCCAGTGTTCGGCCGGGATGGAGCAGGAGCGGAGCGAACAGCTGCGCCCGGGTACCTTGCGGGAAGGCGATCAGGAAATCCACGACATCATCCACACTATGTCGCTTGACTTCTTGTCCGCTGACCGGTGAATAGGTGTGTCCGATCCGGGCAAAGAGCAATTTCAGATAGTCGTAGATCTCCGTGGAAGTCCCGACGGTCGAACGCGGATTGCGGGTGTTGACCTTTTGCTCAATGGCTACCGCCGGAGAAATGCCTTTGATGTAATCCACATCCGGCTTGTCCATCCGTCCGATGAACTGACGTGCATAAGAACTCAGGCTTTCGACGTAGCGACGCTGCCCTTCGGCATACAGCGTGTCGAACGCAAGGGAAGATTTCCCGGATCCTGAAAGCCCGGTGACCACCACGAATTGGTTGCGTGGAATCGCTACATCCAGGTTTTTCAGGTTGTGGACGCGTGCACCTTTTATTACGATAAAATCGCGGGGATCCAGTTTATCAACGTTCGACATAAAGCGTCTTGGCAATCTGCGAAGGTACTGAAAAAGGGCCTTTTTTGGCGGATCCCCCTGCCTTGTGTAAGGGAAAGGTTGGAAGAATGTAAGATTCCTGTTGAAAAAAGCCGGAATAATCGAAGGCCGCATTTGCTTTTCTCAAAACCATTCGCTACATTTGATTAAACGTAACCATCCGGCTACGTTTTCTTTTACCCACAACGCCCTATAAAAGGAGGAATCATAGCGCTACATCTACTCTAATAAGACGACTCACCGTTCTATTAAGCAGAAGCGACTATGGTATCATTCCAACGGATGGAGGATAAAGACCTTGTGCGTCTTTATCAAGAGGGCAATCAGCAAGCCATTAACGAACTGATCAACCGCTACAAACAGCGGGTGTATTCGGCTATTTTCTTTCTGGTCCGCGACCGGGATCTGGCCGACGATCTCTTTCAGGAGGCTTTCATCAAGATCATTCAGAGTTTGCGCAGCAAGCACTACAGCGAGCAGGGGAAGTTCCTGCCCTGGGCCTTGCGCATCGCGCACAACCTGGTGATCGATCACTTCCGCAAGGAAAAGCTGATGCCCATGCAGCGGGATACGGACGATTTCAGCGTGTTCGATATCATCCCGGCCAATAACCGCAACGCGGCCGACCAGATCATTCACGACGAAAAGCTGGCCTTTGTCCGCAGTTTGTTGGAACGGCTGCCGTTCGAGCAACGGGAGGTGGTGATCATGCGCCACTACGGCGGTCTGTCGTTCAAGGAGATCGCCAGGGTGCTCGACATCAACATCAACACCGCTCTGGGCCGGATGCACTATGCGATCCTGAAAATGCGGGAAATGGTGAAAAAAGAGCCTCATCGGGTGAAAGGGTAAAAAAAGTCCCCGGCTACAAAATATGCCGGTCGGGCAGGCGTTATGCAGTCATACCAAAACAAACTGCATGGGCCAACGCTCTACTCCCAATTCCCTCGAACTTTATCTCTACGCGTGTAACGAAACCGGACTGGCAGAAAGCGATCGGATTCAACGCGCAATCGACGGCGACCCGCTGACGGGGGACGCGTACTCCGAAGTGCTGGAGGTGATCTCCGCGCTGGATGCGACCAAAATTCCCGGACCATCGGATGCACTGGTTTCCCGCATCCTGGCGGTTGCCTGAGAAAATTTCAATCGGGGTGAAAATAAAAACAGCGGGATGGTTCCCGCTGTTTTTATTTCTCTCTGACCTTGTGTGTTTCTCGTTCGTTTAGTGCATAGGCAGGTGTAATTGTTAATGAATCGAAGATATTTCACAGCCATCCGCAGCTCAAGATTTTTAGGTTTTCGGAAGGTTTAAGCCCGTGAATGCCTGCTGAGAAAGGGTGAACGGCGGCCTGCTATCTTTGCAGCATGACCCGGAAAGAGCGTTTTGAAGGCGTTATCCGCTATTTCGAGCAGGAGCGTCCCGTCGCGGAGACTGAATTGGAATACACGGACCCTTTCGAACTCCTGGTAGCTGTGATCCTTTCGGCCCAGTGCACCGACAAACGCGTCAACATGACCACGCCGGCACTGTTCGCGGCCTTCCCGGATGCCGCTTCCATGGCGGTGGCCACACCGGATCAGATCTTTCCGTACATCCGCAGCATCAGTTATCCCAACAACAAAGCGAAACACCTGGCCGGGATGGCACGCATGCTGGTGGAGCGATTCAAGGGTAAGGTGCCTTCCTCAGTAGAGGAGCTCGTACAACTCCCCGGAGTAGGACGGAAGACCGCCAACGTGATCGCGTCGGTCGTGTACAACCTGCCGGCGATCGCGGTGGATACGCATGTGTTTCGTGTTTCGGCAAGGCTGGGCTTGACTGTGCGGGCGAAGAACCCCTTGCAGACTGAACGACAACTGGTAAAATTCATTCCCGAAGACAAGCTGGCCATCGCGCACCACTGGCTGATCCTGCACGGACGCTATGTCTGCATCGCACGCAAACCCGCCTGCGAAGGTTGCGGACTCGCCCGTTACTGCAAGTATTTCGAATCGACCTTCCTGAAGAAAAAGGAGATCAGACCTCGTAAAGTCCCGCCGCGATCTTCTCGGTGATCGCCTTCGGTACAAAGCGGGTGAGCAGGGCCGACACCGAATTGGTGACGCCCGGAATGATCTCGTTCTTACCGGCAAACATCCCTTTCACGGCAAACTTCGCCACGGCTTCGGGCGTCATGTTGAACTTGCTTGCGCGTTGGATCATCTTCGGATGATGCATCCCGGCCTGCGACATGAAATTTGTTTCAGTCGGTCCCGGACTCAAACAGGTCACCGAAACACCTGACTTCTTCAACTCAATCCGCAAGGCCCGGGAGAACTGCAGGATGAATGCCTTGGAAGCTGCATAAAGGGCCAGGGTCGCGACCGCCTGGTAGGCAGCGGTGCTGGCGACGTTCAGGATGTAGGCCGGTTGCCGGGATTTCAACAAGGGCAGCAATCCATGTGTGAGCTCCACCGGTACGTGCATGTTGATGCGCATCATCGCGTCCTGTTCTTCCAGGCTGAGTGTGTCGAAGCGGCCCCAGGCGCCGTATCCGGCATTGTTGACCAGCACGTTCACCGGCAGATTGTTCCGTTGCACTTCCTGCAAAACGGCGGTAACCGATTCAGCCTTGGTGAGGTCCAGCGCCATCGGACGTACCTCCGCTGCTCCGGCTTTTCGGGCAAGTGCCGCGGTTTCTTCCAGCAGTGTCGCGGAGCGAGCGATCAGCAGCAATGAATAGCCGCGGCGGGCAAGTTCCAGGGCGATAGCGCGACCGATTCCCTTACTGGCGCCGGTGATGATTGCGTAGGATTGAATCATGTTGAAGGATAAAAAGAAACCGGAACCACATGCTGGCTCCGGTCTTCTGTTCTTTATCGAAGAATCGCTTCCTCAGCGGACCAGCTTTTGGAAGTGATGATAGAGCGGAGTGGGGCTGCCGTCGTCTTTCGGTTGGTACTTTCCAAGAATGACCGGAATGTACATGACACGGCGACGGGAAGCCGCGCCTTTGTGCGGCGACATCGCGACGCGGTGCCAGATGCGACCATCGTGCACGACCATGTCGCCGGCTTTTGCGTCAACGAGCATCTCGTTCTTGTCTTCTTCGTTGTTCATGAAGTAGGCCTTCTTGAACAACATGGAGAAAAGGTTCTGCTTGTGCGTGCCGGGGATGATGCGCAATCCGCCTTTGTCGGAAGATGAGTCGTCGAGGTAAAGGCCTACGTTCAACATGGGCATGATCTTCTTGCCGTAGAAGATATCGCGCATGCTGTCGGTATGCCAGCCCATCTGGCGGAAATTGCTGTTGTCGGTATTGACGTAATGATTGAATACCACGCCGTCCTTTTCATTCTCGGCGATACGAGCGCCATCAGGCATCAGCACCTTGAGCGCCTTCACCCGCTGACTGTTCACAAACGCGTGGACAGGTTCACAGTACTGGGAAGTGAAGCAAAAACGATGAACGATGGTCTTGTTATTCTCGTCTATTCCGAATTTGATCGGAACGCCGTTGATCTTCTTCACACCTTCCCGGATCCATTTCGACTGGATGTCCTCGGTAGACCGGATAATATCGGCCACTTCCTGCGGACTGGCTACGCCGGAGAAATGGATAAAGCCGTTTTTGTTAAAGAATGCGATCTGCTCCGGTGTGAGTTGGTCACCCAGCTTGAACTTCGGATAGGATGCGTTATTCATCAGCTTTTTAGGTCAGAGTATTGGACCGGTTGTAGACCGGCAAAGGAATACACGCAGAAATAACTTCCTGTGAACCCCCTATACGGGCAAAAATAGGCCTTCGAATAGTTACTTCCAAAACTGTCTATTCTTGATTTTCAACAATTTAACGCTCTATTAAGGATTCTTCGGTGGCTGGAAAGGAAGGTGCATCCGGAATTAGAGAATCAGACCAGGGGAAATCGAAGGGTAAAGGTGGTGCCCACCTCGGGTTCACTCTGAACATCTACGTCGATTTCGTGGATCTGGGCGATACTGCGAACGATCGGCAACCCCAGGCCATAGCTCATGCCGTCTTCCGGACGGAAGCGCTTGAATCGGTCGAAGATGAACGGGAGTTGCTCCTCCCGGATCCCGACTCCGCTATCCTGGATGGTCAGTACGTAATGTTGCTCACCCGACCAGCCACGGATCGATATTCTGCCTCCGGGTTTATTGTATTTGATGGCGTTGGATACCAGGTTGAGCAACAAGGTATGCAACAGGGATCGGTTGCAGTTTCGCACGACAAACGGATCGACCCATTCCTGTACCAGCCGCAGGTCTTTTTCGTGCACGCGGTCTTCCAGTTCGGCGACGACGTCGGTCATCAATTCCTGCAGGTCGGCTTCTTCGTTTCGGAGATATTGGTCGTTATCGATCTTCGAGATGTACAACAGTGCCTTGACCACCCGCGTCAACCGCGACAAGGTCTTCTGGGATTCGACCATCTTGGCCTGTATCTCCTCGGGGACGTTGGGATCGTTGAGGATGTTCTCGACCCGGTTACGCAGGATGGATACCGGCGTCAGCAATTCGTGCGATACATTGGTGATGAATTCCCGCTCTGTCCGGAACGACTCCTGTACTTTCTGCATCATCTCGTCGATCGAACGGTCGAGGTAGTTGAATTCGTAGGTGTTGGTCTTGATGCTCACCGGTCGGTAACCGGTCGGGTGATTCATCTGTCGCAACTTCTCGTTGATGATGCGGTTGAACGGCCGCAGGATCAATTGGACAAAACCGATATCGAGAAAGATGGAGATCAGAACGACCACCAGCATCAAATCGACCGTGAAATTGCGAATGGTGTGGTTGAGCTGATCGATCGTGCTCATGCCTTCCCCGATCTGCAGTTGGTACAGCTGGTTGTCGTACAGGAACGCCTGACGCAGTACGCGGTGCTTGACCGCTTCGTTTTCGATCAACTGGGTGGTGTCCCGAAAACTCGGTTTACCGAAGTCCTTCGGATAAGCGGTGAGCGGCGAAATTGAGACGTATTCTTCTTTGAAAACCGAGTAGGAGTCGAAGCTGCAATCCTGATCGAGGGTGATCTCGTTCAAGCCGCCCTTTCCGATCATCATCATCATCTTGTCGCGGCGAGCCAACAGACGTTTGTCCATATGACGTAGCACGACACGTTCAATGATGAGCGGGATCACCAGGCCGATGGCCAAAATGATCAGCGCCTTCGAAATGGCGTTGTAGAGTGCGAGCTTGACCTGGAGTTTCACGGTAGGATCCTTGTCCGGCCGCAGCTCAAGGCATGTTCAACCGGTAACCGATGCCGCGGACGGTTTCGATGAAATCGGCATTGGCGTGCGCGGATAATTTCTTGCGCAGGTTCTTGATGTGTACGTCGATATAGTTCGATTCGTAGTCTTCTTCCAGGATGTCGCCCCAGATATGTTCCGTCAACTGCACCCGGGTGATGACCCGGTTCTTGTGCAGGGCCATGTAATGGAGGATGTCGAATTCCTTCTTGGTGAGGTTGACCGTATCCTTGCCGAACAAGAGCGTCCGGTTCTGGATGTCCATCACGAAATCGTGGATCGGGATGGTGTTGTTCTTAAGTCCGTGCTTTCTGCGCAGGATCGCCTGCATCCTGGCCTGCAATTCGAGCAACGAAAAAGGCTTGGCGAGGTAATCATCGGCGCCGAGGTCGAGTCCGGTGATCTTGTCGTCGATGGAACCGCGGGCGGTGATGAGAATGAAAGCGGCATCTTTTCCGCCTTCCTTGGCTTCTTTTAGAAGCTGAAAACCGCTGGTATCCGGCAGTCCGACATCGAGCAGGATGAAGTCATACGAGTTGACGAAGATTTTTTCCGATGCGCTTTTGCCGCTGAATGCCACATCGCAATGATATCCTTGCTTGGAAAGGAAGATCTCGATCTCGTGTGAAAGCTGGCGTTCGTCTTCTACGATCAGTACGTTCATTGTAAGTGTTCAGAGTGCGTCAAGACAGTCGAGGATCGTGGTACAGGCCCGCTCGATGCCGCTTTCATCCAGGATGAGCGGAGGAGCGATCCGAAGACAATCCGGAGCAAACAGGAACCAATCGGATATGATTCCATGTGCGGCAAGTTCCGGAATGAGACGCTGTACCAGGGTTTCGCTGCCGAGATCCAAAGCTAACAATAATCCCTCGCCTCGAATTTGAAGAATACGTGAATGTTTTAACCGCTTCATGAACTGTTCACCGGCAACACGGGCGCGCTGGTGGAGTTGATCCTCGCGCGTGACTTGCAATCCCGCCAGCGCGGCAGCGCAGGAAAGCGGATGACCACCAAACGTGGTGATGTGCCCCAGTACCGGATCATGCGCCAGTGTTCGCATGAGTTGCGGTGAAGCGAGAAAGGCGGCCAACGGCAAGCCAGCGCCGAACGCCTTACCCAGGATCAGGACATCCGGAACAATTCCTTCCGCTTCAAACCGGAAGAGAGTTCCGGTTCGTCCCATGCCGGTTTGGATCTCGTCGAGCAGGAGCAGGGTGCCGGTCTCGTCACAACGTTTTCGGACAGCTTGCAGATAGCCCGGGTCAGGGACACGAACCCCGGCTTCAGCCTGGATGGGTTCAAGGATGACGGCTGCGGTCCGTTCACTGATGTTCGACAGCGCGACCAGATCGTTGAACGGTAACTGGCGAACGTCGGGAAGCAAAGGACGGAATGCACGTTTCTGCCATTCGGCGCCACCGATACTCAGGGCGCCATGTGTACTGCCGTGGTAACTTTTTTCAAACGAAACCAGCTCCGTTCGTCCGGTGGCTCGCTTGGCCAGTTTCAACGCGCCCTCCACCGCTTCGGACCCGGAGTTGGTGAAGTAGCAACTGCCCAGTGATGCCGGAAGCAGGCTGGTCAGTTCGCTCGCCAGTTCAACCTGCGGTGACAGGATAAACTCTCCATACACCATGACATGCAGGAAACGATCCGCCTGGCGGTGGATCGCTTCGCGGACACGCGGATGCCCGTGCCCAAGACTGCTGACCGAAATGCCGGAAATCAGGTCCAGGTAGCGGCGTCCGTCAGGATCAATCAGCTCGCATCCTTCCGCATGGGAAAATACCAAGCCGGGCGGCAGCAGACTCGTCTGTGCCACATGACGGAAAAACGCTTCGCGAAGGGTGGAAGGTGCCGGATTGTCCACTTCGCCCGTTAAAGGACGGTAGCCAGTGCTTCCAGCAATTCGGCTTCACTGCATTCGATGTCCTTGCGCTTTTGAAAGAAGTGTTGGCGAAGCAGGAGTCCGCGAACAGTAACACGGGTGGTCTGTCCTTCAACTTCTTCTACGATCAGGTCCATCTTCAGGCTGGGCTTGCTGAGCGAAAAGGAACTTTCCGCGCAAATGCTGCCGCGCAACATGTCGATGCTGGTAACGCGCATGCCAAGGCGGTTCAGGGCGCCACGGGTGCGACGAAACACTTTTTCGTACGGGTACTGGAAAACCGAAGTTCTCATGGTGTGATGAGTTAAGTAAGTAAGGTGATAAGTACAGGTTGATGTCGTTCACCGTCGCACATCACTGCCCGGATGGCGAGTGCGCACAGATGCAAACGGTGAAAGGGGAGTGTGTGATTCCTGAACAAATATAGTCGTGGGGAACTCATCTATCAACAGGCAATTGTGAATTTCGCTCGTTTTTAGATGGGTGTTGGTAAGTCAGGTTACTGATAAGCCTTCGGTTAAGTTGATTTTTTCCATCCGAATGACAGGAAATCACGCTAAAAGGCAACTTCAGATGGGTGGTTGATGTTTAACTTTGATAAAATAAGTTGAAATGATCCGTAATCTTTCGAGTTTTCTGACGACGGTGTTCATCGTTCTCTCGGTCTTGAGTTCCAGAGCACAGGTTCCCGAAGCAAAACTGAATCTGGGCCTTGCCCGAAAAGTCGCGACAGCCGAACATTCTGCCACGATCACGGTTTTGGTCAAAGGTGACCCCGCAGCTATTCGAACCTACACAGAGACCCACGGTGGTCACTTTAAGAATTCAGCCGGCGACATTGCCTGGATCGAAACTCCGTTGAACTCCATTGCCGGGCTCACCCGGCTTTCAGCCGTGAAACGGATCGAAGCCTACTCCGGAAGGATGCGTACGATGAACGATACCATGCGGTACCTGTGCAGGGTCGACGAAGTACATCAGGGAATTTCCCCCTTGTCGCAGGCGTATGACGGATCCGGCGTGATCATCGGCTACATCGATTCAGGAATAGACCTTGCGCATCCCGATTTCCAGGATAGCCTCGGATTGTCGCGCGTATTGTGGCTGTGGGATACGAAGTTGCCGGTCAGTTCGAACACGCCGCAACCCTATGGCTACGGACAGGAATGGGACAAAGCCGGTATCGACGCGGGTTTGGCAACTGCCCACAACGGACAGGATGAATATGGGCACGGTTGCTATGTGGCCGGTATCGGATCCGGTGACGGTTCGTCGGTCGGGCATTTCCAGGGTGTAGCCCCGAAGAGTGACATCATTGTTGTCAACTATGACTTCACTGCCCAGGACACCTTGCCGCGCGTTGCGCATGCTGTCGAGTATATCTTCAATAAGGCCTCGCTGTTGGGAAAACCCTGTGTGATCAATGCCTCCCTGGGCGATTACTACGGTTCACACGACGGTCGTGATCTCCAGTCGCAATACATCCGCAACCTCATCATCGCGCAACCTGGACGAGCGCTTGTTGCCGCCCCCGGGAATGCGGGTATTGTTTATCCGTTTCATG
>ERZ724521.389-NODE-389-length-19891-cov-3.981246_pt1 | contig 19891 bp, 12 predicted proteins | sample MGYA00376054_ERZ724521 | MGnify/ENA primary metagenome ERZ724521 (study PRJEB28724, sample SAMN07190883) | activated sludge metagenome | isolation source: activated sludge of sewage treatment plant in Hong Hong | place: Hong Kong | collected 2016-03-17 ... | reverse complement strand
TCAGCACCACGCCAAGCTGCGCCGTGTCTTTGACCGCCCCGAGCACGCGACGAACTCCGTCAAGCGACGCGTCCAGATCGGTGAACTGGTTCTTGCGGTTGATGCCGCTGACAAACAGCGAGCCGCGATAGTCCGGCTGCACGAAGAACGGAAACACATCGGGAGGCAGCGGCAGCGACTTCACCACCGTCAGCGCACCACCCGTAAGCCGCACCTGTTCGAGCCGCGTCAGCGACTCATTCGGAAGCATCGCAGCCCCCACAACCGTCTGACCCAGCGTCTTGCCGGCGGCGCGCAGCTCCAGCGCTTTGGCATCGCGCCACACACCGCCCAGTCCGTCGGTCAGCCGCTTGCCAGCCAGACGAAAGTTCGGACCTTGCAGCACCCACACCGAGTCAGCGTCGTCCCCTGGCGCCAAGTCGATCGAAAACGGCTGATCGTAGGCCTGCGACAAAGCGACACCACCGACGAGCTGCGGCTGACTCGGCTGATGCAGATCGATCAGATGTAGCTGGTTTGTATACGCTTCGAGCACCGTCAGAAGCTGACCATCGCCAATAAACTCTGCGTCGATGAGCGCGCGCTCTTCCTGCGGCGACGCGAGCGGAAGCTGCGCGAGGGGACGAAGCTGACCCGGACCTGCCGTCTCAACCACCGTCAGCTGACGCGCTTGCAGCACCACGAGCTGACCAAACGGACCAAGCTTCAGTCCCGTCGGTTTCCCTTGCAGCGCGAGCGGCAGTCGCGTCACCACCTGCGGCCCACCTTTGGCGCCCAAGTGAATGCTCAGCAGCTCGCTGACTTGACGCGCTGCGCCAGGCTGACCCGATGAAGCGCTGTATCCCGACGAGGGATCGGCAGGATCCAGCTCTCCCGTCGGTTCTTGCAGCACGTACAGCGAACCTCCGTCGGAAGAAAGCGCCACAAAGCGAGCCAGCGGAAACGCCACGTCGAAGGACTCTTGATCCAGCGCGCTGTCCGACTGTCCCGACATGCGCCGAATCCGCACCGAGTTCCCTTGCGCATCACCGCCAAACGCATAAATCGCCGTCGGAATGCTAACCTGCGCCGAGCCGATTCCGTTGTCGACGGACAGCGTCTGCGAACCAGGAACCACGCCACGCGGCATCCGTGCGAGCAGCGCGCCTCCTTCGAGGAATCCCAGCACCTGCGCAGGCTGTCCACCGATCGTCACCTTCGTCGAAGGGCCCAGGTGTTTGCCGTGCAGCGCGATCCACTCTCCCGGTGTGTACAGCCCGTCGGACTGCTCGGTAGAAATCGGACCCAGCGACGGCAGCGGCAGCCCACCGAGATCCTGCGTGCGATCAATCGTCGGTGGCTGCTGCGGCGAAAGCAGCGCAGGCTGACTCACCCTCGACAGCGTCGCACCACAGCCCAGCGATCCAGTCAGCAACAGCCCGATCGCACACAGTCCAATACGCTTCCGCATCGCGCCTTGCACAGTCTGGTTCAGAGTCTGGTTCATAGATCCATCCTGTCGCAAAATCGAGGCAGAGTACACGGCAAGCCATTTGCTCTCGCGTCGCCCATCGAGCAGGCAGCCAGCGACTTGGCGCGATCGTGAAAATCTGAAGCGCCCGAGACAGGTTCGTCGAGCTAGCGAAGTTGACACAAGCCATCACGCAGAAAAGAATGCGGCTCCATGCTCGACGCCAAAATCCTTCGCGAACGTCCTTCTGAAGTGCTTTCCATTTACCGAGAGCGGCTGTTTGACGATGCCGCCGCAGAGCTGGCTCAGGCCGCGCTGGCGCTCGATGACAAGCGTCGCAACCTGCTGCAAGCCGCTGACGAGCTGAAGAACAAGCGCAACAGTGCCTCGCAGCTCATCGGTCGAGAGAAAGACGCGGAAAAACGCGCGGCGCTCATCAAGGACATGGAATCGGTGAAGAGCGAGATCGCGGGCTATGACGCGCAGCTCGCGGAGACGGAAACCGAGCTCGACAAGCTGCTGCTTCAGCTTCCGAACCTGCCCGATCCAGAAGTTCCGACGGGAAAGAGCGACAGCGAAAACAAGGTCGTCCGCGAGGAAGGCAAGCAGTTTTCGTTCACGTTTACGCCAAAGCCGCACTGGGAAATCGGTGAGTCGCTCGGAATCATCGACTTCGAGCGCGGCGTCAAGATCTCGGGCAGTCGCTTCTACATCCTGAAGGGCGCGGGCGCTCAGCTTCAGCGCGCGCTCATCAGCTGGATGATCGACGTACACCTCGACCAGGGCTACACGGAAGTCTATCCGCCGTTCATGGTCAAAGAGCTGTGTCTGTACGGAACGGCGCAGCTGCCAAAGTTTGGTGAAAACCTGTATCGCGACGCGGAAGAAGACTTTTACTTCGTTCCGACGGCAGAAGTGCCGGTGACGAACCTGTATCGCGATGAGATCCTCGAAAATGATCAGCTTCCGCTGCGGCACGTTGCGTACACGGCGTGCTTCCGACGGGAAAAGATGGCGGCGGGACGCGATACGCGCGGCATGAAGCGCGGTCACCAGTTCGACAAAGTCGAGATGGTGCAGTTTGTCCGTCCCGAAGACAGCAAGCAGGCACTGCGCACGCTGCTGTCCGACGCCGAAGAGATCCTCAAGCAGCTGGAGCTGCCCTATCGCGTCATCCAGATGTGTACCGGCGATCTGTCGTTTGCCGCGTGTGAAAAGTACGATCTGGAAGTGTTTTCGCCGGGCGTCAACGAGTGGCTGGAAGTGTCGTCGTGCAGCAACTTCGGTGACTTCCAAGCTCGTCGCGCGCAGATTCGTTACCGTCCGGGCAAAGACAAAAAAGACAAGCCGCGCCTGGTTCACACGCTCAACGGATCGGGTCTGGCGCTGCCGCGTACGGTGATTGCGATCCTGGAAAACTACCAGCAGGCCGATGGATCGGTGCGAGTGCCGACGGTGCTACGTCCGTATCTGCGCGGTCGAGAGTTCATCAAGTAGCCACAGCGCCCGATGCCACGGGGACGACATCGGGCACTGCGGCTTGGGGGGATTTCGCGGAGCGCGGGCGAGTCATCAACGCAGTGAGCCGACATCGCTACGCGATGGTGATGCTCTTCCACGTCACGATGGCCCCGTCGCTCTGCTGAGCGAACGACATCACCGAAGAGCTGAGCGACAGTCCGCCGCGCACGATGTTGTCGGTCGCGTTGCTCGTGTCCTTGTTGCCTCGGTAGCTGTACGAGCTGTGCTTGGTGTAGACCTCCGACGTGAGCGACTCATCAAACAGCAGCTGCGACGTCACATAGGTCTTGCCGTTCGCCGTGATGATGAAGTGAATGTGCGTCGTACGACCGGCATACCAGCCAGGGAAAATGCCGTCGATCGTCGTCCGTCCATCCGAGCCCGTCATCTGAAAGCCACGCAGCCAGTTCGAAGCCAGCGCCGCTGCATCGTTGCCCGTGCAAAACGACGTGTTCAGGTCCGACAGCGATCCGCTATAGCCCGTGCCCGAGTCAATCGCCTGCGCCGCCTTTGAATAGGTTCCCGCCGGCGATGCGTACCAAATTTCGACAATCGCGTTAGGCACCGGCTTGCACGAGGTGTCGACGATCATCAGCTCAAATCGCGTCGGCAGACCCACCAGACCGTCGGACAGATCCTTGCGCAGATAGGTGTTCGAGTGACACGGACCCTTGGTCGCCGCACCGAACGCCACGCAGCTCGATCCGATGCCGCTGCTGAACGGGTTGCCGTAGTCTTTGCCGGTCAAAAACGCGCCCGAACCGACGGCGAAGCCACTGGACAAGATGCCGCCATCGCTGCTGAGCCCACCATCGCCGCCCGACGAGGTTCCACCGCCATCCGCACCGCTGCCACCGCTGGACGACGTGTCGCAGCCAAACAGCATCAGCGCACCGAATCCACCAAAAGCACCAAGCACGTTGCGTCGAGATAAGCCCTTCATAGTCTCTCCTTTTTGCGGCGGCGTCCGCACACCAAGTGCCACTTCTGTATTCGTGTAGACCAGAAAGCCCGTCGCGGTTTTCATCGATTCCGAGAGCCAGGCTGCTGATAAAACTAAGGTAGACGCCGACGTCGCTGCGCCCAGCCGTTTCCGACCAACAGGCGGATCGGAACCACCAACCGGCAGTCGCCATGCACGAGCCGCCGAAAATCGGTGTCCAAGCGGCGAAGAAACAGGCCTAGCTGCGGATCTTGATGCTGACTTCAGCGGGACGGACGGGCTGGTTGTCGCGGCAGCGCTCGTCGCCCTTGGTGAGCAGCGGGATGACTTGGTAGGTGCCGGCAGCAAGTCCGGTGCCGTCGTAGGGGATGAAGTCGGTGACGATGCCGCTGCTGTCGCTTGGCTCGGTGACGTACAAGATGAGCGGTTTTCCGTCGCGAGCTATTCGAACCTGGACGCGAACGCCTTGCGCGGGCTGTCCTTGCAAGACGATGCGATAGCGAAAGCGAGTGCCCTTTAGTCCGCCGCTGACTTGGAAGTCTTCATCGACGCTGAGCTGGCTTTCAAACGGGGTTCGTCCCGCGACGCACTGGCAAGTTCCCGTCACAAGTCCGGTGCAGCCGACGTTACAGCCAGGCTGACCGCCAAGCACTCCGTCGTAGCCGAGATCATCGCAGGTGCTTCCATCGGTGCTGCTTCCATCGCAGATCTCGCTTTGTCGATCACGAATGCCATCGCCGCAGCGTCCACGCGGACTGGCTTGTAAAAGCGCACGGCCCGCGTCAATCCGCCCCGAGCCATAGAAGTCGTCGCGACCCGGAGCGCCCAAGTCCACCGCGCTTTCCGACAGAAGTTGACGCAGTGCGACATGGCTCAGCGACGGATAAGCCGACCAGAGCAGCGCAGCCACACCCGAGACAACGGGAGCGGCCATGCTGGTTCCTTCCAGAACTGCATAATCGCTCGGCGACACCTGAGCAGACACCGACAGCGTGCCTTGCTCGACGCGATTCACCAGCGCTTCTCCGTCGCCCGCAGCCAGCGACAGCACCGGAACCGGATGGCCACCGCCCAGCGAGATGCTCTCTGCGATGGCTCCAGCGGTCTGCGGATCGCCAAAGCGATGGTTGTAGAGCAGCACACCGACGGCTCCGGCCTGTCTGGCGCTGCGAATTTTGTCGTAAAATGGGATGGCGGTCTGTCCCGGCGCACTCGGTCCCCGCGCGATCAGCGCAACCTGTCCGACGGGCTGACACGCTTGCACCTCGCTTGGGCTGCCGAATCCACAGCTTGTCACCGGCGTCTGCGAAAACGAAGTGCCAGCGCTTCCGTCGGGCAAGACCACATCCAGCGCGATGGATCCACGGTCTGTCACAAACGAGGCAACCACTTCACGCTGGCCTTTTCCGACGGGAACTGACGAATAGATGTCAACGCCCGGAGCCACCACCGACACCGACGGACCCGTGCCGGAAAACGAAGCCAGCGCGTCTGAGCGATCGACAGCACCGACGGTAAAGGACTCTGGATAAGCGCCTGGGAAGCTGCTCGCAGCGGTTCCAATCGCACCGCGCGCGGCATCCTCAGAATTTCCTGCCGCAGCGACGACCAAGATGCCTGACTGATACGCGCGCTGAATCGCCGTGTGCTCCGCTTCGCTATCGCTCGATCCGCCCAGGCTCATGTTGACCACGCGACAGCCATCACCGACGGCAGCATCAAGCGCAGCGATTACATCCGCATCACTGGCGACGGGAATGCCGTTTCTCAGACGGAACACTTGATAGATCCGAATGCTCGCTTCGGGGGCAATTCCGACGCTGCCTGTGCCGTTTCGCGCAGCCGCCACGATGCCGGTGACGTGCGTTCCATGGTCGCCGATGTCACGATAGTCCGCGCTGCGACTGACGAAGTTATAGCCCGCCGAGAGCACGCTGGGACGGTCTGGATGCGTCGAGACGGCACCGCTGTCAAAGCCCGTGTCGATGATGCAGACCGGGACGTTTTGACCAAGGCTGGTGGGCCAAACCCGATCGGCACCGACGTGAGCAACCTGCCAGCTGTTCGATAGCTCGTCGCGCAGCGGTCGAATCGGATGCGCGCCACAGTCCAAGCTGCACGTACTGCCGCGCACGCTCGTCGCAGCTTCGTCGGAATCACAGACCTTGTTTCCGCAGCTTGTCTCGACGGGACCACGCAACACCGACGGAGCCACCCGCAGTCCCGGAAGCTCCGCACGCAGCGCCATGACCGACGAAAGCTCACCCGACACCGTCACGCTATGTGCCAAGCCGACGCGATCACTGAACTCGTAGTCCAGCCGGAGCCCGAGCTGCGCAATTCGTCGTCTCAGCGACTCACGCGGCATCGGTTCTAGCGAGCGCGCATCTTGCGGCAGCGTCAGCACAAACTGATCGCCCAGCACGTGACGAACCGGCTGCGCGACGAAAACCGACGAAGGTTCCGCCGCACACGCGCCCAAAAGACCGATCAGCACCACCAGCCGACGACGCAGCGGTTTCGAGCCTGGCTTTTGCACCATAGGTCGGTTTTACCATGGGTGCTATGATTCTCGCTCTGTACCGATGCTAGAGCCCGTCGCGCGCAACAAGCTCAGCTTCCGCGTCCTCGGCCTGTTTCAGGATGGCCGTGGCGTTGTCGTCGGTCAAGCTGCAGCAATCTTGCTACTCAGCGTCGAGCGTGTCGTGTCGATGCTGCGGCTGCTGAGCGAAGAGCTATCGCTTGATGATCTGCTGCCGACGCTGCGCATCGAAGTCGTCGAAAACATGCTGCGCTCGACGTCGTATCTGCTCAGCTTTCAGACGAGCGACTCGCTGCTTCTTGATCGAATCGCGCGGCTGGCCCGGCTGGTTGGATCGCCACTGTGCGTCGGAAACAGCCCGCACTTTGTGGCCTATCGTGATGAGCACGCACCGCTTGGCTACGACGCGCAGCCGCTGACAGAGCCCGCCGATCTGACGCTGTACACACCGGCTTTTGTCCAGCCCTACCGTCGCATCCGGTCGCTTCGTCTGTCGCAGCTCTTGTCCCAGCTTCAGCTGCTCCCGCTTCCCGGCGGACTTTCGGCAGCGCTACAGCGTCCGGTTCTCGACGGAATCGAGCAGCAGTCCGAGTCTCACAGCGAGCTGTATCTGACGTGCGGCATCGGGCTGTCCGAGCGGCTGTTGCGCTATCTGTGGCAGCACGGTGTCGACGCAGAGCTGCTGGTTCCCGACGGTCTGCCGCGTCCCGATGTGCAGGAAACCGAGCCGCGGCTGCGAGAGTCACTGATTCGGATGTCGTCGCCACCGACGGATCTGCTACTGCGACTCGCGAGCTTGCCGACGGTGAAGCTGCTTCGTCCCGAAGGTCCGGGCATTCTGATCGAGCTGGGCTTTGCGCATCCACTGCGGCTGTCGTCGCTGCAAAGCCTGTTTCCGAGCACGGATCTGCTGCTGTTTTACGGTCAGCGACGAGGCTCTGTTCGAGCTACGTCTCCGACTCGGATTCCGCTCACTCGACTGATCTCACCGTCGCTGACGATCGAGAGTCAGGCTGGTTCTGGCCGGATCGAACAAAACGCGTCGCTGCCGTTTCAAACGCTACCTGTGGCGACGACAAAGCCGCTGCCGCTACCGATTACGCTTCGGCTTACGCCTCGGCGAGATGGATCGATACAGCGGCCACCGACGGCAACGCTGATTCCGTGGGCACGCCTCGCGACGCTCCAGCGACTGCTTGGACTGCTATCGGGTGATGCGCTGTGGTCGCTGCGAGCGGTGGGTCTTCCGTCGGGACTGTTTGTGTTCGGAAATGACGCAGTGCAGCAGCTGGTGTCGGGACAGCTTCTCGACGAGCCTGCACCGCTGCTGTTTGTGCCGCGCAGCCATCAGCTTCAGCCAGAGCTTCCGTCGACGCAGCTTCGGGCGCTGCTCGCGCAACGCGATGAGCAGCTGATCCTGTTTCTGCCGGGTGAAGCGCAGCCGCTGTCGCTGTCGCACACGCTGAGTCAGCCGCTGTCGCTGCAGCTGTTGTCGGGGCTGTCCGTCCAAGAAGGACTGGCTGTGCCCTCTTCTGTGACCCAGCAAGCAGAATCACCGACGGTTCAGCATGAGTCGCTGTCTTTCTTTTCGACGATGCCGCTGTGGGTTCTGTCGAGCAGCAAGGAGGACGCGTGAAAGACCTCGACTGGGCGACGGCATTTTTGACACGCTTTGCGCTGCCGCTGCTGACGGGCGGAAACGTATCCGTCGGTGTTCCACTGCTGCAAAAAGGAACCGAGCGACTGCTGCGTGCCGTCGACGCTGGACTTGATCACAGCGCCCAAGGTCAGACGCTCTCGCGGCTGCGACGACAAATGCTGGCTGAGCTTGGCACGCTGCGCGACGAGATCCTGCTTTCTTCCGATCGCGACGCGGTGCGCCTGCTGGCTGCGCTGCACGACGTGCTGTTTCTTTCGCATCCATATGGCAAAGAGCTGTCGGCCTCGCGACGGGCTGGTCTGATTCAGCACATCCGTCGCCAGCTCGTCGTAAGCAGTCAGTCGCTGCCCGCGCCCAGCCTCGATTCAGCCCGCGATGGAGCCCTGTACGAACAGCTCCTTGGTCGCTACAGCCTGCTTGCGAAGCTGTGGCGTCTGAAGCCTGCGATGGGTCCGTCGCTGACCGTCGAAGCCGAGGTGCTCGATCTGGTGCTGGATTCCGAGGCCCAGCCGCTCGCGCACTATCTGGCACGAAGCTGTCCGCTGCTGCTCTTGCTGCGTCCACCGCCTGGACCGCTGCTGCTCTTGGAGCTTGTGCCCTGGCTTCAGCTTTCGCGCGTGACGCGGCTGTTTGTGAACACGCAGCTTCGATACGGCATGGCGCAAGCGCTCGGTCGGATTGGATCGTCGCTGCTGACGATTTCCCAGCAGCTTTCGGAAGATCCCGACGCGCTGGCGACGAAGCTACGTAAGACGCTGTGGACCGTGCTGAGCCTGTTTCACCTGCGAGCGGCGCTGACCGATACGCAGCTTTCGACGCCAGCCGACGAGACGCTGCGCAAGGAACTCGGGCTGTACGCGCTGATCGGTCGAAGGCTGCCCAAGCTTGCGATTCCCGACGACGTGCTGAGCGATGATCGACTGAAACAGCGCGTGCTGCACCATCAGCAAGCCTGTGGTGAGCGCGCCGGTCTCAGCCGACTGAGCCAGCTCGAGGAGCGCTGTGCGCCGCTTTGGCAAGGTCTTTGATCCCGTTTTCCGACGAAGTGTGTGGCGATGAATACGACTGAATCCAACATCCAACGGCTGCCGCTGCTGCTGCAAGAGCTGGGACGGCGTCTGTCGCGCGAGTTTCTGGCCAAAGACGAGATCATTCGGCTGCTGCTCCTCTCGGTGATCGCCGGAGAGCACATGCTGATCGTCGGTCCGCCAGGAACCGCCAAGAGCGCGCTCGTGCGATCGCTCGCGAACAAGCTCGACGCTCGCTACTTCGAATACCTGCTGACGCGCTTTTCCGAGCCCAACGAGCTGCTCGGTCCCGTCGACATTCAAGCGTTTCGCGAAGGCAGCTTCCGGCGTCGCACCGAGCAGATGTTACCCGAGGCGGAGATTGCATTTCTCGACGAGATCTTCAAAGCCAGCTCTGCGATCCTGAACAGCTTGCTCGGGCTGCTCAACGAACGAACGGTGCAGATTGGCGCCGAGCGCGTCACGGTACCGCTGCTGGCGCTGTTTGCCGCGAGCAATGAGGTTCCGTCAGACGACAGCTTGGCCGCGCTGCTCGATCGCTTCCTGCTGCGCGTCCGCTCGCACAACCTGGAAGGCTTTCACTTTCAGCAGCTTGTGCGGTTTGGCCTCGAGCAGGAAAAAAAGCTCCTCGGAGTGTTCCCATCGGGTACAGCTTCGTCGCCGCTTCTGTCCGCGCGTGAGATCTTGCTGCTTCGCCGAGAGCTGGCCTCACGGCTTCAGTTTTCCGAGGAGTTTCTGACGGAATATAAGACGCTGCTCGCGCAGATTCGCAGCGAAGGCATCTTTGTGTCGGACCGCCGGCTCATCAAGCTGCTCAAGCTGTGCGCGGCATCGGCGCTGCTCGACGGACGCGCGCAAGCGGACGTAAGCGATCTGTTTGTCCTCAAGCACACCTGGAACACCGTCGAGCAAGCCGAGATCTTGGCAGGCATCGTCGATCCGGTGCTGCGCAGACATCGTCAGAGTCACGGCCAGACCGATGCGATGAGCGGACAGAGCCTGGCAGCCATGATAGAGGAGCTGTCGTCGCTGCGACTGAGCCTTCAGCGCGCCGGTGAGCTGTCCGACGTTCAGCTCTTTGCCAAGCTGCGCACGCTCGGTGAGCTACGCGCCGCACTACAACATCACGGCAGCGCGGAAAGCCAGCGAGCCGTCAGCGACATCGACGCGCTCCTCGATAGCGTCGTCCACAGCGGACCGATCGGATAAGGAACCGCAACCATGCCCAGCACGCACCATACGACCTGCAACCTGTGTGAAGCCATGTGCGGCTTGTCCATCACCGTCGAAGACAACCGCGTTACCAGCCTGCGTGGCGACAGCGAAGACTCGTTTTCCGCCGGACACATCTGTCCCAAAGCCTTCGCCCTGCGCGAAACCTACGACGATCCCAGCCGCTTGCGAAAGCCGATGCGTCGCACCACCAGCGGCTTTGTCGAAATGGACTGGGAAGAAGCCTTCGACGAGGTCGCACGCAACCTCCTGCACATTCGGGAGCGCGACGGCAGACATGCGATCGGCATCTACGCTGGCAACCCGATGGTGCACAACCTGCACGCGCTGCTTGGCTATGCCGGGTTTACGCGCGCACTCGGAACCCGCAATCGCTTCGACGCAAACTCGCAAGACGCAAACCCTCGCCTGCTGACCAGCCTGCTGCTGTACGGCGAAAACACCACGATTCCCGTCCCAGATGTCGATCGCACAAGCTACATGCTGATGTTCGGCGCCAATCCCGCAGCGTCGGGCGGAAGCCTAATGACGCTGGGTGACGTCAAAAATCGCCTGCGTGGCATCACCGAGCGTGGCGGCAAGCTGGTCCTTATCGATCCTCGTCGCAGCGAAAGTGCAGCCTGGGCCAGTGAACATCACTTCATCCGTCCCGGTGCCGACGCTGCGCTGCTGCTTTCGATCCTGCATGTGCTGTGTCAGGAGCAGCGCGTCCGCTTTGCCGAGATTCGCAAAGTTGCCGTCGGAGCAGAGCGTATCGAGTCGCTGGTCAAAGACTTTCCGCCCGCCGCTGTGGCCGATGCGACCGGAATCGCAGCGGAGACGATCGTACGCATTGCCCGTGAGTTTGCCGCCGCCCCGCGCGCCGTCGCCTACGGACGGGTTGGAACGTGTCAGCAAGAGTTTGGCACCGTCACCAACTGGCTGATCGATGTGCTCAACCTGTTTACGGGAAACCTCGATCGCGAAGGCGGATCGATGTTCCCAAGCCCGGCGTTTGACCTGGGCAGCGTCGGACGCAAGGTCACGGGCCAAAGCTATGCACGCTGGCGCTCGCGGGTTCGCAGCCTTCCCGAGGTCGCTGGCAACTTGCCCGCCGCCGCGCTCGCCGAAGAAATCGACACCGCTGGGCCCGGACAGATTCGCGCGCTCGTCTGCATGCTCGGCAATCCCGTGATGTCGGTACCGAACAGTGCGCGACTCGATCGAGCGCTCGGCAGCCTCGAGTTCATGGTGTCGCTCGACTACTACATCAACGAAACCTCGCGTCACGCGCACATCATCTTGCCGGGCCGACACGCGCTGGAGCGCTCGCACTACGACTTGGTGTTTCACTCGCTGCAAGTGCGCAACACCGCCAAGTATTCGCTGCCCGTCCTGCAGCCTGCGCCCGACTCGCGCACCGACTTTGACATCTTGTATGAGCTGTCGATGCGACTCGGCGGACTGCGCACCGGACTGCCGCTGGTCGATCGCGCGCTACAGCTTGGACATCGCGTCGGACTGCGCATCACGCCGGAACACATCCTCGATCTGATGCTGCGCACGGGCCGCTACGGAGACCGCTTCCTTCCCGGTCGTCACGGACTGAGCCTACAGAAGCTCAAGGATGCGCCGCACGGAGTCGATCTGGGACCGCTGCGTCCGTGTCTGTCCGAGCGAATTCAGACCAAAGATCGCATGATCCAGATTGCGCCCCAGGTTCTGATCGATGATGTCGCGCGCGTAAAGACCTGGCTGATGCAGCAAAAATCCAGCGATCGTGGGCTTGTGCTGATCGGAAGACGACAGCTTCGTACCAACAACTCGTGGATGCACAACTGTCCGTCGCTGGTCAAAGGTCCCGATCGCTCGATGCTGATCATGAATCCGCACGATGCAAGCGCGCAGGGACTGCAAGCAGGACAGCGCGTCCAGGTCGATACGCGGGTCGGATCGATCACGGTCACGCTGGCGATAAGCGACGAAGTCATGCCCGGTGTCGTATCGCTTCCGCACGGCTTCGGACACCAGCAGGTACAAGACACGCTGCCCGTGGCCGGATCTCTCAAAGGAGCCAACGTGAACCTCATCACCGACGATCATTTTCTGGATCCGCTGTCTGGAACCGCGAGCCTCAACGGCGTTCCAGTCCGCGTTCGCAGCGCAGATTCCTAACCGAAGGAATCGCTTAGGAATCGCTTAGGAATCGCTTAGGAATCGCCTTAGGAATCGTCATGACCACACCCGTTCGCATCGTCGGTAGCTATCTGTCTCCCTTCGTTCGCAAGGTCTTGGTGTTTCTGGACCTAAAAGGGATTCCGTATCAGATCGATCCGATCATTCCGTTTTTCGGTGATGATCGCTTTTCGCAGGTCAGTCCGCTGCGGCGTATTCCGGTGCTCGTGGATGACAAGGTGACGCTCAGCGATTCATCGGTGATCTGTCAGTACCTGGAAGATCGCTATCCGACGCCAGCGCTGTATCCGCAAGACATTGTGAAGCGAGCCCAGGCGCGCTGGATCGAAGAGTATTCCGACACGCGCATGGCAGAGGTCTTCATCTGGCGCATCTTTAACCAAGTCGCCATCGGTCCCGCAGTCTGGGAAGAGCCCGCGAATCACGATGTGGTTGAGCGTGCGCGCGAACAAGAGCTTCCCGGAATCATGGACTACCTCGAACAAAAGATGCCTTCTTCAGGCTTCTTATACGGAAGTGTCTCGATCGCCGATGTCGCACTGGGTGCGATGTTCCGCAATGTGATGCTGTCGCGGATCTCACTGGATGCAAGTCGCTGGCCGAAGACGGTGTACTACCTAGAGCGCGTGCACTCGCTGGAGTCCTTTGCCAAGCTGTTTCCAATTGAGCATCGACTGATTCGCACGCCACCGCGTCAGCATCGAGCAGTGCTCGCCGAGCTGCAGGTTCCCTTGACACCGGATAGCTTTGCGGCAGAGTCCCCGCGACGCGGACTGATGCGCACGTAGTATTGACCTCACTTCCGCTTTGATGAAACGATACAAGGCAGCTTGGATGCCTTCGCCATCGTACCTGGAGCCCAGGTCGGTCCGTATGAAGTCCTGGATACGCTGGGTCGGGGCGGTATGGGCGTCGTCTTTCGTGCTCGACACATTCAGAACGGAAAGCTGTATGCGCTCAAGACGGTGAAGGCCCAGAGCCCACACCTTCTGTCGAGCATTCGGCGCGAAATCCAGAGACTTCGGCGCTTATCGCATCCCGGTGTGGTGCAGCTTCGCGACGATGGCGTGTTCCGCAACCTACCGTGGTACACGATGGAGCTGTTTGACTGCGGAACCTGGGAACAGTTCAACGAGCATCATCACCAAGCCAGCGCAGGCAAGCGCAAGCCGCTGCCGCAGACCGCACTGCAAGAACTACTGATCCGCGCGCTGTCTCTGTGTGATGCACTGGCCTACATTCACGGCGAAGGAGTGGTTCACCGGGAACTCTGCCCGAGTACATTTCCGTCGGTGATTCATCAAATCATGCAGCGCGGGGGAAGTGCGAGCGAACCCCAAAAAGGAGTCCGCAACGTGTCCGCGCAGAGGCTCCAAGATCGCCGGCTAGCGGTGCCGTTCACGCGATGCGGAATCGCTGAAAGAATCTGTCTCGCCACGCTTCCAGTAGCCTCTTGCTTCCAGCCAGTCACGCGGATGTCCAGCAGCCAGCACTTGATCACGAATCACGCCGACCATGTGCGATTCTCCTGCGATCCACACGAAGCCATCCCCTGAACAGTTGGCGAGACGCTCGACGTACGGAAGCAGCCGTTCGGAGTCCTCTTCACTTGGCTCACCACGCGAAATCCAGACCGCACGATGATCGGCGCGTGTCTGGAGCTGCTGCGACTCTGACTCATCCGCAATCACCACAGCAGTCAGCACCGGAACCTGTGGACGAAGCGACTCGACCCAGCGTCCGATGGCTGGAAGCGCAGTCTCATCCCCAAAGAAGGCGTACCAGTCGAAGTCATCTGGCACCACGCGGGACCCCCGAGGACCGCCCACAATCAGTCGCTGTCCGACGGTAGCTTGGGTCGCCCAGCGCGTCGCAATTCCCGATTCATGCAGCGCAAAATCGATGGTCAGCGTCTGCGCCTGCACATCAAACCGACGCGGCGTGAAGTCCCGCATCTGTTCCCCCTGATCGGTAGGAAAAAAGACCTTCACATGATCATCAGGAGACAAGCTGCGGAAGTCCGCAAGCTCTGGAGAAGTCAGCACGATGCGACGCATACGCCGCGACAAGTCATGCACAGCGCTGACGATCAGACTGCGTCTCCTTAGCTCATGTCGCTGACGAACGATGACGTGCTTTGCGGACGAACTGTGTGCGGAAGGTTCCATGTCACACCCCTTTTCTTGGTGCAGCGCGCAGCTGTGTATGGGAAGTGCTCGCTCTATCTTTGATGCATCTAAGATATATCTTAACTTGTCTTTCAACCAGAAAGTTGCGAAGCGATCCGCGCAAAGAAGTCTTGTGCGTCGGAAGGCTCCGCACGAGGCAGAGGTCCGCTTGCGCTTGACAGCTGGGATGCTTCCGATTACTTAATTGATAATGATTTTCAATATCACAGTCAGCTTACGGATCTTAGCGACGGAAAATCGACGAAGCGACAAGCAAAACACGGAGCGACTCGACCGATGAACCAGCAGCACAGCCTCAAAGTCGTTGGTCTGCATCCTCCCGATCGACCGGGAGAAATCGGTGGCGGAGAGACTGTCTGCACCGATCCCCAGCAGGAAAAGCAGACCGTCACCGCATCGCGTCTGCGCATCTGGCAGGTCGATCCAGGAATGCTCTGCTCGGTGCTGGGTACTTGTCTGACGCTCAATGATCTACATGTCATCGCGCGTCGTGCACGGTATCGAATCGAGCCGACCACTGCCGCCTATCAGCTGCACTCATGGTTTGTCGAGATGGTGACGAATCCCAATGATCTATCGAAGATCGTCGACAAAGAGCTGGAACGACGCCACGCAAGATCTGCATCGATCGTACGTCGTGCGCGGACACCGGAAGAGCTTCAAGCGCGCTTTCAGGAGGTCTGTGCAAGCGGTCACATTGCGGGTGCGTACTGGGGTGCAATGAGTCATCCGCTGTGTACCGGAACGCTGCGCTGGCGACTGTTCGGAGAGATTCACATGCTGTCTCATCTCGTCGGTGCATCGCGACAAGCGGACTTGGCGCGGCTGCATGTGCTGGAAGGTTCCTGCGCTGCGCTGGACGGCAAGCTCGCGCAGCTTACGCACGACCATCGCGCGCTTCAAAAACAGCAGCGACTTGAAGAAGAACAGAAGGAACACAGCCGACGAACACTCGCGCTGGCGGAGCTACGTCTGGCTGCGGCCCAGCAGCGGATCGTGGAGCTGGAATCGCAAACGCTGATCGATGAAATGCGACAGCAGCAGGGTACCTTAGAACAGCTGCTTGCGACGGCAAATGAGCGTCTGCTGCGGATGGAACAGACTCTGTCTCAGACGCGATCGGACCTGGCAGAATCACGTCGAGCAGAAGCGCAAGCGTGTGAGCTGGCGCTCGATCTGTCGTTAGAAAATGAAGCGCTGGAACGAGAGCTTCTCTGTCGGGTGACACCGTGTCCGCTCAAAGATCCCGCAGCGCTTGCGCATCAGGCGGATCTGACCGGAAAGCGAATTCTCTGCGTTGGGGGTCGCAGCAGCTTGGTACAGCACTATCGCGCCCTGGTGGAACGACGTGGCGGAGCCTTCCTGCATCATGACGGCGGACTGGAGGAATCACTGGATGCGGTGACGCGAGCGCTCAGCACCATTGATGCCGTGGTGTGTCCAGTGGACTGCGTCAGTCACGCGGCCTATTGGAAAGTGAAGCGCGCATGCAAGCACCTGGCAAAACAGCTGATTGTGCTGCGCAGCTCGGGTCTGTCTTCGTTCGCGCTGGGACTACAGACTGTGGGACAAGTGACGATGAAGGAGGTCTCTGCGCGCGTGATCTCTGTCGTCGATGCCAAGCAGTAGTCACCGCGCACGATGACTGATCTGATTCACATTCCTAACGACCACTTCCATCTGCACGAAGGCGAAGCTGCGCAACCACTTGCTCGCGAAGCTCTGGCGTCAGTCCCGCTAGGATCTGAGACAGTGCATCCGACGCTGCTGATCCGCTTGCACTTCCGCTCACAGCGTGCGAGTCACTTGCGGCACTTGACGCGGACTCACTCTGCGTGTTCTCTCCATGCAGCGCAGCGACGAATCGATGAGCCCTTCCTACTTCGATAGACTCTGGCTTGGCATAGTGTCTCGCCGTTGTTCCAAAGCTTGCATGACCCAGCGCTTTCGCAACGTGACGCGTGGTGGCTCCCGCTCCAACCGACAGTGAAGAGTGCAGACCACGCAGACTGTGTGGACAGATCGAAGGAATGCCAAGCTGCGCGCAGATCTTTTTTAGTCGCTTGTACGCCCAGTTTGCACTGGGCTGCTTGGGCAAGTTCGCAGCAAACACACGCGCTGACTCTGGACGATTCCTACAGTGTTTCGAAAGAATCGCAGCGACGGGAGCATACAGCTCGAGCTTCCGCCGTGCATTCTTGGTCTTGGTGCCATGAACGTACACAATCTGTCCCTGACACGCGCCCACGGTCAAAGACAGAACCTCTGATGAACGGAGTCCCAGATACAGCTCCAACAGCAGCGCCAGCGCGCCTTCATCTCCGGCGTCCGCCTGCGCAAACAGAAACTTGTCGAGCTTGCGCGCATCCGCTTCATCCAGCTGGAGCTTTCCGCTGCTCACCTTCCCAATCGGCTCCACGCGATCCCACGGATTCTGCGACGCCAAGTCACGACGAATCAGCCACGCCCACATCGCTTTCGCAAGTCGCAGCCGCGCATGATGAGTCGCAGGACGCAGCGCGCCAAACTTCCCCTGACGCCTGGTTTCTTCCAGATAGTACTGCTCTGCTTTTTGCGGAGTCACCGACGATACCGGAACGTTCGGACAGAGCTGCCGCAGCTTCCGTCCCAAGTCTTCTACCTGCTTGTCCGATCGAATGTCGTGACGCTTCACATCCAGGTACTGCGCAATCGCATCATGTACGAGAAGCGGCGCTGCATGCTTCACTTCCTGTTCCAGCCGCTCACGCAGAGCCAGCGCAGCCTCACGCGATTCTGCCGTTACAGAGAGCTTCCGCTGCGTCTTCGGATCATAGACCTGCACACGCCACCGCGTCCTACCCGGCGAAGGAGGATAAGGGCCATAAATCACCATGATCTCAGTTTCTCAATCGCGAGGCAAAACGCCAAGCAACTTCTACGGATGCACGATGCAGAGACGACGCGAGCCCACCTGAGCAGGCTTCCTTTCATCCCCACAAGGCATCAACGTTGGCGCGCGCATCGCGACGAGGGGTGAAACCCAAGCGCATCCCCACCTCTAGGCTGCGATCCACCGGGATCTCAAGCCGTCTAACGTGTTTTGGCCGGGGCGGGAGCGGGCGGTGCTGGTGGACTTTGGTTTGGTGGTTTCCTACAGTCGACCGGACCGTCGAGAAGCGCTCCAGCTGGCCCCAACGATGGCGGGGACGGTGTCGTACATGGCGCCGGAACAGATTCTCGGTGAGCTGGTCGATGCCCGCGCCGATATCTTTGCGCTCGGCTGCATGCTGTACGAGAGCTTGACCGGATACTTGCCGTTTCCGTCGACGCTGGCCGAGCGAATGGATCGCGTCGAGGAGCCGGTGCGAAGACCCTCGAAGCTGGCACCGTGGCTGCCCAAGGGGCTGGACGAGCTGATCCTGCGAATGCTTGCCCCGGACCGACGGGATCGCATCGGGCACGCACAAGACATTGCGCAAGCCCTCACTTCGTCGCTGTTCGTCGATGTGCCGCAGCGTGGCATCGAGCCCATCCGCAGTCGGGACTATCTGTACCGCTCGGGCTTCGTCGGACGAGAAGACCTGCTCGATAGCCTACACCAGCGACTCCACAAGCTGATAGCGGGACAAGGGCAGCTTGTGCTGCTCGAAGGGGAAAGTGGCAGCGGCAAGACCCGGCTGCTCAGCGAGCTGCTCCGCAGTGCCGGTCGCGCCGGAGTGTTTGTCGCGACGGGAGAGTGTCCGCCGCAGAATGTGACGGACAAGGGCAGCCCGGTGATTCACATCGGACCGCTCAAGCCGCTGCGTCCGCTGCTTGCATCGATCGCGGATCGCTGTCGTCAAGACGGGGAGGCGTGTACACAGCGACTGCTCGGCGCGCACCTTCATGTGCTGTCGGCGATCGAGCCGGGACTTACCAGCCTGCCCGGTGCGGATCGACTGCCGAAAGCGTCGCCGCTGCCGATTGATGCCGCCAAGCATCGCGTCCTTGGAGCGCTGTCGGACTGCATGCTCACGCTGGCGAAAGAACGTCCGCTGCTGCTGATGCTCGACGACTTGCAGTGGGCCGATCCGCTAACGATGGAGTTTTTGGGATATCTCGACGATGGAGCGCTACGACAAGCGCCGATTCTGGTCGTCGGAACCTTTCGCAGCGAGGAGATGACCAGCGCTCTGCACACGCTCACGATGCGAGCGACGATTACGCGACTGGCGATGCGGCGACTGGATGAGCGCGCCGTTTCACAGATGATTGCGGACATGCTGGCAGTTCGGCAAGCACCGACGGAGCTGGTCCTGTTTCTGAAGGACGCCACGGCGGGCAATCCGTTCTTTATCTGCGAGTATCTTCAGACGGCGGTAAGTGAGCACCTGCTGCGACGAGACCAGCAGCTCGGCTGGGTGATTTGCAGCGACCAGCAGGAGCCGGAGTCGTGGCAAAAAAAGCTGCACGCCATGGGAATGCCAAGCACGCTGCAAGCGATGATCGTGCGACGGCTGAGCCGACTGGAAGGAACGCTGCGCACGGTGGTAACGACCGCGTCGGTGCTGGGACGAGAGTTTGAAAGTGAGCTGCTCTTTGCGGTCTGTGGACTCCAGGAAACCGACGGAGCGGATGCGCTCAACGATCTGCTTCGACAGCAGTTTCTGGACCCAGCTGGCGGTGGTCGCTATCGGTTCGTTCACGACAAGCTGCATGAAGCGGCGTATCTGTCGCTGCCCGACGAGCCCAAGCGTCAGACGCACCTCGCCGCGGCGCAGGCACTAGAAAAGATGCACAGTGACCACTTTTTGGCGCTCGCGCATCACTACACCAGCGGCAACGAAGCAAACAAAGCGCGACAGTATCTGCAAAAGGCGGCGCAGAGTCTGCTCCGCACGGGTGCTCATCAAGCGGCGATTCCGCTGCTGTCCCAAGCGCTGCGCTTTGCGAGGGATCCAAAGTGCGTCATCACCAACGACGAGCGAGCCGAGCTTCACCGGCTGTACGCCGACGCGCTGTTTGGGATGGGAGAAGTTGAACACAGCGCCGAGCATGCAGAGCAAGCGCTGAAGCTGCATCGGCTCTCTCTTCCCAAGAGTCATTGGCGGATGCTGCTGTGTCTTGTTCCGCTGATTGTGGAGCAGATCTATTGGCTGGTTCGGAAGACTCCGCAATCGGCATCCAGC
>ERZ724521.384-NODE-384-length-20022-cov-3.756749_pt1 | contig 20022 bp, 13 predicted proteins | sample MGYA00376054_ERZ724521 | MGnify/ENA primary metagenome ERZ724521 (study PRJEB28724, sample SAMN07190883) | activated sludge metagenome | isolation source: activated sludge of sewage treatment plant in Hong Hong | place: Hong Kong | collected 2016-03-17 ... | reverse complement strand
GACATATATTTGTGGATTAGGGTGTTCTCATAGTGTTATTAAGAGGGGATTGAAGTCGCTCGGCTTCATCCCCTTTTTTCATTTTAGGACTTTGATGATATTATTGATTACCAGAAGTTAATTTGATAGAATTTAATGAATCAATAAAATTAATTCTTAGATTGAATGACTAAAAATTTGCGAAGTAGTATTATTTTTACCATATCTTTTGTCTAGGGGAGTAGTCAAAAGTAACCCATTGAAAACAGCGGGCAGCTGCCTCTCCGGCGCTGCCCCGTTTTTTTTTAAAGCATTTTTCTTATACAAGATTTATTGAATTCAGTCATCAGACGATTGCAAGCTTAGATCATAGGAGCGCATTGACTGTTCAGGTAACCCGTCATTCCCGCAAGATTTTTAATCCAGGTGATGAAGATCAAATAATATCAAGAGAGCACAGATGAGTCCAAAGTATAATATAAGTCAGCTATCAGCATGACAAATCTCAAAGGCCATTACTTTAAAAATAATGATCGAACACTTTTATATGCAGTGATTTGATTTAATGGCGATGTATCAAACATCCATCTAAAAATAGCCTATACATTGACCTGGCACCATTCAAGAAAGCAATCTGGAGAAATGGTCAACCATGTTACCGTCAGAGAAAATTGCTGTCATCAAGCTTTATAAATAATAGTCTACAGGCTACTGTAATACAATAGCGTGTTCTTCCATCATTTTACGAATGTTGATCAAAGCATATCTCATGCGGCCCAAAGCCGTGTTAATACTTACGCTCGTTATGCTGGATATTTCCTTAAAACTCAGATCGGCATAATGTCGAAGGATGACAACCTCTCGTTGTTCATCCGGCAACTTGTCTACCAATGTGCGTATTTGACGGTGTGTCTCACCGATGATCAACTGAAGTTCTTTGTTGTCATCCTCCACGTGTAAAACATCAAAGATATCAAACTCATCTGAGGTACTGACTTTGGTTCGTTTCTTGCTGCGTCTGAAATGATCAACACACATATTGTAAGCGATGCGTGTAGCCCATTGCGAAAATTTGCCTTCGTGGTTATAGCTTCCTTTGCGCAGGGTGTCAATGATTTTGATAAACACTTCCTGAAAAAGATCTTCTGCCAGATCCCTGTCTTTTACAAAAAGATAAATTGCGGTGTAAATCTTATTCTTGTGTCTGTTCAGTAACTCTTCGAAAGCCTTTTCATTACCTTGCAGATAAACATTGATCAATTCCTGATCAGAAAATTTTACAACTTGCATACGCTTAGAATTTTAAAAATTAACTAATTGTAGAAGTTGTAATCTATAGGCTTAAATTGTGATTTTTAGATGATTAGACCTTGTAAAGATAACATATGCTTTTAAATCGCTGCCTTAAATTCCGATTTTAACAATGTTTTAAGTACGAGATCTTCATTAGAAGATTCAAATATTGTGCCGAAACATTCAGGACCTGGTTTTTTGTAATATGGTTGCATATGAATTATTATACTCTATAAGTAATTTAAAAAGGAATTATTGACAGAATAATATTTTAAATTATGTAATATTATCAGAATTATATAAGTATTAACTATTTGAAATCTTTCCCAAATCACGCGTACAACCCGAACCCTGATTCGCCTATTTCGGTGCTAAAATATTTTTATACTTCAAAAAAATTTGGGCCGCCAGTCGGCTTAATTTTGCTGTTTCGCACCGGAAGATGGAAATTACAACCAAGACAACAGCCAAAAAAAATATCGAAATCAGGGGTGCCCGATCGAACAATCTCCGTTCAATAGACCTGGTGATCCCCAAAAACAAACTCATCGTGGTCACGGGGCTTTCGGGATCAGGGAAGTCATCGCTGGTGATTGATACCTTATTCAGTGAAGGACAACGACGTTATGTTGAGAGTCTTTCTGCGTATGCGCGGCAGTTTCTGCACCGCATGAAAAAACCGGAAGTCGACTATATTACCGGACTCTGTCCCGCAATCGCCATAGAACAAAAGGTGATCAGTAGCAATGCCCGGTCTACCGTTGGATCCATGACCGAGATTTATGATTTTTTGAGATTGCTTTTTGCCAAGGTAGGAAGAACCTATTCGCCAGTCAGCGGGCAGGAAGTTAAAAAGAACAGTGTCAACGACATTGTCCGAAAAATCATGGACAGGTCCAGCGGAACAGTTGTATTTATCGGGTTTGATATACAGACACGCTATCCTGACCGGTCGCTTGCGGAAGAGTTCGAATACCTCATCAAACGCGGATTTACACGTCTATGGCACAATCATGAATTAAAAGATCTCCAGGATTTACTTCAGGCACCAGGTTCATTAAATAAAATAAAAGTTACCGACCCGGATGCTTCAGAATATCTTATTGTTGCAGACCGGTTTATTGTACAACATGAAGATTCAGACTTTGACAAGCGTGTCACGGATTCAGTAGAAACGGTCTTATCAGAAAATCAGGGCAGGTGCAAGATCATCCTCGACAAAACTGAAGTACTTGAATTCAGTACACGAATGGAGCTGGATGGAATGAGTTTTGCGGAGCCCAGCCCTGCTTTGTTTAATTACAACAATTCATACGGAGCCTGTCCAAAATGTGAAGGATACGGGCGGATCATCGGTATTGACGAGAATAAAGTGATACCTCAGGTTTCTAAATCTGTTTTCGCCGGCGCCATTGCCTGTTGGTCTGGAAGTAAGAGCGAAGAGTGGCTCATGCCATTACTCAAAATGGCGCATAAAATTGATTTTCCTGTACATCGCCCTTACCGCGAACTAACAGAAGAACAGAAGGAAATATTATGGAATGGCAAGGGAGAGACATTCAGAGGAATCAACGCTTTTTTCAAAATGCTGGAGGAGAAGTCATACGTCATTCAGAACAGAATACTGCTGGCGCGTTACCGGGGCAGAACGACGTGCAGCGAATGCAACGGCGGCAGACTGCGCAAGGAGGCATTATATGTTAAGGTTGGAGATAAGAATTTCAGAGATCTGATGTTCATTCCAATCGAAGAACTATCCGAATTTTTTCAAACACTGAATCTTCAGGACTTCGAAAAAAAGATTGCAAGAAGAATTCTGACTGAAATCAGTAATAGACTGGACATCCTTGTGCGTATCGGACTTCCGTACCTGCATCTTGACCGGCTGGCAAATACACTCAGTGGTGGCGAATCACAGCGAATACATCTTACCCGTACGCTGGGCAGCAATCTGACATCCAGTATGTACATTCTGGATGAGCCGAGTATAGGTCTACATCCGAGAGATACCCAAAACCTTGTCCAGGTGCTCAAACATCTCCGGGATCTGGGCAATACGGTCATCGTCATCGAGCATGAAGAAGAAGTGATAAGACAGGCGGATCATATTATTGATATTGGGCCCGGTGCTGGCATTCATGGCGGCCGGCTTGAATATAATGGCTGTTATCAGGATTTCCTTTTGCGAAAGGAAGAAAACCTTACCGCTTCTTATCTGACAGGACAGAAAAAAATTCCATTGCCGGATATTCGACGAAAACATACCCAATCCATCAGGATTAGTCAGGCTCACCTACATAATTTAAGGGATGTGGCAGTAGACCTTCCGCTCAATAACCTGATCTGCGTAACAGGCGTGAGCGGTTCCGGCAAGACCTCACTCATAAAGCATGTACTTTATCCACTGCTCCGGGATAAGCTTGAAGATAACCAAACAGAAGAAAGTGAGGTGAGCGGTGCAGAGATTAGCGGGAGTTTTGAGAAGATAAACCAGGTGGAACTTGTCAGTCAGCAGGGTATCGGCAGATCTGCCCGTTCCAACCCGGCGACGTATGTTAAAGCATGGGATGACATCAGGGATATTTTCGCTGCGCAGGCACTATCCAAGATGCGCGGATATCAGCCAAAGCATTTCTCCTTCAATGTTGAGGGAGGACGTTGCGAAGCTTGCAAGGGAGATGGTGAAATACATGTAGAGATGCAGTTTCTGTCTGATGTCAGCCTGATCTGTGAGGACTGCAACGGCAAAAGGTTTAAGAATGAAATTCTTGAAGTTGCTTACAAAAACCATAACATCAACGATGTCCTCAACCTCAGTGTTGAAGAAGCCATTGAATTGTTTAAGGACAAAAAGGAAATTGTCAAAAAGCTAAAACCACTGGTCGATGTCGGTCTCTCTTATCTGTCTATGGGTCAATCTACCTCCAGTTTATCAGGTGGTGAATCCCAAAGACTCAAGCTCGCCTACTATCTCGGGCTGGAATCAGGGCACCAGCATATATTTTTTATTTTCGACGAACCAACGACTGGACTTCATTTTGAAGACATACGCAAATTGCTTATTGCTCTTAATGGCCTGATCGAAAAAGGACATTCTGTGCTGGTCATCGAACACAATATGGATGTGATCAAATGTGCAGATTGGATTATCGACTTAGGACCTTTGGGAGGAAAGAACGGAGGCAAAGTCTTGTACCAGGGACCAACAGAGGGATTGTTGCAGGTCAAAGAATCCAGTACGGCAACGTATCTGGCAGCCAAACTTCAGGATGGGGATCACAAAGCGACTAGACAGAAATATTAGTGAATCAATAATTGATTCCGTGGTTTACATTTATGAACTGATGGAGTAAATTTCTCCATGATAATAAGCTAAATCATGAAAAACGAAAATGTAACCAGATACATCGAAAGCGCAGCATCTTTTGCTCAACCCATTCTTTCTAAAATCCGAGAAATAGTACATCAGGCTTGCCCTGAGATTGAGGAAAATTTAAAATGGTCTTTTCCGCATTTTAATTACAGCGGAAAGATAATCTGCAGTATGGCCGCATTCAAACAGCATTGTGCATTTACTTTTTGGTTGGCAGCACAATTGAAAGATCAGGACAAAATACTACAGCGCGGAGAATCACAAAAATCAATGGGGCATTTGGGAAAAATTCAATCACCTGATCAAATACCTGATGAGAATATTCTGATAAGATATATCCACGAAGCGATCAATCTTTCTCAGGCTGAATCAAGGGTCGTACGAAAGCTTACTGATCGTACAGAAATCAAGATTCCAGTTGAATTAGAAGCAGCACTGAAAAAAAACAAAGAAGTGTATCGAAAATTTGATCAGCTGCCCTATTCACATCGTAGGGAATATGTCAACTATATTACTGAAGCTAAAAAGGCGGATACCAGAGAACGCAGGATTACAAAAACGATTGAGAAACTTTTAGCGAAAGCCTGATACGGATTCAGCCCTTCCTGGATGCTCCGCAGAAAAATTCGAGCAAGGAGTTGTAATATAATAAACTCTTACATATCATCCGAAATATTGGATAATCTGTTCATTATACTTTCCGGAGTAAGCATGGTCATACAAGCGTGGTCACCCCGATGACACGGTGTCTGACCATACATCGAGCAAGGTCTGCAGGATAATTCTTTCGGCGCTATTTCTACCACATGATCCGTATTGCTAAAATATGGAGCAAATCCCAATGAAGTATGTGTCGGTCCCCAAACACTTATAACCTGCGGACAACCGGACAATTCAGCCAAATGCATATTCGCTGAATCCATGGTAAGCATAAATTTTAGTTGGCTCATCAGCACGATTTCTTCTTCCAGATTAAAGTGATCCATGCTTAGAAATATGCGTGAAGGATCTGAATTTTGAAGCATCAACATGCCTTCTCTTTCTCTCGGACCGTGTCCAAACAAAACGATCACATCCGTTGTATTGATTAACCATTGTTGTAAAATCTGCTGTATTCTTGCCAAAGGATATTCCTTGAGCCTGTGTTGCGAAAATGGTGCAACACCAACTATGCCAGCGGTCGAGGGCGGAAGCATCTTGATCCATCGATTGATCTTGTGGATGGCCAATTGATCTTGTACGATACCCTGTTCAATAAGATTGTGTGGTTCCAGAGAAAGCTGAAAACCGGCACGTCGAAAGACCTGTGCATAACGCCAGGTAGTGTGATGGAGTTCAATTTGCATTTTATAAAGCTTCCCGAGAACAGACCTTTTAGCCTTACGCTCCTTATCAATGCGATATATTTTGCTAACGCTGTGATACAGGAAGGTGCAAAGAACTTTTGTTCTGAGCACGTCGTGAAGGTCCAGAACCATATCATATTTACTTTTATTCAGGATGGCACTTAGTTTGGATAACGACCAAAGACCAGCGTAATCTTTGTCAACATCCAAATTCAGAACTTGCAATCTTTCAATATGCGCAAAAACGGGAGCCAGCGAAGGACGTGTCAGCAAATCAATCTGCAGGTCAATATTTTGTTTTAATGCAGCGCGAAGAACAGGCAGACAAAGTACAACGTCACCCATCGCCGATAATCTGATGACAAGAATTTTCAAGTTTGTATAATTATTGATTGTACAACTGAGGATTTGTCGTCGGGTCGTTGTACATTTTCATCTGACGGTAGACTTTCATCTGGGCCTGTCCCGATTGCAATTCATCAATCAGCGCATTGAGACTGAAGGAGAGATCCGTCTTCTGTTCCAGGAGTATATTCAGTTTGTCACGGCATAGCTGAATGTGTTCCCGGGATGCATCCGTTCTTTCGGTCTGCTCCTTCATGTGGAAGATTTTCAAAAGGAGAATAGACAACCGGTCAATCGCCCAGGCAGGCGTCTCTGTATTCATCCGCGCATTCTCTTTAGGAATTATTTCTTTAAAAGCACTCATGAACCAGTCATCAATTTTTTCAACCAGATCTGTCCGACGCTGATTGGAGGAGTCAATTTGCCTTTTTAGTTCAACAAACCGCTCTGGAGCAAGGTCCGGTCTCCGAATCATATCCTCCAAATGCCATTGTACTGTATCGATCCAGCATTTACGGTAAAGCATATCGGAAATACTGATTTCTTTGTGGACCGGGCATGCTGTATCAACCTGATCCAGTCGATGATATTCCTCGATCGTCGTGAGAAAAATACTACTGCAAAATTCGGCAGTGATCATTCAATTATTATTGGATCAACTCGTGTAGCTCTCAACAGGAGGACATGTGCAAATCAAATTGCGGTCTCCATGCGCATTATTGACCCTCGATACCGCTGGCCAGAATTTTATTCCTTCCCTCAGGTATGAAAGAGGGTAAGCCGCTTTCTCTCGAGAATATGGCTTGTCATATTGATCTGCAGTAATAATTGCAGCAGTATGTGGCGCATTGCAGAGCACATTATTGTCTGCAGGATATTCTCCGCGGGCAATTTCATCAATTTCTTTTCTAATCTGGAGGAGCGCTTCACAAAACCGATCCAGTTCTTCCAGATTCTCAGATTCAGTTGGTTCGATCATGATCGTTCCTGCGACCGGGAAGGATAGTGTCGGTGCATGAAAACTGTAATCCATCAGTCTTTTGGCAACGTCTTCTGCGCTGACAAGTTCTTTAAATGGCCTGAGATCCACAATGAGTTCATGGGCGACCCTGCCATGGTTACCGGTATACAGTATTTTATACTCGCCGGAGAGTCTTGAGGCAATATAATTGGCATTGAGAATGGCGTGGCGTGTACTATTGGTCATGCCTTCACCACCCAGCATTTTGATGTATCCATAGCTGATCAGCAGAATACTCGCCGAACCATAAGGGGCAGCAGACACTGCGGATACCGCAGTTTTTACCGGATTCGGATTGCGGTAGACGTGTCCCGGTAAAAATGGCTTAAGACGTTCGTTGACGCAAATAGGTCCCATGCCAGGTCCTCCTCCACCGTGTGGGATGGCGAAGGTCTTATGTAAATTCAAATGGCATACATCCGCGCCGATAATAGCCGGACTGGTCAGACCGACCTGTGCATTCATATTCGCTCCGTCCATATAAACAAGGCCACCGTTGTCATGGACGATTTGACAGACCTCCTTGATGGATGTCTCGAAGACACCATGGGTCGAAGGATAAGTAACCATTAATGCGGCCAGATGATCGCGGTGCATTTCAGCTTTAGCCCTGATGTCTTCTACTATAATATTTCCCTGTTCATCACAGGCGGTCACCACCACCTGGAGACCAGCCACCACCGCAGAAGCAGGGTTGGTTCCATGCGCAGAAGAAGGTATGAGGACAATGTTGCGATGATGATCGCCATGGTGCTCATGGTAGGCACGAATTGTCAAAAGTCCGGCAAATTCTCCCTGCGCCCCGGAATTGGGCTGTAACGAACAAGCTTCAAAGCCGGTGACCTGACACAGGAAATGCTCAAGTTCGCGGATGATCTGATTATAACCCTCAGTCTGTGATGCCGGAGCAAATGGATGAATATCTGCAAATTCTGGCCAACTGACGGGGATCAATTCAGCTGCGGCATTCAACTTCATGGTGCAAGAACCCAGGCTAATCATCGAATGAACCAGTGAAAGATCCTTGTTTTCAAGACGTTTAATGTACCGCATCATGGCTGATTCGGTATGATACTGATTGAAAACCGAATGGGTCAGATATTCCGAAGTTCTTATCAATGCCAAAGGAATCGCCGGTGAAGAAGCCACTTCTATGGCAGATACAACCTGACCTTTTGCAATCGCAAAAATGGAAGCTATTTGCATAAGGTCTTTTTCGGTACAAGTTTCGTCAAGACTGATCTGAACGGAATTGGCGGTGTACCAGAAATTATATCCACGTTCCTCAGACAGTTTTTTCAATATGTTGCATTGTTCATTGTCTGCTTCAAAAGATAAAGTATCGAAAAAATGGGTATTGAGATTTGTCCATCCAACTTTGTGAAGTGATATGCTTAAAGCGCTGGTCATATCATGTATACGTCTGGCAATGGCACGAATGCCGGAAGGTCCGTGATAAACGGCATACATCGATGCCATAATTGCGAGTAAAGCCTGGGCTGTACAGATATTGGAAGTGGCTTTTTCCCGGCGAATATGCTGTTCTCTTGTCTGAAGTGCCATCCGCAGTGCCCGATTTCCATATTGATCAATAGACACCCCTATAATCCTGCCAGGAATATCTCTTTTGAACTCTGCATGGGTTGCAAAAAAAGCCGCATGCGGGCCTCCATAACCCATTGGAACACCTAATCTCTGGCTGTTTCCAAATGCCACATCAGCGCCCAACTCTCCTGGAGACTTCAAGAGACAGAGGGCCAACAGGTCAGTGGCCATGGCAACCAGAACATCAGAAGCTTTGGCTTTTTGGATAAACCCCGAATAATCAATCACCTGACCGTCCCGGCAAGGATATTGAATGAGGGCACCAAAACACCTATCAGGAATATTATCCTTCAAGATATCGCCCACAACAATTTTTATACCCTTGGGCCATGCCCTTGCATGAAGTACATCAATGGTCTGGGCATAAACGAGATGGTCTACAAAAAATGTATCGGGAGACTCCTCCTTGGTTTTTTTCTGACGCGCACTGTAAAACATCAGCATGGCTTCTCCGGCAGATGTTCCTTCATCGAGCAATGAGGCATTGGCAATCTCCATTCCAGTAAGATCGGACACCATCGTCTGATAGTTGAGTAGGGCCTCCAATCTTCCTTGTGCAATTTCAGCCTGGTATGGCGTATACTGGGTATACCAGCCTGGATTCTGAAACACATTTCTGGAGATAACCGATGGCGTTACGGTACCAAAATATCCCTGACCCATGAGGCTGCGGAAAACAAGGTTTTTTGAGGCGGTCTTTTTTAATTCCTGCAGATAATCAAATTCGGACAATGCCGGAGGAATATCCATCCTGTCTTTTCTGCGGATTTGTTCAGGAATGGTCTGTTCGATGAGATGATCGACGCTGGTGACCTGAAGCGACTTCAGCATGGGTGCCAGATCAGGTCCTGTTGTTCCTATATGGCGTTTTTCAAATGAATCGGTGCGGTTAAAACTCATGATTTTGACTTGAAATGAATGAAGGCGCAAATATAGTCATCAGGCCTAGGCCTGCATAAGATCTTGGGTCCATATAAGATCCCGACCCCAAAATTTGATCCTTCCTGTTATCGGATGGATCCTGAATACCATTATCAATGCAATCCTTTATTTGCCGAAAAAGAAGGTTTTGAGGCCTAAGGCGTGCTTGAGAACATCCTGCATTGTACGGACATAAATGAATTCAAGTCCTTTAATGTGATCCGGTTGTATCTCTTCGACATGCGGACGGTTTTCTTCGCAGAGCAGGATTGTCTTGACTCCGGCACGTTTGGCAGCCAGAATCTTTTCTTTTATACCCCCAACCGGTAATACTTTGCCGCGCAATGTAATTTCGCCGGTCATCGCCAGATGGGATCTCAGTGGCTTGTGTTTAATGGCAGAGGTGACGGCGGACAGCATCGTGATTCCAGCTGAAGGTCCGTCCTTGGGGATAGCACCTTCCGGGATGTGTATGTGAATATCGTGATTTTCAAAAAAGGCATCTTCAATTTCAAGTTCAGCAGCGTGGGCTTTGACAAAACTGATGGCCGTCGTAGCAGATTCTTTCATGACATCGCCAAGGTTGCCGGTCAGCGTCATCTTGCCTTTACCTTTGCTGATTGAAACTTCAATATACAGAATGTCCCCTCCGACCCTGGTCCATGCAAGTCCTATCGCAACACCTTCCGGAAGATTCTCCTGGTAGGACTCATTGTTGAAACGCTGCACACCCAGTATACTTTTAAGATCTTCAGGTTTGAAGCGTACGATGGTATTTTTGTTTTCAGCGATTTGGATTGCGGCTTTACGCATCACAGAGGCAATCAGACGGCTTAGCGATCGAACCCCAGATTCGCGGGTATAGTCTTCAATTATACGAGTCAATAGTTCGTCTGAGAAGCTAATCTGTTTGGCCTTCAGTCCATGTTCTGCCAGTTGCTGTGGAATCAGGTGATGCCGGGCTATTTCAACTTTCTCTTCCAGAGAATATCCTTCGAGTTCGATGATCTCCATACGGTCCATCAGTGGGCCTTGAATTGAGCTCATCGAGTTGGCGGTCGCAATAAACATCACTTTGCTGAGATCATATTCCAGCTCAAGGTAGTTGTCGTGAAAAGTGGAATTCTGTTCCGGATCCAGGACTTCAAGCAAGGCTGAAGATGGATCTCCTCTGAAGTCCTTACCAATTTTGTCAATTTCATCCAGAATGAAGACCGGATTGGATGATTTGGATTTGCGTATCGACTGTATAATCCTTCCGGGCATAGCCCCGATATAAGTCTTCCGGTGTCCGCGGATTTCTGATTCATCGTGCAATCCCCCGAGGGACATCCTTACAAATTTGCGGTTAAGGGCTCTGGCAATGGATTTGCCGAGGGAAGTCTTACCCACCCCTGGAGGTCCCACCAGGCATAGAATCGGCGCTTTCATATCGCCCTTGAGTTTTAAGACTGCCAGATGTTCGATGATTCTTTCCTTAATCTTATCCAGGCCATGGTGATCTTTGTTAAGGATTTTCCTAATTTTTTTTAGGTCGATTTGATCTTTCGTATAATCATTCCAAGGCAAGTCTACCATCAGGTCGAGATAGTTGAGCTGTACGCTGTATTCAGCGACCTGTGGATTCATCCTTTGCAGCTTGTTGAGCTCCTTGTCAAAATGCTCTCTGACTACTTTAGTCCATTTCTTGGCAGCCGCTTTGCGCTGTAATTCTTCAATATCCTGCTCCTGTGGATCCTGACCGAGTTCTTCCTGAATCGTTTTGAGCTGCTGATTGAGGAAGTAATCTCTTTGTTGCTTTTCAAGGTCTACCCTGACTTTGGATTCAATCTGATCTTTGACTTCAAGAAGTTGAAGTTCCTGGTTCAGATAAATCATCAGTGCTTCCGCCTTATCGAACAAATCGTCCTGTTCCAGCAATCTTTGTTTTTGTTCAATCGGGATGCTCAGATTGGAAGAAATAAAGTTGAGGAGGAACCTATCATTATCAATGTTCTTCAGAAGTACCTGTGCTTCATTCGGGATCTGCGGAGAAAGCTCGATGATACGTTTGGATTTTTCCTGAATAGACTGGATCATTGCGTCATACTCCAGTTTGCGTTCGGATATCTTGTAATTGCGCAATATAATCTCTGCTTCCAGCATAGGTTCTTCCTGAATGACCTTCCCTATTTCAAATCGTTTACGGCCCTGAAGAATTACAGTTTGTGATCCATCAGGCATTTTAAGTACCTTAACGATACGCGCCACTGTCCCTGTCGAAAATAGGTCTTTGAATTTGGGGTCCTCGGTCTGACTATCACGCTGGGTCAATACAGCGATGAATTTATTGTTTTCGTATGCTTTGGTTATTGCTTTCATGGATTTGTTTCTGCCTACGGTAATCGGAATGATTACTCCTGGAAACAAAACCGTATTTTTAAGTGGCATGACCTGAAGAATGTCACCGATATTCGGATCCTTCGCCATCTCATCATCATCTGAAATCGCGACAAATGGTATCATTTCGGCATCTTCCGGAAGCTCAACAGACATATATCTCAAAGATTCATCCATGTATACAAGATTGTGATATACTCCCATGTCAAGCATTGTGCCATCTGCTGTTGCAGCGATTGTTTTTGACAAATTGCGTAGTGGCATGAAGTATTATGTTGATTATCAATAATTTATAAAATACAAACCACAACCTCTGGTATGACAAAAAGTCCATTTGTAGAGACAAAATGACTCGTTATCAAGGTTGTACGGATTATGGAGAAAAAAGGTGCCGCACATCATGAGTTTGTGCGACCCGGTTTACTGATTTTGGAATTTAATTCTTTACGTGTTTCTTATGTCTTGCCGGAGCATCTTCAAAAATAACGATTTTCCGACGGATATTGATACGTTACTAAGTACTAATTTTTTATGTCTCTCAGGATCTGTATGGATTCCAAAATAGACGGATCTTTACGAATGGTTTTCAGAAATTCTTCATTTCGGCCGATGCGTGAAGAATCAAAATTGATATAATCCATGTCGGCCTTCAGGTTGTAGGTATACAAACCTGCGATTTCCTGTTTGCCTATATTTTCAAATTGTTTTGACTGCGCTTTTCTATCATCCATTTTCTCTTTGTATTTATCGTATTTCAAAGGGATAATGCTGTCGTCTTTCATTTGCTTATAACTTTGTGCCTGCTTGTCGATCAGTATAAATTCAGAATTAGCTGTAGTGCGCAGTTTACTATTTTCTCTCAACTGTTCGTAATTGCTCACCGGGTGATCGATGACTGCTGTTGCATTAGCGCCGATGACGTCGTAGCTCAAAGGATGTTCGTATTCCTTTTCACCATTGTCAATATACCGGTATGCATCGGGAAGCAACACATCAGGTTCGACACCCTTTAATTGAACAGAACCTCCGGATACTCTATAATATTTCTGAATGGTGATCTTCAATTCACCAAGCGGTTTGAACTGATCAAAGCCGTTGATCCGGTCGAGGTTAATAAACCTTTGAACAGATCCTTTGCCAAATGTGTTTTCGCCGCCGACAATGACAGCGCGCTTATAATCCTGCATACAGGCCGCAAAGATTTCTGAAGCGGATGCACTATTGCTGTTGACCAGAACAACCATCGGTCCATCGAAAGAAACCCCAGAATCAGAATCACTGTAGGAATTGGTACGGTCTTTATCCCGAACCTGAACGACAGAGCCGTTTTTGAAAAACAGGCCTGACATTTCAACGACTTCCTGCAAGGACCCTCCGCCATTATTGCGTAGGTCGAAAATAAGGCTTTTTGCCCCTTCTGCAACCAATTTGCGAAGTTCCTTATCCACATCACGTGCACAGGATACGCCGTTGGTTGATTCAAACTGAGAATAAAACTTAGGCAGGCGGATATAACCGACTTTTTCGCCCGTGCTGTCTGTGGCCACCAAAGCTGATCTGGCATAACCTTCATCCATGATGACTTCATCGCGCGTGATGGTTATTTCCTTGATTTCGTTAGTTGCTTTTTTAACCTTAAGCGTGACGATTGTTCCTTTTTTGCCGCGGATTTGCTGAACGACATCATCGATGTTCATACCCTTGATATCCACGAATTCCTGGCCGGCTTGTTTGACAGCCATGATGATGTCGTTGTTTTCCAATTCTTTCTGCTTCCATGCAGGACCTCCCGGAACGATAGAAACCACTTTGGTGTATTCTTTTTCTGCCTGAAGCCGTGCCCCGATTCCTTCCAGTTTGCCGGACATGTTAATATTAAAATTCTCCTTGTCTTTTGGGCTAAAATATTCCGTATGCGGGTCATAGACATGAAGAAGGCTGTTGACATATACTTCAAATCGATCTGCGTCCCTTGCTTTGCGAATACGCTCAAAATAATTTTCGTAACTTTCTCTGATATCTTTTTTGATATCCGCAATGATGGAATCTTTTGGACGCGTCTTTTTATCTTTCTCCAGATCTTCCATGGCTTCATAGTAGCGGTTAAAAAAATCGTATCGGATATTTCTTCTCCACACCTCCTTCAAATCCTTATCATCTGTCGCATAATCTCTTTTGTCAGGGTCCACAACGATCGACTCATCTTTAGAATCCATCAGGTCTGTATTGAGAATCTCTTTATAATATGCTTCAGTTTTGTCCAGCGACTTCATAAAAATTTCCTGAAACTTATTGAAGAACTCAAGGGTACCTTCGGCAAAAGCGTCGTCCAGGAGTGTATTGTATTTGTCCAAAGCGCGGAGATCTTTCTGCGTCAGGAAGCGCTTGCCCCCGTCCATGTTATTGATAAAATCCTTATAGGCTTCGCGGGAAAACGCATCATCAATTTTGACCGGATTGTAATGAAATTGCTGACTTTGTTTGTACAACAGCTGAAGAATCAGTTGCTCCCTCGTCACAGGATCGGAGACGGTGCGACACTGTGCACTGAAGAATGCGATCAAGGTGATGACCGGGAGCAGGAAAAACCACGCTTTCTTTGAATTCATTTTTTCTTTCATTTAAGATCAAGTTACCTATAAACAGCGCCGCAAACCTAAGGATTATCAGGCAGCCCAAACTTTAGATAATTTTAACTTTCGTTCGATGTATGCTGTTATTGCGCAAAGTTAATCATACCAGGTATTCTACGAAGAATTTCGTAAATTATTGTTTAGCCAGCATTTTGACCAATATCCAGCCAAAGCCAATAACTTTGTCAAGTGGACAAAGCGATTAATTTCGGCCTGATCGGTAAAAAGCTAACGCACTCATTTTCCCCTCAATTTTTCAGCAGGAGGTGGCCCGAAAAGGGATTATTAAACTGGAAATATCAACGCTACGAGGTTGAAAATGAACATGATCTCGGAAAGTTATTGGAGGATACCGACGTCAAAGGCTTTAACGTGACGATACCTTATAAAATTAGCATTATTCCACACCTTAAAGGGTTGAGCAGACAAGCCAGCGAGATCGGTGCCGTCAACGTCATCTTTCGAGCTTCACAAGGCTGGATAGGACATAATACCGACGGGCCAGCATTTCTTCAATGTCTTGAGAAATATTACCCCATCAAGAAAAATGGTAAAGTCCTTGTCCTTGGGACAGGCGGTGCCAGTCATGCCATCCGATGGGCTCTTCGGAAATACGGATGGCCATTCCTTGTCTGCGGCAGAGCAAACGCGGATGTGCGATGGGAAGCGTTGGAAAATTTGAACATGGATGAAATCAAGCTTGTCATCAATACTACCCCGCTGGGTATGCACCCCAATTCGGAAGATTTGCCGCCTCTTCCCTATCACCGTTTTCTTCCCGGAACGGATGCCATTGACCTGATCTATAATCCTTCCGAAACACTTTTTTTAAAGCGTTTTAAGCAGGCTGGCGGCAATACCCATAACGGATTAGAAATGCTTGAAATACAAGCTATTATGAGTGAAAAATGGTGGATTGAACAGCTTGAAACAAATCAGAAAATTTCCTTTCACAATCCATAATCCCGAATATTATAGATCTTATTTTTCAAGTGAAAACCACAAACTTTATTGATCATTATTAGCCCATCGCACAAATCAGCCCTAACGATACCAATGAGCTTCGGATTCCGGTAAAAGTCAATTTTAATAACATACCTGCTTATTCCTGTCATTGATTTGACTCCTTCAATGTATTTTTGGTCTTAGAATTAAAGCTGAAAATCTGTAAAATATGGCAGACCCGGGAGACCCGCGAATAGACTTCCAGAATACTGAAATCGCTTTTTCTTACAAGACAGACCGGCAACTAAGACAAGCGTATCATCTTTTTCGCTTCATGAATCATCCCACATTGGTGCGCATTGGCACAACACTGGGACGAGTAGCGGCACGAATTCCTCTTGGGCTGGCTGATCCCATCATTGAAGCGACTATCTTCCGACAATTCTGTGGCGGCACCAGCCTTTTGAACTGTCAACGCATCATTGATAATCTCAATAAACACAAGACGCTGACGATCCTCGATTATGGCGTTGAAGCCAAGGAAAATGATGAAGATTTTCAAAAAACACTTGATGAAAACCTGAAGGCCATCGAATTTGCCTACAGTAATCCCAATGTACCGGTAATCAGTACAAAACTGACTGGTTACGTACCGATGATCGTATTAGAAAAGCTTCAATCCGGCGTCAGCCTTAATGCACAGGAACAAATGCAATGGCAGCGATTACGAGACCGCTTTAGAAAACTATGTGAAAAAGCACACGAATTTGGCGTATCCATATTTGTTGACGCAGAAGAAAGCTGGATACAGGATCCACTGGATCAGCTGGTCAATGAATACATGGCGCTGTTTAACCGTGAAAAGCCTATTATTTACAATACATTTCAGATGTACCGTAATGACCGGTTGTCCTTTCTGCATCAGAGCTACGAAATGGCGCGCCAGGGTAATTATATTTTTGGCGCCAAGCTGGTGCGTGGAGCGTATATGGAGAAGGAACGCCAGCGCGCTGCCGATAAAGGATATCCTTCACCCATACATGTGAATAAAGAATCTACCGATAAGGATTACGATGAGGCGGTAAGATTTACACTCGACCACATCGAAGACATCAGTATGGTCAATGCCAGTCACAACTGGGAAAGCAACGCCTTGCAGGTTGAGCTGGTCGAGCGCAAAGGGATTTCAAAGGATCATCCTTTTGTCAATTTCTGCCAATTGTTAGGGATGAGTGATAACCTAACCTTTAATCTCGCACACCGCGGATACCATGTTGCCAAATATGTTCCTTACGGACCGGTCCGTGAGGTGATCCCATACTTAATCCGGCGCGCTGAAGAGAACTCCAGTGTTACGGGTGACATGGGCAGGGAACTCAAACTGTTGCATCAGGAAATGAAACGCCGGGGACTGATCAGTCAGTAATCAGTCGGGTATGTTGCACACCAAGGGAATCGTCTTTCGCGTCACGCGATTTCGGGAATCCAGCGTAATTGCAGACATTTATACGGAAGAAAAGGGTCTTCAAAGTTTTTTGATGAATGGTGTGTATGGCGCCAAAACAAGCAGGCTCAGTGCCTTGTTTCAAGTTGGTCAGCTGGTTGATTTGGTGACCTATTTTTCAGAGAAGAAAGATGTACATCGCATCAAAGAGATCGCCTCGGATTATCTGTGTCTTGAAATCCCGAATCACATCATCAAATCGGCGATGGCGACCTTTATGATCGAATTGTGCAGGCATGCGATCCGCGATCAAACTTCCAATCGCGAACTGTTTCAATTTATTAAAAGATGTATCATGCTCTTGGATCATCAAGAGGTAGCCGATCCCAATTTTCATCTGAAGTTTATGGTCAGGCTGAGCGCCTTACTGGGATTTCAGCTACAGAATAATTTTGGTGGTGAAAATGAATCCTTTGACTTACTCAATGCGGTATTTACAAGCTACAATGAACGCGACCCTTATCATATGCATCCCAGTCTGAGTCGTTTGCTTTCAGCGTTACTTCGGGATCAGACAGAACATATCGATTATGAAAACCGCCAGTCATTGCTACAATGGTTGCTACAGTATTACAGGATCCATGTAGAGAATTTCGGAGAACTCAAATCGCCTCAGGTCTATAAGAGGATATTCTAGACACACTGCAGGAATTCCTATAAAAAATAAAGAAAAATTACAAAAAAAGGGTCCAGTTACCCAACCCCTTGTCTGTCCATTGCTGTCTTAGTAATTAAAACAGCCAGTATGAAAAAAACAGAATTGAAAGTCTTTTGGGTCCTTCTGACCATTTTAGGAATAAGTATTCAGTCATGTCTTAGAGATCAGTGTGTTGAAGAACAGACTTTTTTTAGATATGATCCCATATACCGCACGCTGACACAGATCAGAAATTCTCTGCAGATCAAAGAACCGGAGGAGCTTGTAAGTCCTGGTAAAATATATGTTTATGATCAATACCTGTTTATTGGTGAGCAGAAGAAAGGTATTCACATCTATGATAATTCAGATCCACATCATCCGCTTCAGATCAGTTTTATCAGTATTGAAGGGAATCAGGAATTTGCGATACAAAACGATGTGCTTTATGCTGATAATTATATTGATATAGTGGCATTGGATGTCAGCGATCCACGCAGCCCAAAATTTATATGCAGAAGAGAAAATGTGTACAATCCATTCAGTGTAGATCCTGCCAGAGGAATTTTGGTAGACTATTTGAAAACGCCTGAAACTGTCAAAATGAATTGTAATAACAATAACTTCTACAGAGATTATTTCTGGGAAGGTGACATCCTTTATAATAAGCGAGGTGGGCCAACCACGGTGACAAATTCAGGCGGGTCAAACATTAATATTGGCGGCTCTACTTCAAGATTTACTGTCAGCAATAATTTTCTCTACACTGTTGACAATGCAACATTATCATCATTTGAGATGATTAACCGCTGCCTCGATTTGAGATCAGGCCAGAATATCGGTTGGAATATCGAAACCATCTGGGCACTAAAAGATAAATTGTTTGTCGGGTCTCAGACCGGAATGCTCATATTTGATATTAAGAGTCCTTCTAATCCAGTCTCATTGGGTTCCTATAATCACGTGCGAAGGTGCGATCCTGTCGTAGCCGATGAGAAGTATGCCTATGTCACATTGAAAGGCGGAACAACATGCGGAGGATTTACCAATCAACTGGATATTCTGGATATCAGCAATCTTCTTTCTCCCAATCTTATCTTGACCTATCCCCTTGTATCACCAGTCGGTCTGTCCATTGATGGTGATGTACTTTATGTCTGTGATGATGCCGTCAAGATATTGAATGTTAAGGACCGGGCAAAAGTTATTTTGATCTCAAAGATCGCTGTCGCCAATACTAAGGATGTTATCGCCATTCCCGGAGAAGAACACATTATTATAGTTGGTGATAACGGAGTGGATCAATATGATGTTACCGATAAATCCAATCCGCAAAAATTAAGTTCAATAACGATACAGCACTAATGGATGGCTATTTTCAGGAAAAATGGTAAAAAATAAACCCAGAGATATCTTCAAATACCAGAATTGTATGAAAACAAAGGATATTGCAGCATTGCGGATCGGGAAACAATATAGGACAATCAACATCTATAAAAAACCAATAATGGTTCTATCCTTACTTTGGGTTACTTCAAATCTTCCAATTTTTGGACAAATTGAAATCAAGTCCACCGTATATCTTAAAGATGGTAGCAAACTGATTGGCACACTTGCGAAATCAGAAACTTCTGGTATGTATAAACTCAGTCTCAGGAATGGTCTCCAACTTGACGTTCCTGTGTCCATTGTCCGAAAGATCATACAGGATGAAGTCAAAGCGGAAAAAAGTAAGAACCCAGGAGAATACGCTTTCAAAGAAAGGGGATTATATCACATTTCGAGTTTTGAATTATTACAGGGAAGAAATTTTGATGGTAATTTTCATATCGGATTTGTATTGCACCATTCTGTGGAATATATGCTGAATCGTATGGCAGGATTAGGCCTATGTGTTGGTGTTGATAATTACAATCTCAACAGTTATGAAAAATTGTATCCTATTGCAATTGAATTTCGTTCGTATTTAATGAGGCGGCGCAACTCAGTTTTTTTGACCATTCAAGGAGGATATTCACTGGCCTTTAAAGACAGGTCCGCA
>ERZ724521.383-NODE-383-length-20055-cov-4.593450_pt1 | contig 20055 bp, 3 predicted proteins | sample MGYA00376054_ERZ724521 | MGnify/ENA primary metagenome ERZ724521 (study PRJEB28724, sample SAMN07190883) | activated sludge metagenome | isolation source: activated sludge of sewage treatment plant in Hong Hong | place: Hong Kong | collected 2016-03-17 ... | reverse complement strand
ATTTTCTGACAAAAACACAATCAGTTCAAAACAATTGATCAGGCTGTGGCCTTTCAAACAAATTAACCGTTCATGTTTAATCTTTACACATTCCTCCCAAGTTCCCTGATCCTCACCTGTTGCCGTTTCTTGTTGCTTTTTTGCCCCATAATTTTAACGACCCCTGTCGGGGCACAGGGGCCATGCGTATGCACAAACTGTCCGCAATTTATGCCCGACGGTTTTACCGGGCAATTTTATATCCAGATACAAAATGCCGACAATCCGACCCTGGGACAGAACGGTCAGGGGGTGTGCGGCGTTAACCTCTCTTTTGATCACGAATATCTCGGCGACCTCCAGATTACACTGACTTCGCCGGCCGGGCAAACGGTTACCCTGGTCGGCCCGATCGGCTTTTTCGGCGAAACAGACTTCACGACCTGGAACGTCAGTTTTGTGCCCTGTGGCGACCCAGCCAACCCGGACCCCGGGTTCAGCCCGACCTGGAACAATAACCAGCCCTGGGGACTCTTCGGCAACTATTCCGGGTCCTATTATCCGGCCGCCGGATGCCTTGAAAATTTTAGTTCCGGCTCTGTCAACGGGCAATGGACACTGACCGTTATCGACGGCCAGGCCATAGACGTGGGTAATTTTTTCAATTATGAAATTATCTTTTGCGATCCTTCGGGCATCAATTGCTTCTCTTGTGCGGCCAATGCCGGCAACCTGCTGCAGCCCGATGTGGTGGCATGTGAGGGCGCAGCATCGCTCGACCTGAACCTGCCGCCTACCTATGCGCCACCCAACTCCCCTCCCCCCTCGTCCGACTATGGCTATACCTATGTGGTCAGCGGCGCCGGTGGCGTTATTCAGGGATACGAGCCCGATGCCAATCTGATGGGTTATCCGCCGGGCAACTATACAGTCTGCGGCCTGTCGTACCTGCTTGCAAACGAGGGAGATATCCCTGCCCCGAACGGCTCATTGACGACCACACAATTAGCGGCTCAACTGAACTCCACCACGCCGCCGTTTTGCGGGAAAATTACCGCCAACTGCGTCAACGTCACGATCAATGCGCTGCCCCCGGATATTGAAGAATACCAGACGATCTGTGCACCCCAATGTTACCTGTTTTTTAACCAGACCTACTGCCAGTCGGGTACCTATGTCAGAAACCTAACCCAAAACGGATGCCCTTACACGGCCACACTTTTCCTCACCGTGATTCAGCCCAGTTTTGCCACGATCAATGAAATGGTTTGTCCCGACGAGTGCTCGCAGACACCCGGATTTGAATCGGCCTGCGGGCAGGGGAACTACGTTGAAACATTCATGAATGCCGGGGGATGCGACAGCATCGTTACACTGCACCTCACTGAAATGATCGTGATCGCGAATATCGCGTCTCCACCGCCACAACTGTCCTGCGCTCAAAACAGCGTGGTGCTTCAGGGCACCGGCTCCACCATAGGCAATGGTGTAACATACCAATGGACTGCCAGCAACGGCGGCAATATCGTCGGCCCTTCTACCGGCATCAACGCAACGGTAAATGCGCCGGGCGACTACCAACTCCTGGTTTGCCGCACCAACGGGAATGCCACCTGCTGCGACTCCACCAGCACTACCGTTACAGGTAGCCAGAATGTTCCCAATACACCGGCAGCCATAACGGGCCCGGATACCATTTGCCCCGGCCAGGTCGCCGGTTATTCGATAACTCCTGTCGCTAATGCATCATCCTATAACTGGACTGTCCCGGCTGGTGCGACCATCGTTTCAGGGCAGGGCACAAGCAGTATCAGCGTCAACTGGAATACCGTAAACGGCGGGAATATCTGTGTGGCGGCTGTAAACGCCTGTGGTTCCAGCCCGCAAACCTGCCTGAACGTGGCAGCCGGCTCGACGCTCAATCCGGCTCAGCCGCAGGGCGCCACTGCCGCCTGCCAGGGCAGTATAGAAACATACACCGTTCCAATACTTGCCGGTGCGACCTCTTATAACTGGACGGTCGATGCCCCGGCAAGTATTGTATCCGGCCAGGGAACGAACAGCATAAGCGTCAACTGGGGTACGTCAACTTCCGGAAATATCTGTGTGAACGTGACCAACAGCTGCGGAGCAGGACAGGACATGTGCCTGCCGGTACAGATCAACGTCTTGCCTCCTCAGCCGCTTGTTTCCGGTGATACGGCACTTTGCTCCGGTACCACAGGCGCCTACACTATACTGCCCATCAACAATGCCACAGGATATAACTGGACGGTGTCGGCCAACGGCTCCCTGGCTTCCGGACAGAATACGACAGCATCCACGGTAAACTGGTCGGGCGCGCCCGGTGGCGATGTTTGTGTCAGCGCATCAAACGGGTGCGGGACGGGCCCTCAGGATTGCTTCCCGGTTGCAGTGTATGCACAGCCCGTTGCTGATGGAGGTCCGGGCGGTTCGGTCTGCGACACGTCTTTTTCGTTGCAGGCCGTACCAGGCATCGGCGGAAGCAGCGGCGTCTGGAGCAGTATCGGCGGGCCCGGGACTGCCACATTTACCGATGCCGCTTCGGCTGCGACTACTGTTTCGGTAACTGCGTACGGTACCTACAATTTCCTGTGGACAGAAAGCAATGCGATCTGCCAGGATACGGATATGGTAACTGTCCACTTCAATGCTCCGCCGGCCGCCGGCCCGGTCAGCCTGGTCTGTGACGGCAACAACCAGAATTACACCGTTTCATTCCCGGTAAGCGGCGGTACGCCACCTTATTCGGGAGCAGGCGGCACTATAATTGGCGGCGTGTTTACCTCCGGCCCTATACCCAGCCTTCAGACCTATTCGTTTTCCATAACAGACGCAAATGGTTGTATATCAGAGACAATAACGGGAAATTTCGACTGTAACTGTATTACGGAAGCCGGCCTGATGAACCTTCAAACGCTTGACGCATGTCCGGGCGACACCATACAGGCACAGCATCTCGGCGGAGAGAGCCTCGACGCGGACGACGTCAGCGCCTATGTGCTGCATGACAATTCCGGGGCGGCATTGGGGCAGGTTCTGGCTCAAAACAATACCGGCATTTTTACTTTTCAGTCCGGCATGACCTATGGCGCCACCTATTACGTGTCTTTTGTGGTCGGCAACAACCTGAACGGCGCCCCAGACCCCGCCGATCCCTGTCTTTCCGTTGCGCCCGGCCAGCCGGTGGTGTTTTATCCCTTTCCTGTCGCCGATGCCGGTACGGACAGCGATACTTGCGGTCTGACCATACTCCTGAACGGCAATATCCCGAACGGCGCCGGAATATGGTCGGTTGCCGCTGCGCCGGCCGGTGCAGCGCTCAATTTCAGCGACCCGCAAAACGGTGCAGCAAGTGCTACTGCGTCGCTGGAGGGAACCTATACCCTCAACTGGAGCATTACGGAAAACGGTTGCTCCAGCTCGGATCAGGTAACGCTCCAGTTCAACGAATCGCCCGCGCTGGATGACCTGCAACGCACCTGCGACGCAGCCAATGAAAACTTTACCGTAATACTCACCCTTACCGGAGGCACCCAGCCATACAGCATTAACGGAACGCCGGTAGCCGGCGCCATTTTTACCTCGACACCGTTGCCCAACGGCCAAACCTATAACTTCACCATTACCGATGCAAACGGCTGCAGCGCAGCGCCTGTTAGCGGTTCATTTAGTTGCAATTGCAGTACCAATGCAGGCGCCATGCAGCCCGATACGCTTCGTGCGTGCGAAGGCACAACCTTAACCGTATCGCCCGCTGCCATACCCGCAGTATTGGACGCCAACGACGTGACAGCCTGGGTGTTACACAGCGGATCAGGCCCTGCACTCGGGCAGGTGTTTGCCCAAAACACCACCGGCCAGTTCGGTTTCGTAACAGGTATGAATTACGGGCAAACGTATTTCATTTCGCTGGTAGCAGGTAATCCCTCCAATGGATTTCCCGATCCGGCCGATCCGTGTTTTTCCGTAGCGACAGGCCAGCCGGTTGTATTTTTCAAAAACCCGGCCCCGAATGCCGGCCCCGACGCAGCCGTTTGTGGCAAAACAGCCGGCCTCCAGGCTGTTGCAAGCGGATACAGCGGAAACTGGTCGTTTGTTTCCGGTCCGGGCACGGCAACATTCAGCAACGGAAATAGCAGCAATGGGCAGGTCACCGTTTCTGCATTCGGTACCTATATCTTCAAATGGACAGAAACGAATGTGATCTGTCAGGGTGAAGACCAGGTGAGTATCAGTTTCAACGAGTCGCCTGCCTTTACAGCACTCGACGAAGCCTGCAACGGTACCAATACCCAATACACCGTAACCTTTACTGCAAGTGGAGGAGCGGCGCCATACACGGTAAATGGCTTGGGCGGCAGTTTTACCGGCAACAATTTCATTTCCGTACCCATTGCCAGCAATACCCCCTACAACTTCACTATAGTGGATGCCAACGGTTGCGCCAGTCTTCCGGTTACCGGTACAAAAGACTGCAATTGCGTTACAGATGCCGGCTCGATGCAAACGGCGCCGCTCCTGTTTTGCGCCGGCGAGCAAGCGACAGGTGTGTGGAACAGCGATGCAAGTCTTGATCAGGATGACATCCTGGAGTTTATTTTGCACGATCAGGCGGGTACCAATGCCGGAAACATACTCGCCACCGGCGATCAACCTGTATTTGACTTTACAGCGAACCTCCAAACAGGCGTCACCTATTATATATCGGCTGTAGCGGGCAATAACCAGGCAGGTTTGGTAGACCTGAACGATCCTTGCCTGTCGGTAGCGCCCGGTACCCCCGTTCAGTGGAAAGCCCTGCCCGATGGAGGATTCACCGGCGACGCAAGCATTTGCAAGGGCGACAACACACCCCTGATTTTTTCGGGCAGCGGCACATATCCCCTTCAGATCACGTATGTCGACGATGCCGGCGGGCAATACAGTCAGTTGATCAACAACCAGCAGCCTGTAACAGTCAACCTTACGCCGGATACCTCCATAACCTATACCCTGGTTTCGGTGTCGGACGGTGTCGGACCGGTTTGTACCACGGCACTGAGCGGTTCGGTCACGATTTCAGTCAGCACACCCGTATCTGCCGGCACACCCAACGAACCGGTTGAAATTTGTGCCGGCGTGGCGCTGCCCTTGCAGCTCATTAACTTTCTTACCGATCCAAACCTGAACGGCAAATGGACGGAGACCTCTGCTGTGCCTTCATTGCCGGGTGGTTTCACAGCCGCCACAGGCACCTTTGAAACGGGAGGACAGCCTGCAGGCACCTATACATTTCTGTACACGGTGGATGCCCTGGCGCCCTGTCCGGATGATGCGGCAACCGTAACGGTTAAACTGCTTGCACCACCTGTTGCCGATGCCGGGGAAGACCAGGCGATCAATTGTGACCAAAGTGCCGTTGCATTGGGAAGTGCCGGCACCAGTGTCGGCCTGGGTATTACATACGAATGGCTGGCAAACGGCGTGGCTTTCGGAAATACCGCCCAGGTATTTGTCAGTAATGCCGGCAACTACACCCTGATCGTCACCAGTCCGGCAGGATGTTCCGCCTCCGATGATGTAACTGTTATACTGGATAACGACCCGCCGAGCGCGGGAAGCATTGTTGTACAAAACATCAGGTGCTATGGCGAACACAACGGAAAAATTGTGATCGATTCTGTGGAAACCACCCACCCGCCTGTTTTGTACGCACTGAACGGTGGTGCGTTCGGGACAAACCCCGTGTTCAGCGGACTCGAACCGGGCAATTACACCGTAACCCTGATGGATGCCAACGGATGCGAATGGACATCGCCGCTACTGCCCGTGATAGAGCCTCCGGAATTAATTATTGACCTCGGATCGACAATCGAGGCAGCGTTAGGCGATTCAGTGTATCTAAGTATGGAATCTACGGTGCCGGTCGGTGCTCTGGATACGATAATATGGAAGCCGCTGCTCGATTCTGTTGCTGCAGGAAAGGATTACCAACGTTTTTTCCCGCTGCAATCCTGGAATGTGAATGTTACGGCGATTGATTCGAACGGATGTATTGCAGCAGACGCCGTTTTGGTGCAGGTAGGAAAGCCGCGGAATGTTTATATCCCCAACATATTATCACCCCAAAGTGCCGTAAATGGCACGTTGACGGTGTTCGGAGGCAGAGATGTCGCGCGGGTGGAGTTGTTCAGGATATACGACCGCTGGGGCGCACTGATGTATGAGGCGCTTGATTTTCAGCCCAACGATCTTTCGGTTGGCTGGAATGGAAAGCAGGGCGGCAAAAATGTTTTACCGGGGGTTTATGTGTATTATGCGGTGGTGAAATTTATTGATGGGGAGACAGGAGTATACAAAGGAGATGTGAGTGTTTTTCGCTGAAAACGTGATACTTAAACCTTACATTTTTTTGTTCATCAAAATACGATTGGGAGGTAACCACGAAATATCCGGTTCGTCTTCCGGGCAAAATTTGGGTCCAGCACGTTTGGGCGGGACAGTTAAAGTGGTCAGTAAAGAAGTTCGCAAAATAAAATTTTACCTTTCTTTGCAGGCCAATTTATCATCCAGTTCAGACACGCTGCCTTCCTGATTCTATAATCTGAATTCGTCTCAACCGATTGTTTTCAAATTTTTCTCACTCCGGGAAAATCAACTGCAAGTCATCTTTTGTAATCAGGCTATTCACCCGAAAAGTGCTGTTTCAGTGCTTATCGCGTCATAAATATTCAAACGCTTTAAACTACCGGTTTCATGGTAAAAAAACTACTCTTATTGTGTATTCTGCTTCAGTCCAGCCTTTCGTTGATGGCACAGGTACCGGATCCCTGCCCTGCTAATGACACGCCGGCAGCCGACAACTGTAATGAAGCCTGTATCTATTGCAACTTTAACGGGTATACCGGATCAACAAGTCCTTATTCCCAGGGATTTGCACCCGGTTTCTGCGGAACGATTGAAAATGAGCAGTGGCTGGGATTTATTGCCGGCGCTGCCGGCGCCACGTTCACGGCTACGCCTTTTAACTGTATCATCGGCAACGGTGTGCAGATAGCGCTGTATGAAAACTGCGGTTCCAACCCGGTTCCCGGTGGTTGCAATGGCGGTTCTGCCGGCAACGGCAATACCCCCGTATCCATCACCTGCGCCCTGACGCCGGGTGTCAACTACTACCTTTTGATCGACGGTTATGCCGGCGACCAGTGCGATTTTTCTATCAACGTTGTGCCCCCCTCTGCCGTACAAGCCCCGAACGTAGGACCGATCGGCGCGATCCAGGGACCGACGAAGATTTGCCCGGGCGGCGTCATGACGCTTTCCGTTCCGCCGGTAACCGGCGCGGGTGCTTACAACTGGACCGCCACTGGCGGCGCCCTGATCAACGGGCAGCCTTCTCCCGTTACCCTGTTTGCGCCGGGTGGCAATGTCGTTCAGATCACCGCACCACCGAACGCACCGCCACCGACATCCATTCAGATTTGTGTGCAGGCTGTAAACTCCTGCGACCAGGACAACCCTTTTGTCTGCAAAACCGTACAGATTATGAAGATACCCGACACACAACTCCCTCCGGTTGTTGTGTGCGCTGAAGATGCCCCCTATGAACTTCCCTGGGGACAAACCGTTGGCGTTTCGGGTAACTATGCACATACATACACTTCCTACCAGGGCTGTGACAGTATTGTAAAAAAACAGGTTACGATCAAACCGCTTTTGATTAAAAACCTGCCCCCGCAAACTATCTGCGCGGGCTCGTGTGTCACCGTTTGCGGTGAACAATATTGTGATGGCGGCAACTTTACACACGTTTGTCAGTCTTACCAGGGTTGCGACAGTATCATCAACTTCTCCATCTTGCTGCTGAGCCCCGAAGCGGAAATCACCGGCGGCGGCGCGTTGTCCTGTGTGACAACATCACTTGTGTTGAGTTCCACGCCTTCGCCAGGCAGTAAAATCTGGAAGATCCTACCCAGTCAAATGGTTGTAGGCACCGGTAACTCGATTACCGTAACCCAGCCGGGCACCTATGTCCTGACAGTAACAGCATCTGCGGGCGGGAATTTCTGTATAGATACCGATACCATAGTAATCACAGGAAATACCACGATACCCACCGTGTCAGCGACAGGAGGCACCATCGGATGCGGTGGCGCCCAGGCTACGCTCAATGCCGTCACCAATGCCCAAATGCCGACCTATGCATGGACGGGCCCTAACGGCTTTACCGCCAATACTCAAAATCCGATGGCCGGTGTTGCGGGTACCTATACCGTTGTTGTGACAGACAACGCCACAGGCTGTACCAATTCGGCAACTGCTACCGTAACGGGTAATACCACACCGCCGGTGGCAAGTGCGACCGGTGGGACATTGACCTGTAGCGTTACCACCATACAGATCAACGGCAACTCCAATATTCCCAATTCATCCTATACCTGGACGGGACCCAATGGCTTTACTTCAAGTACGCAAAACCCGAACGTGACGGTAAACGGTACCTATACTGTTGTAGTCACCAACCTGAACAACAGTTGTACGAGTACCGCAACAGCGACGGTGAACCTGGACAATGCCCCGCCCAGTGCGGTTGCGACGGTCAGCGGACCGATCACCTGTCCGACCCCGATCGTCACGCTCAATGCAACGCCGGCTTCCGGGGTAACCTATGCCTGGAGCGGTCCGAACAGTTTCACCTCTACCCAACAAAACCCGCCCGCCAATGCGGCAGGTACCTATAATGTCACTGTCACCAATAACGGTAATGGTTGTACGGGTACGGCTACAATTGCGGTTACGGGTAACACCGTAGCGCCAAATGCTTCCGCCACAGGCGGAACTGTTTCCTGCGGCGTGATCAATATCAACCTCGACGGCAATTCGATCACCCCGGGCGCAACATTTGCCTGGACCGGCCCGAACGGATTCACAGCCAACGTTGCCGACCCGGCTGTAACGGACCCGGGAACCTATACGCTGACCGTTACTGACCCGGTCAACAGTTGCACCAGCACGGTTACAGCAGTTGTTGATGGCGATTATACTGCACCTGGCGCTTCAGCCACAGGCGGCATCATCACCTGTTCGGATGTGAATACAGTGATTATGGGCACTTCAGGCACACCGGGCGTAACCTACAACTGGGTAGGCCCAAGCGGCAACAACTATCCGAGCCAGAACCCGACCGTTTCAAACATCGGGCAATATACCCTGACGGTTACCAATCCTGCAAATGGCTGTACCTCAACTGCTACCGCTACAGTACAACCGGATGCCAACGTACCTGACGCATCGGCTACCGGCGGCACACTGACCTGTTCGGTAACTTCGCTCATGCTCGACGGCGGATCGGTCACACCGGGCGTCATTTTATCGTGGTCCGGCCCCAACGGCTTTAATTCCACCCTTGAGGATCCGACCATATCTGTTTCAGGTACTTATACCCTTACTGTTTCCAATCCTGCAAACGGCTGTTCCGCTCAGGCAGATGCCATTGTGGAACTGGATGTCGACGCACCCGGCGCTCTTGCTACCGGTGGCACCCTGACCTGTACCAACCCGACCTTTACCCTCACCGGTGACTCGCCGACCAACGGCGTCATCTGGTCGTGGACTGGACCAAATGCCTTCACATCAAACCAGCAGAACCCTCAAACCAACGACGATGGCGTCTATACCCTGTTGGTGACTGATCCGAGCAACGGCTGTACTTCGGTAGCGACAGCCGACGTTATGGCCGACCAGAATGCGCCGACCGCGTCTTCTACTACCGGCACCCTGACTTGTTCGGTTACTTCGCTGGTGCTCAACGGCAGTGCAAACCTGCCTGTTACTTTTGACTGGAGCGGCCCCAACGGCTTCACTTCACAATTGCAAAACCCGACCGTAACGGTACCCGGTGACTATATCCTTACCGTAACGGCCACCAACGGGTGTACAGATGCCGAAACAATTGTTGTAGCCCAGGATATCGCCGAACCCGGCGCCTCCACCACAGGCAACACCATTGATTGTACCAATCCGCAAGTGCCTATTTCTGCCAACTCGCCGCTGGCGACGGTTACCTACAACTGGACAGGCCCCAATAACTTTACTTCGGGCCTGCAAAACCCGACGGTTTCGCTCAATGGCGCCTATATCGTCACGGTCACCAGTACCGGAAACGGTTGTACCAGCACCAGCACGGCACAGGTAGCCATAGATACCGTAACGGCTGTTTTACAGGCAACGGCGCCCGATATCCTGACCTGTTCGGCTACGACGGTCAACATTCAGGCAACGGTAACTGCCTCCGCTTCTCCCTTGCAGGGACTCGCATGGAGCGGCCCGGCCGGCTTTACCTCCAACCAGGAAGATCCCGCCGTGACCAATCCGGGACCTTATACCCTGGTAGCAACGCTTGCCAATGGCTGTACTTCGCAGACACAGGTGACTGTTAACCAGGATATTGCAGCACCCAATGCCAATGCGCAGGGCGGCACGCTTACCTGTTCCATTACTGATCTTGATCTCAACGGCATTTCAGCCACCGCCGGCGCCTCCTTCGACTGGACCGGACCAAACGGCTTTGTATCGGCGCTGGAAGACCCCAACATTACCGTCGACGGCGTCTATACCCTGACGGTAACAGGCCCGAACGGCTGTACGTCGACAGCGACTGCAACAGTTGACCTCGACGTGGCGCCCCCCGGTTCTTCAGCCACCTCGTCGAACGATCTCGATTGTGACGACCTGAGTTCCACCCTGACCGGCTCTTCGCCTACTAACGGCGTCAGTTATGCATGGACAGGCCCGAACAACTTCAGCGCTACTACTGCCGCTACATCTACTATGGCTCCCGGTACTTACCAGGTGGCTATTACCGGCCCGAACGGCTGTGTATCTACCAGCGATGTGATTGTATTACAGGATATTACACCGCCATCTGCTACTGCAACCGGCGATACGATCGACTGTATATCGGGTCAGGCCATCATTGCCGGCAATTCGCCGACAACCGGCGTTACCTACAGCTGGACCGGACCGAACAGCTACACTTCGACCCAGCAAAGCCCGACCGTAACGGTTGACGGTACCTACAACCTTGTTGTCATGGGCCCGAACGGCTGTACTTCAACGGCCTCCGCCTTTGTTGCCCAGAATACGCAGTCGCCCACCGTGACGCTCTCGGGTGGCGGAACGCTTACCTGCGCCGTGACCGATGTGACCATCACGGGCACAATCGGCACGCCCGGAGCAGTCGGCGCATGGACAGGGCCGGGTGGATTTACCTCTACCCAGAACAGCATCACCGTGTCCAATCCGGGCGACTATGTGTTCACCGTAATCGCGACGAATGGCTGTATTTCCGCCCCGTCGCTTACGGTTCCCCAGAATATACAAGCGCCTCAGGGCGTGACGTCTACGGGAGGTCTGCTGAATTGCACGTTCCCGACAATCACGCTTCAGGCCGGCTCCACAACGCCCGGCGTTATGTATAACTGGAGCGGCCCGGGCGGCTACACATCGCCTCAGCAAAATCCTGATGTCACCAATCCGGGAACTTATACGCTTGTCGTCACCAACCCGGTCAACGGCTGTACTACCACAACAAGTGCGCTGGTCACGCAGGATCCCACTATTCCGGACATCTCCGTGGTGGCAGATTCGTTGACCTGCACGGTTCAAACGGTAACGCTGAACGCAACAAGTAATACACCGAACGTCACCTTCCAATGGACCGGCCCGAACGGTTTCAACTCCACTTTGGAGGACCCGACAACCGGCGCTCCGGGCAATTACACGGTTGTAGCCACGGCCACGAGCGGTTGTACTTCTTCGTTCACTTACAATGTATTGCAGAATATCACAGCACCCGGCGCAACAGCACAGGGCGATACACTGACCTGCACGATCACTTCCGGAACAATCATCGGCGGATCGCCGACACCGGGCGTATCGTATTCCTGGACCGGCCCCGGAACGTTTAGCTCCACGCAGGCAAGTCCTGTAGTTACACAAACCGGTACCTATACCCTGGTAACGACCTCGTCGAACGGCTGTACCTCGGTTGCTACCACACAGGTCGTACCCGATGCCAGCATTCCAACGCTTTCCATCACTACCGGGACGATCACCTGTGCTATTCCAAGCATCCAGTTGTCGGCTACTACGAATGTTCAGACCGTAACCTGGCAGTGGTCGGGCCCCGCGAACTTTAACTCCACGCAGCAGAATCCGGCCGCTACCGTCCCGGGCAACTATACTGTAGTTGTGACGAATACAGCCACCGGCTGTTCGAACGTAACCAGCGGCCTGGTGGCCGACGATACACAAGGCCCAACGGTCAATGTAGGTACGCCGAATGAACTGAACTGCACCACAACGCAGGTTGGGCTCAGTGCGAGTGTACCCGTCGCAGGCAGTTATCTGTACCAGTGGAATACGACTGACGGCAATATCCTTTCCGGCGCGACTTCCCAGAATCCCCAGGTCGATCAGCAAGGCACTTACCTTGTTGTCGTCACCAATACCCAAAACGGTTGTACGACCGTAGAGGATGTGGTGGTCAAACTCGATCCGGCAACACCTTCGGGAGCAGTACTCGACGAACGCGATATTTCCTGCTACGGAAAAACGGACGGCGCTCTTGCCATCAACTCGGTTGACGGCGGCACACCACCCTACGTATTCAAACTAGACAACAGGCCCTTTAGTCAGACAACGGTTTATACGGCGCTTCCTCCTGGCCCGCATACCCTGGTAATCCAGGATGCCAATGGCTGCGAGTACGAAACCTCGTTTGACCTGCTTGAGCCAGACCCGTTCACGGTCAACCTTGGTCTCGACACAACCGTCATTCTGGGCGAAAGCATTTCGCTTACCCTCAATCTGGACGAAATCACGACCGACCCGGATCGTGTAGAACAGACGATTGTGCAGCCTGAATCGCTACTCGACTCTGTGTTCTGCGACAACTGCGAGATCACACCGTATTACTCGTTCCGCTACCAGGTTACCATCGTTGATGCCAACGGCTGCAAAGCCACCGATGACCGGCTGGTTATTGTGGACAAAACGCGTTATGTCTACATCCCGAACATATTTGCACCGGAGTCGGACAACACCAACTCCCTGTTCATGATCTTCGGCGATGAAAGGCAGGTAACCAACATCAAATCGTTCCAGGTCTTCGACCGCTGGGGCGGACTGGTGCACGAGTATTACGATTTCAAACCCAATGATATCAGTTCGGGTTGGGATGGCAACATTCGAGGCGACAAGGCCAGCCCTGCAGTATTCGTTTACTTTGCAGAAATTGAATTCATCGATGGTGAAGTCATCCTTTACAAGGGTGATGTAACCCTCTACCGTTAAGTCATTTCGACAGTACTTTATGGCGAAGGCCTCCGGCGTGTTGACGCCGGGGGCCTTCCTTTTTGGCGTTTCAAGCACTGTTTTTGCTTTTTATTCCGCAAAAACAACAATTGTCCATATTTTTCCCTCTCTCAGGAAGCGTCCTGACACATTTCCGTATCTTTATTTCGATTTTTTAATCCGAACGGTAATCTATCAATTCTACAAACCCAGTTTCATGAATCAATCACTACGCCTGTTTCTCGTATTCAACCTCTTTTTTTTCCTGCAACAACTCCATGCCCAGGTGGCGCCACCCTGCCCCACGCCGCCGCCGCCCGGCGCAGAAGCCTGCCAGCAGGCGTGTGTGTATTGCAACTTCGACGGCTATATGGGCATCAATAACGGCTCACCGTCGGGCGGCAACACCGTGTGCGGACAAATCGCCATCCACAACGACCAGTGGTTCGGGTTTGTGGCCGGAACGGAATCCATCACCATCAATATTGCGACCAGCAACTGCCAAAACGGGGACGGCCTGCAGGCTGCCTTTTTTGCCAATTGTCAGGATGACGCCCTCGTTTGCAACCCGGGGTCAGGGGGTGGCGGCGGCGGCGCACTCACGCTTACCTATTCCAACTTTGTACCGGGACAGACCTATTACCTGATGATCGACGGATGGGTCGCCGACGTTTGCAATTACGAAATAGAGGTGCTCGAAGGGTCGGTATCGCCGCCGGCTCCTTCACAACCTGCTGTGCCGCAGGGCCCGATAAAAGTATGCCCGGGTGCTGAGGTCGTGTACACCATTCCTCCTGTCGCAGGTATAGGCTATTACAACTGGACGACCCCCGCGGGCTCCCAGATCAACGGCGGCACCAACAACGTTACCCTGCCTGCACCCGACGGCAATACCATTACCGTTACTTTCGGCAACGCCGGGGGCAATGTATGCGTGCGGGTGGGCAATGCCTGTTCCACTCCACTGATCTCCTGCCTGTCCGTGATCAACCAGCCTATACCACCGACTGTGAAGCCGGATGTGGTCGTTTGCTTCGAAGACCTGCCCTACATCTGGGACGAACAGCCTTACCAATCGGTCAGCCTGCCCGGCACTTATACCCTTTCGTCCGACCCATACGATTCTTACCTTGGCTGCGACAGTGTGATCAAGCAAAAGATCATCATCAAACAGCAGATCAAGACCAATATCGGCACACAATACGTTTGCGCCGGTTCGTGTCTGACCATAAACGGCAATCCGTATTGCGCTACCGGCGGTCCGTTCCAGGAGATACTCGAATCCTTCCAGGGTTGCGACAGCGTGGTGCAATTCAGTATCATCTCTGTGCCATCCAATGCTGTGATAGGTCCCGTTCAGACTATTGACTGCAACAATCCGGTACTGACACTAAACAGTTCGGGCTCGACCTCCGGTCCAAGTGTCACTTACAGTTGGACCAACGCGGCATGGACCCAGGTGGGCAACCAGCCTACCTATCCGGCGACGATGGGCGGTACATACAACCTCATTGTCACCAATACCTTCGGGCCGGTATCGTGTAAGGATACGGCTACCACTACCGTGACGGCCAATACAACCCCTCCCGGCGTGAATATCACCGGTGGTAACCTTACCTGCACCGCATCGACCGTGATGCTGCAGGCCAGTTCGCCCACCGGTGGCGTGAACTATGTCTGGAGCGGCCCCGGCATCACACCCGCAAACAAAAACCTGCAAAATCCGGTAGTCAACCAGATTGGCAACTATTCGGTAACGGTCACCAACCCGGCAAACGGCTGTACGTCAACCGCTATGACCACCGTTTCCGGCGATATAACCCCTCCAACGATCACCGCAACCGGCGGAACCATCACCTGTACGCTGCCCAATTTTACCATTACTACCGTAACCAACGCACCGACAGCCAGTTACAACTGGTCGGGCCCTGGAATCAACGCAGGCAACCAGGGGACAGCAAACCCTGCCGTATCCGTGCCCGGTCCCTACAATGTGACGATCACCAATACCGTTAACGGGTGTACGAGCACAGCCACTGCAACAGTGCTTCAGGACATTGCCGTACCGACCGCCAATGCAGGCGCTGACCAGACCATCAGCTGTCAGCAAACCAGCGTTACCCTGAACGGTTCCGGCAACGCCGCAGGCGCTCCGATACAATTCGGCTGGACGGGAGCAGGCATCAACGCAGGCAACCAGAATATCCCCAATCCCAATGTAAACCAGGCAGATACCTATATCCTTACGGTAACGAACACGACAAACGGCTGCTTCAAAAAGGATACGGTGGTGGTAAACAGCAGCATCGTGGCGCCCTCCGTAAATGCCGGTGTGGACAAAACGCTAACCTGTGCAGTGATTTCTGTTACTATCGGCGGCGCCGGCTCAAGTCAGGGTGCCAATTTTACGGCTACCTGGACCGGCCCCGGCATCACACCCGCTAACCAGAATCTGTATACGCCGATGGTCGCGCAACCCGGCCAGTACATTCTGACCATAACCAATACCACTACCGGCTGTATTTCGAAAGATACGGTACAGGTGAACCTCAACAATACGGCTCCTACAGCCAACGCCGGTGCAGACAATGTTCTGACCTGCAGCTCACCCAACGGCATCACACTTACCGGTTCCGGCACACCGGCCAACATCACCTTCCTGTGGTCGGGACAAGGCATCGGAGGCAATAACGCTACGCTGCAAAACCCCACGGTAACGGTACCTGATACCTATACCCTGCAAGTAACCGATCCGGTGAACGGATGCACCGCAACCGACCAGGTTGTGGTGACACAGGATGCCAACCTGCCTGCGGCAAATGCAGGTGTTGACCTGGAGCTCAACTGTACGATAAGTTCGGTCAACTTCAACGCTTCCGCTTCCGCATCAGGCCCTGATATCACCTATATGTGGAGCGGACCGGGTATCAATGCCGGCAATGCAACCCTGCAAAATCCGGCCAATATTACCCTGCCCGGCACGTATTCGCTGACGGTGACCAATACCAGCAACAACTGCGTAAACACCGATGTGCTGGTGGTAGCCATCGATACCATTCTGCCGACTGTAAGTGCGGGCGCCGACCTCGTGTTGAACTGCTACAACAACGCCATCGATACCCTCGACGCTTCTGCGTCCAGTGTGGGCGCCAATTTTTCGGTGGTATGGAGCGGTCCCGGCATAACGCCGGGCAACCAGAACGACCTGATGCCGGTTGTTTCGCTGCCGGGTGTGTATAACGTGACGATCACCAATACCGACAACAATTGTAGCGCTTCGGCACTGGCCACGGTCAGCTCGGATATCGCCCCGCCGACGGCCGATGCGGGCGTTGACCCGACCATTGACTGCGTCAATACCTCGACGAGCATTGGCGGCAACTCCTCTTCGGGCGCCGGCATCACCTACCTGTGGACCGGACCGGGCATTAACCCGGCCAATGCTGGCAGTTTCCAGCCCGTGGTAAACGTTCCGGGCAATTACACACTCGTGGTAACCAATACCGGCAATGGCTGCACCGCCAGTGACAATATGGTGGTGAATACCGATGCCGTATATCCTGCCGTAAGTGCAGGCGCAGACGGATTGATCACCTGTAACCTGCCTGTCGTAACCCTCGATGGCCAGGGCTCGTCCAACGGCGCCGGTTTCCAACTGGTCTGGAGCGGGCCCGGCATCAACGCGGGAAACCAGGGTCAGGTATCGCCAAGCGTATCGCTGCCGGGCACTTATATTCTGACCATCACCAATACGGGGAACAGCTGTGTTTCAAAGGATACCGTGGTTGTAAATGAAAACACTGCTCCCCCCACCGCGAATGCAGGCCCCGACGGCAAACTCGATTGCGCAACGACCAGTATAAGCCTGGATGGCAGCCAGTCGTACGCCTCCGGCGGCGTTTCCTGCATCTGGAACGGGCCCAATAACTTTTCCTCCAATCAGCCGACGCCTCCCGTAACCATTCCGGGTGTCTATACCATTATCGTCACCAACAATGCCAACGGCTGTACCGCCGCCGATAACGTCACTGTAACGCAGGACATTGTCATACCCAGCGCCAGCGCAGGTGCAGACGCCACGCTTACCTGTACGGCGCCTGATTTTCAGATCGACGGCTCCGGCTCAAGCAGCGGCGCGCAGTTCAACTATGTCTGGCAAGGCCCCGGCATCAATACCGGCAATTTCAACCTGCAAAACCCTGTGGTATCCGACTCCGGCACGTATATCCTGATCGTCACCAACGTACAGAACAATTGCACGGCAACAGACGAGGTTTATATTGCTCAGGATGCAGATTTCCCGCAGGTAGATGCCGGTTTTGACCAGACGCTTACCTGCCAGAACGATACCCTGCAACTCGACGGCTCACTTTCTGCCTCCGGACCCGGTATTCAGTATACCTGGACCGGGCCGGGCATCGTAGCCGGCCAACAGAACAGTATCTCTCCCAGCGTTTTTGCGTCCGGCACGTACACGCTGACCGTGTTTAATGCAGCCAACGGCTGCTCGCAAACAGATATTACCACAGTCGGCTCGGATTTCATACCGCCTGTTTCGGATGCCGGCGAGGATCTCGTTTTGACCTGTGCCAACAGTACGACCGGTGTGGCGCTTAGCTCGGGTGCGTCGAGCAGTGGCCCCGGCTATACCCTGCTATGGAGCGGACCCGGCATAACCGCCGCCAACCAGAACACACCCAACCCTACCGTACTGAGCCCCGGCACGTATATGCTGTTGATTACAGATACCCAGAACGGCTGCACCAGCACCGACCAGATGACCGTCGCACAGGACCAAAACCTGCCTACCGCAGATGCAGGACCTGACCAGACGATCACTTGCGATGTGCTGAATGTCGTACTGGATGGTACGGGATCGACTTCTCCAAGCGGCGACCTAGACTACTCCTGGACAGGACCGGGCATCGACCCGGGCAACCAGAATGAAAGTCTGCCGACCGTTTTGCTGCCGGGAACCTACACCCTGACGGTGATTAACCCCGTCAGCGGCTGCCAGGCCAGCGACAATGTGGAAGTTTTGCTCGACAACCAGCCGCCTCAGGTAACAGTCGCAACCGATACCATTACCTGCGATGATCCGCAGGGCGCCCTGAGCGTCAGCAGTTCACTACCCAATTCAACCTACAACTGGTCGGGACCGGGTATCGGGATCGGAAACAGCACCCTGGCCGCCCTGCAAGTAGGCGACCCGGGCCTGTACAGCGTCACGGTAACCGCGCCCAACGGCTGCACACAGGTGGCTTCTACCGAAATGTATGTCGATGACGATTTCCCCGAAGGGGCCGCCGAAGGCGCCGGGCTGAACTGTTTCAACAACGGTGTAGGCATGGTCACCGGGCAGGTCATAACACCCGGTGCCACATGGTCGTGGTCGGGACCCGGCGGGTTCAGTTCCACCGCCCTGGCGGCTACGGTTACCCAACCGGGCAATTATACCTTTACCATCGTATCGCCCAACGGTTGTCCGAGGCCCATTACCGTTCAGGTCACCCAGGATTTTGCCGTACCGCAGGTCAGCGCTTTTGTCGCTGAAATGCTCGACTGCAACACCACCTCGCTGCCGATCATCACCGCAGGCACTTCTACCGGGCCGATTTACACCTACCAGTGGAGTACAGCCGACGGCAACATTGTCTCCGGCGGAAACGGCCTCGCGCCCGTCGTGGACGAACCCGGGCAGTACACCCTGCTCGTCAGTAACAATATCAACGGCTGTAAGGACAGCGCGGTTGTGCTTGTACAACTGGACCCGGCAGTACCCACTGCCATCAATCTGGACGTTCGGGATATCCGCTGTTTTGGCAACAAAAACGGCCTCATTTCCGTACTTGGCGTGGCAGGCGGCACCGAACCGTTTAGTTTTAGTCTCAGCGGAAACTCGGGTACGGCCACCAACCAGTTCACCGGTCTCAGTGCCGGCGACTATACGTTGACGCTGCAAGACGCCAATGGCTGTATGCTGGATACGCTGGTTTCGATCAGCGAGCCCACGGAGTTGCTGGTAGAGGCAGGGCCCAATGTGGAAGTACAACTCGGCGAAGAGGCCACTGTCGAGGCGATCATCACCAATGAAACGCCCCTGCAATCAGTCGTGTGGAACTACGCGCCGAACTGCGACTCCACCCTGGCCGAATGCCTCGAATTTACGTACCTGCCGCTGTCGTCGTACCGGCACGTGATCACGGTGACCGATGTGAACGGTTGCGTGGCACGGGATGAAGTGCTCGTCGTGGTGAAAAAAGACCGGCTGGTATATGTACCCAACATATTCAACCCGACGGCCAGCAATGCGGGAAACCACCAGTTGATGATATACGGCGGTACCGGCGTGGTGCGGGTACGGCAGTGGCAGATATTCGACCGCTGGGGCAGTTCCGTTTTCGCCGTGCAGGACTTCCTGCCCAACGATCCGACCTTTGCCTGGGACGGCAAGATCAGGGGCAACAGCGACAACACCGGCGTGTATACCTGGTTTGCCGAGATCGAATTCCTGGACGGGGAGGTGCAGTTGTTCAAGGGGGATGTGACGTTGATAAGATAAAATTTAATTTATAATATACAGACCTATAAGGTTTTAAAAACCTTATAGGTCTTTTTTATTGGTGAATGAGGAAGGGAAGGTGTGGGCAGTGCCTGCGGAGCTTTGGTTTTTATGATTTCCGTGGCAGTGGATGAATTTCTAAAAGTTATCTCGGA
>ERZ724521.382-NODE-382-length-20066-cov-4.829644_pt1 | contig 20066 bp, 15 predicted proteins | sample MGYA00376054_ERZ724521 | MGnify/ENA primary metagenome ERZ724521 (study PRJEB28724, sample SAMN07190883) | activated sludge metagenome | isolation source: activated sludge of sewage treatment plant in Hong Hong | place: Hong Kong | collected 2016-03-17 ... | reverse complement strand
GTGTTCAGAAACTTGACCGCTTCCGCTTTCGGCCGCTGGAATGAATTCCGTCCGATGATGGACCCGAATCCTCCGCCGTCACGAATCGCGCGCACTTCGTCGAACACCGTTTTTTCATCGCTCTTCGCGCCGCCGGAGAAGATGACGATGCGACGCCCGTCGAACGAACTCTGCACGATGTGCCTGACGCGCTCCGTCAGCGTTGCCGTAGGAATTTTTTCGGCTTCATAGACCTTCTTGGCCGCGGCCTGCTCCAGATGGGCGGTCGGCAGTTTGACCTTGATGATGTGAGCGCCGAGCTGCGCGGCGATCTGAGCGGCGTAGGCCACCACATCGAGGGCGGTTTCCCCCTCCTTGCTCAGTCCTGACCCACGCGGATACGACCAAACCACCACAGCCAACCCGCAGCTCTTGGCTTCTTCCGCAATCGCCCGCAACTGCTCATACATCGCATTGCAATGGGATGAGCCCGGATAAATCGTGAATCCTACCGCCGAGCATCCCAACCGCAACGCGTCCCGCACGCTGCCGGTCACGGAGGGCATGGGATCCTTCTCATCGTGAAGGGTATCGTGGCTGTTGAGTTTCAGAATGAGTGGGATTTGCCCGGCAAAATGACTGGCGCCCGCCTCGATGAATCCGAGCGGCGCCGCGTAGGCGTTGCATCCGGCATCGAGCCCTAGCTGGAAATGATACTGCGGATTGTAGCCGCCGGCATTGGGCGCAAAACTTCTGGCCGGACCGTGCTCGAACCCTTGATCGACCGGCAGGATCACCAACTTGCCTGTGCCGGCGAGTTTTCCTGAATTCAGCAGCCGGGCGATGTTCGTCTTTGTTCCCGCATTGTCGCTCTCATACCAGCTCAGAATCTCCTGGACCCGATTGCTCATAATCAACCTCCCAACAAACCTCGATCACATTAGTCGTTACGCCCGTCCTTGCATATAGTCTTCCGCCAGACTCACATCTTCTGCACTGCCGATAATGAGCGGAACCCGCTGATGCAGCGCCTTGGGCTCAACATCGAGAATTCGCATCGTCCCCGTCGTCGCTTTGCCTCCCGCCTGCTCGACGACCATGGCCAGAGGGTTTCCTTCATACATCAACCGCAGTTTTCCTTCCGGCTTGTCCTTCTCCCCCGGATACAGATAGATGCCCCCACCCAGGAGGATGCGATGCACATCCGCGACCAGACACCCGCTGTATCGCCCGCTGTAGGGACGCCCGGTCGGCTTGTCCTGCACTTTCAGATAATCGAGATAGCGCTGTGTGCCGGCAGGCCAGCGATGGTAGTTCCCTTCGTTCACCGAATAGACCTTGCCTCTCGACGGAATGCGAATGTTCTCGTTGGACAAGAGATATTCACCGATGGACGGCTCCAGCGTGAAACCATGCACGCCCTGCCCGACCGTGAACACGAGCATGGTGCTCGCCCCGTACAGCACATAGCCCGCGGCGATCTGCTCCGTCCCCTTTTGCAACAGCTCATCCTCGACGGACTGCCCCGTCCGTGATCTGCGGATGGAGAAAATCGCGCCCAATGGCATATTGACATCGGTATTGGACGATCCGTCCAGAGGATCAACCAGTAACATGTACTTCGCGCCTTCATGGACCATTTTCAGGGGCTTTTCCATCTCTTCAGAGGCCAGGACGCAGACGAGACCACTGTGTTCAAAGACACGCACAAACGTATCATTGGCAATCTGATCGAGTTTTTTGACGACCTCGCCCTGGACATTGGTCTCTCCGGTGGTGCCGAGGATCTTATTCAGCCCGGCTCGACGCAAGTCGTGAGCAATCATTTTGCCGACCAGGCCGATTTGGGTCAGCAGGACGGAAAATTCACCGGTCGCTTCAGGATGCGCGGCCTGTTGTTCGATAATAAAACGGCTTAACGTAATGGGGAATTTCGCCATGCTTCGGAATCCTCAGTGAACGGGCCACAACGGGTCGAAATGACGAGGGCTTCGGACAGAGCCGAAGCCCTCGTCACGAACGTGGCGTGATTATAGCGGTTTCCAGCCGAGCGAGCAAACCAAGACGGAGGGACTAGGGATGTGCGACCGCTCCATACCCCTCGGTCAGCTCCGCCACAATCGAGCCGATGACGACCTTGGCCTTCATGCGAACCGGCACACGGTGGTCATCGGTGGTGAACCAGACCCGAATATTGCCTTCGTTCAGAAAAATACCCTGGAACGGCATGATCACGACCACTCGAGCCGTTTCTCGCTTTCCCCAGATTCCCTCCACCGTTTCAAGCCCTTCGACCCGCACATCCATCTTGTAGTTTTTCTTGTCGTGATGCACCGTCAAGGTCAGGGAGGTCCCGGGGACAAACGGCAGCACTTTCCGCACGTAATATAAACAGGACATGGCATCCTGCACATCCGGCGGGATGGCCAGTTCGTCGGTTTTGCCGTCCTTCACGGCCGTCACCACCCCGTCGCTGTGCCGAAAGGTATAGTCGAAGTCATTAAACCGTTTCCCCTCTCGTCGCGCAAACGTCATGTGCCGGGGAAGAAACGTCTCGAGATCGACCTGCGACACCCCACGATTGTCGACGGGGTAAAACTTCGTCACCGTAGGACTCGACCTGGCTGACATGCTCAGCGTGAGTTGCGGCTTGCCCCGGTCGTCGGCGCCTTCTTGCACGACCATGGTGGCAATACCCGCGCGCATGCCCAACCAGGTCACGTCGTAGACGAGCCGTTCTCCGTTCGCGAAGGGAAGCGGTGTAGAAGCAGCGGCCCTCCCCTCGGGGATGGTGTCGGCAGCTTCCCCTGTCAACGACATGAAGAGGGTGAGCATGGCCGCCAGCAGGCACACGATTGGGCTGAGTGGAAGAGGAAGGGTAGTCCGCCTATACAGACAGGACACGTCGCGCCTGCGCCAGTTCGGTTTCGATGGTCGCCCGGATGACATCGAGGCGGGCTTGTGAGGGAGCCTCAAACCGGAGCACCAATGCCGGCTGAGTGTTGGATGCGCGGATCAACCCCCACCCGTCTTCAAAAATGGCACGGACTCCGTCGATCGTGACCAGTTCACGCATCGTGAGGTTTGAGGCCCCCACAGGTTTGCCCGCCTCGAGATAGGAAGATAACTGAGTGCGCACCTGATCAACGAGTTGAAACTTGACGCTGTCGGGACAATCCACACGAATCTCCGGCGTCACGGTAGTCTGCGGCAAATCGGCGACCAGGCTCGAGAGCGATTGTTTGGTCTTGGCTAAGATCTCTATCAACCGGCAAGACGCATAGATCGCATCGTCGAACCCGAAATACCGGTCGGCAAAGAACATGTGCCCGGACATTTCCCCCGCCAACACCGCCGATTCGGCTTTAAGTTTCGCCTTCATCAACGAGTGGCCGGTCTTCCACATGATCGGACGTCCGCCCTTGGCCGCGATGTCGTCATACAAACATTGCGACGCCTTCACCTCCGAAATGAACGTCGTGCCTGGCCGGCGGCTCAGGATCTCCCGCGCATACACCACCATCAAGCGATCGCCCCACAAAATCTGGCCCCGTTCATCGATCGCGCCGATTCGGTCGGCATCACCGTCATAGCCGATGCCCACATCGGCCTTGTGTTGTTGCACGGTGTGAATCAGATCTTGGAGATTCTCCACCACGGTGGGATCGGGATGATGGTTGGGGAAACGCCCATCTAACTCATCGTAGAGGCCCGTGACCCGACACCCCATTTGCTCGAGCGCCTGCTTGGCGACCAGGGAGGCGGCGCCATTGCCGCAATCAATCACGACATGGAGGTGATCCGCCCGCACGTCGGCAAAACTGCGCTTCAGATGCTGCAGGTAGTCCGGAATAATGGGGTGAGAGGACAGCCGTCCCGAGCCGGTCGAAAATCGCCCCGACTCCATGACCCGGCGCAGGTGCTGAATGTCCTCGCCATGAATGGCTTCCTTGCCGATACAGATTTTAAAACCGTTGTATTCAGCGGCATTGTGGCTGCCGGTAATCATGATCCCGCCCTGCACCGGTAAGGTAAACAGGGAAAAATACAGCAGTGGCGAGGCGCACAGCCCCAAGTCGATCACATCCAACCCACCGGCGAGCAGGCCTTTGATCAACGCCTGCTGCAGCGCGGGTGAACTCAACCGGCCGTCTCTTCCAAGACTGATGCATGACGTGCCCTGCTCGCGCGCAAGGGTGGCATAGGCACGCCCCACCTGCTCGGCAATCGCCTCCGTCAGTTCTTCGCCGACAATGCCTCTGAGATCATATTCACGGAAGAGCGCCATCTGTCACTCCACATGCAACGTGTGATCGGGGAATGCGAAAGGTGCGAGGGAATGGTTCCCGCCAAGTCGCCGACTCGCCACGTCGTCGATCACCGACCGGCCGTTCGCCCATAGTCATCTTTGAACCGCACGATGTCATCCTCCCCCAGATAGTGGCCGTTCTGCACTTCAATGATATGCAGGGTTTCGTTCCCGAAGTTCTCAAGACGATGCGGCGTTTCCACGGGAATCGCCGTACTCTGTCCTACCCGGAGATCCACCAGTTCCTCCCCGCGGGTGACACGGGCAGTCCCAGCAATGACCACCCAATGCTCGCTGCGTTTGTGATGGAGCTGCAGGGACAGGCGCCCGCCGGGATTCACCGTCACGCGCTTCACTTTATAACCGGGCCCCTCTTCCAACACCGTGTACGATCCCCAGGGGCGAAACACCGTCACGTGCTCCAGGTGCTCCGGCGCACCCTGCTGCTTCAGGATCTCAACCATTTGTTTCACGTCCTGAGAGCGGGACTTCGGACAGATTAACGTCGCGTCTGGCGTATCCACTACCACCATGTCAGAGAGGCCGATGGTCGCCACAACCCGACGATCGGCATACAACACGGAGTTGCTGCTGTCCATATCGATCACTCGCCCGCTCACCACGTTGCCGGCCTTGTCGCGCGGAGCCACCTCTTCCAGGCTGCTCCAATTGCCGACGTCCGACCATCCGAAGCCGACTGGAATCATCGCCGCATTGTCCGATAACTCCATCACCCCGTTATCGATCGAGACCGATGGGACCTTTTTGTAGGCCGCCTCAACCTCCGGAGGCTCGGCTCCGGAAGCCATCAACCCGTGAACCCGCTCAATCGCCTTGGCCAGCTTCGGCTGATGCCGGCGAATCTCCTCCAGAATGGTGGACGCCCGCCAGAGAAACATCCCACTATTCCAAAAATAATTGCCGTTCTTCAGGTATTGCGTCGCCTTCGCGCGATTCGGCTTCTCAACAAATCGTGCCACCGGATGGCCCGTCAACCGCCCCTTCTTTCCAAGTGCGATCCGGCGATTCGGCTGAATGTACCCGTACCCGGTTTCCGGTCTGGTCGGCTTGATCCCGAAGGTGACCAACCGTCCCTGCTCCGCAAGCTGCGCTCCTAGAACTACGGCGGCCTGAAAGGCCTTTTCTCCCGTCACCACATGATCGGCCGGCAGGACCAGCATCATGGCCTCGGGATCGCGACGGACCAGCTCCGCTGCAACCAACGCAATGGCCGGTGCCGTGTTCCGCCCCACCGGTTCCACCACATAGTTGTGCTGCAACTCGGACTTCCACTCACTCAACTGCACGCGAATGGAATCCGCCTGACCAGGATTGGTGGAAATAATCACATGATCGGGCCTGGCACAGGAGAGCACACGCCGCATAGTCTGCTGAATCAGCGTTTCATCGCCGATGATGCGCAGCAATTGCTTGGGATAGAGGTGCCGGCTGAGCGGCCAGAACCGGGTCCCGCTCCCTCCGGCCAAAATGACGGGATACAAATGGTTGGTCATATCCATGGCATTGCACTCGCCGGTGAAGTCATCGACCAGTTATGGAGTCACCGCGGCTGCTGCGCCGCCAGGATGAGATCGGCGACTTCCCGCACAGCCCCTTCTCCACCTTTTTTCTTGCAGATGTACCGTACGGTCTTCTGAACCTGAGGAATGCCGTCGGCGGGGGAAGCGGAGAATCCGACCGCTCCCAGCGCCTGAAGATCGTTCACATCATCACCGATGTACGCCACCTGCTCCATCGTCAGATCGTGGCGGGCAATGAGATCCTTGAGCACGGTCAGCTTGTCGTATGCTCCCTGATGCACTTCAGGGATCGTCAACTTCTGCGCGCGGCGCATGACGATTTTCGTCGACTCTTGCGTGATGATCGCGGTGATCAACCCTGCCTTCTGCAGCAGTTTAATCCCCATTCCGTCACGGGTATTGAATTTCTTCCACTCATCCCCGGACTCGGAATAATACATCCCGGCATCGGTCAGGACCCCATCGACATCCGTCGCAAACACACGAATGCCGCGCAGGACCCGTTGGAGAGGGAGACGCGGCTTACTGGTGAGCTTGGTTCGACGTTTCGTGCTGGCCATGCCAAGGATTTCGACTGGGGCGATGTTAACAAGCCATTGGGCAAAAACTCAAGAAGACTCGAGCATATCAAGGAACTCAACAGATGCTCAGCAAAATTGATGTACCCATATCCCACTGCATCAATCAGCTAGCCTCGACTCCTGCGGCCACTACCGCAGCTCACGTCGGTGGATGGCTTGTGGACAGACATTGACTCGCCCTGCGGATAATCGATTGGAACCACCAGTGCGGCCAGGAACAGCGCGACCATACTTCACGTAAGGGACTCCAATAATTCGCATGGGGCAGGTTCTTTGAGTCGGCGCTGACCGGTCTGTCGCGACGGCAACAACCACCACAGATCGTCGGGGTCATAGGGCGCACCCACCGTCACGGCGGCTATTGCACGGTTTGTTCGCTCAAATCGAGATAGGACTGCGTGTCTACCAATCGGACGCCTCGGACAAGACGTTGCGGAAGCCACGATCGGCCAGGCTCCTAGGACACCCGTTGCGGAGAGGCGGGCAGAAACGTAGGTACAATACGTTTGAGATCTTGCAGCAACTCCTCATCCTCGCACTCCAGCAACTTCAGGTGTAAGGATTCGAGCCATCGTTCGCAATCGTCCACCTGCAGCGGTTCACCGACAGCGCGATTGATCTTTGGATGGGAAGTCGCCAGGACCTGTTCGCTCTCTTCAAACAGCTCCTCGTACAACTTTTCCCCAACTCGCAACCCGGTATATTCGATCGCAATATCTTTCCCTGGCACGAGACCGGACAGCACGATCATATTCCTCGCCAGATCGGCGATCTTAATCTGTTCTCCCATATCTAGAACGAAGACTTCGCCCCCTTGCCCCATCACACTGGCTTGCAAGACGAGTTGGACAGCTTCGGGAATCGTCATAAAAAACCGTTTAATCTCGGGGCTGGTCACGGTCACCGGACCACCTTTTTTAATTTGCTCGGCGAACAAGGGCACGACGCTGCCATTACTTCCAAGCACATTTCCAAACCGAACCGCTGTAAATCGTGTGGGCCCTCGCTGGCTAATTCGTTGAATCAAATGCTCGGCAATCCGCTTGGTAGCCCCCATCACGCTAGACGGATTGACGGCCTTATCTGTGGAGATCAACACAAATCGACTCACCCCCGACGCCAAGGCCGCTTCAGCCACCACATGCGTGCCCCAGACATTGTTTCGTACGGCCTCCTTGGGATGGAGCTCCATCAAAGGAACATGTTTGTGCGCAGCCGCATGAAACACGATATCCGGTCCCGTCTGCCGAAACACTTCCGCCACCCGCTCAGGCATCGTGATATCCGCGACGATCGGCAGAATCGCCATCGTGGGAAATGCGGCCTGCAATTCCAACAACAACCCATGCAACGCATTTTCATACCGCTCAAACAGCACTAACGTCCCTGGTCGATACTGGGCAATCTGTCGACATAACTCGGATCCGATCGATCCTCCCGCACCGGTCACCAACACCGTTTTTCCTTCAATCAGCGGATGCAGCTCCTGTTGATCTGTCTGAATCGGCTCCCGCTGGAGCAGATCGACCAGGCTCATCGGCCGGACTTGTTGCAGCAAGGTCGGATCTTCCAAGAGCTGTTTGACACTGGGGAGAATCTTGATTGGGACCGTCGCGCCCTCTACCGCGGCAAGGATCCGCTGCTTAAGCGCCAGCGAAGCCGAGGGAATGGCCACCAGGATCTCATGCACTTCAAAGCGGTCGGCAATGCGCCGGATATCATCAATGCTCCCCGCCACGGGAATGCCGTGGATCTTCGCCCGTTGCTTCACCGGAGCATCATCCACAAACGCCACTGGCCGATAATTGTACGAAGGATCCATTTGCATGTTGCGAACGAGAAGCTCCCCCGCATTCCCAGCTCCGACAATCAGCACGCGACGAGCCGTCGGTCCGACAATTTGAAGCCACTCCCGAAACCAACGCACGAGCAGTCGAATACCCGCCACATACAGCCCCGCCAACAATCCGGTCCCTAAGATGACAGACCGTGGGTATTCCACCCAACCCAGAATTGGATGCACCAGGAGAAAAATCGCCGCAGTACTTGCCACACACGCCCACAAAATTCTCCCGAGATCGTGCAGGCCAACGTAACGCCACAACCCTCGATGAATCCCAAACACCCAGAGACCTGTGAGGTACACACCACAGACGAGCGGCATTCCTCGACGCATGGCCTCCGCATAGAGCGCAGGAATCTGCCCGTCGAACCGAAATGCAAATGCCGTAAAGTTAGCGGCCACAATCAATCCCGCCTGCACACACATCACCAACGCAGCTCGATAGGCAAGCAGGACTTGCCCAAACCGCGTCGAGACTTTTTGAAAGATTCGAACAGTGATCTGCTTCATCTTCGTTTCACACACGGTTGCGCCATGGCACCACGAGGCTCTTTGCTCTTGCGCCTTTAGGCGGAAGTCGGCCGTGTACCCGCTAAAGGTTGCGGCCACGGTCTGGCAGGCAGTTCGTCCCCAATGTCAACCTGGCGATGAGAATGGAAATGCAACACAGCAATGGCGATCACCACCCAGAACTGGACTGCGAGCGTACCGACGAGCATCTGATCAAACATCAATCGCACGCCAAGACCGATCACCCCAACCATCGTTCCGAGCAAAATCGCTCGCGCGGTGACGTCCTCCGCCTTGGATAACTCCCGGGTCAGGCGACGGATCAGTCGCCCCATCAACCAAAGATACAACATCATGCCAGGAAGGCCAACGTGGAGCGCCAATGCGAGGAAGAGGTTGTGGACGCCGGCTTCTTTGACAGAATGATGCCCCGGCAGCACCTCCTCTGATTCGTTTCCGTATACCAGTTTGTAGTTGTCCTTGCCGTAGCCTATTCCAACGAGCCAATGCTCTTGAATCTTCGCAACCGAAAAGGCCCAAATATCGAAGCGATGAACGACGGAATCCACGTCCGTCCGAACAGGACTCCCATCGTGCAAGGTCAGATGCGCGCGGCCTTGCGGATCAATATCAACTTTCAGCAGCAACAGCGCCACCACCAAGATCATAGCCGTCACTCCCCCGGCAATCGCGAAGGCACTACGCCGTTTGAGTAACCAGGCCATGACCCACAGCTCAATGAACAACGATAATAACCCAGCGCGAGATCGCGTCATCAATAGACACATCGCGGATAGGAGACTCGCCCATGCGAACCCCCAACGTAACCAGACAGGGCGTTGAAGATAGGCGAATGCCATGAAGAATGGGCCCATAAGCACGAGATACGTCGTCAGCCAAACTTCGGAGGGAAAAAAAGACTTCGTGGCTTGACCATCATGCAGATCAAACTGCGAAATGCCATAGACGCTGACCACCACCGCGCTACCGAGCAGAAGATAGAGCAGACTGGCGCGGGCTGGACGCGCGCGCAAAAAATAGACCACCGCGTAAAAAATCACGACCTGCTGCAAAAGCTTGCCAAACTCCTTTCGACTATAGTCAGGATAGACCGCAAAGAGCAGCGTGAACCCTACCCACGCAACAAACATCATCAACGGCAGATCGATTGATGTCGCAAGAAAGAAATGGCGACGGGAGACGAGACACCAAAGCGGAAGCAGGACGAGGAGGGCCAAGAAAATATTACGTTCGAGCACCAACAGTCGCTGAAACGGGAGGGAAAAAATATAGAGGTACAGCAGTCCCCGGATGATCAACTCCAGAGTCCTTGCGGATGTAGTTCCCTGGGATGCTAGGAACGCAGGAATCCGGTCATCCCTCATTCGTGCATCCCGGCCGCATTGCCCGCCGCTCCATCAAACCAACTCCCACGGCTAACCCGGCAAACCCGAGCAGCCAGATTGCCAAGAGCGCTACACGCCCTGTATCCGTCATCGACTGGTACAGGAGCGCAGCGACCACGCACAGCACCATCAACGCGTATTCCACTCCCAGGGTCTTCCGATGCCCCCATCCGTAGAGAACAAGCCGTTGGTAATAGTGTGTTCGATGAGCTTCCCAGATTCTCTCTCCACGGAACACCCGTCTCAGCACCGTCACCGTTGCATCCAGTACAAACGGCGAAAACACCAGCAGTGGGATCCAGATATCAAACACACCGTCGTGCACACCTAACACGATCAGTGCACCACTCAGAAACCCAAGCGGTATACTGCCAACATCGCCCATAAAAATACGGGCAGGCGGCAGATTATAGAGCAGAAATCCAGCTGCGCCCATTGAAATAACAAGTGACAGCGTGAAAATGAACGCGTGCTGCCCCTTCCACGCAAAGTAGGCAATCGCACCGAACCCTATCACCGTCATTCCACCGGCAAACCCGTCCATTCCATCCATAAAATTGTACAGATTCGTCATCCACAGGACAAACAACACCGTCACTGGAACCGCAGCGATTCCCAATCGAACCGCCCCGACTGACGGCAGATCGATGGACGACAATGTCATGCCGGTCACGCTGACCAACGCCACTACAGCGACCAACTGGATACCCAATCGCAACGTCACGGGTAATCCGCCACGATCGTCCCAGAATGACACCAGTGCAAGAAGCAGGGTCATACCTTGAATCCAAGGCCCCGGTGTCGACAACGTTGATCCTCCGCCCAACCACCACTCTTTCGCAGGAACCTCACAGAGCGCCGCGAGCACAACGACGAACGTCACGCTAGCAACGATCGCCAGCCCACCTGTCCGAGGCGTAGGAACTTCGTGCAACGATCTCGCATTCGGATAATCCAGGAGAAACAACCGAGAGCCAGGCGTACACAGTCGGCCTGTCGCCCACCACGTCAGGAAAAACACCAGACTACCGAACGCGAACAGCGCCAAATCCCGCTCCCTTTCCGATCAGCCCTGGATCAACACTGATGACGGAGGTAATATTCCGCCGTTTCGCGCAACCCCTCATCCACGCGTATCGGAGGAACCCAGCCGAGCAATCGTCGAGCCTTATTGATATCCACCAGCAAGGTGCCACAGAGACGCCGAGCCAGATCCCCTTTCCCCAACACGTTCAATCCGAGCGTAAGCAGCGTGCCTGGGACGGACACTAAGCGCGCCGGACGGTCCATGGCCACAGCGAGACGGCGAGTCAGCTCCGTCGTGGAAAGATCCTCACCGTCACTGACCAAAAACGTTTCATTGGCTGCTCTCGGATGCTCGATGCACGTGGCGATCAGATCGACAAGATTGCCCAGCCCGACCAAACTGCGAAGGTTGTGAATGGCTCCCAGCGGTAAGGGAATACCACGGGACAATGCCTGCATCAACAACCGGAAATTCGCTTTGACGCCTGGGCCGTACACGAGTGGCGGTCGCACAACCACCAGCTCAATCCCCACGTCTGTCGCTATTTCTCGCAATCCAACCTCCGCTTCATACTTACTGACCCCATAGGCGTCTCGAGGTGCCAGCACATCGGTTTCGCGATACGCATTCAACCCGCCCTCACCATGCACCTTCACCGAACTCAAAAACACAAATCGTCTGACGCCTTGCGCGGCCGCTTGTCGGGCAAGTTGTAGCGTGCCGAGAACATTGGCCGTGTGAAACGCAGTCGCTGGGTCAGCAACCGTTTCCCGCATCACATGCACGCGCGCGGCGCAGTGCACGATAGTATCCACTCCGACCAGCACCCCGCGCCAATCGGTATTGGGTCCGAGTTCTCCGACAAGGCGGTATTCCACCTCTTGCACTGGTTTGGCAGGCACGTCCCGTCCTACGCCAAGAACATCCATGCCCTGCATCACAAGTCGACTGCACGTGGCAGTACCAACAAAGCCGGAGGCGCCGGTCACCAATACTTTCACTGGGCCAGTTCCTGATAGACCGAGAGGGTTTCCTGAATGACCCGCTCTTGCGAAAACTCCGCCAGAACAATTTCACGTGCGCGCCGCCCCATTTCTCTGCGGAGCGCGCTGTGTTCAATTAAGCGGCGAAGGGCGGCAGCGAGTGCTTGCGCGTCTCGCACCGGCACCAGAAAGCCATTCATTCCATCACGCACAATTTCCCGGCATCCAGGCACATCAGTGGTGACGATCGGCAGACCGCAGGCCGCCGCCTCCAACAACGCCTTCGGGAGGCCTTCCCGATAAGACGGCAGGCATGCGATGTGTGCTGTGTGGAACACATCCGGCATATTGTCGCACCGGCCCCACCACTCGACGCCATTCTCTCCATGCCAGGCACGCAAGGCCGACGCAGACACTGAAGCCGGATTCCCGGGATCAGGATCGCCCACCAATGCGAAGCGAGCTGTTACCCCTGCCTGCGTCAATACACGTGCGGCTTCGACAAATTCACCGACCCCCTTGTCCAGCAACATCCGCGCCGCGAACAACACCGTCACAGGTTCCGGTGGCAATGCGAGAGCGGGAGTGAAAACCTCCGTATTCACCCCTGCGCCGCGGATCAGACGCAGACGATCCTCCGGCACTCCCTCCGCGGCCAGGAGACGGAAGTCGTCTGGGTTCTGTACGATAGTCCGACTCTGCGTCGCACCAAGTAACCACGCCAGCAGCCTGCAAATCACCGGACGCAGAGTGTGGGCCGCAAGTCCACTCGACGTAAATAACCAGCCCAACCCGGCCACGGCATTGACCACATGGGGAACACCGGTAAGCTTGGAGGCGAGAACGCCATACATCACGGGTTTGAGTGCCACGTGGTGCACGATCTGTGGCCGTTCACGCCGATACAGCCGCACGAGCATTGCAATTTCTTGCAGGGGATTGCCGCGGCTACGAGAAAGGTTGAACGGAATCAGACGAAGTCCTGCCGCACGAATCGTCTCGCCACAGCCCCCCACGCGCGTGGCCACCGCCACGTCGAAGCCAGCCCGCTGCGCCGCAACGGCGAGCGGGAGCCGATGGGAGACGAAATACCAGTCCTCTGTGACGACAAACAGTAGCTTGGGCAACCTCATGAATTGGCTTCTAACCACGCCTGAAACATGAGTACATCCCACAGGTAATACGACCAGTTCCGCTCGCCGCTCAAATGGTCTGCCCATTTCGACCGAATGGGGCGAGAATCGAAGTAGCCTTCGCGCTGCAGCCGTGTCTCATCCAGCAACTCCTCTGCCCACCCCTTTAATGGTCCACGAAGCCATTTGTCGAGGGGAACACCAAACCCCATCTTGGGGCGGTCGATCAGTGCCTTCGGCACATGGCGATAGAGCATCTGGCGCAGCAGCCATTTGCCTTGGCCGTCCCGAATTTTCATGGATAACGGCAGCGACCAGGCAAACTCCACTACGCGATGATCCAGAAACGGCACACGCGTCTCCAATGACACACCCATCGCCGCGCGATCCACTTTCGTGAGGATGTCCCCGGGCAGGTAGGTCATCTGGTCAAGGTACATCATGCGCCGCTCGAAATCCGGCAGGTTCGCCCATTGCGTCTGATCGGTTAATACCGTGGGCGGCTCGTGTGCGCCGCGCACCACTTCGGCAGGATGCTTCCAGTGTGACACCAGGTCAAAGTAAATTTCCTCCGGCGTCGCCACCGCCAGTGTCTCGGCAAGTTTGTGTAACTTGTCGCCGGGATTGGCATAGCGCCATCCCTCCGGCAGAAAGCGGGCGAACCGCTGGAATACGCGATTCCATGCGGAAGGCGGCAGAGCCGTGAGCGCACCTGCCAACGCCGTGCGTATCGATTGGGGGACCCACCCGATGCGGCGCCAGATGGTTGTGGCCCAAAAATAACGATTGTATCCACCAAATAATTCATCCGCACCATCGCCGGACAGGCTCACGGTGACATGCCGACGAGCCAGTTCACTGACTAAACACGTCGGAATCTGTGACGAATCAGAAAACGGTTCATCGTAGAGGGTCGGCAACCGGGGAATGACGTCCATCGCCTCTTTCGGCAAGACGTACAATTCTGTGTGCTCCGTCCCGAGGTGGCGCGCCACGAGCTTCGCATGTATCGCTTCGTCGTACCCCTCTTCATGGAAACCGATGGTGAACGTTTTCACCGGGCGGCTTGACTGCGCCTGCATCAAGGCCACGACGGTTGAGGAATCTATTCCACCGGAAAGAAATGCGCCTAATGGCACGTCAGCAACCATCTGCCGGCCAATGGCTTCCTTTAACAGGGCTTCAAGCCGAGACACCGCCTCTGCTTCACTTCCCTCAAAGGGATGTGCGAGACCTACCTCCACGCACTGCCGGCTACTCCAGAAAGCCTTCGTCTGCGGCGTTCTCTGTGACAAAGACACCGTAAGAAGACACCCGGGCACCAACTTGGAAATGCCCTGATAAATTGAATAGGGCGCGGGAATGTAATTGTGCCGCAACAATAACGCCAAAGCGTCCCGGTCTATCTCGGCCCGAAAGGCCGGATGCGCCTTAAGCGACTTCAGCTCTGAGCCAAACAGAAACGTCTGCCCCTGCCAGCCATAGTAGAGTGGTTTTTCCCCCAAGCGGTCTCGTCCCAAGGTCAGGGTTTGCGTGTGGTTGTCCCACACCGCAAAGGCGAACATGCCGACCAATCGCTTGACGGACGTTTCGATGCCCCACGCGTCAAACGCAGCCAACATGACTTCCGTATCGGAACGGCCACGAAACGTGGTTCCGGCTGCTTCAAGCTCCGATCGAAGCTCACCGAAATTGTACACTTCACCGTTGTAGGACAACACATAGCGGCCGCTGCACGACGACATGGGCTGGTGCCCCTCCGGAGACAAATCCAGAATCGAGAGGCGGGCATGACCAAGTCCAACACCTGCAGCGGGATCGCTCCAGATGCCCGAATCGTCTGGGCCTCGATACCGGATCGCCGCCACCATTCGCGCGACGGTCGCATCCAACTCACCTCGAGATTGGCTGAGCAGCCCGGCTATGCCACACATAGGGTACGCAACGCGTTTCTCATAACGTCCAACATTTGTCAGCCCATCCGTTCACGGGATGATCGGGACTGCGCCGCGAGTTCGGTATAGAGGACTTCATACCACTCCGCGACCTTGGGCAATGCGTATTCCGCCTCAATGCGTACACGCGCCGCATATCCGAGTTTCGCGCGCCCCGCCGGCCCACGATCAATTAGGTCAGTCATCGCACCGGCAAGAGAAGCAGGATCACGGAGCGGCACCACCAGTCCTGTGTCACCAATAATGTCACGAGCATCGCCAACATCCGTGGAGATACAGGGTATGCCACAGGCCATCGCTTCGCCGAGAACGTTTGGAAACCCCTCGCCCAGCGAACTGAGACACCCCACGTCGACACCAGGTAACAGCTGTTCGATATGGCCGTGATGCCCTAAGAGCAGTACATGATCCGTCAAGCCCCTTTTAGCGACACTGGGCGCGAGCGTCTCTGTATCCTTTCCTACCAAGACGAAATGGGCTTTCCTTTTCGAATCTACCACTCGCTTGGCCGCATCAAGAAACGTGGCGTGGTCTTTCATCGGATCGACCCGCGCAATAAACGCAACGAGAACGGTATCGTCTGACAGGCCCCACTCGGTTCGAATCGCCGCTCGAGCACTTCGATCAGGACGAAACCGCTGCAGATCGAATCCATTCGGAATCACCACCCAGCGCCGTGGGCGATAGCCCAAACGGGCATGCTGCTGCCTCCCCGCTACGCTATTGGCGATGACCGCAACTGGCACGTGGGAGAGCCAGACCAGCATCCGTTGCACGACTCGCGTGAGACGCGAGTACCCTGTGAGATCCATGTGCGAACAGCGTAGGTTCCAGACCAGAATGGGCGAGCCCGACACCTTGACAGCCAGCGTACTCAGTAGATCGGCATGATAGAGCCAACTTTGCACAATCGTCGGCTGTAGTGTCGTGAACAATCGCCGTAACCGCACGAGCGCGGAAAGATTGGGACACCCGCGCTTCATCCCCAGCGTGTGGAGCGCAATGCCCGACGCTTCGATCTGTTCTCCCAACTGTCCCCGGTCTGTAAGCGAAATGACAATATTCGTGAACCGTGCGCGATCTAGTCCTTGCAACACCTTGACGAGCATCACCTCGGCGCCACCGGTATCAAGACCGGAGATTACATGGATGATTCGAATCATGCTGACAGAAAGAATCCGAACTCACAGGGACTCTTGGACTGTTTCATCACCGATTCTGATACCGTCCCCAAGGGTTCACCATCGCACTATGGTATGCCGTCCAGGAATCGGAAGACGACCGTGAAACAAGAGCGGCCTGCACATGTTCATGCACATCCCGACAACGGTCATCGCGCAGTCGCCTCAAGAACGGAGGCCGTATTACCGATCAACCGCTCAAGACTGAAATGCTGGATGATGCGATCCCGGCCCATCTGCCCTTGCTTTGCCCGTTCGGCGCCATCCATCCGTAACAATTCTTGTATGGCACCCGCCAGGGCCTCTGAGTTGCGAGATGGAACGACGCCTCCAATCTCCCCCAGGATTCGCTTCGAATCACCGACATCTGTTGCAACACAGAGCACACCGCAGGCCATGGCTTCAAGAAGAGTGTTGGGGCACCCCTCGGCGGTCGATGTCAGGCAGGCAACGTCCAATGCGTTATAGACTGCGGGCATATCACTATGTTCCCCTGCCCAAATCACTCGGGCCGACAAAGCCAACTCAGCGCACAGCGCGACCAGCGACTCCTTGTATGCCGAATCTCCCCCTCCAATGCACACAAATTTCACCAGAGGGCACTGCCGAACAACCAGTGCAGCCGCTCGCAGAAAGGTGGGGTGATCTTTAATAGGATCGAGTCGCCCGACCAACCCGATCACCACCTCCTCATCCCTGATCCCCCAAGACCATCGAACGCTCTTACCCTTGGATCGGTCAGGCGCAAACAGTTCGGTGTCGATGCCGTTGGGAATGACCGAGATTCGATCCGTGCGGTACCCCTCCACCTTCGCATAACGAAGGCCAGCTTCGGAATTTACGATGATGTGATCCGCGAATCGGGACAACCGCGCTTCAAGCCAATAGGAGACGCGGACGAGGCGATCATAGTGCGTCAGGTCCATGGAGGCGGTTCGAATCCCCCATGTGACTCGCAGCGTGGGAACGAAAAGTTTCTCCACCGCTGCCACCACATTGGACACCTGCAGCAGGCTGTACACCACGTCCGGACGCTCTCGCCGTAAGCACCGCCGGATTCTCTGTAAAAATCCAACCAGCTCCCAGCGTCGCAATTTCCCGACACTTTCAACGGGAATTCCGGCCGCCAATAATTCGTCGTACAAGTCCCCACCTGAATAGAAGACAAGGACACCGACATCGTGGCCAAGCTGGCGCAACCCTTTTGCAAGCGCCACGCACTGCCGCTCCGCTCCACCCCGCTGCAGCGACCGGATAAGGAAACGAACTTTCACAGGCGCTCTGTGGAAACGCGGTGAAACACGAATTCATTGCAGCCGATACCACCCGCGCAGGTTTTCATTCGCTGCAAATCAAACCCCTTTTTCCGATAGAAATCGAAAATCTCCTCTGGTTTCGCCACCTCGAATGGATACCCTCCGACCCAGTCAATCACATCCCGCCAAGGGGACATTCCCCGTTGTTCCTTGTAACTAAACCACGTCCGAAGTGGATTGCCCAAGAACGTGTCACGGACGACGGTGAGCGTCCACTGACGAACACATGCCAGCCATGCCACCAGGATTTTCCCCCATTGAGGCGACCGATTATACACACGCTTCACCATTAACCACCGGCGGCTGGCCCCGCCCTGATCGTTATAAATGGCGATAAAGAGTGTTCCCTGGTCAGCGACTAAACGGGAGGCATTGTCCAATGCCTGCCACATGGCTCCGGTGTGATGGAGCACACCCCAAGAGTAGACGATATCGTAAGTTCCCAGCGACTGCACGTAGGCCGTGTCCAGGATCGACCCCTCTTCAACGATCCAGGTGTCATCATCCCGGAAATAGCGCCGCTTTAGCTCAGCGGTGCAGGCAGCAGAATGCGGATCATAGTCAAAAGAACGAACGGAGGCCCCCAGCCTTTTGGCGGCCAGACTGAACAGACCGCTACCCGACCCGATATCCAAAAAGCGCTGTCCCGCAAGGCTCTTCAACCCGAGCATTGCTTGGAGCGATTCCTGGGCACGACCAATCCGCTCTTCAGTGAGATCCTCAAGAAACCTGCGCCAGTTCTGCCCAAATTCAAAGCGACGGCCATCCGCGACTTCCTGTGCCTGTTGCGTCATCATGCTCCCCGTTTCACTGTGGGATCGGTTCGAGGATCTTCTCCCACATCCCCATCACTTTCTCCACCCCAAACCGCTGCGTGATGTCCATCGCCCGACCGCCTAATCGTGCTCTCCGCTCTGGGTCTGACATCAGACTATCCATCGCAGCCGCCAAGGCGTCCAGGTCACCAGGCGGAACGAGAAGGCCATCCTCACCATCACGAATGATCTCGCGGGGCCCGCTCCGACAATCCGTGGCAATCACTGGAAGTCCATAGGCCATGGCCTCACACAGTGCATTGGGAAACCCTTCGAAGCGGGAGCTCAACACAAACATACTTGCTTGCCGCAGAAACACTTCTATGGTGGTCACGAGTCCCGGTAGGAGCACGCATCCGGACAGGCCGAGCCTCTCGCGCAACAATTCCAGTTCCCCGCGCTCAGGGCCCTCTCCGATGATAGTGAGCGTGCAGCCAGGGTGCTGATCGTTCACCTTGCGAAATGCATACAAAAGGTCATCAAACCCCTTCTCCTTGGACAACCGACCCATGGCGAGAATCATGCATGCCGTAGCGCGATTGTTCAACGTCGCGTGATTGCTCGACGCCGGGAGGACGGGGTTGGGAATGACGGTGACTCTGCGTTGAAACTTCGGCAAGAAATACTCTTGGGCACCGCGAGTCTGAACGACGATTCGATCAGCTCGTGAGTAGACCCACCATCGCAGTCCGCCCCAGATCCGTCCAATGGAATATTGATACGGGTCCGTGCGCTCCGAAACCATGACTTCAAGCTTCAACCCCAGAGTCGCAAAGAGAGTCAGCACATTGGTCTTGTCGACGAAACTGATCACCGTGTGAGGCTGACTGCGAATAATCGCCCGACGCAGCATCAACACTCGCTTGAGGTTATTCCGTATCCCGGCAATCAGTCCGGCCGAGTCTCCCAAAAGGCCTAAAGACATACGACAGACTGCGGGATCGATCTCGAAAAACGGCGGGGTCTCGCCGTTATCCAGAGATAGGATGGTGACACCCCACCCTTTGCGAGCCCAATAATTGGCCATGATCGAGATCACTCGTTCGGCCCCACCCGCAAAAAGCGCAGATATAATGAACGTCACCTTCATGTCTGACAATTCTGTGCCAACCGGACTGTGCGGCGCAGGAGATTCGATGCTTCCATCGCGTACAGTAGCCATTCCTTGATCATCATCGACAATGGCTTAAGCGTCAGAAGCCCGATCTGTAGGCATGTGAAACTTTGCGCTTCAAATAGAGTGACAGGGGCGCACTAATCATTGCCAACATGACCAGGTAGGCCGCGATGGCGCCCGCTGCGCCGTAATTCATCCCCAACCACCAGACCAATGCGCCATTGATGAGGCCGGGGATAGCCGCGCTGAATCCGAGCGGCTCAGCCTTGTGCGCACGCCAGTAGGACGCAGCGCACTGCACCCATAGAGCAAGCACACCGGTCGGCAGCAGCAGCAACGTCGACTCGATTCCAAGCAAGCGGCGTGCAAA
>ERZ724521.380-NODE-380-length-20108-cov-5.028275_pt1 | contig 20108 bp, 14 predicted proteins | sample MGYA00376054_ERZ724521 | MGnify/ENA primary metagenome ERZ724521 (study PRJEB28724, sample SAMN07190883) | activated sludge metagenome | isolation source: activated sludge of sewage treatment plant in Hong Hong | place: Hong Kong | collected 2016-03-17 ... | reverse complement strand
CTAAGTGAGTTTGACCCTGCAAATGTAGCAGTCCCCACTCAAATACCTTACCGAACCACCGTCACATCGCCATCATAGGGCAGTTCCTGCTGGTCGACAAATCGAACCAGGGCGTACCAGGTAAATACGCCGGTAACTTTATCGCCCTTGTAGGTGCCATCCCAGCCGAAGTTGGGTTCGTTGAGCGGGAAATCTTCCCGCTCGAAGATCAGTTCTCCCCAGCGGTCATAAATACGAAGCAGGGATATTTGTGTTGCTGCCGGACCGCTGAAGCCTGTAAAGTGATCATTGGGATAGGCTTTGTCGGGCGCAAATACATTCGGGAAATATATCGGGCGGGAATTATTGACCCTGATATTGACCGTATCGAACGCCATGCAACCGTCTTCATCGGTGATCTTGACAATATAAAGTTGGCTGCTCACGGCTGTAATCGTCGGTTCCGCTTCCGTCACGTCGCTGATGCCCAATGGAGGAGTCCATTCAAAGATTACGGGCCGGCCTGATGGCGCCGTGATCGTGGTGATATCGATGCTAAAGCCCAGGTCGAGGGTGGTATCTGCCGGTTCTGCGGCGACAATAAGTTGCGGCGGTTGCACAATGGTGGCAAAAACGGAATCCTGACAACCGGCCGAGTCTTTAACCTTGACCCAATAGTCGCCGGCGGGCAAACCGGTCAGCGGACTGGCTGCAAAAAAGGTCAGGCCGTCGGCACTGTACATATAACCGGGTCTTCCGCCGGTGCCTTGCACATCGATTTCTCCGGTAGGTATTCCATTGCACAGCAGGTCGACCACACCCAGCAGGTCGACCCCCACATCCGGCGGTTCGGTGATAAATACGCCGCCCGTGATGGTACAGCCATTGCCGTCGGTTACCGTCACGTCGTACTGCCCCTGCATCAGGCCGGAAGCCTCCGGCTCCGTCTGTGCATTCGACCACTGGTATCCGTAATTCCCGACACCTCCCGATGGCTCGGCAATTGCAATACCGTCGTTGGCGCCAAAGCAGGAAATATCTATGGTATCCAGGATCAGTTGCAGCGGAGCGTTGTCCGTCACGGTTACGGTAAAGGTGCCTCCGCACAACACATCGTCCATTGCGGTGACCGTGTAGACGCCTGCGCCATACCCGCCCTGGGTATTATTCGGAACCGGTCCGCTGCCCCAGTCAAACAGGATAGGCGGCTTTCCGTTGGTGATATTCAGGGTAATAAAAGCATTGTCATCGCCGAAACAAAGGGGCGGGGTCACGGTTGCCTCGGCGGTAAGTATCCTTTCCTGTACATCTATCGACAGCTCGGTCCTGCAATTATTGGCGTCCTGAATGACGAGGGTGTAAACGCCTACCCCAAGGCTGTCGAGCGTATTGTCGGTAATAAAAGGGCCGCTATTCCAACTGAACAGGTAGGGCGGGGTGCCGCTGGTGATGTTGTCGATGGTGATGGCGCCATTGGCGGCGCCGTTGCAGTCGGGGGCCGCGATCACGGTATCCACTTCGACATCCGGGTAGATGAGCGCGTTTTGAATCTGGGTGACTTTACACCCGAGGTCGGTTTCGAGGGTAAGAACCACGGGGTGCAAACCGGGCGTGTTGAATGCGACGGTATGCGGGCCCTGGCCGGTAGCCGTTTGCGGTGCTGCATCGGCGCCGAAACTCCAGTTCCAGCCGGTAATGTTGCCGATAGGGAAGGTAGAGGCATCGATCACGCTTACCGGCGTGCCGAGGCATACGGCCTGCGGGTCGGTGGTAAATTGAGCCGTTGGCCCAAGAAACTGGCCGGTTCCGCCAAACGATACGGAGAAACCGTTTCCCGAGAGGGAGAAATTGTTGACAACCAGGGCATAGGTTTCGCCGGCTATCATATCAAGCGGTTTGAGCCACGCATCGTCGCCGGGATCGGAGCACCCGGCATCTTCGCTGATGTCAGGGTCGCCGGCACGCAGGCCGGTAGGGCCTAGGCAGGCGGCGGAGTTGACGTTTTGCGATTGACCGGAAGCCATGCAGCGCAACACCTGTTTGCCCTGGCAGTTGCCGATACCATTGGGAAGCCGGTAAACGACAAAGTCAAGGTCGTCGGGACCGTTCAGCGGTGTGAGGGTGAATTCGAGCGTTCCGGATTGGGAGCAGGTCCACACAAACCAGGTGGAGTTGGACTCTTTTATACCCGGCACCCCGTTGTCGAAACAGGTCGCATCCTCCATTTCGAGGTTGTTCTGCCCGGCGCCTACCACGCTTTGTACAACAAAAGAAGACTTGTCGCACAGGATGGATGATTGCGGGCAATCGGATGTAGGCTCAACAGGCGGGTTGTAGTTGTTGATGCAGATTTGAAAAGTGCCGGTCTGGCCCGCAGCACCCTGGACCCGGATCAGGTAGGTGGACCCCACAAAGAGTCCGCCTTCATAGGCTTCCGCGATATTGAAATTGCCCGTCGACGATTGACATTCCAGTTCGTTGAGGGTGCCGCCGCAGTTGCCGAAGTACAGGGCGACCTGCGGGTCCTGCAGGGTGCCGCCCGGAGACTGCTGTGTAGCGCCGCGTATCGTGATAGTGACGTCAGTGGCTTGCGGAGTGAAGGAAAACCATACATCGCTCCCTGTTGTTGCGCCGAAACAGGTGGCCGGGCCATAGGTGGAAGGCGTCGCCCCTGCATTGGTGAATGCTCCCGGCTGGCTGCACCAGTTGGCCACGTCGTTGATGACGATCGGGCTGGTACATTCATCATTGGAGGGCTGCGCTACGGTTATGGCGATACGGATTATAGATAGGGTTAAAACGAGTGCAAGTTTTCTCATGGCACGCTGTATTTATTAAAGTATTAAAGGGGAAGGTTAATCAGTCCCTTCAAAGACGCAATTTACCCCTGTTTTGTTGGTTGGTTTTTGTGTCAAAGTTTTCTTAAAACTCCCAAATGGCCTGTTTCCTTTAAAACAGGCCCAATAATCCGACAAAACGCCGCAAATTAGCAAATTACCGTTCCCGGTAAAAATTCTACATTTGCCTCTTTAGGGGATTCGGGTTGTGGGTTACTGGTTTCGGGTTGCGAGGTACCCAAACGTTGAAATCTTTAAACCCGAAACCAGTAACCCGAAACCCGACCCCCCAACCCTTAAACGATAGATTATGTCCCGGCATATTCCCAATCTTCTTACGTTAAGTAATTTGTTTTGTGGCTGTTGCGCCCTGATGTATACCTTGAACGGATTCACGGTTACGGCTGCCTGGTTTTTGCTGGGATGTTTTGTTTTCGATTATGCCGACGGGATGACGGCCAGGGCGTTGGGTATTGCATCACCGCTGGGCAAACAACTCGACTCGCTTGCCGATGTGGTCAGTTTCGGGGTTGTACCCGGCGCCATGCTGTTCATGCTGCTGAACAATGGTTATTGGGACAAGTCGATCCCCGACAATAACCTTATGCCGGCCTATTGGTCGGCCAACATAAACCCTGCCGCACTGCCTGCCTTTGTTTTGGCCATGTTTGCCGCCATGCGGCTGGGAAAATTTAACATCGACACACGGCAATCCACATACTTTATCGGTCTGAGTACACCGGCATGCACCGTGTTCGTGCTGGGATTGGCCCTGGCGGCCTATCACAACCGGTTCGGCCTGAAAACGACCATCGAGAATCATTGGGTGATATACGGACTGATTGTCCTGCTTTCGTGGCTGATGAACAGCGAGATACCTATGTTCGGCATGAAGATCAAGTCGTTTGACATGCGCAGCAACGCCTTTTCAATGATCTTTTTGGCAGTCTTTCTTGCATTGGTTTTTTCCCTGAAGGAACTGGCTTTCTCGGCCGTGATCATATTTTATGTTTTGATTTCTATTTTTTTGAAAGACAAGGTTCTAGCCACCTGACCACTTCGCGGGACCAAAACGTCCCGTGTCATTCATAACCAGTACTCAAGCATTCGTATAACCAGCACACATGAAATTCGTTGCAGAAATAGATATCATGCCCCACAAAGAACTGCTCGACCCCCAGGGTAAGGCAGTCGTAAACAACCTCAGCCACCTCGACCTGTCCGGCGTGACGGATGTCCGCATCGGCAGACACGTAACGATGAGCCTCGATGCCGCTACGGAAGAAGAGGCCCGGCAAACGGTGGATACTGCGTGCCGCAAACTGCTGGCCAACGTGATCGTGGAAACGTTTACATTTAGTTTGGCAGCGCTGTAGAGGGTGTTGCGTAAGCCTGCCTCATGTTGCCTTGATGACAGGTCTTCTGTTTTGAGACAGGGTTTACAGGATTTTCAGGGTTTTCAATAGCGGAGTCGCCTTTTTCACCCTGTAGATATTGTAAATCCTGTCTATATATATCACTTCCTGTCAAAAGTGTATTTTCCAAACACCCACTTCGACCTCCAAACGCCCAACAAATATGCTTTACATCGTTCCAACACCTATCGGCAACCTTGAGGATATTACGCTGCGGGCGCTGCGCATACTGAAGGAGGTGTCTCTTGTTCTGGCAGAAGATACCCGTACCAGCCGCCGGCTGCTGGATCACTACGGGATTTCAACGCCCATGCGGGCATTCCATGCGCACAATGAACACGCCGTTGTGGAGCGGGTAGTCGACGAATTGGCATCGGGTGCAGATATGGCGCTTATTTCGGATGCGGGCACGCCGGGCATCAGCGATCCCGGTTTTTTGCTCGCACGGGCCTGCATGCAGCGGGGCGTGCGCGTGGAGTGCCTGCCCGGCGCCACGGCTTTTGTGCCGGCTCTGGTGGCGAGCGGACTTCCCTGCGATACCTTTCATTTTGAAGGATTCCTTCCCCACAAAAAAGGCCGGCAAACCCGACTTAAATACCTGAGCGCATTGCCTTGCACCTTCGTATTATACGAATCGCCTTTCCGGTTGCTGAAATGCCTCGATGAGTTGATTGCGGTGTGCGGCCCGGAACGGTCTGCCTGTGTGGCAAGGGAGATCAGCAAACTCCACGAAGAGGTGAAAACTGCCTCGCTTGAAGCGCTGAAAGAGCATTTTTCCAAAAAAGAAGTGAAGGGAGAGATTGTGGTGGTGGTCGGCGGAAAGCATTAGCCGTTGGCAGTGACCACTACCAACGGCTAATGCCAACTATTTCGCTCCTTTCAAATATTCCTCTACCAGTTGTTTGTAATAAGGCTTTAGGGCCGGTGATACGGTGCGGAACTGCTCGATTTCGGCGCGGCGTTTTTTCAGGTATTCTTCCAGCGCCGGCGGCATTTTGGCGGGCTGCTGTTTGGCCGCTTCGGCCTGCCGCTGATCGTCCTGTTCGCGTTCGCGTTCGGCTTTTTCGTGTTCGAGCAGACGCGTGAGTATCTCCTGCTGGCGTTTGAGCATGTCGTTGTTGAGGCGCTTGTTGACAAGGTCGGTCTCGATCTTGTTCATGCCGTCCATGATCTCGTCGAGCACTTTGTCCCCTTTGCCCTGTTCCTGTTTTTGCTTCTGCATTTCGCGCAGGGCATTGCGGAGCGCTGCCTGTTTGGCTGCCATTTTCGCAAATTCCTCACTGGTGCCAGGTTGCCCTTGCTGCCCTTCCCCCTGCTGACCCGGCTTGGAGCCTTTGGCCTGCTTGTCGAGTCGCTCCTTGAGGTCTTTCATGATCTTGTTCAGGTCTTCCTGACCCTTGCTGATCTTGTCTTTGGGCTCGCCCTTGTTCTTGCCTTTCCCTTCTCCCTGCCCCTTGCCGGGTTTTTGGCAGGCCTGGTTGCCGGGCATCATGCTGCTCATTTGCTGCTGCATTTGCTCCATGATCTCGGAAAGCATGAGGGCAAGGTCGTTGAGCCCTTTCATGCTGTACTGCTGGTGTTCGTTAGCCATGTCGACGCGGCGTTCTTCCAGTTCTTCCAGGCTGTTGCGGATGGAGGCCTTTATTTCAGTGACCTTTTCCGTGATGATGCTTTCGATCTGGAAGTTTCGGCTGGCGAGGGCCTGAAGGCTGTCTTCCACCAGTTTGAAATCGTCCTTGATTTTGTACTGTTCCTGGGCCAGTTCTACATAGCGCGGGGTATTGACGGTCGTTTTATCGACGTCGTTCATGTTCTGTTCCTGCGCGAACGACAAGCCGACGAGGTTTTCCAGCAATTGCCGCAGCGCCTTGATGTCTTCCTCCATCTGCTCCATTTCGCCGGCCTGGCTGTTCTGCTTCATCTTGTTGGCCATGTTTTTCATCTTGTTGGCCGCCGACTTCTGCTTTTTGCTGGCACTTTTCTTCTGGTTCTGGTTCAGGTCCTGCTTGGCGTCTTTCATATCCTTCTTCGTATCCTTCATGTCCTCCTTGTTGTCCTCGATTTTTTCCGGACGCTTGAGTTCCTCGTTTTTCTGGAGCAACTCTTCCATTTTCTTCTCGATGTCTTCAAATTTCTTGTTCAACTCATCCTGCTCCTGTTTGAGTTGGTCGTCGCTCTTTTTCGATTCTTCGGTCTCCTGAGCCAGTTCCTCCTGTTCCTTGGCCAGTTCCTCCATTTGCTCGACTGTTTCATTGAGCATATTCTCCACCTCCAGTTGCTTGTACAGTTCCTGCAGGCGTTCGAGTTCTTTGCTCATGTCCTCGGTATTGAGCTGCATTTGCTCCATTTGGTCGAGCATCTGCTCTTTGTTCATTTCCTGGAGCAACTTCTGGATATCGTCGATGAGTTGCTTCATCTCTTCCGACATGGTGTCCTCGAAGAGTTTTTCCAGTTTTTCCTGCTTTTGCTGCTGGTCTTCATTTTGCTGGTTGAAGTCCTGCTGCTGCTGTTTATTCTCGTCAAAATTCTGCTTGGCCTCTTCTATCTGCTTCTGGAGCTGTTTCTGGCGGTCGAGCAGTTTTTCCATCTCTTTGCGGGTCTGCCAGTCCATCTCTTTCTTTTGCAGCACCTTCTCGCGCAGTTTTTTCAACTCTTCCTGCACTTTGAGACTTTCTTTCAGCGCTTTTTCCAGGTCTTTTTTGATCTCCTCGCTGTTTTGTGACTGTTGCTGACGGAACTCGTCGAGTGTGGGCATGCGGTATTGCATGAGTCCGGTGCGCGCGCTTTTGGCGCCGTTGACGCCGTCGTTGTCGAACACCTCGAAGTAATACGTGACCTCATCGCCCGGCTCCAGGTTCAGGTTGCGGACATCCCAGTTGTATTCATACTGGATTTGTTTACCGGCCTGCTTTTCTATTTTTACCGTATTCATCGGCATCTGGCCGCCTTTGGCTTTTTTGACCTGGTAGTTGAAGGTCAGGTTGGTCAGGCCGTAGTCGTCGGAAGCGTCGCCGGCGAAAAAGGACATTTTCAAATTGGCGCTGTCCTTGAACTCCTCCACCGAAATTTGCGGGTGCAAATCCGGGATAACCGTGATGGTATAGCCCACCGAGTCGGCGCCTTTGAGCAAAGCATTGCTAAGGTAAACTTTATAGGATTCATCCCGGAGCGCCCGGCGGCTGAACTGGAACAGTTCGTCGTCGAAGCGTTTGCTCTCCGCATTCGGGTCGTTGCCGAAGCGCAGGAAGAGGTTGTCTGTATTCTGGGCGTTGAACACCCAACCGATATTGGTGCCCTGCGGCACCACGAGGTCGCCGACGTTGGACAGTTCTTCCGTGGCGCGACCGATATAGGCGGGAAAATTCAGTTTGGTGCTGAACGACAGGATATTGGGCTTCTTGAGCACTTCCAGCGTGTAATCGGTGCTTTCAATGGCGCCTGAAAATAGTTTGAACTCCGTATCCTTCTGGACATTGACAAAACGGTAGGAAAATTCGTCGGGTGCGTCTTTGGTGAGGCGGTACTGTACATTGCCCAGGCTGATGAATATTTCGTTGGGCAGCGCGCTTCCGTCCACCTTTACTTTCAGCAGGTAATCGGAAAACTGCACGGCCTTCAGGCTGTCAGGATTGATCAGGAATTTAAAAGGGGCGGGTTTTTCAAATTTTGTGGTGCTGTTCCACAGGCGCTTCGTGCCTTCCCTGAGGATGTTCGGGGCGCCGAGCAAAAGAAACAACAGGAGCATGACCGGCGGCAGGGCATAGCGCAGGTATTTCCGGTTCTTGCCCAGGTCTATGGCTGCCTGGAATGATACAAGCCGGATGTCATTGCTTTTCTGATTAATGCTGGCATTGATCAGGTCGGCGTAGATGGCATTGTTCGACTGCTGTTTTAACTGCAGGATATTGAGCAACTTGTCCTTTACATCGGTGAAGTGGCTGCCGATGATCTGTGCAGCCTGTTCATGGCTGATCACTTTTCCGAGATGGAAATAGTGCATCAGGGGAAGTGCCACCCAGCGATATAGTGCCGCGCCACTCAGGGCCAGAAAGCCCCAGAACATGGCTGTCCGAACCCCGGTTCCGAAGTACAGATAGTACTCCGCCACATTGAGCAGAATAAAAAGCCCCAGCACGGCGCCAACCGTATACAATGCACCGCGCAGCAGCTGGTTGATATAAAACTTGCGGATAAATCCGTCCAACTTCTCGATGAGCAGGGAATAATTGTCTTTCAGCATGTTATCGTCATTTCTTCAATTCGTCATTATCATCACCCGTGATTGACGTCGTTGCGCAATGCACGTTGTTGGTCATGGGGTATGTCGTCTTGTTATGGTCTTGAAAAGCAATCAAAGGTTGTTTGGGCGGGACAAAATAAACGGGTTTTTGGACGAAAAGTTGGATTTCTGTAGTTATTAACCTAAAAAAGTCGCACAGCAGCGATTTCTGGCCAAAGCCGTTTGTTTTCCCGACATTTTCGCGACAATCACAAAATCATCCTGTTGTTGCCGGCGCCTACTGCCTGTACTTCTCCTCAAAACGCCGGTGCAGTTGCTTGTGTTTGTTGTCGAGGTTGATTTCGCGCCCCTGGATAAAGGCGGCCGTGACCTGACAACTGCGCATGTCGAGCGCATCGCCTTCGCTGATAAAGAGGGTTGCGTCCTTTCCCGTTTCCAATGACCCGCAACGATCGTCGATCCCCAGAATCTTTGCTGCGTTGAGGGTAATCGCTCCCACCGCGGCCTCCCTGGGTAGCCCGAAACCGGCTGCCTGACCTGCCTCGAACGGCAAATTGCGTTGCTGCCAGGCGCCTTCCTCGCTGAATGTAAACAATACGCCTTTCTCGTGCAGCAGCGCAGCCGTTTTAAAGGGCTGGTCTACATCCTCGTCTTCGCGGGCGGGCAGGCGCTGCGTGCGACCCAGGATGACGGGTACGTTATGCGCCTTCAGAAAATCAGGAATCAGCCATGCGTCGTTGGCATCGACCAGCACCAGGTTCACTCCGAAACGCTCGCCGAACAATACGGCTTCCTGCATCGGTTTGGCAGTATTGCAATGAATAAAGAGGGTTTGTTTCTTGTCGAACAGCCCGCGCATTGCTTCAAAGCGCTGGTTTTGCACTTCGGGTGTGGCCTGCTGGGCATAGGCGCGCGCCTCGTCAAAAAAGCGTTGCAGTTCCTGTACATCCTTGCCGTACTGGTCGTTTTTCTGTTCTTCGCGAAAGGCGCCGCCGGAAAACCCTGCCCTGGTGCGCAGAACGGGCCAGTTCAGGTGGATGCCGTCGTCGTTGCGGAACGTGGCGTCTTCCCAGTTCCAGGCATCGAGTTGCACAATACTGGAAGTGCCGGAGATGGTCCCGCCTTCGGGTGTGACCTGGGCGAGCAGCACACCGTTGCTGCGCACCGTCGGCAATACCTGCGAGTCGGTATTATATGCCACGATGCTGCGCGCATTGGGGTTGTAGTTACCCGGCTCCGTAAAATCTGCCGTTGGTCGCGCCGCTTCGATCTCTATCAGCCCCAGTCGCGAAGCGGTGGCGATAAAACCGGGGTAGACATGCTTGCCGGTCGCATCGAATATTTTGGCGTATTTCGACCGGTCGATGCGTATGGTGGTGGCATCCGCTACCAATGTCAGTTTGCCCTGCTCAAACCCGATGGCGCTGTTGGGTATCACTTGTCCGTTGCCCAGGTGTGCCGTTGCGCCCATGATGAGAACGGCGCCTTTCTGGGCAGGGGCGGGGACGGGTGATTGGGACAGCAGGTGGAGGGGCAGGGCAAGCGACAGGAAGATGGCAAGGATACGCATGGCAAGACAGATAGTATTTTGGTAGCAATGTTATGGATTTTTCGGTATACCTGCCAAAGCGCGTGTTCGGGAATTTATTTCAGGTCCCCTTTGGGCTCGAAATAAATTCCCGAACACACCGTACTCAATCCTTGCTGTCCTTCGGTACCACGACATTCACCGGCAGGCGGATGGTGCGCTGCGAAATATCCCAGGCGGTGTAGAAGGCCAGTTGCGCGCGTTTGGCCATCGCGCTGAAATCGATTTTGTCGGCCGTATCAGTCGGCTTGTGGTAGTCCGCATGGGTGCCGTTGAAATAAAAGATGGCCGGAATACCGCGTTCGGCGAAATTGTAGTGGTCGCTGCGCTCGTAGAAGTGGTTGGGGTCGTCGGGCGCATTGTACTTGTAGTCGAGTTCGAGTTGGGTAAAGAACTTGTTCGAGTTCTCGTTGATCTGGTGCAGTTCGGTGCTGAGCCGGTCGGACCCAATGACGTACACATAATTCGGGTTGCCGGCGTGTGCATTGTCGACCCGGCCGATCATATCGATATTGATATCCACCACCGTTTTGCTCAGGGGAAAAACAGGGAAATCGACATAAAACCGCGATCCCAGCAGGCCTTTTTCCTCACCGCTGACCAGCATAAAGACCACGGTGCGCTTTGGGCCAAAGCCCTTTTTCCTGGCCTCGGCAAATGCCTGGGCGATGCCGATGACGCCCGTTGTGCCGGATGCGTTGTCGTCGGCGCCGAAATAGATCACCGAACTGTCGGGCATGCCCAGGTGATCATAATGGGCGGTCACAAATACGTATTCGTTTTTCAGTCGCGGGTCGGAGCCTTCGATAACACCGATTACATTGGAGCCTTCCAGAAAACGCGTTTCCTTTTCCATGCGGACCTCCACCTTGGACTTTACCTTGACGGGCTTGAATGTTTTGCCGCTGCGCAGTGCGGAGATGGCGTCTTCGGCTTTATCCGATTTTTTCCCGAGAATGGCTGCTGCTACGGCCGGCGAAATGAACATGTTGTTGGTCATCTCGTCCAGCGATTTGTCGTAGCCGGCGTCAGCGGCCTTCCAGCCTCGTGTGGAAATGAGTTTCCGGTTGTTGCGCAGGTTTTCGCCGATGTTCGGATCGACGATGAACACCATCGATGCGCCTTTTGATTTGGCGAGCCGGACTTTCTTTTTCCAGTCGAGCGACCACGGCGAACGGTTCTGGCCGCCGGTTATGAGCGACTTGTAATCGTTGTCCATCGGCTCGCCGTCGTAGAAGATCACGGCCTTGCCTTTCACGTCGGCGTTGCCGTAATCGTTGTATTTTGGATCTTCGATGCCGTAACCTACAAATACGACTTCCTTGAGTTCGAGCAGGGGGATATTGTTATTGTATGCCGGATAAATATAGTAATCCGCCCGGTTTTTGAACTCCTGTTCACCTACCTTCAGGGATATCTCTTTCCAGGAATCATTCTGGAGGCTTACCCGCTGCATATAGGTATTGCGGTCGCCCGCAGGCGTGAGGCCGATGGCGCTGAATCGCGATGCGATGTAGTCGGCCGCTCTGCGCTGACCTTCCTTGCCCGTCTCCCGGCCCTGCATTTCTGCAGAAGCGAGCTTGTCGAGCATGGGTTTCAGCAACTCGGGCGTGATCGTAGCTGCATAAGGCGCGGGATCGGGCAGACCGAGTGATTGAAGATATAAATCTTTGGGATCGTGTTTCCTTCTGGTGGGGGTGGTAGTCGTATCGCTTTGGGCCATCAGGGCGACAGCCGGCAGCAGTAACAGTACAATGGCAAGACGAATTTTCATGTCCTTATTCGGTGCTATGTTTGAAAAATAAGGTGCAAATATCCTCATTAGGGTTTGATTGGGCGGGGTATAATTTGTTTTTCAAACGTTAACCGACCGGAAAGACTGCCATGTGTGTGCCTTTCCGGACCCGGTATCGACGTGTTTCGCGTTCATTTCAGGCTGAAAATATGATCTGTGTATCCTTCTTCTCATCTTTACGAAAACAATCCACAATCGGGAAAAAACATGCACATCAATGATCTGAAACCCTTTTCTCCCCAACAACTGGCCGATGCGTTCAACCAGGCCTTTGCCGACTATTTCATCAGGATGCACCTGACGGAGGAAATGGTGGTGGGCAAATTATTAGCCGAAAACGTCAGGCTGGAACATTCCGTCGGGATGGTCCATGAGGATAAACTGGTCGCTTTTATCCTGGCAGGCATCGACGACTATTCCGGTCAGACCATTGCATACAATGCCGGGACGGGCGTACTTCCCGAATTCAGGCGGCAGGGGCTCACGGGAATCATGTACCGGCAACTTTTGTCCGGCCTGCATGGCGAAGGGATCAGCCGGCACCGGCTGGAAGTCATGACGCAAAATGTGCCGGCCATAAAGGCATATGAGCGAGTCGGCTTCCGGAGAACGCGGATATTGTCGGTTTACAGGGGAAAAATCAATTCAACCGGCTCAACATCCGCGTTCGAAATCAGGCAAACAGCATTCAGCAGTCTGGGCGATATCGGGCATTACTGGAACAGCCTTCCTTCGTGGCAGAACAGCCTCCAGGCGATCGGGCGAACCGCTGCCGAACACACGGTCATGGCCGCTTTTAGTCCCGGCGGGCAATTGGCCGGGTATATCATTTTCAATCCGAAAGCGGGTAAAATCAAGCAGTTGGCCGTGGGCAAGGACTTCCGGAAAAAGGGTGTCGGGAGTAGCCTGCTGGCCGCAGCGGGCAGGTACATGCAGGATGTAGAAGTGATGATCACCAATGTGGACTATGCCGATCGGGAAACAACTGCTTTTCTGGAGAGAAAAGGTTTTGTATGTATCCTTCAGCAATACGAGATGGAACTGGAACCTGCTCCTGTAGTTTGAAAAGAGGCTGTCCGGACCGGTTACAGGGTACTGTCAGGCACAGGATATTTTGTCGACCCGCCGCTCGTGGCGGCCGCCTTCAAAGCCGGTCGTCAGGAAAATGCGGACCATGGCCTGGGCCAGAATTTCGGGGACGTAACGCGCCGGCAAAGCGATGACATTGGCATCGTTGTGCTGGCGTGCCAGGGCTGCGATCTCTTCCGTCCAGCACAGGGCGCATCGGATGCCCTGGTGCTTGTTGGCTGCCATCGCTACGCCGTTGCCGCTGCCACACAGCAGCACGCCGCGATCGGCTGTGCCCGCCTCGACCGCTTTGGCAACCTCGTGCGCAAAGTCCGGATAGTCCACCGAATCGAGTGAATTGGTGCCAAAATCGAGTACCATGTGGCCCTGCGATTGCAGCATAGCGATGATACCGTCTTTATAGGGGAACCCGGCGTGGTCACAACCAATTGCAATTTTCATAGAAATGATAAATCTGGTATGAAAAGGGAAACATGCGACCGGGAGGATTGTTCCTTCCTTCGCATCCGACTTTGTAGTCCGCAAAGATAGGCGTTTGCTGATTCTGGCGGGTCCGGTTTGTGATGAAGATGTATTTTGCACCCCTATTGGCGCTGTATTTTGGTCTAAAATTCTGATTTTCAAGATAATGAAAAAAACGCTGTCCTTCGTATTATTCCTCACAACCATTGCTTCCGCACTGCATGCCCAGGCGCCTGCCGGCTGGCGTTCCAAGGTTTCGCCGGATATTCTGATCGCTTTGGATAAGGGCGAGAAGCCTGATTTTATCGTTATTTTTAACGAACAGGCCGATGTCAGTGGAGCCAAACGTTTAAAAACAAAATCGGAAAAAGCCCGCTTCGTTTACCAACGCGTGACGGAAACTGCCGCCCGCGCCCAGGCGAATGCCACCCGGATTGTCAGGGCAAGCCAGGCTTCTGTCAACAGCCTGCCGCTCGTCAATGCCATGGCGGTGGAGGGTGCGGATGTATCGCTCGCCCGTCAACTTGCCGAACTGCCGGAGGTAACATGGCTGGGCGCCGACCCCTGGGTGAAGTTTTCCGGACCCGTCGACAGTAAACCCGATGCGCCTGCCGAACGCAGCGTACTGGAATGGGGCCTTGAAAAGATCAATGCGCCCGCCGTTTGGGCCCTGGGCTATACCGGTCAGGGCATTACGATCGGCGGCGCCGACACCGGCTATGAATGGTGGCACCCGGTACTGAAAACACACTACCGGGGCTGGACGGGCGATTCCGCCACCACTGTCCACCTGTACAACTGGCACGATGCCATACATGAACTCAACCCGCTCAACGGCGACACGACCAGCAATCCCTTTAACAACCCCTGCGGCCTCAACGCCACAGCGCCCTGCGACGACCACAACCACGGCACCCATACGATGGGAACGATGGTCGGCGACGACGGACTGGGCAACCAGACCGGTGTCGCTCCGGGTGCAAAATGGGTGGGATGTCGCAATATGGAACGCGGCTGGGGCAAGCCTTCTTCCTATCTTGAATGCTTCGAATGGTTCCTGGCGCCTACCGATTTCAACGGACTGAACCCCGATACCGACAAATCGCCGCACGTGATCAACAATTCCTGGTACTGCGCCACTTTCGAAGGCTGTACGGACCTGTCTGTCAATGAATTGCTGCATACGGCAGTCATCAACCTGAAGGCAGCCGGCGTCGTGGTTGTGGTCAGCAACGGCAATGACGGGGGAACCTGTGCCACCACCAGCAACCCGCCCGCATATTTTGAGGAAAGTTTCAGCGTGGGCGCCACGCGCAGCAACGACACCATCGCAGGCTTCAGCAGCCGCGGACCGGTATTTATCGACAACAGCCTGCGTGTCAAGCCCAACGTGTGCGCGCCGGGCGTTGACGTCCGTTCCAGCATACGCGAGGGTAAATACGCCTATTTTTCGGGCACAAGTATGGCCGGGCCTCATGTGGCCGGTATGGTAGCCCTCATGCTGTCGGCGAACCCCGATCTGGCAGGCGATGTGGCAGCCATCGAGACCATCATTGAAGAATCCGCTGTTTACCTCGCCGATACGCTCGATTGTGCTCCCAACAGTCCGGGCGCGGCGCGACCGAACCACGCGTACGGCTGGGGCCGGATTGATGCCGTGGCTGCCGTGAATGCCGCACTGGCCTACGCCCCCGTACCGGTGACCGAGGCAGCCGGACCCGAAGCGGGTGTGTTCCCCAATCCTGTGACGGAAGACGTGTTGTTCGACCTCAAAAACGTTGAAGGCAAGGCCGTACTGGAGATATTCAATGCCGGCGGGCAGATTGTTCTTGCCAAAAACTGGACGGCCCGGCAACGCGAACTGTTGCCGGTTTCCCTGAAGGACCAGCCTGAAGGGGTGTATTTCTGGCAAATCAGGGCCTCGAATGGCGTGGTGTCGGGGCGGATCGTGAAACAGTAACAGGCATTCTTGCGAGTGAGACGCTGAAGGGCTTCTGGTTTGCCGGCACCTGGAATCTACAGGCCCCTTCAGGGTCTCACTCAGCAAAACCCCTGCACCCTAACAACCCGTAACCTGCAACCCATAACCCATAACCCATAACCCATAACCCGCAACCCGCAACCCGTAACCCATAACCCGCAACCCGCAACCCGTAACCCGTAACCCGTGACCCGCAACCATTAATGAAACCATGCACAAAATCGACATGCATACCCACCTCCTGCCCGAACGGCTGCCCAACTTTGCAGACAAGTTCGGATACGGAGATTTCATTCACCTGCAGCATCACCGGCCGGGGTTTGCCCGTATGATGAAGGGCGATGTTTTTTTTCGCGAGATTAAAAGCAATTGCTGGGACCCGGCAGTGCGTATACCGGAGTATGCGCAATTCAGGACGCCCGTGCAGGTAGTATGTACCATTCCCGTCATGTTCAGTTACTGGGCCAGGCCCGCCGACTGTCTTGATCTCTCCATGTTCCTCAACGATCACCTGGCGGGAGTGGTGGAGGATTTTCCGGAACACTACATGGCGCTGGGCACTATTCCCATGCAGGATACCGATCTGGCTGTCAGGGAGTTGCAGCGCCTGAAAGAGCTCGGGTTTCCGGGCGTTCAGATTGGCTCCAACGTCAACCAGTTGAACCTGAGCGAGCCGCAGTTTTTTCCCATCTTCGAAGCGTGCCGGGACCTTGACATGGCGATTCTGGTGCATCCCTGGGAGATGATGGGTCAGTCGGATATGTCCAAATACTGGTTGCCGTGGCTGGTGGGCATGCCTGCCGAGACAAGCCGCGCCGTTTGTTCGCTCATCTTCGGGGGAGTCATGGAGCGCCTGCCCGACCTGCGTTTCTGCTTTGCCCATGCAGGCGGATCGTTTATTCCCACCATCGGACGGGTGCAGCACGGTTTCGACTGCCGGCCCGATCTGGTGGCTGTCGACAATAAGGTGCCGCCGCGCGATTACCTGGGCCGGTTCTGGGTGGATTCGGCTACGCACGATCCGCAATTGTTGCGGTATATCTTGGAGGTGATCGGCGATGAGAAGGTATGCTTGGGCACCGATTATCCCTTCCCGCTTGGTGATCTGGAGATCGGCAGGTTTATCGAGGAAATGGGTTTGCCGGCATCAACACTGGAAAAAATCTTCTACAAAAACACTATTGACTGGCTGCATGGAAAGCAGGCGGGCGGGTAGGCTACTTGTCCGAGCGTATCCGGTATTGCCCTTCTGACAATCGTTTTTGCGCAAAATCGAAGTATTCGGGTACCACCTCGAAACCCAGGTACCGCCGCCCTTCCATGTTGCTGACCACGGCTACCTGCCCGGAACCGAGAAACGGGTCGAGCACGAGGTCGCCGGGCTGGCTGCTGTAGGCGAGTATTTTACGGATGATCTCGGCAGGCAGTTTGGTGGGTGTTTTAACGTCGCCGGTCCAGTATTCGCGGTGGATATTCCACACGTCTTCCTTGTCTTTGTAATGTGCGCTGCCGCCGTCGGGGTGCTGTGCGTCTTTTTCAAAACGCGCATAGGGGAAAAAGCGGCGCTTTTTCTCGTCGATTCCGGCAAAAAGGATGTGGTAGTGCGAGGTGACGTATTTGCGCTTCGTCACGAGGCCGAACTGGTATTTCCAGACGAGGTGGTTCACCAGCGTGAAATCCAGTTCATCGAGTGCAATGAGCAGGTCCTTGAGATAATTCCAGCCGGAAAATATGTACAAACTGCCTTCGGGTTTGAGCACCCGCCGGACTTCCCCCAGCCATGCCCGGGTAAAATCGAGATAGTCGATGCCTTTAACCTCGTTGTAGCCTTCCAGCACCCGACTGCCTTTGCGGTTGTAATTGGCTTTTTTTGCCTGAAATTCGATGCCGAACGGCGGATCGGTAATCACCAGATCCACTGATGCATCCGGTATCCGGGAGGCCATGCCTGCGACACAATCCTCGTTAAAAATTTGATTGAACGGAATCACCGGGCGAAAGACGGGAAATTTTGGGAAAGCGCAAAGCCGTTGGCAGTATGCAGTGCCACTACTACTGCCCACCGCCTATTTTCTACTGCCGTTCAAATTCCGTCATTTTTTTCGAGCCGATCATGACGGCGTATTTGCCGGAGGGCAACGAACTGATCACCAGAGACCAGTCCGTTGTTTTGGAGGAAAAGGTTTTTTCCATAACTACTTTTCCCTGCTCGTTCATCACATGAAGGGTGAGGCTTTTTACGGAAATTTCATCTGTGACCAGCCAGATTCGTTTCTGGCTGACTACTACTTTCACCTCCGGGTCGTTCAGCCGTGTGGTGGCGCCGGCTGGTGCTGCAATACTGTGGTTAAGGCTGAGGAACATGGACAAGAGCAATGCTCCAAAAAATGTCGTTTTCATATCTGAGAAGAATAATGATTGCAAAGTTGATGCAACAATAGACACGGATTTGAAAACGGAGGTTGCAGTTGCAAGGAACAGATGTTTACGGAGAGGTTTTTATTTAAGAGGTTGATTGTTAATATCTTAAGCGCAAAATGAACTACGACTTGCTCAATGAAATCACCTTCCACGGCGATAGAGACTTGTATTTACTCGACCAACGCAGCAGCCGTCGTGCACTACCCGGCATTTACCATATGAACCGTCCTGATCGGATATGGAATCGAAATCCGCTCCTTCCGGTAGCGCGCGTGCAGTGCTTTTATGAAATCATGTCGAAGGGCGAATTGTTCGGAAAACTCCTTTGCCCGAAGCACAACCTTGAAATTAATACTGGAGTCGGCAAACTCGTTGTACCGGAGTGTCGGTTCGTGGTCGGGCGCTGCGCCGGGGTGCGATTGCTGAATGGTCTGGGCGACCTCCAGGGTGACGCGCTCCACCTGTTCCAGGTCGCTGTCGTAGTGAATGCCCACCGGCACCGGTACCGAGATTTCGGGGTCGGGCACCCAGGTGTTGGTCACGGTAGAGGTGGCGAGTTTGGAGTTGGGCAGAATAATGGTCTGGTTGGACAAGGCCCTGATCGTAGTGTCTCTCCAGGTGATATCGGTCACATACCCCTCTTCGCCGCTTTCCAGCCGGATAAAATGTCCCGGCCTGATTTTGTGCGACGCGATGATCTGCATGCCTGCAAACAGGTTGCCGAGGGTGTCCTGCAAGGCCAGCGCTACGGCCAGTCCGCCCACTCCCAAAGCCGTTAGCGCAGGCGCTACGGAGATGCCCAGCGTTTGCAACAGCACCATGATGCCACTCATGTAGATCACTACCCTGACGACATTCTGGAGCAAGGTAGCGGTAGGCAGGAGGCCGTTCATGTTGGACATCTTCAGGCCGATGAACCTGCCGGTCAGTCGGGCAACGTAAAAAGTAGTGGCCATGATAAATACCGACTGCCAGCCCAGATTGATACTGCCGTCCCACGATTCGGGAAGGTGGTGGTAGCGCAATCCAAGGCGAACTCCGATCCAGAGTCCTGCAAAAACACCCGCTCCTTTCAGCGCTGCGAACAGTTCAAAGTTGAGGAATAGCCGGCGCAGGAGGTATCGTTCCAGCAACCAGCCGATGAAGAGCCCGCCGGTAATGGCAATGGCGGAATACATCAGGGCGTACAATATTTCGGGCGATAAATTCATGGATAACAGGGTATTTTCAGATTAAAGCAGTCATTTGACTACGCATCGGAACAGCAGTTCCATTGTTTTTTAACGAAAAACAGTGGGCAGGGTTTAAAAATTTTGGACTTTGTGCGGCAAACGAATAAGATTATTGCTCATGTCTGTACGATCCATATCCCTTGTTTTTGCCCTTCTGCTTTCGGCAGTATTCCTGTACGCACAAGATCAAACGGCGGACTCCGTATTTATCCGCAACAACTTCACCAAACGGGAGGTCATGATTCCGATGCGCGACGGTGTGCAGTTGTTTACCAGCATTTATGTCCCCAATGACCGAAAAAACACTTATCCGATTCTGCTGAAAAGGACGCCCTATTCCTGTTCGCCTTACGGTGTGGATGCCTACACGACCAGTTTTCAAAACATGGACCTGGCGCGAGCGGGCTATATTTTCGTCACCCAGGATGTCAGGGGCCGCTATATGAGCGAAGGGGAGTTTGTGGATGTCAGGCCGTTCAACCCCGGCAAAAAGACGTCAAAAGACATTGACGAGGCCAGCGATACCTACGACACGGTGGACTGGCTGGTTAAAAACGTGTCCGGCAATAACGGCCGCGTAGGGATCTATGGTATCTCTTATCCCGGTTTTTACGCGACAATGGCGGTGTTGTCCAACCACCCGGCTGTCAAGGCAGTATCGCCGCAGGCGCCGGTGACAGACTGGTTCATTGGCGACGATTTCCACCACAACGGCGCCTTTATGCTCATGGATGCCTTTTCGTTTTATTCGGGATTCGGAAAATCGCGCCCCCGGCCCACTACCGACGGCGCTGCCGGGTTCAGCGACTGGAAAACGCCGGACAATTACGATTTTTACCTGCGTGCAGGGGCTCTGCGCAACTATGCCGACAGGTTCGGCATGAAAAATATCCCTTTCTGGAACGACCTGATGGCACACCCTGATTACGACGCCTGGTGGCAGGCACGCAATCCGAGCCCGCACCTGAAAAACGTGTTGCCTGCGGTGATGACCGTCGGCGGGCTGTTCGACGCGGAGGACTGCTTCGGCGCATGGCGTGTGTATGAAGCGCTCGAAAAACAAAATCCG
>ERZ724521.378-NODE-378-length-20165-cov-5.301094_pt1 | contig 20165 bp, 12 predicted proteins | sample MGYA00376054_ERZ724521 | MGnify/ENA primary metagenome ERZ724521 (study PRJEB28724, sample SAMN07190883) | activated sludge metagenome | isolation source: activated sludge of sewage treatment plant in Hong Hong | place: Hong Kong | collected 2016-03-17 ... | reverse complement strand
TCCTTAATTGGTCATGCGGTTGCGGACCTTATCGACCGTGACCAGCAGGTTCGTGAGACGATCCTTGGTCAACTCATCCGCCGATTTGACCGCGTTAAACGCCGCCTGCAATTCCTGGAGGTCTTTCAGTAGTTTGCCGCTGTCCGGATCCTTTTCAAACTCCTTGAACAGGTTGACCAGATTGTCCAGGTACATCCGCTGATTGAAGATCTTTTCAAAGATCGCAGCGTTTCCGGGAGTACGCTCCTGGTCCTTCATGAGCGCGATGCTCAGGTGTTGAACTTCGATGATCGCGCCGGCAAGCACGTGGGCAGCCGTCATGTACCGGCCGTTGTTGCGCAGATAATTATCGGTCTCCGCATAGGCTTTATCGATCATCCGAACCAGGGAATCCTGGTTGTCGGAGTTCTTTTGAAAGCTCTCGGTATACCGGTCGAAGGTTTCCTGAACATTCATCTTTTCGGCCAGGGCTTTTGTCGTAGAATAATAGGAAAGCAAGTCCTGGTTCTGACCATAAAAGGCGGCATAAGCCATGTCGATGCCGTAGATGCCGTAGTTCACCGATTTTTTATAGGCGCTGGTGTATTTCTCCTCATGGTCGGTCGAATTGAGCAAATCGCTGTTGAATGGCACCTCATTCTTGTAGATATCGTTGATCAACTCCATGGGAGAAGGCAAATTCGCCAGGGTGAAGAAGAATTTGAAATCAACGAGTTCCTTCTGCTCCTTGGACATCGTATCCTCAATGGTCGGCAAGGTGTCCTGCGAACTGGCAGAATCGGTCGAAGTCTGCTTACAGGCGGTGGCGGCACTCAGTAGGACCGAGGCTACAAGCAAGACTCGTTTGTGGAGTTTCATACGAGAGACGGGTTTCCTGCAAAAATAGGAATAGAGGGCGGAAATGAAAGTAAAATGTTAATCCCATTCTGCGCCGAATCAGCTCAGACTCGGGGCGGTAGGCGATTCCGGGTGAGCACCGGCGCCGGGAACTTACAGGATTCCGGCGCCGGCAGATGCGTTACGGCGCATCTCCTGGATGGTTAGTGGCTGGAGGTCATTGTTCTTGGTCCAAATCACGGTGTAAACGCCGGGTGAATGAACCCTGCCTGAACAACTGGCAGGTTTCCCGGATATCCGGCGGAAGGCTGAGCAGTTGCTTCACACAACCTGATAAAAACATGACAATCATCCGGGAGTTTTTTCGCCAATTTGTACAGAAGCAACGGGCCAGATTCACCGACCAATAACTTCCGTATACCGCTCATTCAATTTCATTCGCCCGAATTTCATTTTGACATTAAAATGTCAGGGTAGATTAGGCGTTCTTCCACCATTGCTTCACTGATCGGTTTACATCCCCGGCTACTCAAGTCCTCACTGCCCTACCTATGCAATTGCTATTGAAACCCAGAGTCCCTCTACTTTGGGTGTTTCTCCTGCTGCTGGTGGCATCAGGGGCTTCCTATTATGTAGCCAATCGGGGTAAGACAACCGTTAAGAGTGAAGTCGTTCCGGTACCTGCCGGTAACGATGTCAAAATGAACCGGAATACCGCATTTCGGTTCATCCGTCCGCTGCTTTTTACGGATTATAGCCTGGAGGATGAGAAACTGATGCCGCTGAAAGGCGATATCATCCGCTATATCGAAGGCCAGAAGAGTTCCGGGAATATCCAATCCGCTTCCGTTTACCTGCGCAGGTTGAATTCGGCCTCCTGGATGACCATTAATCCGAAAGAGGAATATCCGGTCGCCAGCCTTTTTAAAGTACCCGTCATGATTGCCATCCTGATGACGGCTGATCAGGACCCGAGTTTCCTGAATAGGAAGATCTTTTACCCGGAGTTCCCGGCAGGCGTATTTCAGCACAATGTCGCTCCACTGCCAACGAATAAACACTATACGATCCGGCAACTTCTGGAAAGCATGGTGGCTCGTTCCGACAACGAAGCCTATGACCTGCTCTGGAAAGCGATGGATCAGCGCAACTTCAACAAGATGCTGTTCGACTTCCAACTCAAGTCGTTTCAGATCCAGGATACTACCGATTACAGCCTGAGTGTGGTAGACTACTCCCGATTCCTGCGTGTACTTTACAATGGCGGTTATCTAAGTCATGAACGAAGTGAGATCGCGCTCGACATCCTCTCCAAATGCGATTATAAGGAAGGACTGATCCGTGATCTTCCGGCTGATCTGATCTCCTCCCGAAAATTCGGTTATCGTGTCAAGCCTGATCTTGCTGCTCTCAGCGAGTTCGGAGTTTTTTACCTCAAAGGTGAGCCGTATCTCCTTGGAGTCATGACCAAGGGTCTTAATTACAACCATCTTACCGAGACCCTGGCGCATATTTCGAAGCTGGTATATAACTCCCAGTTACCCAACAGCTGAGCCGGCACCGGATTTCAACAGCTGTTTCCTGCACTCCATCCTGATTTTCCTACATTTCCGCAAGGAGATCGTGGCAACCTGCCCGATTGCCAGTAACTTGGCGTGTACGCTGCAAGGCCATGCCCCGGATCCTGCTACTCACCCTTTTACTGGCTCTGAATTCGATCACGCTACTCCGAGCCCAATCCTACTTTCTCAAAACTTACGGAACGACTCAATCCGAATACGGCACCTCCCTGCTGGCCATGCCCGATTCCGGATATATCCTGCTGGGGACCTGCTTCCTGACTCCCAGCCGGATCGCATTGGAAGTGGTGCGAACCGACCGACGAGGAGATACGCTCTGGATCAGCACCCTACTCGTCGATACGACCAACGTGCCCGTAAAACTCCTGCCTACGGAAGACGATGGAGCTTTCGTGCTGGCCAACTGTTGGTCCGACAACTGGAACGACGCGTACATGGCGCTGTTGCGGATGAATTCGGATGGAACGGTTCGTTGGTGTAGAAAGATCGATGCCAGTGCAAACGACCTGGCGAATGACATGGTGCGCAGCGGAAATGAACTGGTCCTCCTTTCCACCACCGACTACAACCTGGGCACCTACCCCGGTATGCTGCTGACCGGTCTGGATACCGCCGGTAACCTGCTCTGGTCACAACATCATCTGGGTAACCTTATGACACTGCCAGGGGGTATCGCCGTTCAGGATGACGGCTCACTGGCCGTCGTTGCCAGCCAAAACGGTTTCGGTACCGGAACCCCCAGTTTTTACAATGGCCTGCTGCTTCTGCTTCATCCGGATGGAACACTTCGTTCCAGTGTCAGCTTCGGAACCTATTACGACGAAGACTGGCTGCGCATCGCTGCCGTTCCGGGTGGCGGATGGGTCGTCAGCGGCAAAGCCTATTTCATCAACCACGAATGGGATGGCATGCTCTTTCATTTCGATGCAGACGGAGGATTGCTGAACAATCGGGTCTACGATGCCGGCACCAACAACGGCGAGATCTTCCGCCAACTCTTGGTGGAACCCGATGGGAACCTGGTTGTCATCGGCGACAAAGGCACGTTCGACGAACGCAACATCTTCCTCACGCGCATCGATCCGCAATTGCAGCCGTTCATCACGAATGAATATCCGTTCTCGGTAAACTTTACGAACTATCCGTTTGAAGTCAAAGTCACGTCCGATGACGGATATGCCATCACCGGCGATATGCGACCGCCTTCCTGGTACCGGGATATCTTTCTGCTCAAAATTGACCGGAACGGACGGGCGCCTTGTCAGACCGTAGGATTCGATTTTACGACCCGATCCGAAACGTTGGAAGTTACCGCTGCCGCAACGACTCCCGGCAATGCAGTACCGGTACTAACCGCCGTTGCAACCCTCCGCATCCGGCCATTGTTGCGTCAACAAGTAGTCTGTGAATCGCATCAGCCGTTAGCGGTCTTTTCGGAATCGCCGGACGATAGCTGTAGTCTGTGTTTCGACTTTACGGACAATAGCATCAACCAGCCGACGAGTTGGAGTTGGGAATTCCCCGGAGCGACGCCTTCCACCTCCGATCAACAGGCTCCGACAGGCATTTGCTATCCGGAAGCCGGCGAATATACCGTCCGCCTGACGATCGCCAATGCCACCGGAACTTCCGTAGCCGAACGATCGATCAGCATCGATGCGTGCGATGTCTGGTTCATTCCGAATGTCATCACACCGGGAACGGATGGCAAGAACGACCGCTTTGTCATCAAAGGGTTGAAAGAACCTTACGAGTTGAAGATCTTCAACCGTTGGGGAAACGAAGTCTTCCGCTCACAGGAACTGGCATCCACCTGGGCGGGTGAAGGCCGACAGGATGGAAACGTCAGTGCCGGTGTCTACTTCTATGAACTGAAGGTGGTGTCCGGAAAAAATGCCGGACTGTATCACGGTACGATCGAGGTATTGCCCGAAGACTGACGACTTAACCGTGCGCTTTACGAGCCGCAGGTTTCCGGTGCCTGGATTTATTCGCGCTCTTTTTCGGTGCAGCACTCTTCGAAACCGGCCGGGACGTATGTCGGTGATGACCGCCGGCTGAATCGGTTACGGGTGGAGGTGCAGGCAAGTCGGGCGTAGGCAGGATTGGAATGGTGCGCTTCAAGAGTTTCTGGATGTCGCGCAGGTACTCGATCTCATCCGGACAACAGAAACTGATGGCGACGCCGTTAGCACCCGCGCGACCGGTGCGGCCGATACGGTGTACATAGGTCTCGGCAACTTCCGGTATCTCGAAATTGATCACGTGTGAAAGCTTGTCGACGTCGATGCCGCGTGCTGCGATATCGGTTGCGACGAGTACGCGCACCTTGCGGTCTTTGAATCCCTGCAACGCCTTTTGACGTGCAGTCTGGGATTTATCACCGTGGATGGATTCCGCACGTATGCCGGATTTCGTCAGGTCTTTTGCAACTCGGTCTGCGCCGCGCTTGGTCCGGGTGAATACCAGGACATGATCGATCTCCTGCTCCTCGATCACCTTCTTGAGCAGAAATCGCTTTTGCAGCTTCTCCACCAGGTAAAGCGATTGCTGAACCGTTTCAGCCGGCGTGGAAACCGGTGTGACATTCACTTGCACAGGTTTCTTAAGAATGCTGTCGGCCAGCGAACGGATCTCCTGCGGAACCGTCGCCGAGAAGAAGACCGTATGTTTCTGCTCGGGAAGTTTCGGCAGGATCTTGCGGATGTCGTGAATGAAACCCATGTCCAGCATACGGTCCGCTTCATCCAATACAAAGTACTGGACCTTGTCGAGGCGAACGAGCCCTTGCTGCATGAGGTCCAGCAAACGACCAGGTGTGGCGACCAGGATGTCGACGCCTTTTCTCAGTGCCTGTTCTTGCGGAACCTGCGAAACGCCGCCAAAGATCACCGCATGACGCAGTCCGAGGTGCTTACCATACGCTTCAAAGCTTTCACTGATCTGCAAAGCCAGTTCACGCGTTGGTGCAAGCACCAGCGCATGTACGTGGGGATTCTTTGCCGGATGATTCTTGGCGTGCAGCAGTTGGAGGATCGGCAAGGCGAAAGCTGCCGTTTTACCGGTTCCGGTTTGCGCGCAACCAAAGACATCGTGTCCCTTTAAAATGTGCGGAATGGATTGTTCCTGAATCGGGGTTGGGGATTCATACCCTTTTTTGTGCAATGCCTCCAGGATGGGAGGGATCAAATGCAATTGCTCGAATTTCATCGAATTTGGAAGGATTTGGATAAAAATTGCCGCTGCCGGCAGGGCCGGTAAGGATGGCTGGCAGGAAATTCAAAGGAAGAAGAGGCCCTAAGCCCGGTGAATTCCAAAGCCGCTGATCTCAGCGTTTTGCAAAGATACGAAAAATCAGGGACTTGGTTCCAGGAGACGAGGAACGCGAGGGCAGTAGGCGGTGGGCAGTAGGCGGTAGGCAGTTGGCGGTAGGCAGTTGGCGATAGGCAGTTGGCGGTGGGCAGTTGGCGGTGGGCAGTTGGCGGTGGGCAGTTGGCGGTGGGCTGTAGGCGGTGGGCTGTAGGCGGTAGGCAGTTGGCGGTGGGCAGTTGGCGGAGGGCGATGAGCGGCGGTTCAAACTATAGTTTCCAGCACCGTTTACTGTTCACTGTTCACTGTTCACTGTTTACTATTCGCTATTCGCTATTCGCCATGAAAAAAAACACCCCCCCAATAGGGGTCACCGCCTCTTCGGGTGTCTTTCCTTCAAACAGGGCTTTCGTACTTTCGTGACCGACACAGATAAACGTGGCCGTTAACGAACAGGATATTCGAAATGCTCTGGTGCAGGGCGATCAGCGGGTCTTCGGGGAATTTTTCCGCGACCACTATGCCCGCCTCTGCACCTTCGCGCACTCGTTCGTCAAAGACCCGGATGAAGCCGAAGAAGTCGTTCAACAGGTCTTTATCCAACTCTGGGAAAAACGGCTTCACGTGGATATCCAACTTTCTGTCCAGGCGTACCTCTTCCGCGCTGTCCGCAATTCCTGCCTGAACAAAATCCGGCACGAACAAGTGCGGCGCGCGTATGCCGATGAGCAGCAGGCACTCGCCGCGGAGTCTCCTTCCGCATCCGGTCTGGCCTTCAAAAATGAGTTGCAGGAACAGATCTACAAAGCCATCGAAAAATTGCCGGAACAATGCAGGTTGATCTTCCGCTTGTCCCGTTTCGAAGAACTCAAATACGCGGAGATCGCCGAACAGCTCGGCATCTCTGTCAAGACCGTCGAAAACCAGATGGGAAAAGCGCTTCGCATCCTGCGCAATGAATTGCAGGAATACCTTGTGCTCGCAATCGTCTTCCTAAACCTGCTCGACTGACTCCATGGATCCCCGCTTTGAACATATCGACGACGTAATCGCCCGCTTCCTGGCCGGAGAGGCTGGAGCGGACGATCTGCGCCTGCTCGAAGCGTGGAAGGCTTCGGATCCGGCTAACGCCAGGGAGTTCGCCCAGCTCGAACGCATTTTCTCCGAAAGCGCTTCGTTGCGAGAAGTGTTGCCTGTCAATACCGATAAAGCCTGGGGAGAAGTTCACGCCAGACTCGGCGGCGGTAAGGTGATCCCCCTCCGTCCTAACTTCTTCGCCTCTCCTGCACTGCGTGTCGCAGCCATGGTGTTGCTCGTGCTCGGACTTGGCTTGCTGATCCGCTTCCTCGTCGCACCGGAATCCGGACCTGAAACCATCCTCGCCGCTGCGGACTCTTCCATCACCCGTGCGTTACCCGACGGGTCCACCATCTCCCTCAACCGGGGCAGTACGCTTACGTATGCTTCCGCTTCCTATGCCAAACAACGCCGGGTCAAACTGAAAGGCGAAGCATTCTTCGAAGTGCGCCACGATGCGGAGCATCCATTCATCGTCGAAGCAGGCGGGCTTGAAATCCGCGACGTTGGTACGGCCTTCAACATCCAGGCCCGTGAAGACAATCGGTTGGTCGTGATCACCGTGACCGAAGGCGAGGTCAGCGTCAGCATTCCGAAGCATGGCGATGAAGCCCTGCGGCCTGGCCAGGAACTGGTCTACGATACCGAAGCGGGCAGCGTTGAACGCCGGGAGAATAACGACCCGAACATCGCCGCCTACAAGGACAAAATCTTCATCTTCGAAGACGCCTCCCTCGGCGTGGTGATCCATACGCTCCAGGATGTTTATTCCGTACGGATGTACCTGGAAAATGAACGACTCGGTGACTGCCGCATCACGGCAACTTTCAATGACGAACCGATCGAAGAAATCACTCAGATCATCGCTGAAACGCTTGGCCTGGAAGCCAGTCGCACCGACAGCGGGTATGTTTTCAACGGCAATGCGTGCTACTAACCTCCTCCTCCTTTTTCTGTTGACTTTCTTTTGTGCAGGCGTTTCGCGTGCACAGCAGATACCCTTACTGGAACGCAAGATCAGCATTCGGGCAGTCAATCGCCCCGTTGATGAATTCCTGCAGGAAACCGGCGTCGTCGCGGGCTGCACCTTCAGTTACGCCGCAACGGTGACCCGCGGCATGCAACCGGTGACCCTGGATCACCGCGACCGTCCGCTGCGGGAATTGCTCGACCGAATATTTTCCGGAAAGGTCAATTACAAGGAGCGCGGAACACATGTCATACTCCTACGGGTGCAGCCGGTTGATCAGGAACCGGAGCCTACCCTCTTCTCCGTCGCCGGTTACGTGACGGACGCGTCAACGGGAGAACGCATTGCATCTGTGACGGTGTACGACAAGTACAGCCGCGCATCCGCCGTTACGAACGAATACGGCTATTATTCACTCGACATAAAGAATAAGGAACGCTTACGGGAAGTCACCTTGTACATCAACAAGGAGCAATATGACGATACGATCGTTTACATCCGGCAAACCGGCCGCAGCGTGGTGAACCTGACGCTTTTTCCATTGCACGTTCAACCCGTCAGCATCGACTCTACGGCGATCCACGACAGCTTGTTCGCCGTCAATCAACTCGCGCTGGTCAAATTGATCCTGAGTGAAGAAGAACAGACCAATACGCGCAACGTCCGCGATACGCTTTACCGGAAATTCCAGGTTTCGTTCATCCCCTACATCGGCTCCAACCTGAAGCTGAGCGGGAATACGGTCAATGACTATTCCTTTAATATTCTAGGTGGCTACGCCATGGGGACACGCAAGCTGGAAGTGGCGGGTCTTTTCAATATCGATCGCGACTCCGTAAGCAGCGCTCAGTTGGCCGGGCTGTTCAACATGACCGGTGGACCTGTCAAGGGCGTACAAGGTGCCGGCTTATTCAATCTGAACCTTAAACCGGTGCGGGGCGCGCAGTTCGCAGGCTTGGTCAACGTGAATTATGACAGCATCAGCGGTGCGCAGGCGGCAGGATTGATCAATGTCAATTTCAAACCATCGAGCAGCGTCATGATGGCGGGGCTCACCAATATATCCTTAAAGCGCACTACGGGCCCGCAGTTCGCCGGCTTGAACAATGTCGCCTTGGAAGAAGTCAGCGGCGGACAATTTTCCGGCTTGCTCAACACCGCGTTGAAACGCGTCGGCGGCGCGCAGGTAGCCGGCTTGTTGAATGTCGGCTTGCAGGAAGTGAACGGAGTACAGGTCGCCGGCTTGATGAACGTGAACGGAACCGATGTGCGCGGTGCCCAGGTCGCCGGTCTGCTCAACGTAGGACGACACGTTCAGGGAACGCAAGTTGGATTCCTCAACATCAGCGATACCTGCGAAGGGGTTCCGGTTGGGTTCCTCAGTTTCGTACGTACTGGATACCACCAATTCGAACTCTCCGCTGACGAAACGTATCCCCTCAATGCTTCACTGCGCACCGGCATGCGACAATTCTACAACATCCTCAGCGCCGGTATGAAACTCGACAGTACGCAACATCACACATGGGTCTTCGGTTACGGACTCGGCAGTGCGATCAACCTCGGAAAGCGCTGGCAATTGAACCTTGATCTTACCATGCATCAACCGATGCAGGAGAATCATCTCCATCAATTCAACCCCTTAACGAAATTTAACCTAACGGCTGAAAAGCGTCTTTCAAAATACTTTTCGCTCGCAGCGGGGCCCAGCCTGAACGTTTTTTACGCCCACCTCGACGACCCCGATTATGCGCAGGTTTTCAGCCAATTGCCGCCTGCGTCCCTACTCGACCGACAGACGATCGGGAACTACGATCGCAGCATCTGGCTGGGAGGGAAAATAGCGCTGCGCTTCTTCTGATTTTTTTTCGCGAGGGATAGGGGTAAGACCCCTTGGACTTGTCTTCTGTATATAAACAGAACAAGCCCATGAAACCTACCCGCCTTTTCATCAGCATTTTGCTCCTACTGTCCATTGCAACGCTCAGCTCGTGCCGTAAAGACTGGAACGGCGTTCGTGGTGATGGTCCCATCCTGACGGAAGACCGCATCGTCTCTTCCTTCCACGGTGTCGAATATCACCTGGAAGGTGATGTAAACATCCGCCGTGATTCCATCTTCTCAGTAACCGTTAGCAGCTATGGCAACTACCTGCCGCTGATCCGTACGGAAGTGATCGGCGGGAAACTGATCATCAACTCGTCAAAAAGTCTCCGCGACAACGAGATCACTGTCGATATCTCAATGCCCTCGCTCGATCACCTCTCGCTTTCCGGCTCGGGCGACATCCGTACGATCGACCGTTTTTCCGACGCGTCCCTGTATGTCAATCTTAGCGGATCGGGAAAGGTGAGTTACTTCGGAGACGTAGACGACCTGCGTGCCAACATTTCCGGCAGTGGCATGATGGACCTCGACGGTACTGCCAACGACGCGACCATGACCATGAGCGGTTCAGGAAAGATCGCCGCGTTCGGCATGATCACCAACAACAACTCCGCTACCATTTCGGGCTCCGGCAACATTGAAACGTTTGTCAGCAATCACCTCGACGCCACCATCTCCGGATCCGGCACGATCCGCTACCGCGGCAACCCTTCGGTTACGACGCACATCTCGGGTTCTGGTTCGGTGGTGAGAGTGCCTTGAGGGAGTGAACAGTAAACAGTAAACAGTGAACAGTGAACAGTGAATAGTGAATAGTGAATAGCGAATAGTAAATAGTAAATAGTGGATACCAAAACGAATACTAGTTACTAGTTACAAGTTACTAATAACCAATTACCAATCCCCCCCCTCCAATCATGAAAAACAAACTTCTTCTGACGATTCTTTTAACCTTCTTACACTATTTCTCCTTTGGTCAGGTCTTGACGCAGACGGTGCGTGGTACGGTCGTGGACATGATCTCGCAAGCTCCGCTTCCCGGTGCGACGGTGGTGGTGTTGGGTGTTGAGCCGATCATCGGTACTGCCGCTGATATCGACGGCAATTTTCGTTTAAACAAAGTGCCGGTTGGAACGCGTTCGTTGAAGATCAGCTTCCTTGGTTATAAGGAACGTGTCCTGCCGAACATTACGGTCACTTCAGGGAAAGAAGTGGTTCTGCAGGTGACGCTCGAAGAAAACGTGGTGCAGGGAAAAGAAGTCACCATCGTCGCTCAGGTGGAAAAAGACAAACCGCTGAACGAATTCAGCACTGTCAGTGCCAGAACATTCTCCGTCGAAGAGACCCAAAAATACGCGGCCGCGGTGAATGACCCCGCCCGAATGTCGTTGGCCTATGCCGGTGTGGTGGCAACGGACGACGGCAACAACAACATCGCGATCCGCGGCAATTCCCCGAACGGATTGTTATGGCGTATGGAGGGTGTGGAGATTCCGAATCCAAACCACTTCAGCAATGTCGGAACTTCAGGAGGAGGAATCTCCATCTTGAGCGCGCAGACGCTTACCAACTCCGATTTCATGACCGGCGCATTCCCTGCAGAATACGGCAACGCGAATTCGGGTGTTTTCGATTTGAAGCTTCGCAAAGGGAACAACCAGAAGACCGAACGCACCATCCAGGCCGGATTTCTCGGAACCGACCTGGCGATCGAAGGGCCTTTCAAGAAAGGGTATAATGGCTCCTATCTCATCAACTACCGCTACTCCACCCTTTCCATGCTCGGAGCCCTGGGTGTTCCGGTTGGCGACGCGATCACCAACTTTCAGGATATCTCTTATAATGTCTTCCTCCCTACTGAAAAAGCCGGGAACTTTTCCCTCTTTGGATTCGGCGGTTTGAGCAACCAGAATTTTGACGCCAAGAAAGACTCGTCTGCCTGGAAGAACAACTACGACCGCTACAGTTGGAACTTTCGCAGTAATACCGGCGCGGCGGGACTTACCCACTTCTTACAATTGGATTCCAAAACTTATCTGCGAAGCGTTTTCCTGGTCGCGGGAACTGGAAAAGGCTATGAAGAAGAACGGCTCGATGACGAATACGCAGCCGTCAGCCAGGGCGAGCTCGTGTATGACCAGCACCGCGTCACGCTCAGCACATCGTTGACGCGGAAGATCAACGCGCAACACAGTTACAAGACGGGCATTATCGCGAATGAATTGTTTTACGATTTCCTGAACACCGACCGAAAGGACGAGGAAGACAGGATCGTCACCGTCATCGACCAGAAAGGTCAGGCAACATTATTACAGGGTTATGGTCAGTGGAATTACAAGCCGAGTGAACGCGTAACCATCAACGCCGGCTTGCATGCACTGACGCTGACCACCAACAAGACCTACTCGATCGAACCACGGGCATCGGTAAAAGTGGATATCCGCCCTGGCCAGGCGATCAGCTTCGGTTACGGTTTGCACGGACAAGTCCAGCCGCTGGGTGTTTACTACTCACGGCAATACACCTCTGACGGAACCTATACAGAACCGAACAAGGATCTTGGCTTCACGAAATCACATCACTTCGTCTTGGGTTACGATCGCTCCCTGAACGAATTCACCCGGGTAAAGGCGGAAGTATATGCCCAATTCCTCTACAATGTTCCGGTCGGCACGGAAGCGAACAGTACGTACTCCATGTTGAACAGCGAGGGCGGGTTCACGGACAAGGAACTGCGTAATAGCGGACTGGGTCGCAACTACGGGTTCGAGCTCACCGTCGAGCGATTCCTGCACAAGGACTTTTACTTCCTGCTGAGCTCCTCGGTATACGACTCCAAGTACAAAGCACAGGACGGTCGTTGGTACGATACGCGCTTCAATGGGAATTTCGCCGGAAGCTTCACTGCAGGTAAGGAGTTCCGCACAGGAGAAAAATTCAAGAAACGCATCGTGGGCGTCAACCTGAAAGCGATCTACACCGGCGGGCTGCGGAACACTCCCATTGATGTACCGGCTTCCGTTGCAGCCGGAGAGACGAAGTATCAGGAGGACCGTCCGTTTATATTACAAGCACCGAATTATTTCCGCACCGATGTAAAATTCAGCCTGAAGCGGAACCGGGAAAAGAGCAGCGTCACCTGGAGCCTGGATCTGCAGAACGCGACCAACCGGAAGAACGTGTTTGGTGATTACTTCGATCCGAAGACCGGTACGACCAAGACCGCTTACCAAATGACGATGATCCCGGTACTGTCCTACAAAGTGGATTTCTGACCGGATCAGGCAGCAATAAAAAAAGAACGGCCCTTCCTGGAGAAGGGCCGTTCGCATTTCCAATCGTAGGAAATTACTTCTTGGCAGGCGCGGGTGCGGCGGCAGCAGGAGCGGCGGCGGCGGCGGCGGGTGCAGCGGCTGCAGGAGCAGCGGCTGCGGTATTCCGGGTCGTCTTCACGCCGGTCACAACGCTCGAAGCCGTATCGAGGAAAGTGACGCCCTCGAGCTTCAGGTCGCGAACGCGGATATCGTCGCCGATATCGAGGTTATCGACCTTCACTTCGATGGAATCCGGCAGGTGCTTCGGCAGGGCCGAAACTTTCAGGCGGCGCAGTTTGGTGATCAGGGCACCACCGGCGCGAACGCCGATTGCATTACCCGATACCTTCACCGGCACTTCCATGACCACCGGCTTGTCGTCGCGCAGCTCCATGAAGTCGATGTGCTGCAGCGCGTCCGTCACCGGATTGAATTGCAGTTCTTTCATGACAGCCTTGTAGGTCTTGCCAGCAATGTTTAGTTCTACCGTATACACGCTCGGGGTGTACACCAGGTTCTTGAAGTCAAGGACCGGTGCGCTGAAGTGGACCTGTTCGGAGCCACCATACAACACACACGGAACTTTACCCTCTGCTCGCAGTTTTTTCAGCTCCTGCTTAGACTGAGCTGCTCTCAAGTCTCCGTTAAGTGTGAATGATTTCATTTTGATGTTGGTTATTGGATATTGGTGGTTGGATATTTGTTATTGGTAACTTGTAATTAGTAACTAGGAACTAGAGATTAGTAATTAGAATTCTATTCAGATGTGAAACTGCCATTCACTGTTCACTGTTCACTGTTTACTATTCGCTATTCGCTATTGGCTATTCGCTACTCTCACACCAGGAACAACTGGCTGATACTCTCATACACATACACCCGTCGGATGATGCGCGCGAAGAGTTCGGAGGAAGGGAGTACTTTGATCTTATCACATTGTTCGCGCAGCGGGATCGTGTCGGTGACAACGAGTTCGGTTAAACGCGATTTGTTGAGGCGTTCGTAGGCGCTTCCGGAAAGTACCGGGTGGGTACAGAAAGCACGAACGCTGTTCGCTCCTTTATCGAAGAGCATATCCGCGGCCTTGGTGAGGGTTCCGGCAGTATCGCAGATATCATCCACGAGAATGACATCGCGACCTTCCACTTCTCCGATTACCGTCATTTCCGCGATCTCGTTGGCCTTCTTGCGGTGCTTGTCGCAGATGACCATGTCGGCGTTGAAGTACTTCGCGTAACCCCGTACCCGGTTCACACCGCCCATGTCGGGAGCTGCGAAACAGAGGTTGGGCAGATTAAGCGATTCGATATAAGGGACGAACAACGAGGAAGGTTCGAGATGGTCGACGGGGATGTCGAAGAATCCCTGGATCTGCGGAGCGTGCAGGTCCATGGTCATGATGCGCGTAACGCCGGCAGCGGTCAACATGTTGGCCACCAACTTGGATGCGATGGAGACCCGCGGCTTGTCTTTCCGGTCGGAGCGTGCGAAACCGAAGTAGGGAATCACCGCGGTGATGTAGTGGGCTGAAGCGCGCCGGGCGGCGTCGATCAGCATGAGGAGCTCCATCAGGTTATCGGATGGCGCGAAGGTGGATTGGATGATGAATACATCACAACCGCGCACCGACTCATCAAAAGCAGGAGAGAATTCGCCGTCGGAAAAACGGGCTACATTGACTTGCCCGAGGGGCAGGCCGTAGGCGCCGGCGATCTGTTCGCCCAGGTACCGCGTGGCGGTACCGCTGAACAGTTTGACATTACGCTCCATGATGCTCGTGGGAACCCTTTTTTCGGGGATGCAAAGGAAGGCAAAAAAGGGCTAAAAAACAAGGCCGAAACGGCATAAAAGCCCTGAAAATTAAGGGATTTTGCCAATTTAGGCCTGCCTGCGCTGCTGAAATCCGGGGGGAACCCGAACCGTTCCTACCGCTTACCTTCGCATCAACATGATGGCGTATCAACTGAGCGTACTGGTCCACCTACTCGCCGGAGCCTGCTGGATCGGGGGTATGCTCTTCCTTCCCCTCGTCCTTTTGCCCGCCTTAAAAGGTCACCCGGAGCGAAGGCGACTCCTGCTCTCCACCGGTTTGAAATTCCGGACGGTCGGTTTAGCGGCGCTGGGAATATTGTTCATCTCGGGCCTGACCAATATGCATTTCCGTGGAATACCCTTTTCCCTGGATTTCTTCCGACAAACTAACTACGGAAATTTGGTCCTCTGGAAAACCGTCTTGTTCCTGCTGCTCATTGGATTAAACCTGGTTCACGACCTCGCTTATGGCCGAAAAGCAGTAAGAGAATCAGCTGTGGAAAATCCACGACTGGTCCGATTGGCAAGGTGGTCGGGACGACTAACCTTGTTAATTTCCCTCCTGATGGCATGGCTGGGCGTGATCATTTCACGTGGCGGCTGAGGATGTAGATTTTTCCAACGATTAAACCGGATTACTTATCTTCGCGTCCCTGCCCGGGTGGCGGAATTGGTAGACGCGCTGGTCTCAAACACCAGTGAGCTAACACTCATGTCGGTTCGATCCCGACCCCGGGTACGCAAAGAGGAGTGACGATTACGTTCACTTCTCTTTTTAATTAGACAGGGGTTGTAAGTAGCTACTTACATCCCCTGTGCTTTTCTTAATACTGGTTGTTCTATTCGATGATCACGCGCTGTACCGATGGTGTACCGTTCGTGGTCATGAGTGAGAACAAGTAAATGCCGCGTTCGAGTCCGCTCAAGTCGATCTCGTATTCATTACGACCTTCTGTAGCGCTCAGTCGATGGATCGCGACTTCTTTTCCAAGGAGGTCGCTGACCTTCAACAGATACTCCAGCGTACCCGTGGAAGCAAACTGCACCCGGATGCGATCACGCGCCGGATTCGGGAATACCGTCATCGCGGTCGCTTGATCGGGCTCGCCCGCTGTGCGGCAGGCGAGGTTAACGACGACGGCCAGGCTGCGTGCCGGACTGAATCCGCAAGCGTTGCCGGTGCTGACTTTCACTATGGCTGAACCCGATAGCGCCGAATTGAAATTCACAATGGCTGAAGTTCCCTGAGGCGCTATGGCAGCGCCACCGGTGACCGTCCAGTTATAGATCGAAGCGCCGCTTACCGAAGCAACCGAGTAGGTCTGCGTGCTCGACTTACATACCGAAGCAGGTCCGGAGATCGTCGCAGGCTGCGCCGGTACGAGTGTGACGGCCAGACAACGCGCCGGGCTGGCACCACAGGCGTTGTTCGCGATCACGCAAATGTTACCGGCTACACTTCCGAAGTTCACCGTAATGGCTGTTCCGGAGTTGGTTACGATCGTTGAACCGGCAGGCACGGACCACGAATAACTCGTCGCGCCGGCGACCGGAGAGATCGAGTAGGCGACATTCGTACCATTACAAAGCGCGCTGGCCTGACCGGTGATGCCACCGGGCTGAGCAGTCACCGAACGGATCGTAAAGGTCCGCTGGAAAGCTCCGCAGGTATTGGTCGTCGTTACCGTGAGGTTGCCACTGGTCCACGACGGACCGAAGTTCACCGTAGCCGAAGGGCCGTTGCCGTTCACAACCGTAGCATCGCCGGTAATGGTCCATGCATACGTGTCAGCGCCGGTGACGCTTCCGATGGAATAGTTCACGCCGTTCGTTCCGGCACAGACGTAGATCGGTCCGGTGAGTGAATAAGAATGGAACGGCAGACCCGTGATCGCCATGGCACGGCTCGGGCTGTTTCCGATACAGTTCACGGCATCGACACGAACACTGCCCTGTCCGAAACCGGCCGGAACCGATACCGTGATGCTGGAAGTACCCTGTCCGCTGAGGATGCTCACACCGGTCACTGTCCAGCTATAACTGGTCGCTCCGATCACCGGAATCACCGAGTATACGGCTGTCGTACCGCCGCAAACAATCGCCGGTGCAGTGTTGAACACCGGTCGTGCAGGCCGTACCGCTAGGAGCGGAACGTTGATGCACGAAGATGCTCCAGTGCCGCATGGGCTGATCGGAGTGACACAGATGAAACCTCCTGCATAGGAAGGTCCAAACGAAACAGAAATGGTGTTGCTGGTTGAAGTTCCACTCGCACCGCCAGGGAGCATCCACTGATACTCGCTGGCATTCGCGACCGGATCGATCGAGAAGACGATCGTCGAGTTACGACAGGCGCCGGAAGGCCCAATCACAGGTCCTGCCGCAGCCGGTGAAGTGCCGGTTCCGGTCACCTCGATGGAAGCAGTGCCACTGCAGCCGGAGCCGTCAGTGATCTGAACCGTGTACATGCCGGCGGTCAGACCCGTAGCCGTCGCGCTCGTTTGTCCGCCCGGACTCCAGAGGTAGGTATAACTACCCGTACCACCGGTGGCTACTACCGTAGCAGTACCGGTCGCACCACCACAATCCGAAGGTGTAGAAGAAGTGGAAAGCGCTTCGACTTTCGCAGGCTGACTGATCTGTCCGGTGCAACCGCTGATACAACCGTTTGCATCGGTTACATTGAAGATGTAATACTCACCGGCGGGTACCGAGAAGGTTCCGGTACCGGTCGTAGCCCCTACCGTTCCGGTCGCCTCGACGAGTACGGTTCCGTTCTCGCCATAACAAGTCGGTTCGGTCACCGTGCAATTGACCACGATGGGATCCGGTTGTGTTATTGTCACGGAAGCCGAGGCGGTACAGCCATGCCAATCTGTGACCGTGAAGGAATGGGTACCGGCAGGCCGTAGGATGGTGCCGGTTCCGCTGTAGGAATAACCCCAGCAATTGAAAAACGGAGTACCACCAGTTGCCGACACGGTTACGTTCGTCGTGCCGCCAGCACAAGTGATAGTACCTGCCGTGGCAGTAACTGAGAGCGGAGCAGCGGGTTGTGAAAGTGATACAGATGTGGAAGCTACGCAACCGTTGGCGTCGGTAACGGTGTATACCGTAGTGCCGGCCGACTGGTTGTAAGTACCTGCTCCCGTGTAAGGTCCTGTGCCACCAATCGCTGAAACGGTGATCGGCACTGAACCGCCATAACAAAGGATCGGCTGCGGCACATCGTATCCGCCGTCGCAATCCGTTCCCGGCAGGAGGAACAGCGGACGGGTGGTCGTAACCTGCAGTTCGGCAGGCTGGTTCACCGTCGCGCTGCAAGAGGCCGTACAGCCATTCGCGTCGGTCACGGTGTAATTGTAGGTACCGGCAGGTACGGTGAATGTACCGTCGCCGCTGTAAGGCGACGTTCCGCCGGTGGCCGATACCGTTACCGAACCGTCAGCGCCATAGCACACTGCATCCGTCGCTACACAAGAAGCGATCAGTGGAACCGGCTCTACTACTGTAGTAGTGCAAGTGGCAGTACAACCCAGGGCGTCTGTAACCGTATAGGAATAGATACCAGCGGAGACCGTGAAGATGCCTTCACCCGTGTAAGGACCTGTTCCACCACTGGCTGTTACCGTGATGGTGCCGGTATTGCCAAAGCAGTTCATACCGGACAATACGCAGGATACGATCAGCGGCTCGGGCAATGTCAGCGTTCCCGGCTCGTAGGTAATCACGTAATTCGAATCTCCCGGGAACGTATAACCGTACGGCATGATTTCATACTGGCCGGCTGTGGCGGGTTGTGTCACGAGGTCGCCGTTACTGTCACGCAACTCGAACTGCGGCGGGGTTCCGTCGTAGAGATGCAGGGAGTCCTCGTATTGAAGTCCCATGATCGAATCACGGAATGCCGGTACCACGAAACAATCCGGAGCGGTATCCAGCGCATATACCGTAACCGGTGCAGGCTCGATGGTCAGGCTGCCCAGTCCGTAGCTGATGGCGAAGTTGTCGTCGAAGAACGCTCCGGGTACGATCAGCCAGGTTCCGACTGTCGTACCGGTGATGAGGTTGGCCGACTTGAGTTCCGTGCTGGTGTCCGGTTGGGTCACGTCATCCTCGTCGAGGATGACCGCGATGTTGTCGCTCGAGCTGGTGTTCACATCGAAGCTATCGACTTCGGTGCCGCCGTTGGTCACCACGCGCGGGTTGGTCACCACGCGCGGATTGGTTACCACACGCGGGTTCGCCATGGCACGACTGCGCATACCGGCAGTTGGCGTTTCCAGGATGATGACCGATGAATCGTTGTCGTAGTTGAACACCGATTGAGCGGACAGGTCGATCAACTCCATGGTATCCACCATGAAGGTGGCGTTGGTGACCACGCGCGGGTTCGTGACGACACGCGGGTTCGTCACCACGCGAGGATTCGCCAGCGCCTTGTCGGTCACGACCATCGCCAGGTTGGCGAAGTCGGCATTGGTGACCACACGCGGGTTGGTCACCACACGCGGGTTCACCAGGATCAAGGCGTTCGAGAGTGTAAGCTGGTGCGTCTGGCTGATCGAATCGATCAGGAACGGACGCATGGCCGGATCAACATTGCTCTGGTCGAAGTCGTAATTGAATTGGATACCGCCAATCTTGTCGCCAAACAACAGGGTGGTGTCGCGCGGCGTGATGGTGATCGGCATCTTATTTACCTTCAAGACTCCCGGGAAGAATTCATACTCGTAGGTGGTATCACGCGCGATATCATCGCCGTCGTTCAGGTCCAGCGGTTCCATCTCGGCAACGACCTGGTAGAAGCCGGTAGGACTGAGTTCGGTCGCCTGCGTGAGGAAATGCATGTCTTCCAGACCGAGATCTTCCAACGACAATCCGGTTGAATCCAGCGGCTGACCATCAACAAGGATCGTGGCCGTAAACTCCGGCAGGGATTCACCATACCGTTTGGTCGTATTGTCGACGCGAACGGTGACAATCGCTTCCGGATTGTAATAGAAGTAATACCCGTTCGAATAACCGCCGTCAGTTCCATTGGAGGTAGAGGGCGGATTGAATACCTGCAACATCGGATTACCGATGAAGGTCGGAATCTCTGTCAGCAGGTGTTGCTCGTCCTGATAAACGGTCGGCAGTGCTGCTCCATCAAGATAAACCTCCGCTCCATTCACGAAGTGGTCACCGACCACCGTAACCGAAACCGGCGCCTGTCCGAACACGGCTGAGGGCAGGTCCGGAATGACCGTATCGACCTGCGGCAGCGGACGCGCGAACGTTCGTACGGCGGCCATCGGGTTGATGAGGCCTGCACCGGTCGTGAGATCGAAACCGTCGCCTCCGATATCAACTGCCGTTGCCTTCATCAGGTTGCGG